>Ga0105047_10019543_pt1 | contig 10445 bp, 7 predicted proteins | sample MAT04_FD_78384 | JGI IMG/M metagenome (GOLD analysis project Ga0105047, IMG submission 78384) | Freshwater microbial communities from Lake Fryxell liftoff mats and glacier meltwater in Antarctica - MAT-04 (megahit assembly) | ecosystem: Environmental > Aquatic > Freshwater > Ice > Liftoff... | reverse complement strand
GCGGCTGTGACAGCGATCGGCGGATGCCGAGCATGTCGTACAGGTCGGTCAGGGTCCCCGACGTCATCTGCGCACCGCGGTCGGAATGGATGGTCAGTTGGTGCCGGTCGACCCGTTCGCGGCGGGCGGTGGTCTCGATGAGTCTCTCGGGCGCCCTGTCTGTACGACGGCCAGCTGCGTGTACGACCCGCCGCGGTCGCGCTCGCGCACAGCAACACCACGTCGAGGTAGCCGCCGAGCCTCCTGCCAGGGCATCTCGGGGGAGGTGTCCGCCGAAACGGCCGGGAACATTGGCCAACGGCACAACCAAGAAGATCGCCGACATCGACATCGGCGATGAGGTCCTAGCTACGGATCCCGGAACCGGCGAGACGTCGAGTCGTACCGTCACCGACACCCACGTCATGCTCCACGACGGCGACCTCCTCGACGTGTCGATCGAGGTCGACGACGACCAAGGCGTGACCTACACGACCGACGAGCACAAGTTCTGGTCCATCACCGGCCAGACCTGGGTGCCGGCCATCGAGCTCGACGAAGGCGACCAGCTCCGCCAAGCCGACGGCACTACGGCGACGGTCACCGGCGTCGACGAACGCCACGGCCGCCAAGACATGTTCGACCTCACCGTCGACGTCGACCACACCTTCTACGTCGCCACCGGCTACGATGCTGGCGACCCGTCGGCGCTAGTCCACAACTGCGGCGGGATCTTCGAGAAGGCTGGGATCAGGACGACTGAGCACTTCCGGCAGCGGCTGACGCAGCGCGCGAGCCGTGGGATCACGGAGCAGAAGGCGCTAGATGCGTACCGGAACGGTCGGATCTTCTACGACCCGTCGGCGAAGAACTACATCCGCTACTCGAGCCAGACCAAGATCGCAGTTGTCACTGACGCGCCGTGGGGTAGGCAGGCGATCACCGTCTTCGAAGGCAACCCGTCGCCGCGTTGGAACCCTGTGCCGTGGAGGTCGAATTGATCGGCGTGACTCATGTTGAGCGCGCGCCGTCCTCGGGTGCTTCCGCTCCTTCGTATGACCGCGAGTCCGGGATCCTGGAAGTTCCGATCATCGAAGGTGAGCAATGGACGAACGGTTTTGACCTGGATGCTCTTGTCGTGGTCGACGTGACGGATGATCTGGCAGTGGCGAACCTCGACATCCTCGTACCGCGTGACGATTGGGTCAGGGGGTTGCCGCTCACCCGGCTCGAGCGGCGATCTGGCCTAAGGCGCCTGCGAGTTACGCCAGAGGTTCTGGCGACCAAATCGTTCACAGCGACGCCGGAGGTGTTTGTTTCAGAGGACGGCACGCGAGTGCAGGTGCTACTGCCGGGCAAGCGACAGGCGGTTCGAGGTATCCCGATCTCGAAGCATTGCGACAGTCTGGTGGTCGGTGACGAGCTCGTCGGCTTCCAGATCAAGATCCCGCCGAGTGACTTGTAGCGGGCGAGCGCCCCAGGATGGAGGGGCGTTGCCCCGATCGGAGGGACCTCTGGTCTTCGACGACGGCGTCTACTACCCGGGTCCGCCGGTGACGCCGGTGACGCCGGAGGCGATCGGTGCGGCGAAGGTGTCGTTGGGGGTGCGGCTGCCGGTGTCGTATGTGTTGCTGCTGGGTGAGCGCGATGGCGGTGCGTTACGGTTGCGGTGCTTCCCGACGGCGTTTGCGACGTCGTGGGCTCCGGCTTCACTCTCCATTGTGACGATCTAGGTGGTAGACCGCGTACGGCGAGAATCGGCATGTACTTGAGCGTTGAACCTCCCGAGGCGATTGTGTTTTGGCTGGGCTGAGGTCCGGGTCTTGTGGTTCGTAGGGTCGGCTGTCCACCAAACGCAGCCAAGGATCTCGTCATCCTGAAGCCACCTGACATCCGCTGAAGGTGGGACAGAGGATAGCGGGGCACGTTCAACTGGTCTCCCGACGGTTCCAGCCGCGAGGATTCGCCCGGGGTCGGTAGCAACCGATCGCTGTGGGCCGCGAGTTTGGTCCGGGGTGGTGGGGTCGGGTGTCCGATTGGACGGCCTCGGCGGCGTTAGTTGGCATGGAGAATCGTAGCGAGTCACCTTTGGAGAACTTTGTGGTCGCGCTCGGTGTGGCGGCGGGGGTGGTGCTTGGGTGTGTGTGGTTTGGAGCACGGGTGGCGTTGCTAGTTGCGGGTCGGGAGGGGGACGTGGGGTTGCCTGCGGCTGTGGTGGCGGTGAAGGGGTTGCCTGGGACTGTGTCGGAGCCGCGGTTGGCGTGGCCGGAGCCGGTGCGGTCGGTGTTGCCGGGACCGTGGGTGTACTGGGCCTGCACCCTGTTGGTGTTCGTCGTCGTCGGAGTGGTTGCCGGGGTGGGGGTGCGGTGGTGGTTTGGTCGGTGGCGGGTGGGGCCGGAGCGTCGGTCGCGGTTCGGTGTCCCGGCGGAGTCGGGTTTGGCGTCCTGTCGGGATCTGGCGCCGCTGGTGGTGGGTGGTCCGGTGTCGGATCGGTTGTTGTTGGGGACGGTGTCGGGGGTTCTGGTGGCGACGGAAAGCCGAACCGCTGGCGCCGGGCAGCACGGTGGGAGGGTGTCGTTGGTGCGTCGGACGGCCGGCGTTCGAAGTGCCACTCGGGTGGGGGATCGTGGTGCGGTGGCGTTGTTTGGTCCGTCGCGGTGCGGGAAGACAACGGCGGCGATCTCCGGGATTTTGGGGTGGGACGGCCCGGCGATCTTGTCGTCGGTGAAGGACGATCTCTTGGACGCAACGTTGCGGTCCCGGGAGGACCGTGGGGTGGTGAAGGTTTTCGCTCCGACGCACGCCGATTCGGCGACTTGGAGTCCGTTGCGGAATGCTCGTTCGTATTCGGGGGCGCGGGCGGCGGCGCGTGGGTTGTGTGATGGGGCCCCTCGATCCGGGATTGATGGTGGCGGTGATTTCTGGTTTTTGCAGGTGGAGATTCTGTTGTCGTCGTTGTTGTGGGTGGCGGCGAACACCCCGGGTATGGGGATGGGCGACGTATGCGAGTGGGTGATGAGCCAATGCAAGGACCACGCCGGTGGGTTTGCGACGGCTGTGCACCTCGAGCGGCTGGGGAACAGCCCGGACCCGGAGGTCCGTGACGCGGCGTGCCGGGTGGATGCGGCGTTGGGTGGTGTTTTGGCCGGGGAGGAACGGTTGCGGGGGTCGACGTTCGCGACGGCGACGGCGGCGGTGTGGCCGTGGACTGACCCGACGGTGGAGCGGTCGGCGCGGTCGTCGGAGATCTCGTTGGATTGGTTGGTGTCGGGCAACAACACGTTGTATTTGTGTGGGCCGTTGCAGGATCAACGCCGGTTCGCTCCGGTGTTCGGCGGCCTGCTGGCCGACATGGTGGATCAGGTCTACACGCGGGCGGAGCAGACGGGCGGGCCGTTGGTGCGCCCGGTGTTGGTGGTGATGGATGAGGCGGGAAACACCCCGTTGCGGCAGCTCCCGGAGTGGGCGTCGACGGTGGCGGGGCACGGCTTGCAGTTGGTGACGATCTGGCAGTCCAAAGCACAACTTGATTCGATCTACGGGCACGCCGACGCCGACACGATCCTCACAAACCATTTGACCAAGATCGGATTTTCGGGTCTGTCGGACCGGTCGAGCCTTGACTACCTGTCGTTTCTGGTGGGCGACGAGCAGGTGGTGACCCGGTCGGTGTCGCGAGACGGTGCTGGGGGCAGGGATCGGACCGTGTCGGAGGCGACGTCGACGATGCCGATCATTGCCCCAGCGAAGCTTCGGGAGATGCGGCCCGGGCATGGGGTGTTGATCCACGGGTCGCTCCCGCCTGCGTACGTGGAGACGTTGAACTTCCGGGATCGACGGACCCGGCACCTGCTCCGATAGCCGGCAGTCACCCCCGACGCCCGCCTCCCGATGTCAGCCGCTGCCGGCACTGCACTGCACTGCTCTGCACTCGCGGCTGAAATGCTGGACCGCCGCCTTCGGGTTGCGTTGAGCGCCGGCGGCGAAGCCGGAGCCGGACCGTGTGGCCGCAGTTCGCCGCAGTCAACGTCACCACTGGTGGCGGCGAGAACACGACACCGTCGGAACCGTGGTGGGTGCCGCTGCTCGACTGGCGGTGAGATCCCCGGCAGGTTCGGCCAGCCAGCGAACGCCCCTGCTGACGGCCCTGGTTTCGGTGTTGGGGTTGCACCGGCGGTGGCGGCCCCCGGGCTGTTTGCGGTGAACGAATCTGCGGGGGATTTGTCCGATCCGGGGGTTTCGGTGGCGTTGGTTGGTGATGACTGTTGGCACGTTTCGGCGTGCCCTACGCCTTGGAGGTAAGCAATGCCAGAGTTGACGGTGCAGGTCCCCGATCGGGTGGCCTCCACGTTGGAAATGACCGTCGAACGGGTCCGTGCCCGCATCGACGCGTCGTTCGACATGACCGAAGCGGTCGTCGAAGCGCTTATCGAGTGGTGCGACGCGGTCGGCACGGATCTCGACGGCCCGACCGGTGCAACACCGGACGGGAACGCGTTGCGGTCGATTGGTTGCCGCCTCGGCCGTATGGGGAAGCGGGTGACCCAATGAACGGCGAACCAGGTGAGCTCACCGTCCCACATTTTTGGGCGTTGGACCGACCGGACAACATCCCGGTCCCACCGCCGGGCTGGGTTCTTTCCCCGGTGGGCAACATCAACGGGGAACCGTTCGCGATTGCCACAGCCCCGCACCTGCACGACATTGCTGTCGTCGCCGGCGGCCTGAGCGCCGCGCAGACCGCCGGGTTTGCGGAGTCGGGGTGGTCCCGGTTTTCTCGCACCGACGCCACCGAAATCTGGTGGCGGGACCTGCGTCCACCCACCCCGTCCCCGGCCAACCATCCGGCCATGACACCGGCCGGTTCGCCGGCGGTTCGGGTGCCTTCGATGGGGATGTCGTTGTGACCCGCTTCCGGGCCGTCCCCACCCGTCACGCCGATCAAGGTGACCGTGAAAACCGCTTCGACCCCGGAAGCCAGGTCAACCAGAACCGCCGGGTGAACCGGGACGGCCGGGTGAACCGGGACGGCCGGGTGAACCGGGACGGCAGGGCGGACCTGGTGGGTTACCCGGCTGGGACCGGGGCGGGACCGACGTTGTTTCGGGTGCCGGCGTCGACAGCACGCAAACCGCAACGTGGGGTGGCGGTGCACTCCCAGCACGACCTTGACACCGTGCTGGCCCGCCAAGCCGACGGCGGTGCGGTCGTCCCGATCATGACCACCGGCACGTTTGACCTTGTGAGCGGGGTCGCCCAGGCGTGCGGTGATGTGGAGGTGGACGTGACCGGCCCGTCCACGTTGAGCGCCTACGGCAACGCCGAGGTGCGGGCGGACGGGCCGTGCATCTTGTGGCTCACCGGCCAAGCGAACGCCACGGTTCACCGTGCGGTGTTCGTTGACGTGTCCGACCGTGCGCAGGTGACCGCGTTTGGTTCGGTGGTTATCAACGCGCATCGGGACGCGGTGGTCCGCGCCGGTGGGCATTGCACGGTCAACGCTGACGGCCACGCCACCGTCGTGGCGGAGGACCACACCACCGTGACCGCACGCGACGCCGCGGTAGTCGACGCCTGCCACAACAGTCGGGTCGCGTTGCAGGACAGTGCTCATGGGGCGTTGCGGCACCATTCGACCGGGACGGCGATCGGTGTGGCGTCCGCGTCGGTGTATGACGCCGCGTCGATCCACGCGTCGGACCGCACCCGAATCGTCGCCAACGACGACGCCAAGATCACGGTGACCGATTCGGCGACGGTGACCGCGGTTGACTGCGCCCACGTGGCCGCCGACGCGACCGCCACGGTTCAGGCGTTCGACCGGGCCACGGTGGAGACGACCGGCCTGGCGGTGACCGTGGAGCTGTCCGGGCAAGCGGCAATGGTTGAGGGACCGGGCAACGTGTTGGCGTTTCGGGCCCGTCCGATTGAGGCGCGCCTCGACGGCCTTGGGTTGTGACCGAAACCCGACCCTACCGCCGGTCTGGCGGCGGTAGGGTCAAATCGGCCCGCCCTTCACCGGTCCCGGGCCGCGACGACACCGAACAGTTGACCCTGTTCGCGGCGCCGTCCTCCGAACCGAACCCTGCCACCGGAGGCCCGAACCATGAGCACAACCACCGAGACCGCGGCACTGAACCTCTACGGGCGGATGGCGGTCACCTGGTGGGAAACACACCAGCCGGCCGTGTGGGCCACCATCTCGAACCCGACCGGGACCGCGCGACGGATCTCCGAACAGGTGATGGACGACTTCAGCGACCGCCAGGCGCAGCTCCAAGCGAACCTCCCCCGCCCGATCAACGACAACGATCTGTTCGCCCGAGCTTCGGCGATCCGTCACACCCAAACCCAAGCACTGGAACTGGTGATCGACGACTGGTTCCCGGCCGACGGCGGCCCGGGCCGCCTCCCCTCCAACCCCTAGCCGCACCACCCCCAGCCACCGCACCCATGCCGGCTCTCGCGCCGGACGCGGGGTTGGGGACGGCGGAGGTGCGGGCCGGGACGGCCGGGACTGGGTCCGTCGCCCAGCCGGTTGAACGTGAACCGGCGAGCAGCCCCGATTCGACACGGCCGGCACCCAGTTCTGTGCCGGTGTCGCCGGCCGCGGAGCCGCCGACGTTTCGTTCGGGCCGCGACCGCGAGCATGTTCCGTCCGGGAAACACGCCCGGGTGACCGCGAACCTCGCCGCGCTTGGCGTCGCTGACCGCCTCGGCGTCGAACAACGCCCCGCCACCACCACGGAGCTCGCGGTGTTGGCCCGCTGGTCGGGGTGGGGTGCGGTACCAGAAGTGTTCGAACAACCGCCACGCGCAGAGTGGACCACCGCGGCCGCTGAGGTGGCGGCTCGGCTCACCGGCGACGGATGGCGGGCGGCTCGAGCGTCGACGATCAACGCTCACTACACCTCCGCTACGGTCGCCGGGGCGATGTGGGACACCGCCACCGCACTCGGGTTCACGGGCGGGAGGGTGTTGGAACCGGGTTGCGGATCCGGGAACTTTTTCGCCGCCGGTCCCGCCGCGCTACCGGACCCGGTCGAGTTCGTGGGGGTGGAACGAGACCCGACCACCGCACGGATCTGCGGTCACCTGCACCCCCACGCCACCATCCACACCGGGGCGTTCGAAGACACCGTACTGGCGGACGGGTCGTTCGACCTGGTGATCGGCAACGTCCCGTTCGCCGACGTCACCCCCCACGACCCAATCCACAACAAGGCGGGCTGGGCGTTGCACAACTACTTCATCGCCAAGTCGATGGCGTTGTGCCGCCCGAACGGCATCGTCGCCGTGGTCACCTCGCGGTACACGCTCGACTCGATCGACACCCGGTTCCGGTCCTGGCTCGCCGACCAAGCCGAACTTGTTGGCGCGGTCCGCCTGCCCCGCACCGCCTTCCAAGCGGTTGCTGGCACCAACGCCATCTGCGACATCCTCATCCTCCGAAAACATGACCCGTTCGCTCGCACGACGGCATTCACGGAAACGGAACCGGGTTGGATCGGCACCGGTCGCCTCCACCGGCAACCCGACAGCGGCGTGGATGTGGGGGAACCGGCGACGGTGAACGAATGGTTCCTCGCCGACCCTGATCGCCGTGTGGCGGGCACCCTCGGGTTGGGTCGAGGCCAATACCGGCCCAACGACGTCACCGTCACGGCCACCGAACCACTCAACATTGTTCTCCCGAACCTGCTCCAACAGCAGGTCACCGAGCACCACGCCACACTCCCACCGTCGGCCCCCGAACCGCCCGTTGGGGGGTTGCCGGAAAACGGGGGACCGGTGCCATCGCGAACCGCGCCGGGTTCCGTCAGTACACCGCCACCCCACCGGTATTCGGAACCGGTTCCGGTGATCGGCGATGTCAACGGATTGGTGGACGGGTCGATCGTGGTCACCGGCCCGGCAACGTTTGGTCAGCTCACCAGCGGCCGTATCGAACCGCACCCGGTTCCGGCCACCCAACGAACCGAACTCCGACAGCTCATTGCACTCCGAGACACGTTCACCGCCCTGATCGACGCCGAAGCGTCCGATGCGCCGGACTGCGACCTTGACGGGTTGCGCCAGGAACTCAACGACGCCTACGACCGCTACGCCGTCGCACACGGGCCGTTGAACCGGGTGTCGACCACCACCGGCAAACCGCACCCGTCCACCGGGGTTACCCCGGTGACCCGCCGGTTCCCGAGGATGGGCGGTTTTAGGGCCGACCCGTCGTTCCCGTTGGTGTCGGCGTTGGAACGCTTCGACGATGACACCGGCGTCGCTGTGAAGTCCACGATCTTCGATCGGCGAACGATCCGACCCCGCCAACCAGTCACCGGCGTCGCAACGCCGGCTGACGCAATCGCAGTGAGTCTCGACCAGACCGGCCGCATCGACATCGACCGCGTCGCCGAACTGCTCGGCACCGACGCCGACACCGCACGCGAACGGGTCGCGCCGCTGGTGTTTCGCGACCCCGATACAGCGACGTTGCTCGCCGCGGACGACTACCTGTCCGGCAACGTCCGCATCAAGCTCACCGCAGCACGCACCGCGCACCGCAACGACCCCGACGCTAACTGGGCGCGCAACGTCGACGCTCTGGCCGGCGTCATACCGGTCGATCTCGGCCCCGGACAGATCGACGCATCGTTCGGCGCGCCGTGGATCCCACCCGCCGACATCGCCGACTTCATCGGCGATGTCGTCGGGATCGACGGAGCGATCGTTCACCACGACCCGCTCGTCGCCGCCTGGGAGATCGCGGTCCCGTCATGGCATCGCAGTTCGGTCGGGGCGACATCGACCTGGGGGACCTCCCGCAAGTCAGCGATCGACCTGATCGACGCCGCGCTCAACCAACGACCGGTCACCGTTTGGGACACCCTCCCCGACGACCGGCGCGTCGTCAACGACACCGAAACAATGGCGGCACGCGACAAACTCGAACAGCTCGGTGCACGGTTCCGTACCTGGGTGTGGGAGGACCCCGGACGCGCCGACCGGCTCTGCCACGAGTACAACGAACGGTTCAACTCGATCGTGTTGCGCCGATACGACGGCACCCACCTTCAGTTGCCCGGGTTGGCGGACTGGTTCACCCCGCACCAGCACCAACGCGACGCGGTGTGGCGGATTCTGTGCCAAGGCGACACCCTCCTCGCCCACACCGTCGGCGCCGGCAAAACAGCAACACTCGTCATGGGGGTGATGGAACAGCGTCGCCTCGGACTGATCACCAAACCGTGTTTCGTGGTCCCCAACCACATGCTCGAACAGTTCACACGCGAATTCCTTCAGCTCTACCCCCAAGCCAACGTCCTCGCCGCCAACCTCGGCGGCACCACCGCCCAATCGCGTCGCCGGTTCGTCGCCCAATGCGCCGCTGGTGACTGGGACGGCATCATCTTGCCCCGCGAATCGTTCCGGTCGATCCCCGTATCCCGCGACACCGAAACCGCCTACCTCACCCGCCGCGTCGACGAACTCGAAGACGCACTGTCGTCCAACACAGGACGCCCGAAGGTCAAAGAACTCGAGAAGGCGTTGCAGCGCGAGAAGAGCCGACTGCAACGCCTCCTCAACACCGCCGGGCGTGACGACGGAATCCAATTCGAACAGACAGGCATCGACCATCTCTGTGTCGATGAATGCCACACCTTCAAAGGGAAACGCATCGCCACCCGCATTCCCGATGTTGCCGGCACCGAAAGTCAACGGGCCACCGACCTCGACATGAAACTCACCTGGCTGCGATCAAAGAACCCCGGCAGGGTCGCCACGTTCGCCACCGGCACCCCAATCGCCAACGCCATCTCCGAGATGTGGGTGATGCAGTCATACCTTCAACCCGACCTCCTCGACACCACCGGCCTCGCCCAGTTCGACGCCTGGGCCGCCACGTTCGCGTCGACCGTCACCACCATGGAACTCAAACCCTCCGGGGACGGGTACGCCCAGAAAACCCGGTTCGCCCGGTATCGCAACGTCCCCGAACTGCTCCGCCTGTTCCACGCCAACGCCGACGTCCGCACCGCCGACGACCTGCAACTCCCCGTCCCGACCGTCGTCGCCGGAGGCGAAACAATCGCTGTGCCATCCACCCCCGAACTGCGGGCGTTCGTCGACACACTCGTCGACCGGGCCGAACAAGTGAAAAACCGGCGAGTTGAACCCCGCGACGACAACATGCTCAAGATCACCGGCGACGGCCGCAAAGCAGCCCTACACCTCAAACTCCTCAAACCCCCCGACCCCGACAACAGCCCCGGCCCCCGTTTGGATCTCGCCCGTCTCGTTGACGGCGACGCGTCCCGGGACGAGCTCGTCGCCGCCGTCCTCAACGACAGCCACACCAGCCACGGTGCAACGCACGCGACCGTCGGCGGGGCGACGTTGGCGTACGGCGGGAAAGTCGACGTCTGTGCCGAACGGATCGCCGCTCTCTATGACGAGCACAAAGACCGGGC
>Ga0105047_10019541_pt1 | contig 10446 bp, 8 predicted proteins | sample MAT04_FD_78384 | JGI IMG/M metagenome (GOLD analysis project Ga0105047, IMG submission 78384) | Freshwater microbial communities from Lake Fryxell liftoff mats and glacier meltwater in Antarctica - MAT-04 (megahit assembly) | ecosystem: Environmental > Aquatic > Freshwater > Ice > Liftoff... | reverse complement strand
TCCGGATGCCGCCAAAAAAGTATTTCTAGAACAAGAAAGGCCCTTCAGACGAGAAGGACCTTTCAAGATTTTACATAAGATACATTTTATAGGACCATAGGCATATTGTTTATTTATTTATTTTGTTTTTGCTTTTGCTTTTGTGTTTGTGTTTGTGTTTGTGTTTGCTTTTGTGTTTTGTCTTTCTTTTTGTTTTTTGTGTTTGATTACACAACAATGATATGAAGTATTTTTGCTGTGATTTAGCAAAAAATCGATATTTCTTACATCTTTGTGTCAAATATGAAAATGAAAGCCCTCCTCCTACTTAGCTCATTGCTCATGATTGCATTCAGCTCTTCCGCTCAATACACCGAGAAAAGCTTGATAGATAACTCACCTGTTGTGTACAGTGAAATCATTGATCAATATATTCAACTAGATAATAAATATGCAGAGGCAAAACTCATCGAATATGGAAAATCCGACAACGGCAAACCCATTCATCTCTTTGTCATCAGCACTAACAAAATATTTAATGTAGACAGTCTGAAAAAGCAAGGGTTTGCGGTATTATTCATCAACAACGGAATACATCCCGGCGAGCCGGATGGTATTAAAGCTTCGCTTCGGCTCTCCAGTGAACTCTTAAAGAAGCAAATTCCATCTCCCGAAAAAACTGTTATCTGCATTGTTCCAATTTATAATGTAGATGGTGCCTTAGAAACTTCACAATTCTTCCGCTCCGGACAAAACGGTCCTAACGAAGTAGGTTTCAGAGGTAACGCGCGTCATTTGGATTTAAACAGAGACTTCATCAAATGCGATTCAGAGAATGCGAAAACTTTCACTAAAATGTATCGGGATTGGGATCCTGATGTTTTTGTAGATACACATGTGAGTGACGGAGCCGATTATCAATACACCATTACGCTCATCGATTCTCAAAAAGACAAATTACATCCTGAAATCAGCAAAGTTATGCAGGGAAAAGTATTGCCATTTTTGTATGAGCAGATGGAAAAAAGCGGCTTTCCAATAACACCCTATGTGAATGTTTGGGGTGAAGATCCGGAGAAAGGGATGAGCGGATTTTTGGAGTCTCCTCGATATGCTTCTGGATACAGTGCTTTGTACAACGCATTCCCGTTTGTAACGGAGACGCATATGCTAAAACCATTTCCGCAAAGAATAGAAGCAACTTATCAATTCCTAAAAGCCAATGTTTTATTGTGCGAATCATCAGGAAATGAAATAAGAACGGCGAGAAAAAAAGCCAATGAACAAATAGCCAAAACACAAATCGATTTTCCTCTTCATTGGAAACTGGACTCAACAAAGGTGGACAGTCTAAATTTTCGTGGGTATAAAGCATTGAAGAAGAAAAGTGAAGTCACATCACTTGATATTTTATATTTTGATCAGCAGCAACCTTTTCAAAAAAACATCGCCTTCTACAATACATTCAAAAGTTCCATCTCCGTTAAAAAACCATTGGCCTATTTAATTCCGCAGGCATGGCATGAAGTCATTGATCGGTTAAAACTAAATCGGGTAGAAATGTTTCAATTAAACCATGATACTCTTTTTAACGCAGCATGTTATTACATCAAAAATTACAACACAGGAAAATCGGCTTATGAAGGGCATTATTTGCATAACAATGTAAATGTTGTTAGTGATACGGCTTTGATTCGCTGTTATGCCGGTGATTATATTATTTATTGCAATCAGAACTGCAATCGCTATATTATTGAAACACTGGAGCCACATGCTCCGGATGCTTTTTTTGCCTGGAATTTCTTTGATGAGATTCTACAGCAAAAAGAATACTTCTCCGATTATTTATGGGATGATGTGGCCATTGAATTCCTAAAAGAGCATCCTGCCATTAAAGAAGAATTCGAAGAAAAAAAGCGAAAAGATTCCACTTTCGCAGCAAGCACTTGGGCAATGTACAGCTGGATTTTTGAACGATCGAAATGGTACGAGCCCAGTCATTTACGCTACCCAGTTTTGCGTTTGGATCACAAAATACCTGAAAATATGCTTCAAAACAAGACGAATAAAATTTCAAATAATTGATTTACAATGAAATAATGCATCTATAGATTGGATTAATTGTTTTTTTTCGCATCTTTGCGCCCCCTTCATGCGGAGAATGAGGGGGAATTAAAAAAACAAATAAATTATATGCCAACAAAAATTAGATTACAACGTCATGGAAAGAAGGGCAAACCTTATTTCCATATTGTGGTGGCGGATGGTCGTGCTCCGAGAGATGGACGTTTCATCGAGAGAATCGGTTCTTATAACCCGATTACAAATCCTGCAACAATCGAGATTGACAACGATCGTGCAACGGATTGGATGATGAAAGGTGCTCAGCCTACTGACACGACCCGCGCTATCCTTAGTTACAAGGGAGTTTTATTCCGTGTACACTTAAACAAAGGAGTTGCAAAAGGAATGCTTACACAAGAGCAAGCCGATGCCAAGTATGATCTTTGGTTGCAGGAAAAAGCAAACAAAATTGATACGAAGAAATCAACTCTTGCTAAAGACAAAGCGAGCACCATGACTTCTCGCTTAGAGAACGAAACGAAAGTGAATGCTGCTCGTATCGAAGCTCGTAAACGCAAAGAAGCAGAAGCTTTAGCACCTGCTGCTGAAGAAACTTCGGAAGCAAGCAATGATGCTCCTGCTGAAGAAGGCGAAGCTCCTGCTGAAGCATAAATCAAAATAATTATTTCAGAAGGCTGCCATTTACTATGGCAGCCTTCTTATATTTTACTCCATCACAATGAATACCTATCCAGAACACTTTCATCTCGGCACCATAGTTCGCACACATGGTGTTAAAGGCGATTTTATCGTAGCTCTGGAATCAGACAATCCAAATGGTTATAAATCATTGAAGATTGTATACCTCCAAATTGATGAGGTACTTAAAGAGTACAACGTCAAAAAAATTTCGATTAAAGAAAAAGAAAGAACGGCGTATCTACACCTTGAAGGAATAGAAGATATGACGACTGCTGAAAACTATTTAAAGTTTCAGTTATTTCTTCCACTCTCTTCTTTACCCAAATTAAAAGGAAAGAAATTTTATTTTCACGAAGTGAATGGATTTACTGTTGTTGATAAAGAGAAAGGTACGCTTGGGCCCATCACTAGCATTTACGACAGAGCAGAACAAGCCGTGATTGAATTTGAATATCAATCGAAGAAAGTTCTATTCCCTTTACACGAAGATTTAGTAGTGAAAATTGATAGAGAACAAAAAGAATTTCACGTTAATTTACCTGAAGGATTAATAGAAATTTATTTAGAATCTTAGAAATTCTACTTGGAAATTATTTTATAATATCAAATTCAAAATTACCGTATTTCAATAGGTTGATCGCCTTCGTTTCATACCCGCAATTTTCACAAACCGGCGTCAATTCAATTTCACGACCCGAATTCAACAAAGATTGAAAACGCCATTTAGAGACGCCTGAATTTTCTAGCTCTGAAATTATTCCATGAATCACATCGTAACCCATATACGCAGACATCAAAGGATCGGCATGGTAATTCATGATAAACTTTTTTCTGAAATCTTTTAACCCTTTAGATTTTGTATCGATGTACATTCCGTTAAAAATTATCCCACCCAATTCCTTCATCAATTCAGGATCCAAGGAATTGAAGTTTTCCCAGGAAGGCATTCCAATGAGTGCAAATTTATAATTTTCTTTTTCTTCGTTTAACTTATTTAGCAATGATGACAAAAAAGATTCATCGGAAGTAGGTAAAATTAAAACATTAGTTTTTGATTTAGACAACTTTGTTTTTAACCCGGTAAATCCATCTGCCTTATATTGATACAAAGAACAAGCAGATGGTTTCTGCAATAAGCTATCAATTACTTCAGCAAACAACTTAGAAATTTCACTTTCCCCTCTTACATCTCTATAAATGGCAAATATTTTTTCATCAGCATAACGACCGGCAATAAAGTCGGCAGTTTCGGTAATTTGAGTATAATTACTTGGATTGACTAATCGAATCCATTTATTTTTTTCTAATATGGAAGTATTACTTGCTGAGAAGAAATACATCGGAATGGCCCAGCGGTTAGAAACTTTTCCAAGTAATGAAGAAAAGTTAGCAGGCAAAAAAGAAACCACTGCATCTACATCGCTCATGTTCGTTGTATTAATTTTAACAACTGTTGAGAGTGAATCAAAACCGGTATCAATGATTCTAAAATTAATTTTCCGTTTTGTATTATTTAAAGACTCAGCAGCCATCAAAGCACCTTCATATAAATTAAGCGCTCCCACTGCTTCTTGAATAATTAAAGGAGTAGTTCCGGAAGAAGTATCGGCTGCAAAATGCTCTTGAAGTTTGAGAGGAAGTAATAAAGCAACCGTAATAATTTTTACATGGCTTGCGGGCGCATGCACGGTATCTTTTTTTACAGCTTCCTGCTCAGCTTTTGGAACAACAACTACAGGATTCTGAACTACTTTCTTCGCGGACTTTTTAGATGTACTGCATGCACTGATGAAAAAAATCAACAGCGAGGCAAATAAATAATAAAGATGAATTCTTTTTATTCCCATTCTATAGTAGCCGGAGGTTTAGAGCTAATGTCATAAACTACACGATTCACACCTTTCACTTTATTGATAATTTCATTCGAAATTCGCCCCAAAAACTCATAGGGCAAATGACACCAATCGGCCGTCATACCATCTGTAGAGCTCACCGCACGCAGCGCAACAACATTTTCATAGGTGCGCTCATCACCCATCACTCCTACTGAGTTAATCGGTAAAAAAATAGAGCCTGCTTGCCATACTTTATCGTACAAGCCATCACGCTTCAATCCATCAATATAAATCGCATCCACTTCCTGGATGATTCTCACTTTTTCCTTTGTTACATCTCCCAAAATACGAATACCCAAACCCGGACCCGGAAAAGGATGACGATTTAACAATTCGGGAGGCATGCCCAAAGCAGTACCCACCAAACGAACTTCATCTTTAAACAAACTGCGCAATGGCTCTACCACTTTCATCTTCATCTTTTCCGGTAAGCCACCAACGTTATGATGCGATTTAATAGTAGCCGATGGACCTTTCACCGAAACCGACTCAATCACGTCGGGATAAATGGTTCCTTGCGCTAGCCACTTCACATCTTTTATCTCATGCGCTTTTGCATCAAAAGTTTCAATGAATACTCGACCAATTACCTTGCGTTTCGCTTCCGGTTCACTGATGCCTGCTAGTTCACGATAAAAATCTTCACTCGCATCCACACCATGAATGTTCAATCCGAAATGTTGATAGGCATCTAATACTTGTTCATATTCATTCTTTCGCAACAATCCATTGTTCACAAAAACGCAATGCAAATTTTTCCCGATGGCACGATGCAATAACATCGCAGCCACACCTGAATCCACACCTCCACTCAATCCTAATATCACCTGATCATTGCCCAATTGTTTTTTTAGCGCATCCACAGTTTCATCAATGAAAGAGCCCGGTGTCCAGTCGCCCGAACATCCACATACTTTATAAATAAAATTCTTGAGTAAATTTTTTCCTTCCACGCTATGCACCACTTCCGGATGAAATTGGAGTCCGTAAGTTTTCTCGCCGTTCACATGGTAAGCAGCCACCCTAACATCCGTAGTACTTGCTATAATATTGAAATCATTTGGAACTTCGGTTATCGAATCGGAATGCGACATCCACACTTGGGATTCATCTGCTACTTCTTCTAAAAAAACATCAGAACGATTTTTCACCGTCAATTGAGCACGACCATATTCACGGGTATTCGAAGGCTGAACTTTTCCTCCACCTTGCAAAGCCATCAATTGCGCACCGTAGCAAACTCCTAACACCGGATAACGACCACGCAAAGATTTAGTATCGATACTTGGCGCATTTTCTTCACGCACAGAAGCGGGGCCACCACTGAGTATAATTCCTTTTATCCCTTCATGAATTTCCGGCAAATGATTGTAGGGATGAATTTCACAATACACATTGAGTTCACGAACACGACGTGCAATTAACTGCGTGAACTGTGATCCAAAATCAATGATCAGAATACTTTCGTGCATAACAATAGCAATAAATTATTTTGAATAACCTAAAAATAAAAGCATTAAAATTAATGAAGGCAAATGAATATTAAATTCATTCACCTTCATCGATCTTAAAATTATTTACCAGCGTGATTTATACTTATCTTTTCTGGCAGAACCTTCAGAAGAAGTTTCTTTTTTACGTTCTCCACCGCTTGAACTTTTTCTTGCCGGCTTCTCATCTTTCCATGGATCACGTCCAAAATCGGAAGAACGATCGCGACGACCACCACCTCCGGCCATCTCCCCTCTACGCTCCGAAGAACGTTCTCTTCTTGGACCTTCGCTGCTGCTGCTGCTGCTCCGTCCTCTACCACCACCGCCTTCAGGGCGACGACCTCGTCCTCCACCATCATCACTGCGACTTCTTCCTCCACCAGATGGCTTACTATCGCTCAATTCTGTTCTTACTTTGCGATCTTCATACATCGCACCATTCAATCCAGACATTACCGCTTCCATTCGATCCGGCTCCACATCTACAAAAGAGTAAACTCCTTGTACATCGATGCGTCCGAAAATAGCACCCTTCTCACCGGTAGTATCACAAATGAAACGTAATAATTTTCCTTTATCCAATCCATCTTTCGAACCGATGCTCACAAACATACGACTGTGTTTATCGCCATAAGCGCGACCACCACTTTCGCCACCTTTAGTAGGACGCACATCAGCGTTCAAATCAGGAGCATTTTTATAATATTCTAAGAAGCGATTAAATTCAATTGAAACAAAACGATGAATCAATGCATCACGATCTAGATCTTTCAATTCGTCGTAAATTGATTCCAAATAAGGTTCAATTTCTTTTTCATTCACCTTCACATCGTGAATTCTCTTCACCAACTTCATCAATTGCTTTTCACAAACTTCCATTGCATTCGGAACTTGCAATTGTTTAAACGTACGACCTGTTGATCTTTCGATTTGACGAATACGACTCATGTCCTTTGTATGAACAATGGCCAATGATATTCCCGTCTTTCCTGCACGAGCAGTTCTTCCGCTACGGTGCATATAATTTTCCAATTCATCAGGAAGATTATAGTGAATAACGTGAGTCACGTCTTGTACATCAATTCCACGAGCAGCCACATCCGTTGCCACTAACAATTGCAAACTACGATCACGGTAACGACCCATTACTTTATCCCGTTGTGCTTGGCTCAAATCACCATGTAAAGAATCCGCATTGTATCCGTCGCGTATTAAATGTTCTGCAACATCTTGTGTCTCCAATTTAGTACGACAAAAAACAATTCCAAAAATTTCCACATTCGCATCCACAAAACGCTTCAACGCCGCATAACGATCGCGCGCTTTTACCATAGCATAACAATGCTCAATATTTTCATTTCCCTTTTGACGAGATTCGGTTGTGATTTCAAAAGGATTGTCCATGTACTGTTTTGCAATATTGCTCACTTCACGTGGCATTGTTGCAGAGAACAACCATGTATTGCGACTCTCAGGAGTATTTTCTAAAATAAAATCGATGTCTTCTTTGAAACCCATGTTCAACATTTCATCGGCTTCATCCAAAACTAAAATTTGCACTTTTCCTAAATCAAGTGCTTTACGTTTTATTAAATCGATTAATCGGCCCGGCGTAGCTACAACAACGTGTACTCCACGCTTAATTTTACGAATCTGATCCATGATGCTTGCACCTCCATACACTGGAACTGCTTCAAATCCCTTCATCTCTTTCGAGTAGTTTTGAAGGTCATTGTAAATCTGCACACACAACTCACGTGTAGGTGCAAGGATTAATGCTTGAGGATGATTTTTTGATAAATCAATTAATTGCAACAAGGGGAGTCCGAAAGCAGCAGTCTTGCCGGTTCCGGTTTGTGCGAGTCCTACAAGATCACGACCTCCCTCAAGGAGTGCCGGAATTGCTTGTAATTGTATGGGAGTAGGCGTCACAAAGCCCAGTGCTTCAACGCTTTTCACCAATCGAGCGTCTAAGCCCAGTTCTTGGAAGGTATTCATGGCGCAAAGGTACAGTTTTAAAGGCTTGGTTTACAGTTTATATCTAAAAATAATATTTTTGAAAACATTGAGATAAAGGCGTTTCGATTCTCGATTCTCGATCCTCGATTCTCGATTTTTTTTGGAATTGCCTAAATTAATTTGGAGCAGAATTCCAATGAATTGCATTTTGTTTCAATTATCAAAATTCAAATTCACATTTTCAATCGATTTAATCAATTAAAGCATTTAAAATCAATGAAAAATAAACTTCAATCGTTTTACCTAATTTTGCAGACTCAAAGCATAAAAAATCATGAAAGAAGTTTATATTGTTTCTGCCGTTCGTACTCCAATAGGAAGTTTTGGCGGAGTATTATCCGGAGTTCCTGCAACTCAATTGGGAGCTACCGCCATTAAAGCAGCTTTAGAAAGAGCAGGTGTGAAACCTGAAGATGTGAATGAAGTTTTAATGGGGAATGTTTTACAAGCCAATTTGGGACAATCTCCGGTAACACAAGCATCCATTTTTGCCGGAATTCCGACGAATGTTCCCGGTACCACCATCAATAAAGTTTGTGCTTCTGGCATGAAAGCGATTATGCTTGGTGCTCAAAGCATCTTATTAGGTGATAATGATGTGGTAGTTGCCGGAGGAATGGAAAACATGAGTGCTGTTCCCTATTATTTAGACAAAGCAAGAACAGGTTATCGTTTGGGTCATGCTCAAATGATTGATGGTTTGGTGAAAGATGGTTTGTGGGATGTGTACAAAGATTATCACATGGGAAATGCGGCAGAACTTTGTGCTACAGAATGCAACATCAGCAGAGAAGAGCAAGATGCTTTTGCTATTGAATCGTATAAGAGAGCTCAAGCAGCCTGGTCGAAAGGATTATTCAAAAATGAAATTGTTCCTGTAAGTATTCCTCAAAAAGGAAAAGAGCCTATCCTCATCAGCGAAGACGAAGAATACAAAAAAGTAGATTTCAATAAAATTCCTTCTTTGCGTCCTGTATTTGTGAAAGATGGTTCGGTCACTGCGGCCAATGCGAGTACATTGAACGATGGTGCTGCTGCTTTGGTACTGATGAGTAAAGAAAAAGCAGAAGCTTTAGGAATAAAACCATTGGCAAAAATTCGTGGATTTGCAGATGCGCAACAAGCACCTGAATTGTTCACCACTACTCCCGCCAAGGCCTTACCCAAAGCGGTAGAAAAAGCAGGATTAAAAATGAGCGATGTTGAATATTTTGAAATCAACGAAGCTTTTTCTGTAGTAGCTATTGCGAATAATCAAATGATGAAATTAGATCCTTCGAAGGTAAATGTAAACGGCGGCGCAGTTTCGTTAGGACATCCTCTAGGCTGTTCAGGAGCGAGAATCATTGTTACATTGTTGAATGTATTGGAACAAAACAATGCTAAAATTGGAGCAGCGGGAATTTGCAATGGCGGCGGCGGTGCTTCGGCCATTGTGATTGAACGCATGTAATAGAACTTTTTCCTGTTGGATGCAGTAAAAAGAAAAAAATAGTATGGGCTACGGAATTTGCCATTTGAATTTAATCTCACTTCGTGCAGAAGCTACGCATCGCAGTGAAGAAATTTCTCAGCTTTTATTTGGTGAAACATTTACTGTGATAGAACAAGTTCCCAATTGGCTAAAAATTCGTATGAGTTTTGATGATTACGAAGGATGGATTCAAGCATCGCAATGTTTTCCATTGGAACTTAACGAGTACAATGAATTGCAAAAGAACAAAGCTTTTCTGAGCTATGATTTGGTACAAATTCTCATCAACCATCAAAGCATCACCTCCATTTTATTGGGCAGCAGACTTCCTTGGTTTCGCGACGGACAATGCAGAATCGGCAAAAACACATTTAGCTTTGAAGGCAACGCCAAACAAGTGGATTTAATGTGCACCGGAAAAATGGTGGTTGAAAATGCATACATGTATCTAAACGCACCCTATCATTGGGGCGGAAAGAGTCCTTTTGGCATTGACTGTTCCGGCTTAACACAAATGGCCTATAAACTCTCCGGATTAGTTTTAAAACGAGATGCATGGATGCAAGCCGAGCAAGGACAAAGCGTTCATTTACTCGATGAATGCCAGGCCGGCGATTTAGCTTTTTTCGACAATGAAGAAGGGAAGATCACGCATGTGGGCATCCTCACATCCAAAAACAGAATCATTCATGCTTCCGGACAAGTGCGTGTAGATAGTATTGATCATCATGGAATTTTTAATACCGAGTTGAAAAAGTATACGCATAATTTGAGGTTGATTAAGAGAATTCTTTAAAGCTGCAAGCTTTTTTGAAATTGG
>Ga0105047_10019540_pt1 | contig 10446 bp, 6 predicted proteins | sample MAT04_FD_78384 | JGI IMG/M metagenome (GOLD analysis project Ga0105047, IMG submission 78384) | Freshwater microbial communities from Lake Fryxell liftoff mats and glacier meltwater in Antarctica - MAT-04 (megahit assembly) | ecosystem: Environmental > Aquatic > Freshwater > Ice > Liftoff... | reverse complement strand
GTGGTGATCGATGAGGCGTTCGACAAGGCCGACGCCCAGTTCACCGCCGTGTCGATGCGGGTCTTCGAGACCTTCGGCTTCCAGATGGTGCTCGCAACCCCCCTCAAGATGGTCCAGACCCTGAGCGAGTTCATCGGGGGCGCGGCCCTCGTGAGCATCCGCGACCGCAAGCACTCCTCGTTGCAGCACGTCGAGCTGACGGAGCTGGTGTGAGGGGCCTGCGTGACCGGACCGTCCGTCCCAGAGCCGCACCACCGGGAGTGCCGTGAAGACGCCATTCGAGGTCCGTCGTGAGCTGGTGGTGCGCTGGGACCGGGAGATGCCCACCTGGGCGCAGGCCCAGGTCGGGATCCTCGACGGCGCCACGGCGTGGCCGGTCCGCGTGGCACTCGGGGCGCCGAGCGAGGGCGAGGCGATCGCGGACATCGCGCGGACGAAGGCCTGGGTCCGCTCCTGGCAGCCGTGGTCCGGCGGCGGCGCGGTCCGCACGGCGGACCGCGGCTGGCGCAGCCTCGGCCGGCAGACCGTTCCCACACACCTCGAGCTTGCCTCAGCGCACGAGGTGGCCCAGGTCACCGGACGGCTGCGGGACTGGGAGCGGCTGACGGGCCGTCTGGCCGACCTTGCCGGCTCGTGGCCGGTCCGCCCGCTGGATCGCCGCACGATCACCTGGCTGGTCGCGGCGAGCGATACCGACTGGGGTCGTGTCCGGGCGTTCCTGCACTGGACCACCGAGCACCCGACCTCGGGTCTACTGCCCCGACAGATCCCGGTCCCCGGCCTGGACTCCAAGTGGTTCGAGCAGCACCGGACCGTCCTGACCTCGTTGCGGCGGGCGACGTCGGCGTCGGCGGACTTCGGCCTGCGTGTGGTCGAGCGCGAGATCGCTGTGCAGGTGCCCGACTGGGCGCTCGCCCAGTCGGTGGGTGGCATGACGACCTTCTCGGCCTCAGCCGGTCAGCTGGCCCGGCTCGCCTGGCGCCCGGACCGGGTGGTGCTGTGCGAGAACCTCCAGTCCGCCCTCTCCTTCGACGACCTGCCGGGCTCTGTCGTGCTGTCCCGCCAGGGGTACGCGGTCGACGTGTTCGGTGAGATCCCCTGGCTGCGCCGCGTGCCGGTCCTCTACTGGGGCGACCTGGACACCCATGGTTTCGCGATCCTCAACCGGCTTCGCTCCTACCTGCCACACGCCAGCTCCGTCCTCATGGACCGCGGCACCCTGCTTGAGCACCGGGATCTCTGGGTCGAGGAGCCCACGCCGACCGCCGCGGGTCTGCCGCTGCTTTCGGCCGACGAGCAGGGCACCTACCAGGAGCTCGTCCGTGCGGAGCACGGCGATCGCGTCCGGCTCGAGCAGGAGCGGATCGGGTGGGCGTGGGTGCGAACGCAGATCGGATGAGATGCCTCGTGGAAGGCCTCGACCCCCTACCCGGGCACCGACGTGCCGACGGCTACACCCTCGACTGCAATGAGCCAGTTCACCCCGAAGAGCGGGTCGTTTTCGGTCAGCGCATAGGCGCGCTGATGGCCACCCTCGTAGCGAGGGAGGATGGACAGGGAACTCTTCGGAATGAGGGCCTGAGCAGCATGAATCCGCCGAACGCGCGGGCGCGCCGGGCGCCCCGCGGCTCTGGCACCAGGAAGGAGCCGAATGCCGTCGTGCGAGGCGACGAGAGCCGCCAGCTCGTCGTTTGCCTGCTACGTGCGCGGGATGGGTTTCCAGGTCCTGCCGCCGGGCGCGTACGCACGACATCCGGTATAGCCGCTCCCGCCGCTCGATCCAGAACTGCAGCCTGACGACGAGGAGGTGGTGTGCCGTGCGGCACCCTTCGCCCAACCTCGGCAACAGCCGCCTTCCGGGCGGCCGTGTCAGCAGTCGCCCTGGCGGGCATCCTCATCAGCCGGGGCTTGGCGCGCGGCCTCCTCGGCTGGGGCCTGTGCGGCAGCCTGCCGGGTGGCCTCTTCCGTGGCCAGGGGAGCGGCTTCTTCAGCGGCACGACATTCAGTCTCGATTCGCTCCACCTCTCTCAGCAGCCCGGCCGGCATTGAGGGCCGCTTGGGCCGTCGCGGGACCCCTTGAGAGTGTCGGAAACGCTCGCAGCCCAAGCTGCGCGGTCGCCCTCGGTAGAAGCGACCGAAAGGATCGACCCTGGCTGGTCCATCATGTTCGCGAGCGTGGCCCCCCGGCGACAGGAGCTTTACGTCAGGATGACGCGGGTAGGCGACGGCCTGTGGGTCGGCGTGCTCTAGCGACCGCTACAGGCGGGCACATGCGACCGGCTGACGGACGGAGCGCGGACTGGCTGCGGACTGGCCACGGACCGGGCCGACCACGCACCCGGGACAGCGGCACAGGGCCGCTCCTGACCTGCACGGACGTCCCCGGAGGGCGCATGGGCGGGCCGCCCGGAGCGGACAACCTGCGCATCGAGAGATCGCGGTTCTCGCGCCACGGACCTCGATCGACATCGCACTGACCTGCAGAAACGTAGGCCCCGTGGGGCTCGAACCCACAACCTACGGATTAAAAGTCTTTGGCGGGGGTGTCGGGTCGGTCCGGTCGAACGGTGTTTCTGCTGGTCAGGTGGCCTCCAGGTCTCGGTTGGCGTCGGTCGGATCTGGGTGGTTCCGGAACAGGATGGCTGCCAGATGGCTGCCAGGCGCCAGTCCGGGTCTCGCACCCCTTCGAGCTGGGCATTCCAGCGAGGTCCCCGTGGCCAGTGCGTGCCGACGTATTCTGAAAGACGACCCCGAGTGGAGCAGGGGCCGAGCGCCTCGCACGGCTCGCCGACCGCCACGAGTGATGGATCAGGCCGTCAGTCGCGACGCCTCCGCAGCAAGCAACTCAGCGCGCGCCGCGAAGAATGCGAGCGCGCCGAGTCTAGTCGAGGGCGTTCACGGAGTGGTTGCGTTTGGCGGGACGGCGGTCTCGCGGGCCGAGGACGCAGGCGTCTTGGGCCCCGTCACCCGTCGCCATTGCCGTGCAGGTCGTGGACGTTGGCCGCTACTTGGCCTTCGCCCTGCCCGCGAATGACCAGCACGCTGCTGAGGATGTCGACAGCGCCGGCCTCGTCCGCGGTCCGTTCTGCGAGGGTCGAGACCGCAAGGTGAAGCGGCAAGGCCGCCGAGAACTTCAGCCCATCGACGGCCTCCGGCGCAACCGTCGGAAGGGCGCCCTTCGGGTCGGCGGCTCGCAGAGCGACGGCGTCGACATCCTGCGGGAGGTTGATGCAGAAGTTGTCCCCCGTGGCCTCGTCGTTTCCGAGCGCCGCAATGACGGTCGCGTTGGCCCGCCAGCCTCCCCAGGTCCACAGCCGCATCCCAACGCCACGGTCAGCAAGGACGAGCCCCGCGGGGTCGACCGTCCCTGCCATCTCCGCCCGCAGAGCCTCGATCCGAGCGCTCGCGCGCCGGGAGAGATCGACTTCGGGGGTGGCGCCTAGCAGGACCTCTCGCTGCGCGCGGACCAGCGCGAAGCTCTCAGCGATCGGCTCACTCGGCCACTGGACTCGAGCCTTCTCAGGTTGCTCGCTGACGAGGATCTCGTGGCGATCCCAGTCGATGGACTCGATCCGCCACGCCCAACCGGCGAGGAGAAGGTGCCTCGCGTCCTCACCCGAGGGCGCTGCAATCGCCAGCGGCGAGACGGTCCCGATCTCGCGCCGCCCCGCCACCACGCGCATCTCCCACGCGCTGGTGAACGACGAGAGCAGGTCCATGAAGTACTTGCGACCGAACTCCTTCTCGGCGGCCGGACCGATGAAGAGGAGGTTGCCGTCGTCGACGAGGAATTCGCGTTCGCGGAGGTAGGCGAGGATCGCATCGGCGTCGGCCATGAAGGGGAGATCCCCGAACCAGTCCCTCCAGCTGGATGCCCCGAACTGTCCCTCTTGAAGTGCAAGGGCCAGGAGCTGCTGCGCCGCGATGTGGCGGGGCGCGGGTGGCGGCACCACCGGTTCGACGTAGCCGCGCGTCCACAGCAGGAGGATGGCGGCGGCGCGGAGGAAGTGCGGTGGCTCCAGGGCGAGGAACAGCATGTTGCGCGTACTGCCGGGACGCCTGCCGGTGCGCCCGAGGCGCTGGAGGAACGACGCGACGCTGCGGGGTGCGTCGATCTGGATGACGCGGTCGAGGTCGCCGATGTCTACGCCGAGCTCCAGGGTCGAGGTCGCGACGATGACGCAGTCACGGCTCTCGGCGAAGGCAAGCTCGCTCTGACGTCGTTCGTTTGCGGAGAGCGAGGAGTGCGAGACGTAGGTGGTGACGCCGCGACTTCGCAGCTCGAACGTGAGCTCTTCGGCGATCTTGCGGGCCTCGCAGAATACGAGGCGCTTCTGGCCCGCATGGAGGCGCGAGATCACCTCCGCTGCGTTCTCGACCGAGCCGACGTAGTCGAGGGTGACGTCAACGGCGACGTCCGTGGCGGGTTCCCTGACGACGTGCCCGGGGCGGCCCTTGTTCGCTTGACTGCCCTGCGCCCAACGCAGCATCTCGTCGGGGTTGCCGACGGTCGCCGAGAGCCCGATGCGCTGGATGGGCCGGCCGGCCAGCCGCTGAATCCGCTCGAGCACGGCGAGGAGGTGCCAACCTCGGTCGTCCTCCGCGAAGGCGTGGACCTCGTCGATGATGATGACCCGCACGTCGGCGAACAGCGAGCGATGGTCGACCCGTCGCGAGACGAGCATTGACTCCAGGGACTCTGGGGTCGTGAGGAGGACGTCGGGTCGGTCGGCGAGGATGCGCTTGCGCGGCCCGTTGCCGACGTCGCCGTGCCACAGGCCCACCCGTCGGCCGACCCAGGATGCGTACCCCTCGATCCGGGGGTGCAGGTTGTTGAGCAGTGCGCGCAGCGGGGTGACGTACAGGACGTAGAGGCCGCGCCACTCCTCGTCTTCCATGCGGGAGAGGACGGGGAAGAAGGCTGCCTCTGTCTTGCCGCCCGCTGTGGGCGCGATGAGAAGGCAGTCGTCACCCGAGAGCACCGGTGCTATGGCGGCGCGCTGCAGCGGCCGGAGGTCGGCCCAGCCCAGCGTGTTCACCACGTGGTACTCCACGGCGGGGTTCAGGCCAGCCTGATTCTCGCCTGTCACTCTCGGGCTCCGCCCGCTGCGACACATCGCTCAAACGCTTCGAGGGACTCCATGGCCGCGCCGACCGCATCCTGCGCCAGGACGTCGACCGGAGCATCGTCGCCGTCCCGGAGCCGTTGTTGGGCATAGACCTGGGGTGCGGCAGCGTCCGGGTCGGCGAACAGGCCGAGGGCGGCGCGCAGATCTGCGGCGTGGTCATGGAATCGAGGTTCGGGGAGCGCGGTGAACGCCGCCTCGCCGGCCGACGCAGGGCCTCCGTCGCGGTTGTAGAGGAGGACGAAGGCGAGATCGTAGAGGTCCTTGTCGAGGCCGCGCCCCACGACCGCGGCGGCTTTGGCGAGCACGTAGCCGCCGAGGCTTGCGAATCGCATGTTCACCGGCTCCGCATCGATCTCGTCGGCGATGAGTTGTCGAGTGACGCCGGCGGCGGCCGCCGAGGGTCCGGCGAGGTTCATCGCTGTCGCGACGGCGCAGCCGGGCAGAACGATCTGCTGCCCTCGGTTGTCTGGGGTGTCGCAGAGGAGCTCCACCTTGACCGGCACGGCGTCGATCGTTACGAACCAGCGCCAGGTCTCATCGCCGGGGAAGGGCTCGAACCCTGCTTCGCGCAGGCCTCGCTCGATCCAGCCGAGCTCGAGCTCGGTGCGCTCGAAGGTGAAACCCACCTGGACTAGGAGGTCGACGTCCACGGTTCCCTGGTGGGGTGCGCTCGGGGCGTCGGTGAGGAGGTCGGCGTTGAGTCCTCCAATCACCACGAGCTGGTCAGCGTGGTCCCCCAGCGCGGCTACCAGTCGGATGAGGGCCCGCTCGGCGCGGTGTCGGGTGTCGCGGCTTCGCATTGTTAGAACCCGATCCGTGTCTCGCGAAGATGCTCAGCCCCGTCAGATCCGCGCACGCCGAGGCGCAGCAGGTCCCCGTACAGCCTGATGTCGCTGACCTGGGGGGTACCGGACTCGGGCTTCGCGCGACGCAGGACGTAGGGATCGGCCTTGACGAGGTCGACACGCGCTCCCGAGTCGACCTTGCGCAGCCCTGCCTTGGTCATCCACAGGCCAAGCTCGCCAAAGTCGTCGAACACTTCGCGGTCGACGTAGAGAGTGATGACCGGTGTGTTCGTCATGAAGGGCGCGCGGCGCTCAAGAGCGAGCCAACCCGTGAGTGCCCACTGCCCGAGCCCCCACGCAGCACCGATCCGCTCATGCAGGAAGGTGTCCGCATCGCGAAAGGTGGCGTGCGTGTGCACGGTCTCCGCGGCTTCCGCCGCGTGCCATGCGGCCCAGCCACTGAGCAGGCCGGGGGCGTCGGCGAGGACCCGACGCGCGCCAGATCCACGCTGGGTTCCCTCCTTGTTGGTCCAGGCCATCGCGTCGAAGGCCTGTAGCGTTCGCGAGACGAAAGGCCCAGAGAGGTCCATGTCTGCTGCGACGGCCGCCACGGTCGGGAGCGGTAGTGGACGCGTCTCCGTCCGAAGCCCGCTGTCAGCCGCCAGCGCCAGGATGTACTCGGCGACCGCTCCTACGCCCTCTGACCAGCGCATGCCTTCGGACGATGGACGCACCTTCGCGGAGGAGGCTTCGCGGAGGACCATCAGGCCGGGGCCTGCGGAGATCGCCGCGCGACCTTCCTCGTCAGCCCAGCTGATCCCCTGGGCGTCGAGCAAGGACCGTGCGCCGGTGGAGAGGTTGCGAGCAACGATGACCAAGGTCTCGCGCCGGTCAAGTGGGTTCTTCGCCAGCCGGTCGATGGCGAGCTCGACGTCTTTGGGGAAGCCCTCGCCCGCCCAGACTGGGGCGAGGACGCTCTCGCTTGTGCCGTATTTGACGCGGAGGGTGTCGCGGCGGAGGTTGGGCCCTGCGACCAAGGTGAGGCGCGCTGCACCCTCACCGCTGAGAGCAGCGCGTAGTATCCGCAGCGCTCTCTTATTGCTTGGATCCATGTTATTGACTGTACCGGTTAATAACCTGTGTGGAGGCAATAACTACGAAACCTCGAGGTCGATGTCGTCGACCCCGGCCGGCGACCCGTCAGCCCGTCGGTCGCCCAGGTGCGCTGCTTCCCGCTCGGAGTCGGTGAGCTCAGCAGCTCCGACGGTGAGCGCGTAGTCGCGTCTCGGGTCGAAATCGGGGAACTGGTCGACGCGGTCGAGCACGTCAGAGACCAGCTTCTTGAGGAAGAGGCGGGGAGCAACGCCCACCTTGTCGCCGAGCCGCCCGGCGACGCCGCGAGCCAGGTCGCCGAGGTAGGTGTCATCGACCGTCGCCATCACCCGGTCCGGGGCGTCGGCGCCGCTGGCGTAGATGTCCCGCACCCGCGCGCCGAGCTCTTCGAGGGACGCGAGCGAGAACCCGGGCAGCCGGATCTGCGGCGCGCGCGGGTTGTCGAAGCGGGCGTCGGTGGCGAAGTCGACGGACAGCCGCTGGGCCAGGGGCGGGAGTCGCTGCATGCCCTGCTGGCCGTCGTAGAACGCGGGTGTGCCGGTCATGACGAGGTACAGGCCGGGGAAGCGGCCGGAGTCGATCTCGTCGACGAGCTGTCGAAGTGCGTTGAGGGACTTCTCCCGGACGTCCGAGCGCACCCGTTGCAGCGTCTCGACCTCGTCCAGGACCACGACCATGCCCCGGTAGTCGGAGTCGTCGAGCACGGTGAGCATCCCCTGGAGGAAGCCCAGGGCTCCGAAGTGGTCGAGCTCGCCGCGCACGCCGGCTTCCCGCCGGACGGACGCCGCCACGTGGGGCTGACCGCCGAGCCAGCCGAGAAGGCCTTCGGCCTGGACGACGTCGCCGAGGATCGTCGCCTTCCGGTAGCCGCGCAGGGCGGTGGCAAACGCCGGTGCGGACCTGCTCACCACCTCCAGGCGCCGGTCGAGCAGCGCGGCCGCGGCGTGCTGCACGGCGGCGTCGTCCGAGCGTGGCACACCGGTCGCGATGACGTCCTCCTCCAGGACGTGGAACCAGCCGTCGACGACCTCACGCAGGGCGCTGGGCTGGGCCTCGGCGGTCGCGAGGTTCTCGATGATGCGGCGGTAGACGGTCTCCAGTCGATGCAGCGGGGTCTCGGTCTCGGAGACCTGGATCTCGGCCGTCGCGAAGCCGCGCTTCTTGGCCCGTTCGATCAGCCACCGCGCGAAGAAGGTCTTGCCGGAGCCGTACTCACCTCGCACGGCCTTGAACCCCGCGCCCCCGGCTGCGGCAACGTCGAGCTCGGCGTCCAGTGCCGTCTCGAAGCGGGCCAGGCCGACGGCCATCACGTCGAGGCCCTGCTGCGGGACGGTGCCGCGGCGAAGGGCGTCGATGATGTCGCGCCGACGGCGGGTACTGACCTCAACCACGGACGTCCCCCAGCTCGAACTGCTCGCGCAGCAGCGTCTCGTCCAGCCGCACGGTGACCCCGTCGGGGTCCAGGGCTATGACGGGGTAGCTGTCGACGTTCAGGAGCCGGCCGATCGCGGCGAACACGTTGCCGAATGACGTCGCAGCGACGTCGAGCGCACTGGCGAGGGTGTCGCGGTGGACCCGTCCACTACCGTCGAGGAGCGTGGTGAGTGCCAGGACGACCTGGTCGTGGGCGAGGGCGTGGCGTCCGGCGCGTGTGCGCTGGTGCCCGTAGACCTCGCTCTCGGTGAGCCGGTCGATCAAGGTCGTCGCGATCGCTGTGACGAACACGCCTTCGGCTCCCCCGGCGCGGACGGCCTGCCGGGCAATGGCAGGAGTCTCGGGTACGTCGAAGGCCAGGACGCCCTGCGGTCCGTCGTCGGTCGGGGTGTGCCGGCGCACCGGCGGCGCGGCGGCGAGGTCGATCCGTCCCACCTTCGGCTCGTTGCGGAGCGCGCGGCGCGCTCCGGGCACGGCAGCACGTTGCGCCTCGTTCCACCACACCGGAGCCTGCGGCGGGGCGTCGCGCCACCCGGCGGCTGCGGCCTGACCAGGCCGACTGAACACGAGGAACGGCACGGTGATCTCAGCGAGGCTCGCCCCGCCGTGGTACCCGGAGCGCAGGCTCGCGTAGCGCAGGTCCTCGCGCCAGGGCAGCACCTCCTCGCCGGTCACCACGCGCCGACCGCGCACGAGGACCTCGTCGGCGGCGGGCGGGCCAGTGCTCACCGGACGACGCCGGGCCTCGGCTCCCGGGGCGGGCCGCGCTTCGCTGCCACGCTCGACGACGTGACCGTGGTCGGAGGTCAGCACGACGGTGCGCCCGGCGTCGGCGGCCGCGGTGAGCAGGGCACGAAGGTTCTGGATGTTGCCGAGGTCCCAGCGGGTCCCGCCGGGGTCGTGCTTGTCCAGGGCGTCGTCGATCGTGTTCAGGACGACGCCGACCAGGCGCTGGTTCGGGTCCTCGATCGCGGCGCGGACGGGTGCGGGAAGGGCCTGGCCACCGTCGGAGCGCAGGTCGTCCTTGTGGAAGAGCGGGGCCCCGAAGCGGGCCCTCATCGCGGCGGTCTCGGTGGCCTGGGTGCCGTCGCGCAGCTCACCGGTGAAGAACGCGGTGCGCGAGTAGCGGGTGAGCGTGGGCAGGGCCGCCAGGAGCGGGAGGCGACGTCCTGCGTCGGGCACCCGTTCGACCCAGCCGTCACCGCTGAGCGCCTCGGCCAGCTCGATGGCCACCGGCGCGCTCATCCCGTCGAGCAGGATGACGAGCGGCCGCATGGCTTCGGCGCTCGGCCACACGAGCTCGCCCAGGGCGTTCTCGATGAGGACGGCGCCGGTGGGCGACTCGTCGCGGAGCGTGGCGGCGGCCAGCAGCCGGGCGGCGTTCTGGTCATCGACGTCACGCAGGCGTCGGGCGGTGGCCAGGAGGTGGCGGTAGGCGGCGGAGACGACGTCGTCGGTCGAGCCGTTCCACACGACGGCGGCGGCCCGGTCCACCCAGGCACCGTCGGTGAGGTAGTCGCGCAGGGCGGCACCGAGCTCGCTCGGCAGGCTGTGCTCGGCGGTGGCGGCGGTGGCGGCGGTGGTGGTGGTGGCGGTGGCGGTGGCGACCCAGCGGGCCAGGCGGACGGCCATGCGTGCGGCGATGATGCCGGGCTCGTGCGGGGCGGCGCGGTCGTGGTGCACGAGGTCGGCCAGCGCACCTTCGATGCGGGGCAGCGCGGCGACCAGGTCCGGACCGCTGGACTCGCCCAGGAGTGCGGCGAGCGCGCGATGGCGGGCGCGCAGGCCCGCGGGCAGGACGGTCGACCGCTCCGCTCCGGCCGGCCACCCGAGGTCGACGAGGAGCGCTTCGGCCTGTGCGAGCACCCCGGGGACGGAGGCATCGTGGTCGAGGTCGAGGCGCAGCAGCTGGGTGCGAGCGGCGTCGGCGAGGCTGCGGGCGGTCGTGGGCGAGACGGGTCGACCGTCGATGCGGCTCTCGATCC
>Ga0105047_10019539_pt1 | contig 10446 bp, 11 predicted proteins | sample MAT04_FD_78384 | JGI IMG/M metagenome (GOLD analysis project Ga0105047, IMG submission 78384) | Freshwater microbial communities from Lake Fryxell liftoff mats and glacier meltwater in Antarctica - MAT-04 (megahit assembly) | ecosystem: Environmental > Aquatic > Freshwater > Ice > Liftoff... | reverse complement strand
GAAGCCACGGTGTCGGACCGCCTCACGGACGTCGTCAGCGTCATCCGCGAGAAGATGATCGTCCAGCGCTTCGCCCGGCTCGACGGTGGCATCTTCGGCCAGTACGTCCACCACGACGGCTCCGTTGGCGCGCTATTCCAGTGTTCCGGTACCGGTAGCCACGACGAATTGCTCCGCGACGTCTGCGCCCACATCGCGGCCCTCAACCCGCCGTACATGGTGACGACCGATGTTCCGACCGAAGTGATCGCCAAAGAGCGGGCGTTCCTCGTGCAACAGATCCAAGACGATCCGAAAAACGTCGGCAAGCCGGCAAACATTTTCGAGAAGATCGCCGAAGGCAAAGTGAAGAGCTGGCTGTCCGAAACGGTGCTCTTCGAGCAACCGATGGCCAACGCTGCCAAATACCCCGGCACTACCGTCGGCGCCGCACTCACCAAAGCCGGCCTGAAGCCGACGAAGTTCGTCCGCTACAAAGTCGGGGCCGTCGCTTAAACATTCCGAATCCGAACTCCGCACCGAGGTCCCTATGCCGCATACGAAGAGCGCGATCAAGCGCCTGAAACAAGCCGAGAAGCGCCAGAAACTCAACCGGCGCATGCTCAAACTCGTAAAGATCCAAACCAAAGAACTCGCTGTGTCGATGAAGACCGGCGACCCGGCGCTGATCGTCCCCGCCATGAGCGCCACCGCGAAGAAGCTCGACCAAGCCGCCGCGAAGGGGTACATCCACCCCAACAAGGCCGCGCGGTTGAAGTCGCGCGCCGCCAAGAAACTCCAAGCCATCCAAAAGGCCCCTGCATCCAAGGCGTGAGCCGTGGTCGAAGCACCGACTCGCACCGAGCCGTCGCCGAACCCCACCGCGGGATCGGCGACGGCTCTGTTCTTGGACCGCGACGGCGTATTGATCGAAGAGGTCGAATACCTCGCCCGGCCGGAGCGGGTGCGTTTGATCTCCGGCGGCGCGGCCGCCGTCCGCCGGGCCAACGACGCCGGTTGGAAGGTCGTCGTTGTCTCGAATCAATCGGGCGTCGCACGGGGTTTGTTCCCGGAGAGCGTGCTGCCGGAAATCCACAGCGTGATTTCGGAGAAGTTGTTGGCCGAAGCCGGTGCGGTCATCGACGGCTTCTACTATTGCCCCCATCACCCGACCGAGGGCGTCGGAGCTTACCGCATTGGTTGCGACTGCCGGAAACCGAAACCGGGAATGCTGCTGAAAGCCTCGATTGAACTGGGAATCGACCCGTCGAAATCATGGATGATCGGCGATCGATTGACCGACCTACAAGCCGGCGCCGTGGCGGGTTGCCGGACGATCTTGGTGCAGACTGGGTACGGCTCGGGCACGAGAATCTTCAGCCCGGATGCGGATCTGAGCTTGGTTGCAGTCCTGCCGTCGGTCGTCGAAGCCGTCAGGTTCGCTCTGCTCAATTCACCTCCGCCCGCGCGATGATCGCCGAGAATTGCCGATCGCGTTCGCCCAGCGACTCGGGCGAGTTCATTGTCAGCGCGGTACGTAGGCCCGGTTCGACCCGTTTGCGAGACCGACGGCGTCGTCCGGATGGACGATCAACAGATTCCCACCGGACGCCCCGAACGCCTCGACAACCGAGTGGAGTGGGGACGCGGAGCGTTACGGACCGGGGTTTGGCGTGATCTCGGCGATGAGCCGCGAGATTTTCGCTTCGAGGTGGTCAATCGTTTCGATCGCACCGAGTTCTTCCAAGATCGCCGAAGCGCGGTCGATCAATTCCAACACAGGTTTATGAAATAGGATTTCCCCAGCGAAGGCCCGGAAATGGTCGCAATACCGCCGCGTATCGAAGTGCTCGTCAGCATGCCGCTTGGCCGTGCGGCGATAGGACTGCCGGAGCGCGGGATCGCCGACCAAGCGGGCCAACGCCGGGCCGATTTGATCGACCGCGCTGATCTTGATCACGACGTCGTCCGGGAATTCGCCGTAATATCCGTGGTCCCACACTACGGTGGGCAGTCCGGCCAAAAGCGTGGTGACCAGCACGGCGGAGCTTTCGCCCAAGTGGGGATTGCGCAGGTTCACCGCGATGTCCGCGGCCGTGAGGAACTCTCGCAACCGCTCGTCGCTTTGCCAACCGTGCAAGTGCACGACCGACTCCAGCCCCTCGGCGGCGACGAGCTGATTCAAGTCCCATTCGAAGGCGTCGGTGCCGCGTCCAACCACGTCGAACCGGCACACCGCGCGCAGCAGGTCGTTCCCGGCGATGGCTTGCACCGTCTCGCGGATCAGCTTGTTCGTGTTGAGGACACCGAAGGCGAGCAGTTTGACTTGATCGCCGGGCGCGGGGGCCTTTTTCTCGGCCGGGGCGACGGCGAGGCTCGGGCCGAAGGCCGGGAAATCGACGGTGCGCACGGGGAGCGCTAGTTCGGTCTCGATCCGGCGGCGGGCGTACTGCGAGTGCACGATCGCCCCGAGCGCCCCGCGCAGGGCGGGCTGGAACAGCGGGTGAGCCAACCGTTCGGGGTCATCGAGGGTTTCGAGGGTCCGCCCGAACTGAAGATCCAAGGCGTAGTCTTCCGCCGCCCTTCCATGCGACCGGGCCAAGAAGGACGCGTAGCCGGTGGCATCGCGGCGGTGCTCGAAGTATTGGCTGAAGAAACCGCGCATGACCAGGTCGTGCAAGATGAGAATGCCCGGCCGGCGCAACGCCGTCTGGTAGATGGGCAAGTGATACGCCAAGTAATTACCAAGGTTGTACACGAGCAGGTCGTATGCCGCGAGAGACTCCAAAAACATGCCGTCCGGATCGGCGGGCACCGTCCTACAGGGCAGCGCCGAAATCCGGGGCGGGCCGTGTTCCGGGGTGTCCGGGTGGTAGATTGTCACATCATCACCGGCCGACAACGCGGCGACGACGGCTTCGCTAAAGTCGCCGATGGCGCTTTTTGGGGCGAACGGGGTGAACCAAGCGATGCGCATCGTCCCTCGCAGCTCAATCGAGCAATCGATCCAAAATCGTGTCCCAGGAAATCATCTTCTGCCCGAGGGTGGCGTGCCCGGCGTCGCCCAGTTCCCGCCCGCGGGGTTTGTCGTTCCAAATGCGCTCCATCGCCTCGGCGAGCGCCTCCGCAGTGGGTTCGACGACGGCTCCGTTATGGCCGTGCTCCACGAGTTCGTGTGTACCGCCGGAGTCAGTAAACGTGATGAGCGGTTTGTGCGAGTGGAAGGCCTCGAGCGTGACGAACCCGTACGAATCTTCGTCGTATGGGATGTAAATCGCTCCGCAGGATCCCCGCATCCACGATGCTTTTTCTTCTTCCGTGATCCAACCCAAGAGTTGGACGCGATCGCCCAAATTCAACCGTTCGATCGTCGCGAGCAATTGCTCGCCGTATTCGTCGGCGTCCGGTTTTCCAGCGATGACCAAGCGGAACGGAGACCGGACGTGGGCCATGGCTTCGACGGCGACGTGTTGCCGTTTGACCGAGCCGAGGCGGGACGGGTAGAAAAAGTAGTCGCCGAAGGGGCCGGGGCCGAAAAGCTCGGGGCGGTCGTGCGGGGGGTAGAGCACGCCGTCGGCTTCGATGCCGTTCCCGTTGCGGAGCCGTTGCGCGACGATCTTCGAGTTGGTGAATAACCGCTCGACCGAACCGAGTTCCCGGTTGTCGGCCGCGTGGATCATGGCGCGGATACCCCGCATCGGCGCGGTGTCCGGCAGGCCGCAGAAGGGCGTTCCCCAGAGTTCGTAAGCTTGGCGGAACTGATGGAACAGCCAGAGGCGTTTGCGCGGGAACGGGCAAAGATAAGCGGGGAATTTGAAAGCGATGACAAGATCCGGGTCCCCCACGCCTACGTCGAGTAGTTTGCAGGCGAGGATGTGCTCCGGAATCGCTTGCACCGGGTACCACTTGAACGGGATTTTGATCTGTTCGACGGTGTGCCCCCGCCCTCGCACGCGCTGGGCGAAGCTGTCGGCGAGAATCTCGGCCCCGCCACGGACGAAGGGGCATTGGACGTTGACGATCGCGACTCTCATGCGAGCAGCTTTCCGATCACGCGATCCCAGTGAATCCCTTTCCGGGTCAAACAGGCTCGACCCGCTCTGCCCAAGGCCTCCCCGGCTTCGCGGTTTTGCCAGAACGCGGTCATGGCATGGCCGAGCGATTCGGGCGTGGGCGAGCAAATGAATCCGTTCTCGTTATGCCCGACGAGGCTCGCGTCCCCGTTGCAACTGCCGAGCGCTAGGATGGGTTTCGCGGATTGGAACGCTTCGAAGATCTCGGCACCGTGACATTCGAGGTTTTGGACCAAGACGATGATGCCGCAGCAACCTGCGGTCCATTCGGCCCGCTCCTCTTCGGAGGTGGCGCCGATGTAGCGGATGCGACCGGAAACGGTCGGCGTTCGAGCGCCCGGCACACCATCCGATGCGTCCCGGTTTGCGACGACGAGCTTCACCTGTGGATCGGTGTGGGCCAACGCGTCGCTCAGGAAATTCGCCCGGCCGTTCGGATCGGTGCGACCGGCCACCAGAAAATAGTCCCCGAACGGACCGGGCCGAAAGGGGTGGTCTTCGCGGAGCGGGGGATACAAGACCGCGTCGTGGTGGATCCCGTTGAAGTCCTGCAGGCGGTTGGCCAACGCAAAGGAACCCGAATAAATGTGCCGGCACTCCGTCAGGTAAAGTTCATCGGAATAACGCATCATGTCCCTACCGTGGCGATCGTTCAGCGCATCGGAGTTCCTCAGCGGCCGAGCGTCGAGGCGGTCGTACGTGCGATTGTGGTCGAGAAACCACGCGACCTTGTGCGGATGACGCAGTGCGTGCGCCGGAGTGCGGATCGTGATCAGCCGGTCGATCCGGTTGCCGCATGACTCGGTCACGTCTATCAGCCGAAGTGCCGTCGTTTGCGAGGCGTAATCGGACCAGCGGTCAGAGAAGGGTAATAGGGCCGTATCGCAATTGTAACCGCGGCGGATGAGCTCTCGCCGGAGCGTGTCCGCGACTCGCAAGTCGGCGTTGGATGCGAATGGGGTGAATGTCGAAGCGATCAGGATGCGCACTCGGTCCCCTCAGCGGGGACGACGATCGGTCGACCGAGATGGCAAACGATTTCGCCGGCCATTTCATTGACCGCCCGCCGCAGGTTTTTTAACTCGATGCGGCTCTGTTGCAGGTGGAGTTCGATCTTGCCCAAACACGTCGCCAATTCGTGGTGCTGGAGGTTGCGGAGGCTCGTTTGGTATTGGATCGCTTCCCAACTGTTCGTCAGGCGGGCCAAGAACCGCCGGGGTGTGTACAGAATTGGCAGGAATCGCAACCGCCGCCCTTGGCGCATCGACTCTGCGGGGCTGGGGGGCCGCCCGAGGATCGCTAGGTAAGCCGCGGTCACGAACCGGTTACGGTCGTCCGCGGAGTTAGCAACTAGCTCCGCCACCGCTACTCGCTCTGCGTAACCGTCGTCAAGCCTCGCCCATTTCGAGTTGTCACGAAACCGATTCGCGATTTGGCCAACTTCCATTACCGCGTGCTCTTCTGCAGGATTAAAAGACTCAACATACGATGTTAGTCGTAGAGAAATACTCAAACTGCCGGAATTCGTCAACGCCATTCGGCTTCGACATCACGACATCACCTCCCCGAAGTGCCGATCGTGCGATGTCGAGGGCCAAGGCGGTCGCCTTGGTTTTGGCGGTGGCGATCTTCGCGAGCAGTTTCACCGTCGCGTCGGACGAGACGCGCGTGGCGTTAAAGACGTGGATCTGCTCGCGGGTCACGGCGTTTCACACCCCCGAAGACGTTGTACGTAGCGTTGGGTTTCGACGTGCTCCGCGACCAACCGAACCTTTTGTCGAGATTCACAGAGTGCCAAAATCCGGAGGTATACTGTCCCCCAACCCAATTGGGGTTGCACGGCCCGATTTCACGCCGGATAATCCCCACCTTCACCCGCTGGAACAGGGAGGTTCTGGTCATGCGCGTCGCCACTGTTACGCCGTCCGTTTTTCAATCGCCGAGCATCGACACCACGGACGCCCGCTGGGCGGCCGAAGCTTTGGGGAGCCTCGCCCGCCAACTCGATCCGGATTCAGTCATCGGCATCGTGCTGCAGCGGACACAGCGGGAATTGCAAAGCCTCGCATCCCACGCCGAGTGCATCCGCACCGCCGACGACACCGAAGTTTTGGGGCCGGTGCGGATCCGGATGTAATCAATCGCGGCCGAGGTACGGATCGCGGTCGCGGATGCCCTGCGGGGCGATCCGTTCGCTCGGCTTGGTCAAATCCGCCAAGCCGATGGAAATCCCGAAGGGCTTTCGTCCTTCCCGGGAGCCCGGCGTGTAGGTCGTCTCACCCCGGTAATCACCGAGGGCCACGATGTCGAATTGATCGAAGGCTTTCTTGCTAGGGATGTAGCGCAGGTTCCCGCGGAGTTTCGGTTCGAAACCGAGCTTCGGCCCGGCTTCCAACTTCACCTCGCCGTCGAGCCGAAGTTCGATGGCGTCGTCCTTCACGGCCGTCACGGTCAGCGTGATTTTGTTCGCAACGACGTGTTCCTTCTTCCAGAATTCCGGTTCGCCGCGGGTGTTGTCGATGAGATGGAAGCGGGCCAACCGCTGCGCGATCTTCTCCGGTAGCGCGTAGCAGAAGCCAACCTCGGCCTTCGGGGGAATTAGCGATTTCTTTTCGTCCGCCGTGATCCAGCAGTAATCGCGGGAGGCTTGATCACCGCCGGTGAAGTCGCAGGTGCCCTTCACGAACGTCTCGGCTTTCGCCTCCAAAATCCGCCCGTGAACTTTCAAGACAATGCCGTCTTCAGGCAGTATTCGGTTGAAGTTCGCATCCGGTTTCCCGGCCGCGGGCACGGTGACGCCGCTAGGCTTTCGACGCGATTCGGGGAGTTTGTCGAACTTGGCTTTCGCATCGAGGAAGACTTTCTTCATGACCTCCGCATCGCCACCGTGGTTCTTGTAACCGAGCAGCTCGCCGTCGGCCGTGAAGACGTAGATTCCCTGACGAGTACCCCCGTTCAAGCCTTTACGTGGGCTTTGATCCGCGACTTTGCGGAAGAAGTCGCCTTCGGAATCCTTGCGGCGACGGGTGTACCAATCGTCGGTGCAAACGGGGACGAAATCGGCTCGGGTCATCTTCAACACAGCGGGATCGGCGAAAGTGGACACACGGCCCACGACGACGTTGTTTCACCCGCACCCGAGCGGGTGCCCGTCCATTTCCCAGAGCAAGATCGGCTTGCCCTCCTTGGCGGCCTTCACGCGGGCCTCGTGGATCGTCGTGAGCCAGGCGATTTTATCGAAGGCGTCTTCGCCCTCGCAGGGGCGGATGACCTTCTGCAGTTCGGCCATGCGCGCGGCCGTCATCTGCTCCGGCACAGGCGCGATGGAACTCGGCGCCGCCGCGAGCCAGTAGCAGAAGCCGCCCAAGAAGAGGGACGAAAAGATGCCGAGTATGAAGACGCGCGTCATGGGATCACTCCAAAATATTCTCGTACACGAAGCGCTCACTCCGCCACTACCTCGCCGCCGGCCCGGGTGCCCATGGCCCGCCACGTCGTCGGCGAGATCGAATTGTTGAGGCACCGCACCGAGCCGTCCATCAGCAGGACGTTCACGCAGCCGGTGTGGAAACTGCGGCTCGTCACAGCCGCGTAAGTATCGCCGAAGTTCGGCTCGGTCGCCAGTACCAAATCCACATCGTGATCGATACCACCGCTATTGTAGCTCACTTTGGTGTTCGGCGGGAACACCGTCGTGAAGCCGGTCTCGTGGACTTTGCCGTCGACCCATTCGACGTGCGTGAAGGACGCCGGATTGAACGCCGCGAGGCCGAACGCCCCCAATCCGGCCGGGTTCGTCGGCGGCAGCGGCGGCGACGAATAGACGGTCGTGTTCGGCGACCCCGAGATGCGGTGCGTGAACGTTTTGACTTCGGCGACAGCCAGCGTGTTGCTCATCCCATCCGTGAAATCCCCCGGCTTGGCCCCGCGATTCGGTGTGAACGCCCCGTCGCCCGTGCGCATGCCGCTGGCCTTCCCCGTCAGCACGGCCCACGTGCCTTCGTTCAACGCGTAGTTGATCGGCCAGTACTTGTGCCCGTAAACCGGGTCGGTCCCGAAGCCTTTGTCATTCACCTCGCTCGGGCACATGAACGTGGCGACGCGCTTGGACGAAACCCCCGGCTGCACGTTGTACGACACCGTGAAATCGATCCCCCGGAAGAGGTTTTCTTGTTCGATGTACGGGAGAATCCTGGCCATCCCGGACCAGGCGTTCGCCGCCGTCACCGAAGCCCCGTTCCAAACGTAATTCCCGTTCGCGGGGAGGCCGTCTTGGCCGTCCATGTGCCCGTGGAGTGCCAAGCCAATCTGCTTGAGGTTGTTCTGGCACTTCAACCGCGCCGCCGCCTCGCGGACCTTCTGCACGGCGGGCAGCAGGAGCCCGATGAGAATCGCTATGATGGCAATCACGACCAAAAGCTCGATGAGTGTGAAGGCGCGGCGAAGTACACGGCTCATAGCCGAACTCCTGATAGGGAATCTGTTTGCGGATCAAGGATGCGTTGTGGCGGGCATCTTGTTGAGACTACGGATCAACAAGGATAATAGCAGTGTAGGGGTACGAATTGGCCTGTCAAGACGACGGCGACGAAATGGAACAAGAATTGTGCAGATTGTGCGCAGATACTGCTTGGGGACTGCGAATAGTATCCAACGGGAATGCGAATGCACCCACCACTCCGTGGAACCGTTTCCAAATGCTGGACACGTTTCCACTCGCTGAACAGACCCTGTATTGCGAGGCGGTTAGAGTGAGTCTTCTCGGCGCAAGTCGAGACGCGAGTTTCGCAGGATCGGCTGAATAATGTGGACACCGTCACTCTACACTTGTTCCCAACGATGCTTCGGAAGGGCTTTGATCAATTGCTTGTTGCCAAATACCCTCGCAGTTTGTTGTTCCGCCTCGGAAATAGGTAGGATCCGAATATTGCCTGGGTTGCCGAACTATGTTTCGAGCATAGGGGTGACGAAAAAGGAATGGTCTGGCTGCAGAGCGAAAGTGAATTCACGATGTTCCCAAGCATCGCGGCGGATCGTGTGGCCCGTTCCAAGCAGAGTGTATCTGGTCCAAGGTAGGCTACTCTGCCTGCTGATGTAGTGAGCTTAGGGTCAAGGGAGGAGAGAAAATACTTCCCTAAGTTCCTCCGGGCAGACGCCGTTCAAGATCGCGATGTTCTGGAATTGGCCAAGGCGAATGGCGCGGTAAGCGCTATTCAAAAAGATGATCGTGAATGTCGTGCGCAATGTCGCTCCCCGGCCGCTCCCCCTCGCTTTATCGACGCGGCCGTCGTTCGCGATCTCGTTTCCCCGCGACTTAGACACGTCTTGGAAGTGTTTGATCGCGCGAAAGGTGATCGGACCGGCGATGCCGTCGGGCCTGAGAATCTCATTGGGCTCGAGTGGCAGTGGCGGAACCACTGGGGAAAAAGCGTTCGGATTGTTGTTGATCGTCACCATGAAGTACTGCACAAGCAGGACGTCGTCTCTTTTATTCGGGCAACCGGGGCCCACCGCTGCGTCGACGTTGTAGAAGAAATTATCACGATCACGAGAACCTGGAGGAAGCAGGGTGGTGCGCGCCATGACTGCGGAACCTCGATTATTTGGGCTTTCACCCGTTACTGGAACCTGACAAAACAAGTCGGCCGATGTTGTTCACTTCGGCTCCGGAGGCGTCCTAACTGCTCCCACGCCAGCCGACGAGATCCTTGTAGCCCCCGAGCACGCTAAATGCCTCCGCAATCTGAAAAAATTTATAAAGGTACAAATTCCCGAAAGGAGTTTCGTTAGATAGATAGTGGAACGGCAAAAGCGGAACCCCGACCGATCGTCGATCCCGTCGCCGAACTGTAGAAGAGAAATAACGAACCGGCCTTCCTTGCCGCGAGCGTGAGCAGCTTGCCGAACAAAGATTCAGCTCACGCTCTCGGTTCGGAAATACGATTGGACGATTTACACAACCCGTCGACCTTCAACTTTTAGGTTGTATTCATCGGGCAGATCCTTTGGGAACCGGCGACCACGAGGTCGCGCCTCGAAGATTCGGCTTACCCGTGTGCAGCACCTTGCGGTGGCTCCGCAACCCATACTTTTGATCACGCAGCAAACGGCCGATCGTCGCGGGACAGGCGCGATGGTCCAACGCCTTGGATAACGCCCGCAACCGCGAACGCACCCACTTCTCGCTCGAGCACGGATTGCCGGCCGTTTCGGGATCGACGCACGCCTTCAGGTCCTCGAGCAATGTCAGATCTTTTTTTCGGCACGCGGACGACCGCCCCCGGGCAGTCGGACGCGGTCGGCCGGCCGATTCCGCAATTCGTCTTCGAGTTCGTCCCGGCCCCGCCGAATCGTTTCGGGATGCAGGCCGGTGATCTCGGCGATCCGTTGGAAT
>Ga0105047_10019538_pt1 | contig 10447 bp, 12 predicted proteins | sample MAT04_FD_78384 | JGI IMG/M metagenome (GOLD analysis project Ga0105047, IMG submission 78384) | Freshwater microbial communities from Lake Fryxell liftoff mats and glacier meltwater in Antarctica - MAT-04 (megahit assembly) | ecosystem: Environmental > Aquatic > Freshwater > Ice > Liftoff... | reverse complement strand
GTTGCTTTTTTTTATATTTTTGCAGTCCCAAAGGAGAGGTGGCAGAGTGGTCGATCGCGGCGGTCTTGAAAACCGTTGATCTGCAAGGATCCGGGGGTTCGAATCCCCCCTTCTCCGCTGAACAGAATGCAATACACAGAAAACCACCGAAAAAATTCATTTTTTGGTGGTTTTTGGCTTTTTAGGGGGGTAAATGAAGGCAAAATGATGTAAAAACCTAAGTGGACTAGGCGGTGGACTAAGAAAAAAATGAAAGTTAGTCCACTGAATAAGCTCAAATTAGTGGACTAATCGTGGGACTAAGAAAAAACCAGAAGTTAGTCCCACGAATAAGCTGTAAGTCATTCTTTTGCTGTGCATTGCGTTTAACATTCTTGCTCGATAAGTCTAAATTACTAACTCTTAAAAACAGTAGATTATGACACGAGCAACATTCAATTTAATGTTCTTTGTAAAAAGAACAAAAGCACTGAAAGACGGGTCAATCCCGGTTTATGCAAGAATTACTATCAATGGGAAAATCACAGAATTTGGACTGCAACGGAATGTCGGTCCCAATGATTGGGATGGCAAGAAAGGAAAGGCAATCCCAAATTTAAAGCAAAACAAAGAATTAAACAATTACCTTGAGGCAATCAAGGGTAACATTTTCATCAATAAGCGGGAACTGGAAGAACAGGGTAAAATACTTACTCCTGAAGCTATGAAGAAAGCTTACCTGGGACTTGATGAAACTAGCCGGAAACTTCTTGAAATTTTCAAAGAGCATAATGTAAAGTGTAAGCAACTTGAAAATATCGATTTTGCCCCAGGCACTGTTGAAAGATATGAAACCTGTTACAAACATGTATCGAATTTCATGAAGGAAAAATACAAGAAACAGGACATATTGATAAATGAGGTTACACCCATGTTTATTACGGATTTTGAGCTATACCTTAAAACAACATGGAAATGCGCCCACAACACTACCCTGAAGTACATCAAGAATTTCAAGAAGATTATCAAGATCGCCCTGGCCAATGGCTGGCTTAAAAAAGATCCGTTCGCAAACATTAAGTTTCGGCTGGAAGATGTTGATCTAGCTTACCTGGATGCCAAAGAACTGGATAAACTGATGAAGAAACAGTTTGACATTGACCGAATGCAGCAGGTGAAAGACGTTTACTTGTTCTGTTGCTTCACTGGCCTTGCTTTTGTGGATGTTTCGAGCCTGATTGCTGAGGATATCGTTGATAACGATGGGGCGAAGTGGATTAAAAAGAGAAGGCAGAAAACTAAGAATTGGTGCCATATACCATTGCTGGAGCCTGCCTTGAAAATACTTGATAAGTATAAGAGCCACCCTAGTTGTATAAAAAAAGGCAGATTGTTGCCGGTATTATCGAACCAGAAGATGAACGCTTATTTGAAAGAGATAGCGGACATTACAGGGATTGACAAGCACTTGAGCACTCATACAGCCCGGCATACTTTTGCTACCACCGTTACTCTTTCGAACCAGATATCGATGGAAGTAGTATCAAAGATGCTTGGACATTCAAGCGTGAATATGACGAAGAAATATGCCCGTGTAGTGGATGACCTGATAAGCAAGGATATGAAGAAACTTGTTGGGAAATATGAACCGGCTTCGGTAAGTATGGTTGAGAGACCTCAACGAAAGCATAGTCTTGATGATTTTAATTTCAATCCATCGCAAAACTAGAGTTTTTAAAATGAAAGGCTGCCATATCTGAGCAGCCTTTCTATATCATTCCCTTCGGAGTTGTATCTTCCACCAGGTGGAGAAACGAATGTTTTGTGTGAAGGGATTGAAAGAAACTGAGTATGCATGATCCTTTTTGGATTGGTAAAGTAAAGATGGTGCAAAGCTATAATCTATCGGGTATAAAGTGATTTCAGTGCCTATGAATAATTTTCTACGGGCTGGTGGCATGATGGTGGTTGTTTGAGTGATGATACGTGTATAAGGATAGAATTGTGCCTGAATATATCCCTCGCACAGCTTGTTCTGAAATACAGTATCTGTAAGTATGATAAGTGCGTTGGTATCATTTACCAGGGTGCGATGATACACGTTTTTTGTGAGGAACTCCCGGACAATGGCTGCAGTATCAATAGGCTGAAATGCCTAGTGCCAACTGCCGGTGTCGCGAAACTCTATTTGCGGAACCGGAACTACCCATGGATAGTAGAGCGTGTCAACCTTGATTTGAATTGTGGTTTGTGGCTTTGGAACTTCAGGGCAAGCCGGGCAATGGTGGCATTCACGCTGAATGATCAGCATCAAAACCAGGACCAACACCAGGGCAAAGGACGAGGCATGAAAGTAGGATGTGAGTTTTGCGAACATCAGGAAGTGAATTTAAAATCGTGGAGGCGGTTTATCCAGCCTAAAAGGAATTTGTTATTTGCCGGGCGGGAAAGGCAGATACGATGGAGGTAATCGTGCCGGGCAGCAACAAGATCATGAAACAATTTTGCCTGATCTTTAATATTAACGGCATTCAATGTTTTAAGGCCGACCACACCATCCATTGTAACACCCAATACTTGCTGTGGCAGGAGAATGCCCCATTTACCAGATGCCCATACCCAATCGACGAGCAAGTTAGCGATGGATTGATTGCGGATTTCATCTGCCCTCCAGCGATTCCAGTATTGAGGTTTCAGCACCTTGTAGATTACCTCATCTTTTGTGAGCTTTTTGAGATCGGCAACGTCAATATCGCCATCGTTGTCCTTGTCATAACCAACCTGTCGCCACGTTTGAAGCGTAACTCCCATATTGGTTGCACCTCCGGCGTCAGCCGGATCATTTACAAATCCACCTTCCCATTTGAGGATGATTGGTGCGAGTAGTTCAATATTTGCCATGGATAAAAGTGTTTCAGAGTTACAGTGTGGTCATGCAGTTGTTACTAAGGGCTGGATTGAATGGTTTCCGTTTTCTGGCGTTGGTGGCAGACGAGTTTAAAGCATACCAGGGGTATAAGTTTTTCGAGGGCAGTTACGCGTTCGTGCAGCTCTTTGTTTTTAGCCAGGACATCATCGTACTGTTTTTCGATGAAGGTGATGGCTTTTTCGGTGTAGTCGAGTTTGCCGGCTTTCCGAATGTACCGGAGCGATATAAGCGTAGAGATACCTCCGCCGGTAATAAAGCTGATGATGATGGAAAGGTATTCGAGCATGATGCATCGGATTATTTAATTAAGAAACCTGAAATTTGCTTTTTCTTAAGGACAACATAGAGAGGATAAATGCCAGTTGCCAGGTGATTGACCAGAAGCTTCCTTTTAGCTTCAACTATTTCAGCAACCTCTTTCATTTCAACCACTATAGTTTCTGAGAAATTTTGCGTGTAATACTGCAACTTCACATAGTAAGCCAGGTAGGGTTTTATATATACCCGGACAAGTACATCGTAAATTATTGGATTAACAGGAATATCATCAAGCACAGGCTTGGTGATGACCGGAATAATAGCCTTCACCTCTGCCGATGAAATTATCTCATGCAAATCATTATCCAGGCAATTGAGTGCCGTCAGATCCTTTACTTCCTTAGGTGTAATAATCGACATAATTAGGCTATTGTATTGGGATCGGGAGTGGACGAATTGAAGGTGTTTTTAAGCTGCATGATGAGCATTTTCTGAATGGGATCGGAAGCGTCATAATCAAGACCTGCATCGCGGCGGGCTTCCCAAACGAATTTCAAGGGGTTTATCCGCTGGATGGGTGGCTCGTTGATAAAGTTCAGCTTTCCGAGAGGCAACGAGAAATATTGCAGGATCTGATCGATACGGCGAAGAAAGAAGGATTGTAATGGGTTGATGATCGTATTGAGTGCGATCTCGTATTCGTTCAAAATGCGGTTTGAATCAAAACCTGTTTTCTCTCCGGAATAAGGAGTAAGTGACCGAAACCAATTGTGTTTCGCGTAATAATAGACAATTCAGATTGAGTATGCAGATCCATCCAGTTTCCATCATTATTCTTCTTAAACTCAATAAATTTTGCCTGCTGAGAGGTTTGTCCAGGCGATAGGTCGGCCAGATATTGAATGATTATATCGCCTGACTTTTCGCCATCGACTCCTTTGAATTTGCTGAACTCCTCATCAAGGCTATTAGCATCAGCTTCGTCATTGATGCCTGGAATAATTAACAGTCCTGGGGCTGTGAAACCCACTTCGAGACGGTTTTGATTCCAAAGGTTAGTTAATCCGGAAATGATGATGAACGCAACCCGGCAAAATATGAACACAAGCCATAATAATAGAACTCAGGCTCATAATCCTTGATGTGATACACTGAATGCAGCAAACCATCAGGCCCTTTGCGGAAGTGAGGGAACAAGGGTAAAGCAGTAAGATTTTCATCATTCTTGCCTTTGAACTCTGCCCAGGAAGGATGAATCAAAACATCGTTTGCGACGGCAGATAGCCGGCATTTGCTTGAATCGATATGATAAAGGTAAGTAAATGACTTTGCCGGATTGGTAATAATTTCGATATAGGCGTTACCGATGTTCAGATAATCGAGAACTATGTACCTGAAAATAGCGTTCAAGTCTTCAAAGGTGTTATTTGGAGCGCTGATCAGATGCTGAATAACTTTATTGTCGGTTGACAAACCACGACCTATGATATAAGAAGCCTTCGAATTCAAGATGGCACGATGGACAGGTACTTCCCTGGATAGTTGATTGAGTTGAGTTGGTAAAAGGTTATCCTCTCCAAAAGGAATAAAAATATCATAATTGGTCCGTAAATCAATGAAGTCGGAACGTTTGACATTTAAGAGCGGGACGTAATTATAATTGGAGAAGGCTTTCATGAGTGAATAGTTAAAGAGTTAAGAGTGAAAAATGCAGTTTCCCAAGCCTGGAAGAGATTGCTTCACCCAGTAAAGATCTGTTGAGCTTTTACTGGGTTCGCAATGACGAGTTGAACAAGGTGGCTTATCAATCGATAAAGCCGGCGAGTACTACGAGTTCTTTGTGGAGGTAGGCAGTTTGGGCTTTGTACTGAACACGATACCTTCGCATCTGAGCTTCCTGGTTGTACCAGGTTTCAATCATTTCGGAATCGCTGGTACCATCAGTAGCGAAAAGCAGGTTCTTGGAAGTGGTGAGCATTGCCCTGTGAGGTTGAACACCAGCCTGAGCAACATTGATCCATTTGTCCCAATCAGGACGAACAATGATCGGAAATCCTTCATAAGTGGGAACTTTCAAACCATTCTTCAGGACAGCATCACCCATAACAGTCTGACGGTTTTTAAGCGTGTGAACAAGATTACGCCACATGGAAGAAGTGAGCATGAACAAGAGATCGTATTCATGCATTTCAGGGGTAACAGCATCTATCATGCTTTCCAGGGTAGAATCGGCTTCATTATCGGCCAATGAACCGGCTTTGACAGCCGCAACAACCGCTGAAGCTGCAAAAGTTCCTGTGCCGGTAACGGCAGCAGAGCATTCAAAACTCTGGCCTTTTACCTTGCTGACTACCTTGATTGCTGTTGCAGAAGGATTAGCAACAATAACTCCATTGATGCCGGCACGGGCTTCGATGGTTGCTTTGTGGGCATTCAGCCAGTTGGTAATTGTAACTGCAGCCGAGGTGTCGTAAACCTGGGAATAGGCTATCCCATTAATAGTAATGGTAATTGCTGTATCAGTTCCTTTCGTAAAGGTTTGCACGATCTCCTGTCTTTTTTATACCACTGAAGAAGCAACCGAAACATGCTGTCCGGAACTGATTATGCCTGAAAGCAAATCTTTCTGGAGCCAGGAAATAAAACCGGTGTAACCAGTGTAATTATCATCTGAGTTTCCTGTAGGAATACCATTGGCAAAATACTCAGCGGCAGGATTGGCAAAGAACATCTGGCGGATCAGGTCGTCCTGACCGGCTTGTGCAATAAGCGGGAGCATAACTTTATTCCATACATCGGGAGATTTCATCTGTTCGACATCATCTTCCTTGTAACCAGAAGCAAGCAACTGCTCAACAATGGAACCCCAAAAGGCACGAGCATTTTGCTCGAACTCCAATGCCATTGGTTTCACAGTGATGTCAGTGTAGGTGAGGTTAAATCCACCTTCGTGTGAAATCTTATCAATGAAATAAAAATCAAGCTTCAATTTAGCATTTTAAAAAGGCCATTCAAATGCTTCATCCTGATGTAAAGGTGCTTTAAGCCACAAGGTAAATCCTGCAAAACGACCATAACAGCTAAAATGCAAGTAATGCCTGACACCATCTGATTCAAACAAATCAGGCTCATAACAATTCAATTCAAAAATGTCATTATATATCTGATGAACCCATTTGACAAAGAGAGTGGTTTTTATGCCAAACCTTTGGGATAATCCAGATACACTATGTTTATAATACTCATTAAGGAACATTTTATTGAAATGCGTTTCCAAATCACTGAGCAAGTTTTCATAAGGCTTATTCCTTCCTTTGAGCAGTTTTAACCATTGATACTCGCCACTTAAACAGCCTAGAACTTCATGTGTGGATGGTTTATATTCCTCCGGCACATAGGATTTTGATCTTTTCATGATTTTGATTTGCTAAGGATTAAACACTGGTGTGAATTTTTCATTATAACAAATCAATAAATAAAAAGGTGATTATCGCCAGAAAAAAGAGACAAAAACATAAGGGAGAATTATCATTGTACCGCTGTGGTGTAATTGCTTATTGTACAAATGACTTATCATTCCGATGACACGCCCATAGTGACAAAACATAGAAGCCATCCACCAATGACTGCGTGGGTTGGCCATTATCAGGGAAATTATGGATTTAGGATTTTGATTTTATTCCGAACCATTTTATGAGCACCCGTGGGCAGGCTGCATAATTATTTTTTCTACCAAAAATAATTTGTGCATCTTTAAATTTTCAAGGATACAGGTATAGGCTTAAAATAAAGCTTATTGCACTTTTACCAGGGCAATGTGCTTTATTTTGTGTGATCATGTATTCTAAATTTACTCAATCCTCTCGTCAACTATTTTTCTGCACAGTAACCGGATGGTAAAGGGAAGCGCAACCATAATCAAAACAAACTTGGGAAACTAAGTTTGTCAAATTACTTCTTAGATAAAAAATCATAATCTGACGAATAAAACCCGATAGGCTTAAAAAGAACGAAGAGATGATCAGGAATTTAAAAACCTGGGTGGAATCCTTCGGAAGAATGCTCCGCAAAGACACCCGGCGTATGCCGCTGCTGGAAGCCATGAGCAAAGCGAAAGAATGAGGTACGAATGAAAATGAATATAACTAAGATTAAGGATTAGCTGAGCCTATTAACTTAACTTACAGAGGATGAAAATAAAATAAGTTGAATGTCTTTCTCAATGAATCCAATTAATCCTGCCATTTAAGTACCTATTGCCGAACCTATTATAAAACCCAGAGATATCCCGCCAATAAATCCTCCTACACTCCGAAAAAGTATTAGTCCAATGATCACCCCAATAACAGCTCCTGCTATCTGCCAAACGTAACCATATTTCTTGACTTTTTTGCCTGTACCAGGCGGAGGCAGTTTCCTGGGAGCTGCATTTCGGACAGTGTTTGACGCAGGGACTTGGATGGTTGAAGTTGCATTGCATTGCATGGGAGCCATCTGTAAAGTACGGGCAGTAAACGTATAAGCAGCAACCGGTTTTGATACAGGCCAGTTTTTGTATATTTCGTTCAGCAAAACATCCTCTTTGGATAGCCCTGATTTTTTTTTAAGCGTTTTTGTGACGGAAGTTTCGGGAATCCAACTTATTTCTGGTTGCTTATAATCGGGCTTGCTTTGCCTGTCTGGCATTTGAATTTGGTTGGCGTATTCGACCGTCATCTGCGGAGTCCCCGCATATGAACTCAAAACTCCCGTAACCCTCACATTTTTTCCAGCGAGAGCCATAGGATTCATGTTGTTTTTCCTGAGATAGCCAAGTGCCTTGCCCCATATAACTATCGTGAAGGTCTGATTAGGGTACTTGCCAAAATTGAGGAAGATATAAGGAAGGCCAAAACTCGTGCGACCAAACCTATAAGCTGTTATCTCTCCCACCACTTCGACTCTCTGTCCAAGGCATTCCAGCAATCTTGCTTTCTGTGAGCCGTCGATTACCGTATAGGCATTGCGTACTTTTGTCAACGGAAGGCCTGCTATTAAAGATGGAGCATATGAGTTTGCAAGGAACTCTGAGAGGCTTGGAATCTTTCCGAATTCCCATGAGCAAATGGCAATGAGATTTTTAACATACCTGATAAGTTCCGGAAAGCCCAGGAGTTCATTGAACAGTTTTGAGTGTACGGGATGTGCAAAGTCCTGCCCCTTGAACAGGATATTGTCTCCGTTGTCATATCTCTTCCATAACCCGGGCGAAAGAGTCATTGCTTTAAGAGCAAGCCAGATTACTATTGCAGAGAACCTGTCAATTTTGTCGTTGTAAAATTTGGCTGTCCGCTTTGGGTGCTGAAAATTAGGATGCCCCAGCTCTGAAGCCCCGAGACCCGATATATCAGGCAGGTACATCCCATCGTAATCAATAAGATAAAGCTTATCGTTTTTCGCTAAGATGTTGCCATGTTGAAGATCCCCGTGGGCAATACCTTTATTTTCAAGTTTTTTGACCAGGGAGTGAAATTCGGAAATAAGATTTTCAATGGTTGCTTTTCGTTTGTGAACTTTAGCCAGGTAATTATTCAGCGTGTCACCGTCAAGCCATTTCATCCTGATGATGGGGTGAAATGTGCCGTTAATCTTTATGCCGTCTGAAAGATGATCTGCCTCAACAAGGAAATCACAATTAGCATTGGAAATGAATCTGCCGATGGATTTGTATCTTTTCTGAAGGTCACTGATCTCCCTGGTAAAACAACGCACAGCCCAGCTAGAATGGCCGTTTGAAAGCTTATATGTAGTAGTGAAGCCACCGGAATAAGGTTTGGGCAGGCCAAGGGGTGTAGTCTCCGCTTTACATGCTCTAAGCATGGAATCAGAAAAACTGGTTCCCGGATTCTGAACTGCCTGGTTGTACTCATCTCCTCGCGGTAATGCCATTTTAATAAAATTCAATTATTGATAAAACCACATCGTCATTTTTTATGTCTTTCTTAATCCTTTGCTCTTCAAGCCATGCCGACAATTTGTCCTTATCCGGACTCTTGCCTTTTTTGAAAGTCTTCAGGATTTCCCAGGGGTGCTGTGACATTTCATTGCCCGACATAAACCAATCGGACATGGCATCCGACATCAGAAACAGGGTATCCCCTTTCATTATATCCTTTCCCGTTATGCGGATATTGCTTTCAAGGTCGGTATTCATGAGAGACTTGCTTGATACGAGGTAAGGGTTATTCCCGAATTCGGAAGAAAGCAGGATGGGGAAATTGGAAATAACCATTTCGTTTCTTACTTGAAACAGGCAACAATCACCGACTGCAATCGCACCGTAAGAATGATCCTCAAGGTTAATAGATAAGCCCAGGAAGGCGGAATAGGCACCCTTTTCCGCCTTTTCCTGAGCATACCATGGCAAAGTCTTTTCTGTTATCATGGCTTCCCATTGAATTCTTAACCCAGGCAAATTCTGCAGGAGCCCATCCGGATGAGGAAGATCAGACCTGCAGAAAGACTTTGTCAGCAGATCTGACCATTCCTTTGAAAATGAACTTTCCGTTGCACCGTCAGCAATTGCGACATTCAAGCCGGACCTGGCAAGCCTTTTTCTTTTCCAGATTCCGAATGAAATGCTGTCCTCGCATTCTTCCGGAGCATTTCCCTTTTTGGGCGTAAGAAAGCAAAAATGTTCTTCCCTTAACATTACCTCATATTACTTGGCCTGGTGCCGATTTCCATTGCGGTTATGATCAATGCCAGCTCTCCGTTCAATACAAAACCCCTGGAACTTTCCGAAACGTCAAGATTGTATTCTTTCTTTGCAATGTCAATCATGAAAGGAGTGAGTTTTGAAGAGGACTGATACAACAGATCGGAATGCTTGTCAGGCAGAGATTCTGAGTTACCAGGGAACTCAAGCGTTCTTGCATTTTGATTGCCTGAAATATGCAGATTAAACAATAGCACGTTTCCATCAGATGATGCGAGATCGGTAAGGTTTTTCATTTCTTCCGAAGGGTCTCCATCCGTGCTCTCACCATCAGTAATATGAATTATCGTCGGTGGAAAGCAATCCGGATTCTGGCTTAACCATTCACTGATAATGCCGCAGGCTTTCCTGAAGGCCTGTTTCATCGGTGTACCTCCCTGGGCTTTCGGGTTAAACCAGACAGGGAATTTTACACTCTGATCGATTAATCCGCCGGCACCATCATCAACTTTCTTTGTGCGCTCTTCAATTCTTGCCGGGTTATCGGCAATCCCACTGATCGGAACCAGATCTCTGCCGGATAT
>Ga0105047_10019537_pt1 | contig 10447 bp, 6 predicted proteins | sample MAT04_FD_78384 | JGI IMG/M metagenome (GOLD analysis project Ga0105047, IMG submission 78384) | Freshwater microbial communities from Lake Fryxell liftoff mats and glacier meltwater in Antarctica - MAT-04 (megahit assembly) | ecosystem: Environmental > Aquatic > Freshwater > Ice > Liftoff... | reverse complement strand
TACGATGTGCCGCCCACGGAGTGGTACTTCGCGAACAACAACGCGCCGGCCATGCCGTTCCCGGTGTTGCTGGAGGCCGCGTTGCAGCCGTGCGGCTGGCTTGCGTCGTACGTCGGCGGCGCACTCGCGTCGGAGGAGAATCTCTACTTCCGCAATCTCGATGGTACCGGCACGCAGCACATGGAAATCGGGCCCGACATCGGCACCGTGAGTGTGTCCACCACACTCACATCGGTGTCGAAAGCCGATTCGATCGTGATCATGAGCTTCGATGTGATCATGCGCGCCGGCGATCGCACCGTGTACACGCTGAAGACCGTGTTCGGGTTCTTCCCCGGCGACACCATGAAGGACCAGGCCGGATTGCCGATGACACCAGCGCACCGTGCGCGTCTGGTGGATCCGAGTGATGTGCGGGTGGAGCTGGGCGCCTCACCGGCGCACTACTTCGACGCGAGCCTGCGCCTGCCCACCGAGCGGTTGGTGATGATCGATCGCATCACCGGTCGCTGGTCCGAGGGTGAGCTGTCGGGCAAGGCGGGACTGGGCCGGTTGCGCGCGGAAAAGGATGTGGCGGCCTCGCAGTGGTTCTTCAAGGCGCACTTCTATCAGGACCCCGTGCAGCCAGGATCGCTGGGCATCGAAGCGTTGCTGCAGGCGGTGCAGGCGTTGGCCATCGACCTCGATCTCGGCGCGGGGCTCACGGCGCCGCGATTCGAGACGCAGGCGGTCGATGTGCCGATGAGCTGGAAGTACCGCGGCCAGGTCATTCCCGACAATCACGTGGTGGTGGTGGACGTGGAGATCACCGAAGTCCGTCGTGAGGCGCAGGGTGTGCTGGTGGTGGCCTCGGGTTCGCTCTGGGTGGACGGCAAGCGGATCTACGAGGCGACAGGACTCGGCGTGCGGATCGTCTCCGGCGCGCCGGCCTGACCGCTCTGGCGCGCAGACCCTCACACGACGCTCGGCGGAAGCTGACACCATGGCCGTAGCGCGTCTCACGCTCAGTGCGGGTCTCGTCCCGGCGGGGGTGGCGATGTGCGGCGTGCGTCTGCCCGTGAACGCCGATGCGGCCTTGACGGCACTCGAGGCGCTGGGCGAAAGCTCGGCCTGTACGCCGCTCCCCGTTCGTTTAACGGGGGCCGTAGCCAGTCGCCGCGCGAGCTTTCTGGCCGGGCGCTGGTGCGCCCACGAGGCGTTGCGGGCGAGCGTGCCTGACGCTGCGGAGACGGCCATCGGGATGGGCGAGTTCCGCGAGCCGCTCTGGCCCGCCGGTACGCTGGGCAGCATTGCCCATACGGCTGGCTACGCGCTGGCCGCTACCGCGCCCCTGGGGCACGTACGGGCCATCGGCGTCGATGTGGAGCGATGGCTCGACGACGACGCGCCGGCACGCTTGGGAGCCGATCTGGCGGGCACCGGCGAACTCGACGCGCTCATCGCTCAGACCGGCTGGCCGGCGGCGCGGCTGCTGACGATGCTCTTTTCGGCCAAGGAATCCATCTACAAGTGCCTGTTTCCCGACGTGCGCGCATTTTTCGGTTTCGAGGCAGCGCGGCTGGAGCGGGTGGAGACGGCCGAGGGCGCGGAGGGGCGTTTCGTGGCGCGGCTGGCCGGCGCGCTCAGCCCCGATCTGCCGGCAGGGTTCGTGCTGCGCGGGCGCTTTGTGTGTCTGAATGACGTGGTGGTGACCACCTTGGTGCTCGAGTGATCGCATTCGGGTGATGCATGAATTCGAGCACGCCGAGCGATCGCTGGAGCGATGGCAGCTGACGTAGACAGTACCGACGCGGCGATGCTCGTCGCGCCCGTCGTGATCGTCATCGGTCCGACCTCGGTCAGGCAGAGCGGGAGCGCCGAAAGTCGCTCATGCGAAGCGAGCGAGTCTTGCCGGATCATGATGACACTCGAACTCGTTCGGTCACGAGGTTTCGCAGCGCTGTTGGTATCCTCGTCAGATGATCGCCCCTTGCGCGCACCCTCCCGCCGAGCGGACTATATCGCCATGCCTGCATCGCCGGGAACTCCCGAACGGACCCTGTGGACCGTTGCCGATCTGGAGCAGCTGCCCGACGACGGCAACCGCTACGAGATCCTGCACGGGGAGCTGCTGGTGACGCCGAGGCCATCAGCCGGCCACCAGGGCGTCGCCGCTCGGCTGTTGGTGACATTGGCTATTTGGTGTCGGGCGCACACGGGATGGCGCTTCCTGACGCCAGGCGGCGTCTACATCAGTGAAACCACCTGGCTCGAACCGGACGTCGCGATCTACCCATCGCCCGAGTATCTCAACCTCACCTGGCGTGACATGCCGCCGCCGGTCCTCGTGGTCGAGGTGCTGAGCCGGTCGACACGCAAGCGTGATCGACACCGCAAGCGACCCGCATATCTGACGCACGGCGTGGGCGAGGTGTGGCTGGTGGACGAGGACGCGCGAACCATCGAGCGCTGGACTGCAGCGTCGGAGTTTCCGGAGACATACCACGGATCGATCACCTGGTCGCCCGCGGCCGCGCTCCCGCCACTGGTCGTGACTGAAGCGGAGCTGTTCGGACCGCGGCAGTAACCTCGCGCCCGGGCTTCAACCTCGCGATGAACGCGTCGGTGTTGACCGTACTGGCCCCCGGATCTCCGTGATGTGCTGCGCGCTACTGCCTGAAGAAGTACACGTACTTCGCCACCAGCCCGCCGCGTGTTGGCCGCGACCATGGAATCGACCGCTCGAGCCCCGTCGGCCACGCACTGTTCCACACCACGAACAGATCGCTGCCGGGCGTCACTGTCCAGCGCAGACGCGCGTTCACCGATGCGCGTTCCGATTGGTTGTCCCATTGTGCGAACAGCGTGGTGTTCAGTCGTGGCGTGAACGCGAAGTCAGTGCGCAGGCGCACCGTGTTTGCGGTGAAACGCGACGCCGACAGGGACACGACGGATTGCACGAGCTCCAGCGTCGCGAGCAGGTGTGGTGACTTCCGGATGCGCAGGCCGATTGCCCCTTCCGACGAGTGCCCGTCGTAGAACTCGCCGGTCGCCGCGGTCACGTTGACGCGGATGCCACGTGCTTCGGCACCGCTGTACTGCACTTCCGCACGGTTCCACCAGTACGGACCGGCGCGCACCGTGGCACCTGGGAACAGCGCGAAGTCCTCGGTGGGACGGTCAAACAGACGCTGGACGTTGAACTCCACGCGATCACCGCTCTGGAACTGCAGGCCGAGCGGCTTCATTTCGAGCGACGCATTGCCGAGCTGCCAGTCCAGGTCCCACACGACGTCGTATGACAGCAGGTCGAACTCGTAGCGCCGGATGACGCTGCGAGAGGCCGGACGTGGCGTGAACGTCGTGCTGCCGCCAAGACGGTTGATGCCACGCTGCTGCACGAAGCCGAGTGCCGGACCATACCCCGCGTCCACCCGGTCGAACCGGAAGACGATGTCGGCGTTGTCGTTGGGGTAGTCCGCGACGAAACGATAGTGTCCACCCACCGGCGCCCCCCTCGAGTCCTGGCTCCACGCCGCGTTCCCGAGCAGGACCAGGTTCTGCCCGCCCTGCACGATGTACGGCAGGTTGAAGTCGATGCCGCCGGAGAGGCTCTGCGGTTGCGACGGCCGGTCGCTGTAGGTGGCCATCGCACCAACGTACCCGCGCCGAAGCACGTCGTGCTTCACGCGGAGCACCGCGTTGTTGGCATCCTCGTCGCCACCGGTGCGCATCGCGAGCAGCCCCACCTGATTGCTGCCGGTGCGCCCCTGGATCCTGGCACCGAAGGGAATGTTCACCGGCACACCGTTGTTTCCCAGCCCGATGCGGCGCGAGTAGAACATTTGCGTCTGACGCACGCGACCGAAATCGAAGATGCCTGCTCCTTCGGTGAAGAATGGTCGTTGCTCGGGGAAGAACAGCGGGAATCTGGTGAGGTTGACGATCTGCCGGTCGGCGTCGGCCTGCGCAAAGTCTGGATTGACCGTCAGATCGGCCGTCAGCGTGTTCGTGATCGGGACCTTCAGGTCGATACCGACGTTCGCATCGAGCGACGCTGGCCCGATGATCGAATCCCGCCCGCTCAGCGCGTAGCTGCGCTCCGTCAACCGGCCTTCGCCAAGCAGGTACGGTCGCAGCTCCAGGCGCGGCCGCGTGGGGAGGCTGTCGAACCCGGCCACGAGTCCTTCGCGCTCGAGGAACCGAAAGCCCTCGGTGCGTTTCCACGCCCGCCACATGACCTCCTCGTTCTTCCGTGGCATGAAGCGACGGAAGTTCATGCCGAAGAGGCTGTCGGCGGCCGGATACCGCAGCGTCGCCCACGGGATCAGCATCTCGATCTGGTAGCCGTCCGCCGTTACACGCGCGCGGGCGTCCCAGACGCCGTCCCAGTCTTCGTTCCCGGACTCGAAGCTCAGGTGCTCGCCGTCCCACAACGCGCCGTTCGAGTTGCTGCGGAAATAGAACGCACTTCGCTTGTCATGGAGACCATCGACCATCAGTGACACGTAATCGTCCGACCGCAGCTCGGCATCGCGCCGCAGCTGCGACCGCACGATCCGCCGTGGCTCGCGATCATAGCACCACCAGCCCACGGCCAGCCCCTGCGGCGTGGCGAGCAGGCGCACGACCGTGCGCTCGGACGCCTGCGCACCCTCCTGCGGATCGCGCTGGCGGAAGTCGGTGATCGAGTCGGCGCGCGCCCACTCCGGCTCCGTGAACTGCCCATCCAGCGTGATCGGACGGGTCGTCCGCAGCGCGCGCGGTGGTGTCGCCTGTGCACCGGCCCGGCCGGGCGCCGCAGCCAGCGCCACGCCAGCGACGACCCACGCCAGCAGCGCCGTCCACCGATTGGCATGGGCGGAAGCACCTGTCATCGGCGCAGCGAGACGCATCTGAAAACCTGTCGGGAGAGCGGACTCATCGTCGATTGCGACTCCCGTACGCGCGTGAGCCCGTTGGCGTTGTGACACCGCGCCGCATCTGGAATGCTCACCACGGGTCACAATACGTCAGACTGACTTCCCATGAGCTTCCGGTCGGCAAACCTTCGTGGCATGCCGAATCCAGCTGCCGCCCGTACGGCGCTCCACGTTGGCCTCCTCTCTGCCACGCTTAGCTTCGCACACACCGTCCACGCGCAGCTCGCACCTGCACGCATGCAGCTTGCACTTCCGCCGAGCACCTGGCGTCTCACGCTGACCGGCGAACTCCTGCCATCGAAGGCGGTGCAGCGACAGGCCGGCGGACCGCGCGATCCGGTCACGACCGCCGCCAACCGCCTGAACCTCCGCCTCGGCGTGCCGGTCTGGAAACGCGGACTCTATCGCACGGTGGTGGCGAACGAGTTCGTGGTGGATCGCATCGCGCTCGGTTACGATCGCATCGGCCCGCCTCCGAACATCGGCGACATCCAGCGCGGACCGGCACAACTCACGGCGCTGCAGCACGAGCTGCTCGTGTCGCAAGGCCTCGGCACGCGCTGGCGCGTGAGCGGTGTACTGCAGCACGGTCTGCTCAGTGACGGCGGCTGGAGTGACTGGGGCTTCTGGAAGTATCGGGCCGCCGGTGGCGCGTTCGTCAGCCGCGTCTATCGTCCCACATTCCAGGTCGGGGCTGGCCTGATATCTCTCAACGTCGCCCCGTGGGTGATTCCCACCATTCGCATCGTGCATGTGGGCCAGCGCTGGCGCTCCGACGTGCTGCTGCCGCGTGCCGAGTCGTGGTATGACGTGGGGCATGGCGTGGAGGTTGGTGGCACGCTGCGCTTCCTGGGAAACCGCTGGAACTCGGATGACGACATCCCGTCGCGGCAGTACTTCCTCGATCGCGCCACGACGTACCGTCAGTCGACCCTCGGCCCGGCCGTCAACTGGAAGTGGGGCAGGCGTGGGTTGCTGCAGGTCGAGTCGGGGGCGGCGCTGCGCCGGCTGCGCTTCGAGACCACGACGACGTGCGTGAGCCCTGGCTGTTCGGTGGTCGGGCTGCCATCCGGTGTCGCCCGCTCCGACGTGAAGTTCGACAATCCGATCACGCCGTTCTTTCGCGCCAGTGGTCGTCTGACCTTCTGACGCGGCGCCACCGGTACGGCGTGAATGTGACCGGGTCGGTCGCTCGATCGTCCGTGTGATGGCCGTGCGCATCATTCGCGACGGCGCCCCCTGAGCTGGATGCTGTCTGCCAGTCGTCAGCCTAGTCCGACCATCCCCGTTCCCGAGGCATCGACGATGATTGCCATCATGCGAAAGTCTGCAGTCGTTGCCGCGTTCGTGCTCTCGGCCTGCGGCAAGGACAGCGTCGGGCCAGGCGTTCCGGTTGCCACTCGTGCGCATGCCGGTGAGGCACAGGCGGCATCGGCCGGTACGGCGCTGGGCGTTGCACCAGCGATTCGCGTGCTCGATGCGGATGGACGAGGCGTGCCTGGGATGAGCGTCACGTTCGTGGTCATCAGCGGCGGCGGCACGGTCGCCTCGCCGAACACCATCACCGATACCAGCGGTGTCGCGCGATCCGGCGCGTGGACGCTTGGTCCGGTCACCGGACCACAGATCCTGGTAGCGCGATTCAATGGGCTGGCCGAGGTCACGTTCACCGCCACGGCCACCGTACCTCCCGCGAGCGGGGTGCTCGCCACCGTGAGTGGTGTTGACGGACAGTCCGCTGCGACGGCGGGCACCGTTGCAGTACCGCCGGCGGTGTTCGTGCGCACCGCGGTGGGCGCACCGTCGGCAGGGGTGAGCGTGACCTTCGAAGTGATCGAGGGTGGCGGCACACTCACCGGAGCGACAGCCGTCTCCGATGCCGCCGGTCGAGCTGCAGCGCAGACATGGCGACTTGGCCCGACTGCTGGAGCGCAGCGAGTGCGTGCGATCGCGGTCGGTCACACAGCGGTGATCATCTCGGCGACAGCGGTGGCGAGCGGTGCACCAACGCTCGACCGCGCCGTCGTACTCGGCAACCTTCGCACGCCGTGGGACATCGCGTTCGCTCCGGATTCAACCATGGTGTTCACGGAGCGCGCCGGCCGCATTTCGGCACTGCGACCCGGTAGCAGCACGCCGACCCTCCTGGCTGCACCCACCGATGTCGGCGCCAGCGACCAGAGCGGGATGCTCGGCGTCGCGGTCGATCCTGCCTTCGCGAGCAACCGGCGCATCTACACGTACCAGTCGTTCCGATCACCATCGGGGACGATGGACAATCGCGTCGTGCGATGGACCGTTGATGCCGGGTGGACCACACTCACGAATCGCACCGACATCGTGACCGGCATTCCATGGGGCAACGGTGGCGCGCACTCTGGCGGGCGGCTGCGTTTCGGCACTGATGGTTTCCTGTATGCGACCAGCGGTGACAACCGGCTGGGCCCCATTCCGCAGGATCTCACGCGGCTCGGTTCCAAGGTGCTGCGGGTCACGACGGACGGTGCCGGTGCGCCTGGCAATGGCCCGTTTCCAGGCGCTGCCGACGCGCGCATCTTCGCCACCGGCTTCCGCAATCCGCAGGGGTTGGCCGCCCGCGCCAATGGCGATGTGTTCACCTGTGAGCATGGACCCGTGCACTCCGATGAAGTCACCCGCGTGGTCGCCGGCGGCAATGGCGGGTGGGATCCCATGAATCCCGGCGATCCGACGTATCGCGGGTACGACGGCCGCTGGCCGATGAGCGACTCCGTCAAGTTTCCGACCGTGCTGCGGCCCACCTGGACCACCGGCAATTCTTCGGAGGGGATGTCGGGGTGCACCTTCGTCCGTGGGGCAGGGTGGCGCAGCTGGGATGGTGCGCTGATCGTGGGCCTTCTCGCCGGGCGACGCGTGCAGGTGCTGTTGCTCACGGCCGACGGCCGCAGCACCACACAATCGGTACGAGCGCTCGAGAACGGCGATCGCATTCGCGGGGTGACGCCTGGACCGGACGGGGCGCTGTATGTCGCCACCGACGGCAAGGCTGGTGGCGACGAGATCTGGCGGGTCGTACCGCGGTAGCCGTGGCGGATGCAGTCGCAACGGGCGCATGCCGCGACCAGGTGCATCGCGCGCGAGTCGCCGCGGCTGGGTGATGCCAGCGTAGGGATGGGCGATCACCTGAACGAACACCGGCCATCGTGATGCTGATGAGCATGTCGCCGGACTCGGTCGCGGCGGCGGACACGGATCACACCGTTAGGCACGCATTCGTGTCGTGCGCTCCACCGTCGCGCACAACCGGTTCTGTCTGTCGACCGACACCGGCTCACATCGAACGAATCAGCGAACAGGATCCTTGCGGCGTATCTCTGCCTGGACGCTCGTCAGGTTTCGTGAGTTCTGTGAAGCGCTGGAACCAACTCGAAACACCAGAATCAGCAGAAAGACAGGAAGGATGGAACTTCCATGAGTCGCAGCGTAGGCAGCAATGCCAATCGTCACGCCGATGACCAGCGCAGTCAGCGTTCTCTGTGCTTTCATTCTTGTCTCTTCTGACACCAACTCATCGAGTGTCATCCTGGAGCAGTCGTCACCCGAAAGCATGAGAATATCTGCGTTGAAAAGTATTCGGAAACTAAAGTGACGTTCCGGTCAGGTGCGCCTGACGTCCGCCTGTCGACCGCAGTGTGCTGACGCACGATGGTGCGTTCCTGTTCAGACTACGGCATGTCGAACGACAGTTGCTCGACATAGAGCTGCACCTTGAAGACGGAGACATTCTCGGCATTCGCGACGAACCCGCGTCGCTCGAATCGTTTGAAGCCGACGCCTTTCAGCCCGACCGTTGCGAGGACCGTCTTCAGGTCGGGGCTCAACAGTTCGATGGAACCATCGATTTCGTTCGCGTCGCCCCGCTTCCCGTCGATGAACCACGCCGTGGCCGCCGTGTGCCAGGCGTCGTAATCGGTGCTGCTGATCGTCAGTGTGAGATCGGGGACAGTGACCTCCTGTATCCGTCGCACCGGCACGCCGCGTCCGCCCATGTCATCCTTCGTGACGGCCGCGCGCCACGTGAACGCATCGACGGACTTCACGCGATTGCACGCAAGACCAGGGAGCGAGATCCGGAAGTTCGATACGAGCCATGCTTTCTGCCTTCCGGCGCCCGGCAGTTTATAGGCTGTCCCATTGCCTTTCTGATCGCGTGTGTCGCCGACGTCGAACTCCACCGTGAATATTCCGGCAGCCCTCGCCGCTGCGTCGAGCGCGGGAACCGTCACCGACGTCAGGAGTGCATCATCGAACGTCAGCACCGATTGCACCTTGTTGTCGGCGCTGGTCGTGAGGAAACGCCCGGACTGCGTACACGACCCCGTCTCGAACGACTTCCGGATCCATTCGTACATCGGCTTTCCCATGCCGATGCCGAAGTCCGCAGTGGCGGGGCCGGTGCCGACAGCGCCGATGTACTTCGTGCCCATGATTTCGGACGGGGAGCGCCGATCGGTGATCACCTCGGCCACGAGCGCGGGCGGCGTGCAACTCTGCAGCGTCTGCACCGCAGTCGTGCCCACTTCGAGGACGAGCGTTCCTGCGGCATTCCGAGTGACCGTTGGCATCTGTCCGATCTCCGTGATTGCATGGGGCATTGACGACAGTGACGCAGCCGGAAGATAGGGCGAGGTTCGACTCGCGCGCTCGGGCCGCCACGACGCGGCCACGCATCGCGGCCGGCCTGGTCACGGTGGCCATCCGCACACTGCGGCTGACGGTCCCGCAGGCAGCAGTCTGTCGGCCGCTCGGAGTATCCAACCACTGAGTCCGGCAGTATCGTGGTCGCTCACCCACGACTTCCGCTGCTGTGTCGCTGCTCCCACTCCTCGATCACACCCTGCTCGGCGCCGCGGCGCGACCGGCACTCGACGTCGACCTCCCCGGGGGACTGACGGCGTCGTTCACCTTCGGCGACCTCGAGGTGCGCAGCAACCGCGTCGCGCAGGTGCTGCACGACCGGGGCATCACGCGGGGCCAGCGGCTGGCCTTCCTGCTCGGCAATCGCGTCGAGATCATCGATCTCTGGCTCGCGTGCGTGAAGCTGGGGGCGATAGTGGTGCCGATCAACGTGCTCTATCAGGCACGCGAGATCGCGCACATCGTCGGCGATGCGGACCCGGTGGCGGTGGTGACCACGCCCGACCGGATCCCCGATCTGGCCGCGGGCGTGACCGTGTGGGACGTGCATGATCTGGCCCGCGATGCAGACGCGATGACGACGCTGTTCGCGCGCCCTGCGATCGTGCGGGGCACGGTGTGCGACGCCGATACGCCGGTGGCGCTGGTGTACACGTCCGGCACCACCGGAGCGTCGAAGGGCGCAATCCTGACGCACGGCAACTTCGCCGCCAACGCCATCGTGCTGAACGTCAGCTGGGCGATGTCGGCCACCGACCGGCTGCTTGCCGCGCTGCCGCTGTTCCACGTGCATGGGCTGGGCAACGCCATGCACTGCTGGCTGCTGAGCGGGTGCCACATGAAGCTGGTGGCGCGCTTCGAGGCGTCGC
>Ga0105047_10019535_pt1 | contig 10448 bp, 10 predicted proteins | sample MAT04_FD_78384 | JGI IMG/M metagenome (GOLD analysis project Ga0105047, IMG submission 78384) | Freshwater microbial communities from Lake Fryxell liftoff mats and glacier meltwater in Antarctica - MAT-04 (megahit assembly) | ecosystem: Environmental > Aquatic > Freshwater > Ice > Liftoff... | reverse complement strand
TCCCGAACACCCGCACGTCTACCCACTCCCTCCGCTCAGCCGCGAGCACGCCCATCACACCCCGCTGATCCCTCGCGCCAGCGTTGCCCCCACACGCACGTTGTCCTTCACCAGCGCCACGTTCGCCGCCAGCGTCGCGCCGCCGGAGACCTCGTGCAGCGCCGCCAGCACCGCAGGCGTGACATCCCGACCTGTCCCCCCCCCTCCACGCGCTCGCGCCTCTGCCGCCGCCAGCCAGCCGCGCCAGTCCTCCTCGCGCAGCTCATCCTCAGCCGGGATCGGGTTGCAGATCACCACGCCACGCCCGCTGCGGGCCAGCTCATGCCGCACATACCGCGCCAGCGCGTCCATGTCATCAAATCGCGCATCAACACCCTCGCCACCGTCGCGCCGATAGAACGCCGGGAACCGCTCTGTCCGCCACCCAACCACCGGCACACCCAGCGTCTCTAGCAGCTCGCGTGTCGCGCTCACGTCCAGAATGCTCTTGCACCCCGCCGTCACCACCGCCACCGGAAACCGCGATAGCGCCAGCAAGTCCGTCGAAATGTCCAGCCGCTCGCCCAGCCCGCGGTGCACGCCGCCGATGCCGCCGGTCGCAAACACCCGCACTCCCGCGCCGTGCGCCAGCTCCACCGTCGTGCTCACCGTCGTCGCGCCCGTCCTGCCCTGCGCCAGCGCGGCTCCCAGGCTCGACGTGTTCAGCTTCAGCACACCATCAGCCACCTCGCCGCCCGCTTGCGCCAACATCACCTCAAGCTCCGCCTCGCTCAGCCCGCAGACCACCCGCCCGCCCAACACGCCCATCAGCACCGGTCGCGCGCCGTGCGCCATCGCCAGCGCTGAAAGCTCGCGCGCCAGCGCCATCGCGCCACCCCCCGGCACCCCGTGTACCAGCAGCGTTGTCTCCAGCGCCAGCCGCGCTACAGGCCCCGCGCTGCCGCCCAATGTTGTTTCAATCATGCTCATCGCTCGCCCCGTCCTCTGTCAGTCCACGAAAGCCAGCGGCGTGATCTCCGCCAGCCGCTTGGGCCCAATCCCCGGCACGCTGTCCAGCGCCGCCACACTCGCAAAACGCCCGTGCTTGACGCGGTACGTCACAATCGCCGCCGCCAAGGAAGGCCCAACCCCCGGCAGCAGCGCCAGCTCCGTCGCACTTGCCGTATTGATGTTGATCTTCCCCGCACGCGACGCGTCCACACCACCACCTCTGCCAGCACCACTCTTACCCGTCACGCTTTCGTTATTAGCAACATTACCACTCGGACCAGCCACAACATTGCCACTCGCGCCACCCGCACCCATTGCAGGCTTCGCGCGTGACGACAGCACGTAAACGCCCACCATCACCACCAGAGCCAACAACACCACGCCACCGGCAATCACTGCCACCAGCGGCCACGACCGACCTCCACCACCCGCAACCCGAACCGCTTCCCCACTCGCTTCCCCACTCGCTCCCCCACCACCAAACGCCGCCGCGCTGCCACCCGTGCTGCGCGATCCAACCGCCCGCTTACCAAACAGCGCGCCCGCCGCCGCGTCCACGGCACCCGCGCCATCAACATCCACGCCACCAACTCTCGCGCCGGGATCACCCGCGAAGCCATCGCCTGCGGCCTTACCCACCTTTGACGTTCCGCCCCCGCCGCCAGCCCCGCCCCTCACCGCCTCACCACCGTCACCGCCACCACCACCGCCAAGCTCGGCCCACAGCTTGTCCGCCTCGTTGCCGTCAGTTCCTGCCATGCACGCATGATACTGGCCCCCGCGGCCAACTCCCACCGCGTCTCCAACCTCCGCCCCGCAACCTCCAACCCTCCCGCGTCGCGGCACCCGCTCGAATCCGCAACCAACACCGCCGCGAAGTGCTACACAGCTGGTCAACCAGCCAGCATCAATCCAAGCGTTCACTCAAGGCACAGATCTCGACCACGACCCGCACGCGAGCAACACCATGCGCACCACCACCATCGTCGCCATCGCCGGCACCATCTTCCTCGCCGCACTCGTGAGCTTCACCACGCCTTCCGCCGCACAGCCGCAGGTCCAGTTGCAAGGCCCACTCACCGCCAGTGACATCCGCTTCACGCTCATCACCGCCTCCGGCTCGGGCGAGGCCGTCCGTCCGCCTGACCGCGCGGTCGTCAGCCTCGGCGTGACCATCACCGAAAAGACCGCCGCCCTCGCCACCGACGCGCTCAACAAACGCCTCGCCGCCGCCACCCGCGCCATTAAGGGCACCGCTCTCCCAGGCCTGCTCCTGCAGACCCAGTGGGTCAGCGTCTCCCCGCAGTTCAACTATCAAGACCAGGCCGAGGGCAAAGAGTTTAAGATCGTCGGCTATCAGGCCAGCACCACCCTCCGCGTGCAGCTCGATGATCCTAAAAACGCCGGCGATGTGATCGACGCCGCCGTCGCCGCCGGTGGCAACACCATCCAGGGCGTCAGCTTTGAGCTCGCCAAACGAGACCCCGCCGAGGCCGAGGCGCTCACCACCGCCACAAGCGCGGCACGCAGAAAGGCCGACGTCATGGCCGCCGCCCTCGGGCTCAGGATCACCCGCGTTATCGAGGCCCGCACCGGCGTCGCCGCCGGCCCCTCGCCCATGTACGGCATGGAGAAGATGATGATGGCCAGCAACGGCGGACGCGGCAACCCCACCAGCGTCGAGACCGGCGAGATCACCATCACCGCCGAAGCAACCGTCTCTTTCGCCGCCGAACCAATCAAGTAAGCCGACGGCTCTGGACTGTCGTCGTGCGGTGTTGCCATATTTATATTGTGTTTCGCATGCAGGTTTCCATCCTGCCATGCCTCTGCCCCGCGTGAAGCAGGATTTCATCCTACCTACTTGCCTTCCTAAGGCCACGTCTTTAACCCACACTTTCCCTCTGCGCAGGGCTAGCTCTATCCTACGTGGGGCCCTCGCCGCTGCCCATTACCAATCGCCTGCTCCCCCTTGCTCCCTCCATCCTACTACTTCGCTTCCTCCTTCTTCTCTTCCTTCTTCTTATCCTCCGTCCCCTTCGCCGCCGCCTTCACACCGCCAAAGTACCGCTTCACCGCCTCGCGCAGCTCGCGCGGCACCTTGTTCTCATCCATCGCCTCAGCCGCCTGCTGCGCCGCCTTCTCCGTCACCTCGATCATCTGCGCACGGCTCTCGCCCTTGATCTGCTCGCCCTGCACCAGCATCGTCCCGATCGTCGGGCCCTGTCCCAGCGGCGAACGGCTCTTCCGCTTCTCCCACACCTCCGGCGCCTCCGTCTCGCCCACGCCCACGCCCCCGCCACCATCACTCACCCCGCGCTCGCCACGACCGCTCCCCTCGCCCGACTCGCCGCCCCCCTGCCCCTCCGCGCCCTGACCCATCCCCGCCTGTCCGCCCATCCCGCCCTGCGCCTCGCCAGCGCCCGGGTTGTCGCACTGACCCATCCCCTCGCTCATCGACGACAGCTGCCTGCTCGCCTCGCTCATCGCCGCTTCCAATGAGTCCATGTCCGCTTTCGCCATCTCCATCTGACCCATCGCCTGCGCAAGGTCTTTGAGCGCCTCGCTCTGCTGCCCGTTCATCCCCTGTGCGCCCTGCTGCTTCGCCTGCGCCATCGCCTCAGCCAGGTTGCTGGCCGCCTGCGCCATCCCCTGGCACGCGCCCTCGCTTTGCTCCTGCGCCGCCGCCGCGTTCTCGAGCGCCTTCTTCTGCTCCGCGCTCAGCTGCTCGTTCTTCTTCAGCGCCTCCGCCAACGCCGCAGGCTTGGCCGCCAGATACGGATCAACACCCGCCTCCGCCAGCTTCTTCTCCAGCGCCTTCCTGTCCGCCGCGGCCTTCTCAAGCTGCTTTGATAGACTCGCCAGCGCCGCCTGCACCGCCGCGCTCTGCTCGGGCGTCATGCTCCCCGCCGCCATCTGCCCCGCCAAGCTGTGCAGCTCAGCCTGCGCCGCGCTGATGTTCCCCTTCGCCAGCTGACTAGTCATCTCCGCCAACGGGCCCGGCGTCGCTCGAAGCTGCTTCATCTTCTCCAGCAGCTCGCGGCTCGCCTGCGCCTTCGCCCCCTGGCTCAGCTTCGTCAGCTGATCCTGCATCCCCGTGAGCTGCTTGATCGCCGCCCGACGCGTCTCCTCAGGGCTCAAACCCTTGGGCACCTCGACCTCTTTACGCTCCGCCTGCGCGCCGTCGTCGCCACCAAGCTTCTCGAGCGCCTGCTCAATCTTCACCTTCGCCTTGTCAACCGCCGCCTTCGCCTCCGCCGTCACCGCAACCGCCGCCTCTTCCTTCTGTAACGCCTCAGCACGCTGCGCATCGCGGCCCAGCACATCAACCTGCGGCACCAGCGCCCACGCAATCGCAAACGCCACCAGCCCAAGCAGTGGCGCGTACCAATACCCCGGCGCTCGCAACGGCATCGCCGCGCTCAGCCGCACGCCCGATGCCGCCACCCGCGCACCCTCCGTCACATTCGCGCCCCACGCGCCCCCACCCAGACCGTCACGCTGCACATACAGCGAGGTTGAGAGCGACTCCTTCAGCCCCGCGGCCTCGTCCAAACACCGCGCCACCGCCAGCTCGTCGGGCCGCCGCACCGCCGCGCCAATCAGCGCTAACACCACCGCGCCGCCCACGCCCGCGCCCGCCATCACGCCCCAGTGCACGCCAGAGATCAGCCCAAGCCGCTCGACCAGCAGCAGCACGAGCGCCGCCGCCGTCGCCGCCGTAAGCAGCACCACCCACAGCCGCAGCGCCCGCGTCACATACAGCCGCCGCGCAGCACCCGCGATCACCCTTTGCACTTCGCTCATCGGTCCGCCCCTTGCGCGTCTTGTCACGCGCTACGCCGGCCACACACACCGCCCGCGCCCAGCAGCAAACGATTGGTCGCACAACAGTAGTTTCGGTCGCAGCGCCGCGCGGGTTCGTGCCCAACCACCCTCAAACGCGAAACAGGGCCGACATCATGACGATGTCAGCCCCGGAAGAGACTCGCACAGACTGTTTCGGTCAACGTTCGGTGCCTGCCGCCCACCTCTCACAACGCGTTGACCCGCACGAACCGAGCCACAAACGCCAAGCTCACCTCGCGCCCGCGATCAATGGTCCCAACCTCCCCGAGCCCATCGCGCGCACTGCCCGCCACGCCCCAACCGCGCCGCTCAAAGCTCACGTACGTCATGTCGTCGTGCTGCGCGCCCGAAGGCTCGACCAGCCGTGACACCGTCGGCGGGTTCGTCAGCGTTGCCAGCGCCTCTTGCTCAAGCCCGCGCAGCGTCGCCTCGTCGCTCGCCACCAGCCGCCCACGGATCTGCACCACCAGCTCCGCCGGCCCAATCAAGACTGAACCGCTCACCGGCTGGTTCAGCCGCAGACGCGGGATCAAGACCGCGCCGCGCGGCTCGATCACCACCCGCACCGGCCCAGACCCAAAGATTGACTTGCCGTCAAAGATCACCACACTCACGCCGCACCCCCTTGCGTTCTAGGTTACATTCACTGGCGACTCCGCCCCATCGTCACTGACCGCCGCCACCGTCAACCTCCGCGTCGGCACCTTCGCCGATAGGTCGTAACGCACCTCCAGCACGCACCCGCGCACAAACAGGCTCTTGGCCCCGGCCCCTGCGCCCGCCGCCGAAAGCCGCGCCACCACATCGACCATCTGCCCGCTCCGTGGCCCGTCCAGCGTCGTGCCGATGACCTCCTGCTTGATGATCACCCGCACCGCCCGCGCCGGGCTGTCAACAAACACGGCGTACGGCCCGCCCTCGCCGCGCTCCTCCACCGGCGCCACCGCGGCCTCTTCAACCGCCAGCGCCAACACGCCCGCCTGCGCCACGCCATCGATAGTCACGCCCGTCGGCTCGATCAAGATCATCTCACCACTCCCTTCTGCAGTCGCGGCCCCACACAACACGCCGCCACTTACATGCGTGATGCGGGCACCACGCCCACACGCCGCACAACGTCCGCCTCGCCGTCCATGTCCGTATCGATGAGCACCCGCGCGACCCGCTGCTGCTGCTCAACGCGCTGGCCCAGCAGCGCTAGCTTGGCCGACACGCGGTCGCCGCCGGGCACGCCCGTCGGCAGCGCGGCGTAGATCAGCCGTAGCGCCATCAGCGCCTCAAGCGCCACCAGCGCCCCGGGGTTGGTGATCTGAGCCTCGCTCACGCGCTCGCTGGCTGCCAAGCCCAAGGCCCCCGGCGGCACAACCTCATCGACCCCCACCATTCTCAGCAGCTGTCGGTGCGCCATCGCCACCTGCGGCCCAAAGCTCCAGCACTGCACGCCCACGCTTCCGCCAGTGGCCGGCGCAATGGGTGCCTCACCGCCGTCGGCCCGCAGCAATGAGACACTGAGCACCTGCCCACTGACGCCCAGCACCTCGACCGTTGCGCCGGGGCCGATCAGCAGAACGCTGCCGCGCGCGATCCCTGCCGCCGCCGGGCTCCCGCCCGCGTTGATCGTCAGGTTCGTCCCACTCAACGTGCCGCCGCCCGCGAAACGCCGCTGCGCCGCCCACCCCGCCTCGCCCAGCAGCCCCGGCTCGTACACCAGCAGGTCTCGGTCTGTTGCGAACGTGCCCATGTGCGCCCCCTTTGTCAACTCTGCGCCACTTACCAGCGACTTACAACAACAGCACCACACCAACACCCCGGCGCGGCTCTCGCCTGCGCGCGGGGCGGCCCGCGGCGGCCGGGCCGACGCATCAGCCCCGGACCACACCGCTTGCATACACCCACCCTCGCCCCCCCACTCAGCTCTTGAGTTGGGCCCCCACTCTCACGCCTCGCCCGCGCCCTCTTACGTCAGGCCGCGGATCACGCCGTGCGCCGCCTCGTTGCGCATCTCCAGCGTGTACTCGCCCACAAGCTGCCCCTGCCGCGAGTCACCCGTGTTGCCCAGCTCGCGATACTGGAAGCTCCGTCCGCCAAGCGGCAGCACCGCCAAGCGCGAGCTGTCCAGCAGCACGCACGCGTCCGGCGGCACCCAGCGGCTCGCCACGACCCGGGCCATGCCAAAGTCGCTCTCGTACATGCTCACCACTTCGGTGTACGTGGTCGTGGCCGGCCCGCTCTGCCGGCTCGCGTTCAAGAACGCGTTGATCCGGCGCTTCAGCAGCCCGCCCACCAGCACCGTGTCAACCCGCCCGCTGCTGCTCTCCCACACTGCGCGCAGCGCCGCGCCCAGCACGGCCTCGTTCAGGTCGCTGCCCGACCCGCCGCCAGCGGGGATCGCCCCCACGCCGGGCGCGAACGTGTTGGTGGTCAGCAGCGGGATGATCCCGTTCATTGTCCGGCGCACGCTGGTGCTGCCCTGCTGCGTGATGCCCGGGGCCACGCCGTTGATGACGGTGTTCTCCAGGTCGCGGACCAGCTCGCGCAGCCGGTTGGTCTTCTGATACTCAAGCTCGTCATCAACCGCCGCCAGCCGCGCCGCCGCCAGCGTGCCAGAGACGCTGACTGTGGCGCTGAAGATCTGCGTCCAGTTGCGCTTACGCACGCGGCTGAAGATCCGCGGCGCCGCCGCGTCGTCACCCTCGAGCCGCGGGCTGCCGAGGATCGTCAGGCGTGTGGTCCCGGTCAGTGTTGACGCCGCCGTGCCGCCGTAGCGACGCACGACCGTCAGCGCGTTGCCCGTCACGTCGGCGACGAGCAGCACCTCACGGCTGCTCCCGGCGCGCACCACATCGCCGATGCGGAACCGCGCGCCGTTGGCCACGTTGAACAGCGTCGCGTCCTGCCCGTTGGGCGCGAAGCTGGTGGACGTCACCGTGTCGCTGTTTGGCGCCAGCTCGTCCTCGAGCCACTCGTGTACCGTGCTGCCCGCCGAGCGACCCGGGTCGCCAAGGTGGTCCAGCAGCGGGGCCTCGTACGGCGAGACGATCCCCACCAAGTCGCCCACATCCTCCGCGATCTCCGGCAGGTCCGCCCCCGCGCCAAAGCTGTATTTCCCAGTAAACGGCATCTCGTGCTCCTTTCACTCGCGTGCAACATCCGATCCAGTTCAACCCAGCACACCCGCACACCCGCTCGCGTGGGACAAGGGCGCAGTTTGCCCTCGGCCCGTGTCTTGCGAGCATCACCTTGAGAGTCCACCTCGCCAACTTGTTACGAGCGCGACCGACGCGCCTTGAGGTACAGCAGCAGGCTGGCGCGGTCGCCGCCCTGGGCCCGCTCACGCAAGATCGCCAGCGTCGGCGCGGTGCTCGTGTCACCCGCGCCAGACTCGTGCACGCCGCGGATGGCCCCGAACCCGCCAAGCCCGGCTGGCGTGACTGGCGCGAACAGGCCCGGGCGCTCACGCCGCACGGCTTCGACGGCAGCGGCGATCTGCCGCGCCGCGTCAGGCCCCTCGGCCGTCGTGCCGACCCGCTGCTCAACCGCGTCGGCCGCAGCCCGCACATCGCGGCACTGCGCGTCCATCAGCGCCCGCTCGGTCATCTGGCGTCGCTCGGCCCGCGCAATGGCGGCCTTGGCCTGGGCCATCTCGCCGCGAAGCTGGCTGAGCTCGCCGATGAGCTGCTGGGCCAGCCCTTCACCGCCGCCGCCACCAATGTTGTTGTGATCAATCGTGCTCATGCCGTGCTCCTGTGGTAAGTTCCGAGTTGCAACTGTTTTAAAGTGTGAATGTGTGAGTGTGCTTCTATTACTGCGTGCTTACTGCGGGTAGCCAAGCTCAGTAAGCACGGCCTTGGCGGGCACGCCCAACTCGCGCTTGGCCTGCGCCTCCCGCAGCGCGTCGAGCCCATCGCCGACCAGCTCGTCGGGCCACTGAAGGTCCAGCGCGCGGGCTTGCGTGTCGGTGGGCAGCTCGCCGCTCTCGTGCAGGGCCGCGAGGATCAGGCCCGAGACGTGCAGCAGGGCCGAGCCGTAGGTCACGCGCTTGCGGCGTGTGCGGGCCAGCAGGCCCTGCAACGTCAGGCGAAGCGCGTTTTCGCTTGAGAGGTTGCCGACCTTGGCGCGGACGACACCTGTGGCCAGCGGTGGCACGCCGCTGAGCTTGTCGAGCGCTTCGCGCAGCTCGTCGATGTGCCGGTCCTCGCTGGGACTGGCGGCGTCGCCGCCGAAGGTCTCAATCGCCGCGTCGGGGTTGTCGGTGGCCCAGACCATCCCGGGCCCGACCGGGGCCTTGTCGAAGCCCGCGAGGCCCTTGGCCAGCAGCATTTTGAAGCTCTGCAGCGTGACGCGGTACGCGCGGTCGCTTAAGCGCGTGTTCAGCTCATCTTGCATCGGGATCAGCGGCTCAACCTCGCCGGGCGCGGGCTCACCCTCGGGCCCGACGCTGTTGACCGCGCGGGCGACTGGCAGCTGCCCCGGGCTGACGGCGTTGCGCTCCTGGTGGATGAGCACTGGCCCGGAGCCGCGGTCGGCGTAGAGCTGTCGGTGCGTGGGCGTGATGACTTCAGTAAGGCTCTGCAGGTCATCGGCGGCGGCGCGTGGGCCGGGCACGGCCGTATGGATCACATACGCGGTGCCGCTTGCGGGGTCGGCCAGTGCGCCGGCTGGTGCGGGCGGCGCGGTGAGGGCCGAGAGTGGCCCGGCGGTCACGGGGCGGCCGCAGCGCGGGTCGATGATGTCAACGTAAAGGTCGGCTATGGCCGCGGTCTCGGCTTCGTGCTGGCGGCGGCGGACGACCATGTCTACGTGCCCGAAGATGTGCCCGAGCAGTGCGGCGCGCTGAAGAGCCGCAAGCCCGCCTGAGCGCTCCCAGACCCGCGCCAGCGCGGTCTCGACAAGGGCACGCGTGGCCTGATCTGGTGCGCGGCTGACGAGGCGGACGGGCTTGCCAACCAGGAAGTCGACCATCGCGCCGATGCGCCAGGCGATGTCGTTCTCGATAACCAGCTCGCGCGGCGCGGCGCGGTCATCACCGGCGGGCGGACGCACCAGCCGCGCTGGCAAGCCACGCTCTTGCCCAAGGCGGTAGCTGCGCGGGCCCATCGCGGTGCTGCGCATCGGGTTGCGGTAGTAGATCCAGAGCGTCTCGGCCCGCGACCGCGCGGAGCCCTGCAGCGCCTCGACGCCGGCGGCAACGCGGGCGGGGCTGAGGCCGACGTCGGCCACGCTGGCGAAGGGCGGGCGGGGCTGAGTGGAACGCTGCCGCGCGGCGGGAGAGTTGGTGGCGGGGACGTGAGTGTTGTTGGCGGCGCTACTGGTGATTGTGGCCATGGGCGTGTTCCCTTTGCCTCTGTGTGCTCCGCGGCGTGCGGTGCCCTTACCAGAGGCCACGCAGCGCGGGCCGTGCGCACCGGGGCGCGGCTTGGAGTTCAGTGACACGCCGGAACGGGCTGATTACAGCAATGTTTGGGCCTTTTTAGCGACGAACGAACAACCCGCCGAGAGATCGGTGGCTGAGCCGGCGGCGTGCGGTGGTGGTCGCGGTTGCGGTTCGCGGAGCGGAAGAGTTGAACTCAACGCTCACAATGAAAGCGAGTGTGAAAAGGCGGGTTTTG
>Ga0105047_10019533_pt1 | contig 10449 bp, 7 predicted proteins | sample MAT04_FD_78384 | JGI IMG/M metagenome (GOLD analysis project Ga0105047, IMG submission 78384) | Freshwater microbial communities from Lake Fryxell liftoff mats and glacier meltwater in Antarctica - MAT-04 (megahit assembly) | ecosystem: Environmental > Aquatic > Freshwater > Ice > Liftoff... | reverse complement strand
TTTTGAATTCTCATAAGCCTTATAATAATATTGGTGTTTCAGCCCTGTAGCAGCTACTACCATGTCCAAATTGCTTTTTTCGGTTGGATGATTGTGGTAGGTATTAAATTCTTCCAGACAAATGATATCCGGTTTTGATTCCGCTATATTGGAAATTATTTCCTCCCTGTGCAGATATTTGCCATCTTTATTGTAGGCATCAAATCCCTGAACATTGTATTGTAAAATTGTGTATATTTTTTTTTCATCTGTATCTGTTTTTCTTAATGAGCCTGTTGCAAAATAACTTCGGTGTGCATTAAAACCTAAAATAAAAAATACAAGTAAAACAAAAAATACCTTCTTCCGGATAAAAAACCAGATCAGCATAAAAAACAGATACGCCACTAAAACAGGAATATATCCTAATCCAATAAATGCAATCGGCCAAAAGCTTTCGGGACTTATATACATTGCCATATAAGCACCTAAAAGGAGAATTAAATTGAGGATAGTAAAAAACAGTATTATTTTATGCCACCACTTCATTTCTTATTGCTTATTTTAAATAAAAAATCCTTTTCCGCTTTGCTCAGGCTGTCGTAACCACCCACTTTAATTTTATCCAGAATGGCATCTGTTTTTGCCTGGTCATCTATGTGTTTTTCATCCCTGCCCATTGTTGTTTTTTTAGGTGATGGGTTACTGTTGACATAAACAATTTTTGGTTTCTTTTTTTCAAATAATCGAAAAATAGAATTTTCAAACTTTGGCCACCATTCAAACCAGGGATGTTCACTTTGATAGGATCGGATAAATAAATATCCTGTAAGTGCTCCACCAAGATGTGCAACATGTCCGCCTAAATTATATTCAGATGGAATGCTTAAAAGATCAATTACCACCACCAATAAGGCAATATATTTTAATCTGACAGGGCCGATAAAAATAATATTTACACTATAATTTGGCGCCAGGGTTGCTGCACCAAGCACTATTGCCATAACTCCTGCCGATGCACCAACCATCGGAATGCCTACAAGAGGTTTAAGAGAAGGTGCGAGATTATAGGTTGCAATTGCAACAACCGTTCCGGCTAGGCCCCCCAAAAGAAATAAAGGCCAGGAATTTTTCTGCGAAATAAAATCAATAAAAATCCTTCCAAAAAAGAAGAGGTAAAGCATATTGCTTAGAATATGAAAAATATCCTCCGGGTCATGCATTAACATTGCTGTAAATAATGTCCAGGGTTTGGTGATTAAAACATTAAGGTCGGTACTTACCCAAAACCATTTGCTTAAAAAAACAACATATTCCTCTTTAAATCCTCCAAAATAAGCTATTAAAAAAATAATGGATTGTGCGGCAAATATCAATACATTCACCAGCAATATTTTCATTATTGCGTTTCCATGCCTGAATTGATATTTAATATCGTCGCTGATATTCATTAATAAAAACGTCGTTTATTTCTTCCCCAAAATTTTATCAGTAAAAATCCAAATAAGGCTCCTCCCAGATGTGCAAAGTGTGCTACGTTATCAGTAGGACTGTTTACAAATCCAAAATAGATCTCCACTGCAATTAATATGATTACAAGGTATTTGGCTTTTATCGGAAATAATAAATATACATATAAAAGTGTATTTGGGAATAACATACCATAAGCGATCAAAATTCCATAAACCGCTCCTGAGGCGCCAACTGTTGGTGCAAAACACGATGCAATTTTACTTAATTGAGCTTGTGAATAATTTCCCGAGATCATATCACCACTTATTGTTACATCCGGATTCAAAGTTCCCACAGCATTATATAATTGATATGCATTTACGCCCATGTGCAGCAATGCAGCACCAAAACCGGTGATTAAAAAAAATGTTAGAAATCTTTTCGGACCCCAAACATTTTCCAAAACGGAGCCAAACATCCACAACGCAAACATATTAAAAAATATATGTCCCAAATTAGCATGGGTGAACATATGTGTTACGATCTGAAAGGGTTTAAAATCCGGAGCTGTTGGAAAATACAATGCAAGTTTTCCCATCAGATCAGGAAATACCAGCGTAGCCAAAAAAATTAATCCGTTTAGGATCAATAAATTTTTTATTACGGGAGGTAGATAATTAAAACGTGTAAATTGAAAATTCGACATCTATATTTTAATTGTTTTTCTGAAATTGTTTAGCTAATTCGTCAAGCGAAAATGTTGTAAAGGTTAAAGTTCCGAATGGAGAAACAAAAGGTGTAGCGCAAGCAAATAACTGATCGGTTAAATGGCGCATTCCGCGTTCATCCAGTTTTTGTCCGCGTTTAATGGAATTTGATCTCGCAAGTGATTTTGCAATACCTTCGTGTTTGTGCAATTTTAATCCGGCTTTATCCTCCTTAAATTGTTCTATAAGATCTTCTATTACTTTTTGTTCGTTGCCATTTTCAAATTCAACCGGCACTCCATGAATTACAAAAGTTTCTTTCCCAAAAGGTTGAATATCAAATCCAAGGTTATTAATATCATTTAATAATGCAAGCAATATCGCCGCATCAGCTCCCGATAACGTTAAGCTTTGGGGAAATAATTGTTGCTGTGTATGGTGTTTTTTGTTGTGCAACTGTGATAGGTATTTTTCAAACAAAACTCTTTCATGTGCAGCTTGCTGATCAATCACAATAAACCCCGATTTTATTTGTGCAACAATATATTGATAGTGTATTTGAAACGAAGGTGTTGTTTCTGCATTATATCCGAATATCCTCTCTTCATTTCCACCTGTTTTTTCTTGTTCCTTATTTTCAACTGCAGTTAATTCCCGATCAAATTCTTTAGGTTGAAAATCCGGAAAATTCGACTTCTCAAAAGCGGGATTTTCATTCATCCTGCTTTCGTAGGTTTTAAACGAAAGATTTTTGGAGACAGTATCCTGAGGTTGTTTTTTATAAAAACTGGGGAGATTGGCAAAGGTTGGATCTAGACTAAAATCTAAAGTAGGTGTTACACTGTATTGCGCCAAAGCATGACGCACACCGGCTTGAATAAAGGTGTATATAATACGTTCGTCCTCAAACTTAATTTCTTGTTTTGTCGGATGTACATTCACGTCAATACGAGACGGATCAATATCTATATAAATTGTATACAAAGGATAATTTCCCTCTACAATAAGATCATTATATACACTCATTACTGCATGGTGCAAATAAGGACTTCGGATATATCGGTTATTTACAAAAAAGAATTGTTCTCCCTTGGTTTTTTTAGCAGAGTCCGGTTTGCCGATAAAACCCCTAATATTTGCAACCGAAGTATTTTCTTCTATCGGCACTAATTTTTCATTGTAATTACTTCCGAATAAATGAATTACCCGCTGGCGATAATTACCCGGTTTTAAATGGAATAATTCTATCCCGTTGTTCTGCAAACTGAAAAAAATGCCGGGATGTGCCAAAACAACACGTTCAAACTCATCAATAATGTGTTTTAATTCTACGGTATTCGATTTTAAAAAATTTCTCCTGGCCGGAACATTATAAAACAGGTTTTTCACCGAAATATTACTGCCACCGGCACATTGCACCTGTTCCTGACTAATAATATCAGATCCTTCAATCACAATACGTGTTCCGGTTTCCTCCTCCTGCAATCTGGTTTTGAGGTCAACTTGCGCAATTGCAGCAATACTGGCCATCGCTTCCCCGCGGAAACCTTTGGTTTTTATCTTAAAAATGTCCTCCGCAGTTCTAATTTTGGAAGTAGCATGGCGTTCAAAACACATGCGGGCATCGGTAACACTCATGCCGCTGCCATTGTCAACCACCTGAATAAGCGTTTTTCCTGCCTCTTTCACCATCAGTCTGATCTCTGTAGCACCGGCATCTACGGCGTTTTCCAGCAATTCCTTCACAGCAGAAGCAGGTCGCTGGATTACTTCTCCCGCGGCAATCTGATTTGCTATCGAATCCGGTAATAAATGAATTATATCTGCCATGTATGCCTCAACCTCTCTGAACTAAATTATTTCTGCAAAGTTGTATCAAAAAAAACAAGTTCATCGTTTCTTTGCAAATAAAGATAATTCCTTTGAACTATTGTCTTAAATTTAGTGATGATAACAACAGTTTATGTGTAAATACTCTCTGTTGGCATAAAGTTCGAACTACTTTTGCATATAGTTTAAAGTCATAGTTAAAATCGCAATACTTGTATCCAAGATTTTTATTCATTTTAATATTTACCATAGGTTTTGCATCGGCATCTTTCCGTGTACAACCGCCTGAAATTGATACAGATAAGAAACTTGCGTACTACGATCAAAATTATCCCTGGGTAGATTCCCTCCTGCAGGTGATGACCCTGGATCAAAAGATCGGGCAACTTTTTATGGTTGCGGCTTATTCCAATAAAGATGCAGTGCATGTGAAAGAAGTGGAAACGCTTATTAAAAAATATCAAATTGGCGGACTCATTTTTATGCAGGGCGGACCAATACGGCAGGTGAAACTGACAAATAATTACCAAAGTATGTCCAAAATTCCGCTTATGATAGCAATGGACGCGGAATGGGGGCCTGCAATGCGACTGGATTCTGTAATTTCTTTCCAGCGCCAACTCACCTGGGGTGCTATGAGCAACGATTCTACCGTTTATGAGGTTGGTGAACTCATTGCACAACAACTTAAAAGGTTGGGTGTCCATTGCAATTTCGCACCGGTAATCGACGTAAATAATAATCCTCAAAACCCTGTTATTGGCGATCGGTCTTTTGGGGAGAATAAATATAATGTGGCTTTAAAGGGGTTGATGTACATGAATGCACTGCAGGATAATAATATTCTTGCATGCGGAAAACATTTTCCGGGACATGGTGATGTAACAACCGATAGTCATGTTACGTTGCCAATTATAAATCATTCGTATGAACATCTCGATTCGCTGGAATTATTTCCTTTTAAAATTTTAATGAATGAAGGTTTAGGATCTATTATGTTGGCGCATTTATATATTCCTTCTCTGGATAGTGTAAATAACCATGCTTCGTCCATATCAAAAAAAATTGGAACTGATCTCTTACGCGATACACTTGGTTTTCGTGGATTAGTTTTCAGCGACGCATTAAATATGAAAGGCGTGAGTGCATATTATGAAACCGGTGAACTGGAAGTAAAAGCATTTTTAGCAGGAAACGATTTTTTATTATTTAGCGAAAATGTTCCACTCGCTTACGAGTCGATAAAAAAAGCAATTGAAATTGGGGTTATCACCGAGGAAAGATTAGATGAAAGCGTGCGCAGAATTTTAAAGGCAAAAGCATTCGTTGGATTAAATAAATATAAACCGGTGAAATTGCAAAATGTAACCCTTGATCTTAATTCTGATAAAGCAACATTATTAAAAAGAAAAATCACCGAAAATAGTATAACACTTGCAAATGGCATTGACAGTCTTATTCCATTCAAAAAAATTGACACCCTATTTATTGCTTCTTTAAGTGTAGGAAATGGTAAAAAATCTACTTTTCAGGAGTATCTCGGTAAATATATTAAAATAGATAATTATCAAATCAGTAAAGATGCAGATCCCGCTACTTTTATTCAGATGTATGAAAAACTGAAATCATATGAAGTGGTGATAGTTGGATTGCACGATATGAAACGCTCGCGAATAAGTGATTATGGAATTACTGCCAATACGGAAAATCTGATTGGGAAACTTTCCCTTATTACCAAAACTGCAGTTGTTGTTTTCGGAACTCCTTATGCACTTGAAAAATTTGAGACTGCGCAATATCATATCGTAGCTTATGATGATGATTCTTATACGCAGCAGGCAACTGCTATGGCTATGTTTGGGGCAATTCCATTTGATGGAAAATTACCTGTTGGGTCCGGAATATTTTTAGCCAACGACGGCGTGCAAACAGGTTCATTAAACAGATTAAAATATACTATTCCGCAAGAGGTTGGAATGGATGTTCGTTATTTAAATAAAATTGATTCTATTGCAAAAGCATGTATTGCAGTGCAAGCAGCACCGGGTTGTCAAGTATTGGTTGCAAAAAACGGAAAAGTAATTTGGGATAAAGCATATGGATATTATAAATACGATAAAAAAACACCGGTAGAACTAAACAGTATTTACGATCTCGCTTCTGTTACAAAAACAACAGCAACAGTTTCCATGCTGATGAAATTATATAGCGATAGTTTACTCGATCTTTCCAAAACCGTTGTTGATTATTTACCGGAAACGAAAGGAACAGCAATTGCAAATTTAAAACTCAGCGATATATTAACACATCAATCAGGACTTGTTGCATGGATTCCTTTTTATAAAAAAACTTTAAAAGAAGATGGAACTATTGATCCTTCCTATTATAATCAGTCGAAAATAAAAGGTTTCACAACTTTGGTTGCAGATGGATTATATATGCGTGATGATTACAAGGATACTGTATGGAGTTTAATTCAAAACAAACCCTTAAAGGAAAAAAGTAATTATGTATACAGCGATCTCGGACTCTATATTTCAAAACGTATAGGGGAAAAAATTGCCGGAGTACCGTTGGATAAATTTGTAAATTCCATGTTTTATGCTCCAATGGGTATGCAAACAACTTGTTTTAATCCATTAAATAATTTCGATAAGGCGAGAATTGTTCCTACGGAAAACGATAATTATTTCCGTTACCAAACTGTGCAGGGTTATGTACACGATATGGGTGCTGCAATGATGGGTGGTGTAGAAGGCCATGCCGGATTATTTTCCAATGCGGAAGATCTTGCAATATTATATCAGATGTTGTTAAACGGAGGAAATTATGGTGGACAGCAATATTTGCCTGAGCAAACTATTAACGCCTGGACAAAAAAACAAAGCAGTATTTCACGTCGCGGAATGGGATTTGATAAACCGGATCTCATCAATACATCTCCTTGCAGTAAGTATGCATCCGCCGAAACTTTTGGCCATCAGGGATTCACGGGAATTTGTGTTTGGGCAGACCCGAAATACGATCTTTTATACATTTTTCTTTCAAACCGTGTGCAACCAACAGCCGATCCAAATAAACTGAGTTCTGAAGGCATCCGAAATAAGATCATGGATGTAATTTATGAAAGTTTTTTGAGTCAGGGTGTTGTTGGTGGTGCAGCAAGTGATTAAATATGGTAAACAACCGAATCATTTTATTTTGGAGTTATGTATTTTTATTAATATTCTTTACTATTATATTATTTGGTTTGGGATTAGAGCCCTATATGCTCAGATATACCTTGGGTTTTCCAATATTTATTTTTATTAAACCATTTCAATTAGATTCGTTTCTTGTTTTATTCTTAATATTTTTAGCAAATTGTTTTATTCAGTTTATTTTTATATCTACTTTTTATGAATTGCTGCGTGATGGATTTAAACTTAAAACTGGAATTGATTAGAACCATTAGCAAAATATTTTTTTGCCACGAAGGCACAAAGGTTTCTCAAAGTTTTCAATGAATGTAAACTATATTAATACAAATAATTCCTCTTTGTGCTTTCGTGGCAATTTTTAAATGTATATGCAAAGGCAGAATGTCAAAATAGTTTGCCTATTATTTTTTGCCACGAAGGCACTAAGGCGCAAAGGTTTAACGAAGTTGAGTAAATGTATTATTAAATAAAGACATTGCAATATTATAGTATATTTTCTTTGAGTTTACTTTGCGCCTTTGCGTGAAAAAAAATAATGTCACGCAGAGGCGCAAAGCCGTAAAGAAAAAATAAATGTAAAATGTAATTTAAAAATAACATTGCGGGATAAAATAAATGAGATCCGCATTTTAAACACATACTACATCTTTGCGTCTTTGTGACTTAGGGGCAATTTTTATACTTTTATGCAAAGGAAGAATGTCATTTATGGTAAACCTTGTTGCACAATATAATATCATAAAAGGGGTTAAAATTTTATGGAAATACATTCGTCAGCGTGTTAGTAAACAATCCATTCATTGAGTTGTTGATTTCAGGATTCAACTTTTTAGGGAACAAATTACTATTCAAAATGCTTATTAAACCCATTACCTTCACACTATGAAAATTGGAATTGTTTGTTACCCAACCTACGGAGGAAGCGGAGTTGTAGCCACAGAACTTGGAAAAGCCTTAGCCGATAAGGGTTACAAAGTACATTTTATCACCTATAAACAGCCTTTTCGCCTTGATTCGTTCCACGAGAATATCTTTTTTCATGAGGTGAACTTCAGCAATTATCCTCTTTTTGAATATCCGCCGTACGAAACTGCACTCGCAAGTAAGATTGTAGATGTTGCCCTTTTTGAGAAACTCGACCTCTTGCATGTGCATTATGCAATACCGCATGCAAGTGCTGCTTATATCGCAAAACAAATTCTCAAAGAAAAAAATTTTCACCTCCCATTTATCACCACCTTGCATGGTACTGATATTACTTTGGTGGGTAAGGATGAGACTTTTATTCCTGTTGTAACATTTTCTATCAACCAAAGTGATGGAATTACCTCCGTTTCGCAAAGCTTAAAGGATGATACCTACGCAAATTTTGAAATTGTTAAGGACATAGAAGTAATTCCGAATTTTATAGATTTCAGTAGATTTAAAAAATTAGATAAAGAACATTTCCGCCAGGTAATTGCAAAAAACGGAGAAAAAATAATTGTCCATACTTCCAATTTCAGGAAAGTAAAAAGAGTGGATGATGTTGTACGGATTTTTTGCAGGATAAAGGAACAAATTCCCGCGAAATTATTATTGATCGGCGATGGTCCTGAACGTCAAAATGTAGAAAAATTAACGCGTCAGGTGTGTATGGATGACGATGTTTATTTTCTCGGCAAACAAGAAGCAGTGGAAGAATTATTAGCAATTGCCGACTTATTTATTCTCCCATCAGAGACAGAAAGTTTTGGACTTGCAGCTTTGGAAGCTATGGCTTGTGAAGTACCTGTTATTTCTACTAATACCGGCGGTATTCCCGAAATCAATATTCATGGTGTTACCGGTTATTTAAGCAATGTGGGCGAAGTGGATGATATGGCAAAAAATGCTTTACTTATTTTAAAGGACGAAGAAACTTTAAATCAATTCAAAAAAAATGCAATCATGCAGGCGAATAAATTTTCGCTGGAAAATATTTTGCCACAGTATGAAGCGTATTATAAAAAAGTGCTTGCGCAAGGTGGAGAAATAGGATATAGGAAATAAGACTTAGGACACAGGATACAGAATGAGTTATGAGTAATGAGTAATGAGATTGATCCTCGACGGCCGAATAATATTAATTCTGACTATTGACTGAGTGCAACGAATTTACGATTCTCGTTTCACGATTCACCAATGATTGGTAAAATTTCGAATTGAATTTAAACTTTTTTTCTCCAAATCCATTAAATTCACGAAATTTGCACTTTTAAAACGAACAATATGACTATATTCGATCAGGTAAATGAAGATATCAAATCTGCAATGAAAAACAGGGAAGAGGGCCGATTACGTGCATTGCGCGGCGTTAAATCTGCTCTTTTGCTTGCCAAAACCGAAAAAGGTGCCGGAGATAAATTAAGCGATGAAAAAGAAATGCAGGTATTGCAGAAATTATTAAAACAACGCAAAGAAAGTTTCGACATTTATACCCAGCAAAACAGGCCCGAACTCGCGGAAGTGGAAGCAGAAGAAATTGCCGTAATAGAAAAATTTCTTCCGGCACAAATGAGTGAAGATGAATTGCGCGCAATTCTGAATACCATTATCGCAACAATGGGTGCAACGGGTCCTCAGCACATAGGAAAAATAATGGGAGCCGCAACAAAACAACTTGCAGGTAAAGCAGATGGCAAAGCAGTGTCTGCAATGGTAAAAGCAATGTTAAGCGGAGATTAATATTTTGTCCATAAAATTATATTTCCACACTAATCGTTTAATTTTTTATAAGTGATATTAGATATTGTATTTGCCATACTATTACTGCTCGCCTTTATTCACGGATATAGGAAGGGATTAATTCACTCTGTTGTTTCACTGCTCGCAATTGTTATCGGAATAATGGCTGCAGTATATTTAAGTGAATTAACTGCAATTTATATCGATAAATGGTTTAATATTTCCTCGAAGTATCTGCCGATGATTTCATTTATGGTGGTTTTTATTGGTATTTATCTTTTATTCCGGTTGTTGGAAAATATGTTGGAGGGATTTTTTAAATTGCTGAAATTAAATTTTATCAATCAGATTGCAGGTGCAATTATCTGGAGCGTAATTTGGATTATGCTTTTTTCTACCATTTTATTTTACAGCAATAATGCAGGTTTATTGTCGCTGGAATTAAAAAATGAATCTGTTGTTTACGAAAAAGCAGAACCCTTTGCACCAAAAACAATAGAAACAATTGGAAAGGTAATTCCTCCTGTAAAAAATATCTTTAACTCCCTGCAACAATGGTTTAAAGATCTGGAAAT
>Ga0105047_10019532_pt1 | contig 10449 bp, 9 predicted proteins | sample MAT04_FD_78384 | JGI IMG/M metagenome (GOLD analysis project Ga0105047, IMG submission 78384) | Freshwater microbial communities from Lake Fryxell liftoff mats and glacier meltwater in Antarctica - MAT-04 (megahit assembly) | ecosystem: Environmental > Aquatic > Freshwater > Ice > Liftoff... | reverse complement strand
CACCCCGATTTTGGGGGTAGCGCCCCGCACCCCGATTTTGGGGGTAGCGCCCCGCACCCCGATTTTGGGGGTAGCGCCCCGCACCCCGATTTTGGGGGTAGCGCCCCGCACCCCGATTTTGGGGGTAGCGATTAATCACAAATTCAACTCCTTTGTAGAAGGCAGTGCCGTGCTGGATATCGAGCGCGGCCAGCTCAAAGATATTCGCCCGCTGCTGTGGCAGAACGATACCTCGGTTTCGAAAAACTCGTGGGGCTACATCAGCCACCACGATTATAAAGACCCCGGCGATATCATACGCGACCTCGTCGATGTGGTCAGCAAGAACGGCGCATTGCTGCTCAACATTGGTCCCAAGGCCGACGGCAGCATCCCCGCCGAGGAACAGGCCATGTTGCTGGAAATCGGGCGCTGGCTGGCGTTGAACGGCGAGGCCATTTACGGCAGCCGCCCCTGGACGCGCTTCGGCGAGGGTCCCACCGCGGTGCCCGAAGGCTCCTTCAAAGATACCGAACGCCAGCCCTTTACCCCCGCAGATTTTCGCTTTACCACCCGCCGTGATACCGTGTATGCCATCGAACTGGCCTGGCCCGGCGCAGGTGGCAGCGCGTTGATCCGTTCCTTTGCCTTGGGGCAGGGTGGTGAAGCATTGCGCTCGGTAGAACTGCTGGGCTGCGGCCCGGTGGAATGGAACTGCACATCTGAAGGCCTGCAAATCCGCCTTCCGCATGCGCCGGCCTGCAATCACGCGGTTGTGTTCAAACTGCACTGAGCTTCAAGATAAAGGAGTTTCCCCATGTCTTTTCAGGATGGTTGGTCCGCGGTCCACCTCGAGATGCCCGAGCGCATCCCCCACACAGAATACTCCATCGAATCACATTGGCACCTGGTCAAGGTCGTCACCGGCATCGAGGTAAGTGTGAACAGCCCGCCGGTGCTCCAACGCACTGCCAGCCTCGCCTTCCAGAAAGCCTGGAATTTTGATTTCTTCTGGAATACCGCCATCGGCGGCGAAGAAGTGGAGCCCTGGCGCACGGATATGGGCCACGCGGAGTATGCCGCGGGCGGAGTGGACCGGCGCGACACGCTGAAGTGCCCTTTCAAGGATGTGGAGCAGGTGCTCGATTTTGATCCCTGGGAGAAGCTGGGAACGCGCAGCCAGGCCCAGTTGGTGCGTCGTTTTGAAGCCAACTATACCGCGCGCTGCGTCGATCGCCCCTTTGGAGTCAACATGACCGGCATCTATATCACGCTGGTCTCCGGCCTGATCGAACTGTTTGGCTGGGAAATGCTGCTCCTGGCAGCCGGCACCGACCTGCAGCGCTTTGGCGCCATGACCGACCGTTACGCCGGTTGGATCCAGCAGCACTTCGATGCGCTGGCTGAGGCTGACGTGCCCGTGGTGATGATTCACGATGATATGGTGTGGACTTCCGGGCCGATCATGCGCCTGAGTTGGTACCGCCAGCACGTCTTCCCCAACTACAAGAAGCTGATTGCGCCGCTGATAGAAAGCGGCAAGCGCGTGATTTTCACCTCGGATGGCGATTACAGCAAATTCATCGACGATATCGCCGCCTGTGGCGTCCACGGCTTTGTGCTGGAGCCGACCACCAACATGGACTATATGGTCGAGCGCTACGGTCAGACGCATGTGATTATCGGCAACGCCGACACGCGCATTTTGCTCAGCGGCAGCCGCCCCCAAATCCGGGCCGAGGTAGAGCGCTGCCTGCGTCTGGGAAAAAACTGTCCGGGTTACTTCATGGCGGTGGGCAACCATATCCCTGCCAACACCCCGGTAGAAAGCTGCCTGTATTACGACGAAGTCTACCGCCAGCTTTCCCGGCGCTGAACGGAAAAGTCGCGCCGCCTGAATAATCGTAACGCCTCAGGCAACCTGAAGTTAGGCAAGCAGATTAATTTTGTGAGGACAAATGATCCCAGATAACGCGTTGATTGAAGTACGTGAATATCATGCCGAAGGCTACAAACCTTTGGTAGCCTTCGGGGCCTGGCGGGTGGCGGTGTTAAATTACACCGCTGAATTGCTGCCCGTACACCTCGATAAAATGCAGCGTCACGACCTGACCGACGAAGTATTCGTCCTGCTGCAAGGCCGCTGTATCCTCTTCCTCGGTGCAGGCCGCGAGACGGTCGAGAGCATTCACGCTGTGGATATGCAGCCAGGCAAATTGTACAACATTCGCCAGGGCGTCTGGCACACGCATACCCTCAGCCCTGGCGGCGAGGTGCTGATCGTCGAAAATGACGACACCGCGGTGGCTAATTCTCCCTCAGCCGGCTTGACCCCCGCTCAGACGGCCGAAGTGGTGGCACTCACGCGCACCCTCTGGCAGAATCCTCCTAAAGGATAAGCGCTGGTTTTAGCTTTCCCTGTGCCAAAAAGCTGCTTGTATGTTGTGCATCTCGCACACGAAGATGTACTATGTGTACATCGTGCCGCTTCGGCCACCCGTAGGGGTGCCGCTTCGGCCACCCGCGGGGGTGCCGCTCATAGGCGGTAACATAAGGCCAATTTCGTGATTAGTGACACAAACCCATCCCTCCCCGGCCCTCCCTTCCCCCGCAGGCAAGGGAGGGAGAAAAACATAATGGTTCTTTTTGCCGGCAAAAGCTGGCAAAAAGAACCAAGAAAAATAGAATCTCCCCTTCTCTCCTTGGTTTTTGGGGAGAGAAGGGGGCAGGGGGATGATCTTATGTTACCGCTTATGAGGGGTGCCGCGGTTGGATCCTATCAGGTTTAATGGTGAGCCCTATCCAAAAGACCTGCTCAAACCGGTGAGGCCAGTATGCCCGCTTTAAACACAGCCCAATCCCACGCATCACCCCGCGGCCTGCGGGGTGATGAACGCATCCGCTGGAACGACGCGGAACGCGCCACCTTGCGCGGCCTGGCCGAAGCGCAGGCTGCCATCGCCGCGCTGCCCGCCCAAGCCGCCGCCGCCGCCGGCTGGCAGCGCAGCAACGGTCTCGGGCATGGCAAACCCATGCTTTGGATCAATGAAGTCTGCTGGCACGAAATGGATGTGGACGGCGAATTGGCCCCGGTTTGCCACGATCCGTTTCTGCGCTGGGCCGAGACCGAACTGCGCCGTACCCTGTACCAGTGGCGGCATTTTCCCGGTGATATGGTGGTGGAAGGCGTCTTTTACCTGCCGCTGGTGATCCACGACAGCCTGTTTGGCATTCGCGAAGATGTAGAGGTCGCGCGCACTGACGCAGCCAACAGCGTGGTCTCGCGCCATTTTAACATTCAAATTCGCGGGGAAGCCGACCTGGAAAAAATTCAACTGCCGCGGGTGACGCATGCCGCCCGGCAAACCGAAGCCCGCCGCCAGGTGCTGGATCAATTGTTTGGCGATATTCTCCCGGTGGTGCCGCGCGGGCAGCCCGGCTTCTGGTTTGCCCCGTGGGATGAACTGGTGCGCTGGTGGGGCGTAGAGGAAGCCATGCGTGACCTCATCGATCGCCCCGCGCTGGTGCATGCCGCCATGGAGCGCCTGGTGAGCGCCTATCTGCACCGCCTGGAGCAGTACCAACAGCAGGGGCTGCTGGCGCTCAATAATGCCAACGTGCGCATTGGCTCGGGCGGGCTGGGCTACAGCGCCGAACTACCCGCGCCGGGCTTTGCTGAGAGACCTGTTCAGCCGATCGACCTGTGGGGCTGCGCCACCGCGCAGATCTTCAGCGCTGTTTCACCGCGCATGCACGAAGAATTTGCCCTGCGCCACGAGCGCCGCTGGCTGGAGCGTTTTGGCCTGAATTATTACGGCTGCTGCGAGCCGCTGGACGCCAAAATTGCCATTCTCAAGAGCGTGCCGCGCCTGCGCAAAATATCTATGAGCCCATGGATCCACCCCGAGCGCGCCATTCGTAATATAGGCGATCGCTTTGTCTTCTCCTACAAACCATCCCCGGCAATCTTCGCCGAGGACGATTGGCACCCACTGCAGGCCCGCCGCCAACTGACCGAATTTTTAGAGCTGGCGCGCGGCTGCGTGCTGGAAGTGATTATGAAAGATATCAGCACCGTGCGCTACCAACCCCGGCGCCTGTGGCAATGGGCGCGCCTGGCCGGCGAGGTGTGCGCTCAGTTTGCTTGAGCTTGAAGCACTTCCGCCAGGGCGCGCAGCCCCAGCAGGTAAGAATTCACCCCGAACCCGGCAATACTGCCCACGCATACCGCCGAAATGATCGAGCGCTGGCGAAATTCCTCGCGGGCGGCGGTGTTGGAGAGATGCACTTCAATCACCGGCAGGTGCACCGCGGCAATCGCGTCGCGCAGCGCCACCGAGGTATGCGTGTAGCCGGCAGCGTTCAGCACCACCCCCTGCGCCCACTCGCGTGCGTCATGCAGCCCTTCGATTAAAGCGCCCTCGTGGTTAGATTGCAGCGTGCGCACCTCCAGCCCCAGCTCGCGCCCCAACTCCACGCAGCGCTGGTTGATTTCAGCCAGGGTCGTGCGGCCGTAAATCTCCGGCTCGCGCATACCCAGCAGGTTTAAATTCGGTCCGTGCAGCACCAGCACCGCGCTCATTGCGTCACCTCCCGCAGCGTTTCCAGATCCAGATCCAACCCGATGCCATAACGCACCGTGCCGATGCGCTCCGGCAGCACAAAACGCACCTGCCCGCCGCGCTTTTTCTTATCATTCTGCATCAACGCCAGCACGCGGGCCGCGTCCATGCCTGGCGGCATGTGGCGGGGCAGCCCCAGCCCATCCAGCGCGCGGTCGATTTGCTGCACCAGTTCAGGCTCCGCCAACCCCTGGCGCACCGCCAGGCGCGCCGCCGCCGCCAGGCCCACTGCCACCGCCTCGCCGTGGCGTAAGCCAAAGCCCGAGGCCTGTTCGACGCCGTGCCCGATCGTGTGCCCCAGGTTGAGTGCCGCCCGTTCGTCCTGCTCGTAGGGGTCCGCCAGAATGTAGAGCACCTTAACCGCGATGGCGCGCCGCACCAGGGCCGTCCAGTCGCCCCCTTGCAAGGCCTGCCAGCCGCGCGCGCACAGCTCAAATAGGCCGGGGTCGCGTAAAATGCCATGCTTAAGCACCTCGGCCAGCCCATTGCGCATCTCGGCTTCGGGCAGGCTGTGCAGCAGGTCTGGGTCCGCGATTACCAGGGCCGGCGGGTGAAAAGCCCCCACCAGGTTTTTGCCCTGCGGTAGATCGATGGCCGTCTTGCCGCCCAGGCTGGCATCCACCATGGCCAGCAGGCTGGTGGGCACGGCCACCCAGCGAACCCCGCGCAGGTAAGCCGAAGCGGCAAACCCGGCTAAGTCGCCGATCACCCCGCCACCCAGCGCCACCACGGTGCTGCCGCGCTCCAAACCGGCTTTCAGAAATTGCTCCCACAGCCGCGCGGCTGAATCCAGCGTTTTGGCGGATTCGCCCGCCGGCAGGGTGATGCTGCACACGCTGAACCCGGCGGCGCGCAAGGCCGCCGCGGCCCGCGCGCCGTGCAGTGGGGCCACATGCGCATCGCTGACCAGCGCCATCGGGCCGTTAAGCCCGTGTGCCCGCAGCAAATTGCCCAACTGCCCCAGCAGCCCCGCCTGCACCAAAATTTCATACGCGCGGCCCATGCCGGTGACGCGGAAGCGCCCCAGCCGCACCTGCACCGCCCACGCCGCTTCCGCCGCGGTCAGCCCCACCGTTTCCACCTGGATCGCGAACGAAGCATAATGTTCGGCGCGGTTGGCCAGCAGCGCCGTCAGGCGCGCCTCCAATTCGGCGGCATTGCCCAGCAGCGGGCGCGTGCCCGCGGCATTGCCCAGGCGTTCGGCCAGCGCGCTCTGCGGCGCAGACAGGCACACTACCCCCCCCGCGGCCTCCGCCAGCGCGCGGTTGGCCGGGTTGAGCAGCGTGCCGCCGCCCAGTGCCACCACCGCCGGGCCGCGCTCACACGCGGCCTGCAGCGCCGCGTTTTCCCGCGCCCGAAAACCGCTTTCGCCATCCAGCGCGAAGATTTCGGGAATGGTGTGCCCCGCGCTGGCGGTGATCTCATGGTCGAGATCGATAAACGGCAGGTTCAGGGCCTGCCCCAAATAACGCCCGGTGCTGGTTTTGCCACTGCCCGGCGGTCCGTATACGAAAAAGATGGGTGTGAGAACAGTGTTCATAAAGTTTTATGCTTCCGGCCAAAAAATATGCGCCTGCCCGTCCATCGGCAGGTCGCCAAGGCGCGCCCCGCGCAGCGCCGCGCAGCGAACCAGCAGTTCGGGCAGGCTGTCGCCGCCCAGCTTTTCGAGCAGGGCATCTGCCAGAACCAGGGCTACCATCGCTTCCACAATCGGCACCGCGCGCGGCACCGGGCAAAAATCGGAGCGTTCGTACTGGGTGTCCACCTCCTGCCCCGTGGCCAGGTCGACCGAGGGCTGGGGGGTCAGGGTGGTGGGGATGGGCTTCATGGCCACGCGCAGCAGAATGGGCTGCCCGGTGGTAATGCCGCCTTCCAGCCCGCCGGAGCGCAGGCTGGGCCGCACCAGGCGGTCGCCTTCCAGCCGGATGGGGTCGTTGGCCTGCGTGCCGCGCCGGCCGGCATTCTCAAAGGCGGGGCCAATTTCCACCCCGCGCATCGCCGGAATGCTCAGTAGTGCCGCTCCCAGGCGCGCTTCCAGGCGGCGGTCCCACTGCGCAAAGCTGCCCAGCCCCGGCGGGACGCCCAGCGCCACCACTTCCAATACCCCGCCCAGCGTATCTTTGTCCAGCATAGCCTGGCGGATGGCGGCCTGCATGGCGCTGCTGCCGGGTTCGTCCGGGCAGCGCACCTCGCTGGCCTCGGCCCGCAGCGGGCGCTCTTCCAGGGCCATCCCGTCCAGGTTGGCGCGGGCCTCGCCGATAGCGATAACATACCCCCCGATACGGATGCCGAATCGGGACAGCAGCTGCTTGCACACCGCCCCCACCGCCACGCGCGCCGCGGTTTCACGCGCCGAGGAACGCTCGAGGGCGGGGCGCAAGTCGCGGTAGCCGTATTTAATCGCGCCGGTCAGGTCGGCGTGGCCTGGGCGCGGGATGGTGAAAGGGGCCACAGCCTTGCCGCGCCAGCGGATATAGTCGCGGTTTTCAATAAACACTGCCAGCGGAGCGCCCGTAGTCTGCCCTTCCATCACGCCGCCCATAATCTCCGCCGTGTCCTGTTCCAGCTTCATGCGCGGCCCCGCGCCATAACCAGACTGGCGGCGGGCCAGTTCGCGGTTGATCTCGTCGCCATCCAGGGCCAGGCCGGCCGGCAGCCCTTCCAGAATGGCGGTCAACCCCGGCCCGTGCGATTCACCTGCGCTTAAAAAACGTAATCCCATCGAATATATGCTCCTCTTATCAATAAACCGGTGTGATTTAGCAAATCACACCCCTCCTCGGGGAGAGTGTTGCGGAATGATCTTCACCTAACCCCCCATCCGCATCCCGAGGCGGTTTTTAGGGCCAACACGCTCCAAATCCCGGCCCACATCCCCCTGCGGGCACCCGCGGCGGGCGCGCCGCGCCAGCGGGGAGAAAAAGGGTCCATTTCAATTGAACCCACTTATTTTAAGGCTGCAGCTTGCAAATGTATAGTCCCTATTCGACATAAATTGCCCATCTGAGTATATAATTCAGGTAATCTAAATTGATTGGAAGATGGGGTTATACAATTTCTTCCCTCAAAATGACGGTGTCAATCCAACAATTTGTGTCACAGCCTTACCGGATTGGATGCCCATTTGCTCAAGTGCGCGGTTTTTTTTCAACAACACCCCAACAATCGCCCACGCAAAGGTGAGCAGGCAGCGCTTATCATGAAAACGAACTTTGGCGGTCAAAATCAGATCAATTATGGTACGAGAAAGCGTGAGGCTGTCCGACATCGCTCTTCTCCTGGCTGGTTTTGGTCTGGTAACCTAACTTTGCCACATTTGGAGCCTGCCGGCAAGCCTCTCTTTTGTTAATTTTGTCAGTCAATCAGTAAATAAACACATAAGCAAATCGTCAAAATACACATGCCTTGAAATTTTCCGGGAAAGACAATGATGGTCATGGGCTTTTTCGAATAAGTTATGGTTTTGAGAGACTACAACTTTACTTAATTAAGACCGATTTCATTTACTCAATTTTGGCGAAGGTATTGAAATAAGCCGTGTAATAGAATTTTGTCAAAGACTGCGGTTCACCCACTAAATTTATTATAACCAAGCCCAGCGCAATTTTTACCGCCAGTTAGCGTTTTGCCAATACGAGATTGTGCCGGGGCCGGAGAAGAAGATGAAATGGGGGGTGGCCGATAGCATCCGCGACCCGGCAACCGGAGAGCTGGTCCACGACGACTGGATCATCTCGGCGGCCCTGGCAGCAGCCCTGGAGGAGATGAATAAGGGATTTTAGAGAGCCTTTAAATAAGGAGGTACTTTATTCCTTGAGATCGTTTTTTATCACCACTTCTTCGTGGAAGATGGGTCCATTTCTAAATCGCTTGGATTATGGCTGGAGAACAGCCAGGTCGCCTTCACCCAGATCGAGGACCAGATGACCGTCGAGTCCCAGAATCTGCACATGGGAATGGTCGCCGGCCCCCTTCACAACTCCCAACAGGTTGCCCGTATGATCAAGGCTTAGGTGGCTGTAAATACCCGGGATGATCTGCTGCTCCTGACCATCGAGCGTCACGTGCGAGATTTGAGGTCCGCCCACCATGGTAATTCCGATCATGCTGCAGTCTCGCACCATTGTATTCACCCACATGCCATCGCTTTCCGGGGTCCATACCTGGCTGTTGCCCGAAAAATATATTTGCTTATCGAGATCGACAAGAGCAGCCAGCGAGGGTATAGACAATTTGCGCAAGTTACTGCCATCCGCGTTGGCCACAAAGTAATTGGCCTCCTGGGCGCAGCCATCTGAATAGACCGTGGTAGAGACAGCCAGCTTCTTGCCGTCGGGCGAGAAGCGCAGGGCTGACGGGCGAGACCCGCTGATTTCCGCGGTGATGGCGGGCAGCTTTCCAGGCGGGTAGGCAGCGGCGCCGGAACCGTCCAACGGCACCTTGTAGAGCTTGTAACGGGTGTTGCCCTTCCTATCCATATCTTTGGAGAACATCCCCGCAGCGATCAACGCATCGCCGGACGGAGTGAAAGTCGGCGTATACCACAGCCAGTTGACCCCGAGGTGGTTGGTCAGTTGACGTGACTTTCCATTGTCCGGTGAATAGGTCCACAACTCATATTCATGCTCAAAGGCCAACAATTTACCGTCCGGCGACCAGGCCCAATCATTGGCGATGCCCAGATCGACCGGATCGCCTCCTTCGTGGGCATTGACGATGAACAAGTGGATAAAAGATCTGGCATTCATGCTAAAGGTCAAATACTTGCCCGAGGGTGACCAGCCAATATTGAAGATCCAATTATGGGTGCCCGGCTGGGTGTATTGGCGGGTTTCCAATGGCTTTCCGCCGATGACGTGCGTCACAACCAGTTCACCCTTTTGAAGATAGGCGATATAGGTCTCAATCGCGGGCTCGGTCGGGGTTGGCTGGGCCGTGGGCGGTGCGGCCGTAGGCGTCGCGGGCTCCGGCGTTTTGACCGTGGCTGGAACCGTGGCGCTGACCGTACTTGTTCCGGCTGCCAAACTGGCACTCGGAGACGGCTGGGCGATAGATTTTTCTACTGTTGACGCGGTGGGAAGCCCGGTGTTCGACGCAGGCGCCGTACAGCCGATGAAGGCGAGGAGACAAAATATTAACATGACCATCGATGCGACTTGCTTCATGGGGATACCTCCTCCAAGATAATCTTTCCTAAAATCCACGTCGAATAAATTTCGCCAACAATTTCACTCCAGAAGGGCGATGATTGTGGCTGAACTCGATCAATTTTAGCATAGTTTCCTCCATTTGCATCATTTTTTGCGAGCCATTTTATAAAATTGGATATTGGAAATGATTTGGGTGTGTTTTATTTGAGTTGAAAGTCGGGCAGCACTCTGGTAAAGTGAGTTTAGAGAAACATTTTTCAGAGAGGATGAGCATGACCTTCAACTCATTTGAAATACTCCCGATTTATTTCAGCGAATGGAAAGATCATCTATACGTATCTTCTCAATAAATGATACTGTTGGCGAATTCATAAACCCTCCATCCCCCGGCCCCTTCCTCCCTTCAGGGAGGAAGGGGAGTAGATTTTAAGCCGGTTTTGGCCGGCTTGCCGACCAAAACCGGCTTAAAAGTAAGCTCCCCCGCCCTTGAGGGCGGGGGCCGGGGGGTGGGTGCTGAATTCGCCAACAGTATCATAATTCGGGGGAGACCTACCCCCCCGGCCCCTTCCCTTCAGGGCTAATCATTACCCACATCTTTTAAAAAAGTCGTTTTTCTCTCCAATAACTGGCGTTTGGGTGAGAAAAATTTCTCACCCACCCCCGGCCCCGCCCTCAAAGGGCGGGGAGGATATTTTTTT
>Ga0105047_10019530_pt1 | contig 10450 bp, 9 predicted proteins | sample MAT04_FD_78384 | JGI IMG/M metagenome (GOLD analysis project Ga0105047, IMG submission 78384) | Freshwater microbial communities from Lake Fryxell liftoff mats and glacier meltwater in Antarctica - MAT-04 (megahit assembly) | ecosystem: Environmental > Aquatic > Freshwater > Ice > Liftoff... | reverse complement strand
TGCGCTGAGTGTTACGTGGTGTGCGCTGAGCGCGCATGGAGTACCACTCACCGGTCGGGGGTGTCGCGTGTGCGCTGAGTGTTACGTGGTGTGCGCTGAGCGCGCATGGAGTACCACTCACCGCCCGCGTGAGGGGAGCCGTCCGGGGCACCCAGGTAGGGCACAGGGGAGGGGGAAGGCGCTCCGCGCCCTGCGTGCGGCGGAGATCGGCGCGCGACTGGCGTCGACAATAACCAAGGGCCGCGATCCGTGAGGATCGCGGCCCTTGTGAGCGCGTGGGACCGAGGTCCGGATCGCGCTCGCTGACGTGCCTCCCAGAACGTCAGACGGTGTTGGAGCTTGGTGGGCTCAGGCCACCTTCGGCGCCGGCGCTGGTGTGGTGGCTTTGAGCACGCCCACGCTAGTCCACGCGTCGGTGACGGCTGCCACCTGGCTGGACCCGGCGCCGTAGAGCAACTCGGCGGCCTTAACGGTCGCCGCAGCGGCATCCGCGAATTCCGCGTTGTTCTTGAGTTGCTCAGTGAACGCGCCGTACCAGACCTTGCCCATCTCCTGGCGGCCGATCTTCTCGGCGACGCGGACGGCGGCCAGATTTGGGATGTCGGCGAGATCGTGTACCTCGGCCCTGCCCTTCACCTGGTCCATGTTCTGGTACATGGCGGGCTTGGACATATCTCGGAGCGAGTCGCCAGGCTTGCCAGGCGTGAACGAATCCTCGCCAATCTGCCAATCGTCAGCGTCCACGAGGGAGCCCATGACGTCACCGAAGGATTCGTGGAGCGCGCCCTGCTGACCTTCGAAGCCCATGTTGACCTCGGATTCGAGGATGGCATGACCCAACTCGTGGGCGATGATGTCCTTCGAGAGCCCGAGCGGCGTGAACATTCTGCCGTCGCCGTCTCCGATGAACATCTTGCCGGCTTGGGTGTCCCAGTAGGCGTTGTTCATCTTGGCGCCGCCCATGCCGGGCTCTGACGCGTGCACAACCACCGAGAGCGTCGCGCCCTTGGCGTCCCAGCCGTCACGGCCGAAGTGTTCCCGCATGAATCCCATGACGCTCTGTGCGTTCGCGATGGTGTCCTTGAGCGTCGCATCCGTGCTGGACGTGACCTGCTCGGGGGTAAGCACCTGGTTACGGCCGGTGGAACCGTCGTACGCGACGACGCCGTTCATGGCGTTGCCCGGCGTCGTGACGGGTCGAATCGAGCTGATGTGCATTGGAGTCCCTTCCCTGAGTCCCACCACCATGGTCTCCCTGACCGTGGCGCCCCGGGCCTCCCAGCCCGGGTTGTGGTGAGTACTCTGTCGGGTCTCGAGGCGCGTCGTCAACTCCCCCGTGCAAATCGAACAAATGACGGTCGTTTGACGAGAATCCGAAGATTTTCTGGCATCTACGCGGTAGCTATCTATGAGGTTGTGTGAACCTGCTCCCAGGACGCACGCGGGCCCGGATTCGAGAACCCGGGCCCTGCGGCGACGCCATCGCGCGCTCCCACACGCATTGATGACGCCTAGTCCACGCGCACGTCCCACGGCACGCGTGATACGAACAAGCCAGCCGAATCGCCTTGTGGCGTCCTCCACCGTGGGTGGAGCTCACGCCGGCGATCCGGGCATCCAGGGAGACGCCGCGCCAAGCGCGACGGTGGTCTCCGTAGACGGCGCGTGCGGGCTCCCCTTCCCACGTGCGCGCCCGACCGTTCGAACCTGATGATGTGTGGGATGGCTATGCCTTTGCCGCTCCCCACCTCGGCTCGACGCCGACGGTCTTCCATGCGTCGCGCACCGCGCCCACCTGCGAGCTGGTCGCGCCGTAGATGGCGGCGGCGGCGTCGAGCGTAGCGCGGGCCACGCCGGCATAGCCGGCGCGTGGGTCCAGGTGATCGACGAGCGCCGAGTACCAGACCTGACCCATCTCCGATCGTCCGATGGCGTTGGCGACGTGTACCGCCGCCAGGCTCGGGACGCCTGAGAATTCGTGAGCGGCCATGACCGCGTTCGCGGGGATGTCTGCGACATTGCCAAACCGCGGGTGCGCAAGGTCACGGACGCCATCGCCCGGTGTGTTTGGGGTGTAGATGTCCTCCCCAATCAACCAGTCGTCCGGATCTGCGATCGATGCGATGACGTCCGCAAAGCTCTCATTGATCCCGCCCTGGATGTTGTCGCCGTAGCGCATGCCGACCTCGAAGTCGACGATCGCGTGCACGGCCTCGTGCGTCATGACGTCGAGCGCACCGCCGAGCGGCTGGAACACTTCGCCATCACCATCGCCGAGATAGATGCGATTTGGGAGGTTGTCCCAGTAGGCATTGTTCATGTTCGGAGTGCCGTCGGTGTTGGGGGCGTGCACCACGATGCGGATCGGCATGCCCTGATTGTCCAATCCGTTGCGACCGAATGTGCTACGGAAAAACTCGTCGACCTTGACCGCGTTGGCATAGGCAGCGGCGATGGTTGCGTCGCCGGTATTGGAGATCTGAACCCCGGTGAGGGCCTGCTCGGTACCGGACGATTGATCCCACACCTCGACGCGCGGTCGACGGGTGGCGTCCCGCGATGGCGCGAATGGTGAAGTTGCGTTGGGCTCGTGCTGGATCGTCGTGGGCGCTTGCTGGCGCGGCACGACTGCTCCGGACACGTGGCCGATTGGCGGCACGTTGGACAACATGGACTCCCCTTCCCTCTCCCTGCCGACGCAGCTCCCAACCGGGTCGACATCAAGCAGTCTGAAGACCTGACCGGCGCGTCGTCAACCGGGGCGATCTGACCGGAAAATGACCACGAACCGGCGCGTGAGGGTGAAGGATTTACGGGTTGCGGGCGTGCGCAGTCGCTCGAGCGGCTGCGGCTAGCGTGCGTCGTCGCGGAGGCCCGCGAGTTCGGCGACCACGTCATCGACTGCGGCGCGCCGCTCCGCGATGCGCCGCCGCACGTCGCTGGTCGAACGCGTCGAGCGGTCTGACCGAGGCGCGTGGAGCGGCTCGCCAAGGAGGTCGATCGCGCCAGGCGTCTGAGTGAGCGCTGGAGCTGCAATGTCAGGGAGCGACGGGTCGTAGCGCGCCTCGGCCAGTGAGGCGAGTTCGTGCTTCGGAGGGGTGATGCTCGAGTTGCGATCGGCGGCGAGCTCCCATGTGGGTGGCTCTGGAGCGGGGTCGCGCCCGGCCGGGTCGGCGTCTGCGACACGCGATCCGAGTGCGTCTGCTCCACTCTTCTCGTGCGCGCGCACCCGCGAGGGAATCAGAAGCTCGTGCGAGATGAGATCGCGCAAGGGAACCTCATCGGGCGCTCGCTCGACCGGAGACTCGGTCGGCACCGTTGGTGCGACGGCGATTGAGTGTGCTGGCGATGGGCTTGAAGGTGCGGCCTTGGGCGAGCGCCGGAGCTTGGCGTGCGGAAGCTTCGGCTTCGCGCTCGGGTCAGTGGACGGGATGTCCATGAGCGTCGGCTGTGGTGCTGCAGGCAGGGCCTGGAGCTCTGAGGTGAGGATTGGCAGCTTGCCGAGTTCCCACGCCGCCTGTTGCGCAGCGTCACGACCTGCAATCGGTGCGGGTAGCTCGATGATTCGCACGGGCTCGATCGGCGCAGGCGCAGGGGTGGCGAGGTGCCCTGCCGTCATGTGCGTTGGAGCAGGCGCGTCTGACAGGTCCACTGGTGTGGGTGAGGGCGTGCCACCGGCAGGGGCAGGCGCGTGGGACGGTGCCGGAAGTGCAGGCTCGGAAGTGGTGGGCGCCTCGACCGTGGATGCGGCGAGTGGTGCCTCGATTAGCACAGCGGGTTCTGCTTCGGCTGTCGTTACCTGCTTGTCCCGGGCGAAGAGGCGCCGTCGTTTGGCAGTGCCACCCTTTGTCTTGTTGCGTTCGCGCTGCAACTTGACTCGGAGCTTGGCGCGTTGCTTTCGCTCGGCGGCGGTCATTGGTGCCTGCGCTGGGGTCTCCGAAGGAGGTTCGGTAGCCGCTGAAACGGGGGGCGCGACAGAGTCATTGGCCTGCGGGGCGACGGGCACCGAGGCCGGATGTGGAACCGGAGGAATGGTGGCCTCGGGCGTCACCGCCTGCTGGGGCGAGACGTGTGACTGGTGCGGAGTTGCAGGCGAGGGCGGCCCGAGTGGTGAACGTGCGCGCTTAGCAACCACGGGATCGGCGAGCTCGGGGGCGGGAGGAGCCGGTAGGGCGACGAGCGGCGGGGCCGCCGGCATGGGGAAAGTCGTCGTGGCGGCGGGCTGCTCACCTGTGCGTATGCCGGAGCGGCGCTCCACGGGGAGCGGGGCGCCTGCGACCGGCGGCGTGCTCGGGGTCGTGCGCTGCGGGCGTCGCAACGGACCGGCTGTCGCGCGTGCGGACGGCGTGCCAGCGGGCGGGTTCGTCTCGCCCGAACGTTCACGTGCGAGCTGAGTGACGGTCGACCGGATCTCGGCGGGTAACGTCGCGGTCGCCTGGTCGCGCTTGTGCACCGGCGTGCCCCGCCGACCACTGAACTGCCAGCTCGGACGAGCCTGGGTCGAGTCGGTATCGGCGTTCTGGGTCTGCTGCGGAGATTCCTTCATCCCGAGTGCTATGCCCGGCCTTGCAGGACTTGATACCTCGGCGCGTACAACTTGTCGACGGTTCGCGGACGGTTCGTTGCTCGACTCGCGGCTGACGCGCACCTGCTGGCCATCCGCGCGTAGATACCGTCTCATCGGGCGCTGGAATGTGGCATGATGTCGCGGTTCACCAAGCCCACCTGCTCGACCCCGCCGCACGACTTGACCGTGTGGTCGCGACAGAATGTCGTCGGGGACGGGCCGCACAGACCGAAGGAGGCAGTCACGGATGAACGAGTACGAACTGATGCTGCTCACACGCTCCGATCTCGAGGACGAAGCCCGAACGGCTATCGTCGATCGCGCCAAGGATGCAGTCACGTCAACCAAGGGCACGTGGCTCGAGGTCGCGGAGTGGGGTCGTAAGAAGACCACCTACCCGATCCAGAAGCTGCCCGACGCCAACTACCAGCTGATCACGTTCGACGGCACCGGCGCGACCGCCGATGAGGCTGTCCGCGTGCTGCGCATCACCGATGGTGTGCTCCGCGTGATGCTGGTCAATCGCATTGCGCCGTACCCGGCTGAGGCGGCGCTCGAAGTCGTCAGTGACGAAGAGCTCGCAGCTGGTCCCAAGGACCGCGGTCGTGGAGGCCGTGGCGGTCCCCGTGGCGGCGCTGGTGGCGGTGGTGGCGGTGGAGGCCGCGGTCGCGATCGCGACTAGGGATCCGCATCCAGCGCTACGATAGCGTTTCACTACCCGCTGCTACACGAAGAATCAGGAGCTCGACATGTCCGATCTGAATCGCGTACTACTCGTAGGTCGCCTCACACGCGATCCCGAAGTCCGCTACACCAGTGGTGGCATGCCGATCGTGAACGTAGGCCTCGCGGTCAACGGTCGCAAGAAGGACGCTGCCACCGGGCAGTGGACCGAGGTTCCCAACTTCTTCGACGTGGTGCTGTTCGGTGAGCGCTTCGAGAAGCTGGCAACGCACATGGAGAAGGGCACCCGCATCGGTGTTGACGGCAGCCTTCGCTGGAGCTCGTGGGAAACCGACGGGCAGAAGCGATCCAAGGTCGAGATCGTCGGGGACAACATCCAGTTCCTCGACGGTCGCCGCGACGAGCAGAGCGGTGGCTTCTCCGGTGGAGCACAGCGGCAGAACTTCGCGGGCCAGGGTGGCGATGTCACTCCTGACACCTCGGACTTCGTGCCGGTTGGTGCATCCACAGCTGACGATGATGACATCCCGTTCTAAGCGAACGGGATCGTAAGGAGCGATTCACATGGCACGAGGAAGTAAGCCAGCACCCCGCGGTGGAGCCAAGCGCAACCTCCGCGACGAGGCACGCGCAAAGCGCAAGGGCTGTATGTACTGTCGACACAAGATCGAAGAGGTCGACTACAAGCAGTACACCAATCTGCGAATGCTCATCTCCGAGAAGGGGAAGATCCGTTCGCGACGCGTCACCGGTCTGTGCCGTCGGCACCAGAACCAGGCGGGCATCGCGATCAAGCGCGCACGAGAGGTCGCCTTGCTGCCGTACGCCGGCGCGCAGTAGCCCGCGTGACCAGCGAGACCAGTGAGATCAGCGAGTTGGACGAATCCGTCGTCGAGGCCCACGGGGCCCCGGCGGCGGATTCGCCGTCTTCGCATCCTGCGCCGGTGATCTCGCATGGGCGTGACGCCGCGCGCGCGCTCGTGGGTGCGCTCCTCGTGTACGTGTCGTGCGACTCGGTGGCCACGGCCATAGCGGTCGCCCCGTTCGTGCCACTCCTTGTCGCGCTCAGGCTCACGCGTTCGGACACCGGAGCTCGCGAGTTCCTCGGCATGACACTCGTCGCCGGCCTCGTTGCCGCCGCCAGCGCGACATACGACGACGCCGCGCTGCTCCCGGCAGCGCTCGTTGCGAGTGCCGCGTTCACCGCCGGCCTGGGCATGGTGCACGCGCTCGCGCTGCGACCTGATCCAGTGGAGCCGATGAGCGAGCGCCTCGGCGCGGTCGACCCCGCACCCGCTTGGCCTGAGCCGACGCTGGGTGGCGGTTTCAATGCTGTCGTCGCAGCATGGGTGCTCGCAGTCGCGCTCATCGTCGCGGCGCTCACGCCGACCACTGCGGATCTCCGTAACCAGGGCGTGGCGGCCGCGCGTGGTGTGTATGCCTCGTACACGAGCTCGTGCGCGAAGGGGGGCACGTTCGAAGATCAGGACGTCTTCTGTGAGCGCATCCTCGATCAGCGCGACTCGGTCGTGGACCTCGTGCGTGACCATCCGTCCGAGATCATCGGCGCGGCGCTCGCCCTCCTCGTGCTCGCGGGCGCGGGCACCACACACCTGCTGCTGGGGTGGCGTGCACGCGCCCAAGCACTGACCGCGCGGCGCGGCTGGCGACTGCGTGAGTTCGAGACGCACTGGGCGATGGCGTACGTCATGGCCGCTGGGCTCGGCCTCGTGCTCGCGGGCGACGCACGCTCCGGTGGCATCGCGACACTCGTCGTCGGGACAGGTGCGGCAGCGATTGTTCTCGGTGGCGCACTCATCGCGACACACGGGCTGGGAACGCTCACAGCGATGCTCGCGCGGCGTGGATCATCCATCGCGTACCGCGTATTCCTGGTTGTCATCGCGCTGCTCGCTCCGCCGATCGCAGGTGGCACGTTGCTCATTGTTGGCATGCTGGATCTCGGCTTGCGGCTTCGTCGGCGCGATTCTGGTAGCCTTCCTCGTCGCGACTCCGGGAGCTGACGCACACGCATACGCGCGTGTGGCGCAACGGGGTCCGAGCGGAATCGAACACCGGAAGGGCACAACCCCAATGCAGGTCATTCTCAAGTCCGACGTCGACCACCTCGGCTACACGAACGACGTCGTCGACGTGAAGCGCGGGTACTGGCGCAACTTCCTCCGACCGCGCGGCCTCGCGGCCACGGTGACCTCGGGCCAGATCCGTGATCTCGCCGAGCAGATGGAGCGTCGCCGTTCCGTTGAGGCGAGCAACGCAGGTGAGGCGAATGAGCTCAAGGTGATGCTCGACCGCACAACGGTCTCCGTTGCCGCACTCGCGAGCCCACAGGGCAAGCTGTTCGGCTCAGTCAGCGCCGCAGACATCGTCCGGACGCTCGAGGCAACTCGCAAGCTGCGCCTTGACGCGAAGAAGATCACGCTCGAAGAGCCGCTCAAGACGCTCGGCACCTTCCAGGTGCCCGTCGACCTGGGCCACGGTGTCAAGGCCGCGCTCAACGTCGAGGTCACCGAGTCCAAGCTCTCCGAGCAGGAGATGGCTCGCATGGAGGCCGAGAAGCGCGCCGAGGAGAACGCCGCCGAGGCTGCTCGCCTCAAGGCAGAAGCCAGGGCCGCCGCTGGCAACGCTCCCGCCGCTCCCGCTGAGGGCGATGACGACGCCGCTTCAGAGGCGACCGACGCTGACGCCGAGGGTGACGAGGCCGCCGCAGAGGCGACCGAAGCTCTCGCCGACGAGGCCTGAGTATGGAGGACGCGTCCGCCACGGCGGGTGCGGCGCGCGGGGCCGGCAGCGGCACCGCGCGCTCTGGTGATACCCGCGGGCGTGGCGAGTTCGGTGGCGACCAACGCCCTGTGCTCGACGCGCCTTCGCACTTGCCTCCGCAGAGCCTCGAGGCTGAGGAGGCCATCCTTGGCGCCATGCTCATGAGCACGGTCGCGATCGAGACGGCCACTGACCTGCGCCTGCGCGAGCGGGACTTCTATCGGCCGAGCCATCGCACTATCTACCGTGTCATCCTCGATCTGTTCGAGCGCGACGCGGTGGACGAGCTCACCGTCATCAACGAGCTCAAGCATCAGAACGTGCTCGGTGAGGTTGGAGGCGCAGCTGCTGTTATGACGCTCGCCGAGCGCGTGCCCGCTGTAGCCAATGCCCGCGCCTACGCGCAAGAGGTCATCGACCAAGCGGTCCTTCGGTCGCTCGTCGAGACCGGTCACGAGATCGCGCGACTGGGATACGAACATCCGGAGGAGCCGCCGCGCCTCATCGACATGGCCGGTGCCCTCGTCGGCGATCTGTCTGGCAGCCGCGATACCGGCGATTTCGTCGACGCTTCCGAGCTGCTCGGGCCGCTCTATGACGAGCTCACCGAGCGCGCCGAATCCGGCATCACGGCCAAGGGCCTCCACACCGGATTCCACGACTTCGACAAGCGTACGGGTGGTCTGCAGCCGGGCAACCTCGTCATCGTCGCCGGACGCCCGGGCATGGGCAAGACCGCCTGGGCGCTCAACATCGCCGAGAACATCGTCGTCGACAACCTCTCCGAGGGCGGCATCGCTGTGTTCAGCCTCGAGATGACGCCTGAGGATCTCATGACGCGTGTCATGTCCTCCGTCGCGAAGGTCGATTCCCAGCGTCTGCGCTACGGCGTGCCCAACGAGCAGGACTGGCCCCATCTGGTGGAGGCCGTTGGCAAGCTCATGCAGCCGGGCCGGCTCATGATCGCCGACTCGCGCGAGCTCACACCGATGACCCTGCGAGCGAGCTGTAGGCGCCTCAATAACCAGCTCAAGGCGCAGGGCGGGCTCAAGCTCATCATCATCGACTACCTGCAGCTCATGGAGAGTGGTCGCAAGGGTGACGCTGGCCAGCGTACGCAGGAGGTCAGCTACATCTCGCGGCAGCTCAAGAGCCTCGCGCTTGAGCTCGAGATCCCGATCATCGCGCTCTCCCAGCTCAACCGCTCGGTCGAGCAGCGCCCAGACAAGCGCCCGCTCATGAGCGACCTGCGCGAATCCGGCTCGATCGAGCAGGATGCGGATATGGTCCTGTTCCTCTATCGCCCCGAGTACTACACCAAGGACGAGACCCCACCGGAGTGGCAGGGCAAGGCCGAGCTCATCGTCGCCAAGCACCGCAACGGTCAACCAGGCAGCTCGATCATGGGCTTTTTGGGGCGGTACACGAAGTTCGTCAACCTCACGGTGGATGCGCAGAGCGAGGCGCGCGACAATCGCCCGGGGAAGGCGCCTGGGATCTCGCCGGCCGCCGTCGCCGCTGCCGTCGGGGGTGCCCCCGATTCGCTCGCAGCCCCGGCTGGCGCGGCTCCGCCGCGTGCCCGTCCCGCGGCATCCGCTCCCGCCGCAGCACCGCCTGCGACGGGTGGCACCTTCGGTGATGGCCCGCCCGTCGATATGTATGGCGCTGATGATCTCGGTCTGCCGCCCCCGCCGCCAGATGCCTACGGAGACGTCACATGAGCGATGCCACGACCACGGTCCTCGTCGGAGCCCAGTGGGGCGACGAGGGCAAGGGCAAGCTCGTGGACATGCTCGCCGAACGCTCCGGCCTGGTGGTGCGATACCAAGGTGGCAACAATGCGGGGCACACGATCGTGCACGCGGGGGAGACCTTCGCCTTCCACCTGGTGCCGAGCGGCGTGCTCCACGAGAACACGATCTGCGCACTGGGTAACGGTGTGGTCATCGATGCGCTCGTGCTTCGGCGCGAGGTCGAGGGGCTGCTCGAGCGCGGCATCGACATCGGTGATCGTCTGCGCATTTCGCCGCAGGCGCATCTCATCATGCCGTACCACATTGCGTTGGACGAGGCCCGCGAAATTGCGGCGATCGCCAATGAGCGCACGGGTGTCACGGACGTCGCCGCCGGCACGCCCGGCAAGGATTCTGCCGCCATTGGCACCACACGCCGCGGCATCGGCCCGTGCTACGCCGACAAGACCGCGCGCCGCGGCGTGCGTGTTGAGGACCTCTTCGATGACGAGGCACTGCGTACCAAGCTCGTGGCCGCGCTCTCGGAGACCAACGTGCTCCTCGCGCACTATGGACACGAGGGGTTCAGCGTCGATGCCGTGTTCGATCAGGTGCGCGCGCACGCCGAGTTCTTTCGCCGGTACGTGGCGGATGTCGGCGCGCTTGTCGAGCACGTGCGGGC
>Ga0105047_10019529_pt1 | contig 10450 bp, 9 predicted proteins | sample MAT04_FD_78384 | JGI IMG/M metagenome (GOLD analysis project Ga0105047, IMG submission 78384) | Freshwater microbial communities from Lake Fryxell liftoff mats and glacier meltwater in Antarctica - MAT-04 (megahit assembly) | ecosystem: Environmental > Aquatic > Freshwater > Ice > Liftoff... | reverse complement strand
TGCAGGGCTGGTCTGTCACCGTGGCCAAAGCGGTTCCAGAACCTGCGGGCAAGTCGCGCGACAGAACTTGCCAGCCAACACCCAGCGCACGTAGCGGCCGCTTGGCTTGGGCATTCGACGCTTGTGGCGAACAAGCACTATTGGCAGGTGACGGACACCGACTTTGCCAACGCGATCGGCGACGATGGAACCGCGGATGAAAAAGCGGCGCATAAAGCGGCGCAGCAGGCGCACGCGGAGAGTGGCGAGGACTCGCGGTCGCCCAAGCGCGACCATAAAAAAACCCCGGTAGTTCTAGACTTCGCTGCATTCAGCGAGAATCTGCAACTCCGGGGGATGGGCGATGAGGGGCTCGAACCCCCGACATCCACGGTGTAAGCATGGCGCTCTACCAACTGAGCTAATCGCCCGCGATTGTTCTCCAATCCTACCCTACGGCTTGGACCTGGGCGAGAGGGGTTTTGGCCTCCGTCCTCACTTCACCGAAGCCGGGCAGCGCCTTCCCAGGACCGTACAGCAGCCGCGCCGCGTCCGGCCGCAACCTCACGGTTATTGGCCAGTGGACGGAACTGCACGACATGCGGCCGGAACGGCGCACCCACTGGCACGGCATACGGCCGGTCACCGCATGCCTAAGCAATGCAAGCGTATCGTGCAGTAGCGTAGCTGTGGGGCATTCGCCAGATCGATTGGCGTTCATTAAACTGTCGGCCAGTTAGGAGCGTCGGTCGCTGCATTTCAGCCGCCGCGTTTTTCGGCCGGCGAGATTGCAGCGCAGGTTCCGCGACAACTGCGGATTTTGGAGAGTCCTTTGTTCGATTTGTTCCTGGTGCTAGTGCTGACGGTCCATCTGGTAGCGGCCAACGTGGCGGCCGCGGGGCCGCTGGTTTGCCTGGCGCTCGACTGGCGAGAGGTCCGCTATGGCGATGCCTTGGCCGGGGATGTCGGAAGATTTCTATTGCGGATGTCGCTACTAGGGCTGACTGTGGCGATTGGCCTGGGAGGGTCCGCGCTGTTGGTCGTTTGGCTTTCGGACTGGCAGCGTTTTTATGAGGCGGCGGCCCGAGTGCCGGCGTCGCGATACTGGTGGGCCCTGCCGGAACTGGCGCTGTACGTTGTCTGCGTGGCCGCCTACTTGCGGCTGTGGAAGGCTGGTGTGCCGCGGACCGCGCGGCAGATCTGGCTGCGTCGGATCCTGGGGCTGCTGGCGGCTACGAATCTGGCGTATCACTTTCCGCTGTTGTTTATCGCGATCGGCGTCTACAGCACGCGCGCGTTGTCCGAGCTGGTGAACTTTCGCGCGGCGCTGGTCGATCCGGAGATCTTTTCGCAGTTCGTGCATCATTTGCTGGCCAGCGTCGCCGTGACTGGGGTGGCAATGATGGTCTACGCCCTGTGGTTAGAACGGGCGCGACGGCCTGAAGTGGACGTCCAACGCACGGCTATCTGGGGAGGGCGTGTCGCCCTGATTCCGACGCTGATGCAATGGCTGGCCGGGCTGTACGTGCTGCTGGAATTGCCGGCGCGCGCCCGAGAAGGCCTGCTGGGGGGCGACACATTGGGAACTTGCCTGTTTGGCGCGGCGCTGTTGGGAGTGATCGTGCTCATGCATCGGCTGGCGAGCGTGGCGTTTGGCGAGACGGAACGCCGCAACTTGATTGGATCGATCGCATTGATGCTGCTTGTCGTCCTGACGATGGTCGGCGCGCGACACCGCGCGCGGCAAGCCGCTGGCGTCTCCGTAGCGCGCATCGCCTCGGCGCCGGCCGACGCGGGTAAGATGAAATCTACCGAAACGCTCTTATAGAATGGCCAAATCGATCGGTTTTAGTGCATCGCCGGCGAATTGGGCGTTGCGCGAAAATTCATTAAGATTGCGACGCCGCAGAAATGGCATCGCCAACACTTTTGTCCTTGAGGAATCCGATGACCGAAATCGTTACGCTCCGCGAACCCACGACCGGCGCCACCGCCAAGGTGCTTCCAGCGCGCGGCTTTAACTGTTTTAGCTTTCAGCCAGTGTTGCATGGCGAAGCAGTCGAAACACTGTGGGCCGCGCCCGATTTTGTCGCCGGTGATGGCAAGCCGTCGCATAGCGGCATCCCGATTCTATTTCCGTTCCCCGGGCGGCTGCGGGGGACAAGTTTTGAATTTCGCGGGCGGAAGTTTTCGCTCGAAGCAGGAGATGGCATCGGCAACGCGATCCATGGATTTGTCATCAGTCGGCCGTGGCGCATAGTCGACCAGACCGAAGTTCGAGTGGTGGGTGAATTCCAGGCGTCCAAGGACGCGCCCGAGATATTGCAGCATTGGCCGACCGACTTTCGGATCGCGGTGGTCTACGAATTGATCGGCCACGCGCTGACCAGTGACGTGCGAATTGAAAACACGGGCGATGGTCCGTTGCCATTTGGATTTGGAACGCACCCTTATTTTCGCGTCCCGCTGGGGGCAGGATCGAACGCGGCTCAGAATGTGGTCACCGTGCCGGCCGCCAGCTATTGGGAGCTGGAAAACATGCTCCCCACCGGACGCAAGCTGCCGGTCAGCGGCGGCAGATCGCTTGCGGCCGGGCTGCCCTTCGCCGAAACAAAACTCGATGACGTCTTCTCTGATCTGAGCTTTGAGGCCGGACGGGCGACGGCGACGATCGAAGATCCGCAGTTACGGCGCCGGTTGGAACTGTCGTTCGACGACCAGTTCCTCGAGTGCGTGGTCTACAACCCACCTCATCGCGAGGCGATTTGCCTGGAGCCCTACACGTGCGTTCCGGACGCATACGCCTTGGCCGCCGATGGCGTCGAGACGGGACTGCGAGTGCTGGAACCGGGCGAAATCTTCTCGACTCGGATCGACATCCGACTGCAGGGTTGAGCTGATCGAGAAGCTGCCTAAGCGATCAGTCCGATCCAGGCGTAGCATTCCTGCGCGCAGATGGTTTTCAAAAGACCGAGCGCCTCGCGCTCGCGAGGCGCTCGTATTTTTGCTGATGCCGCAGAAAACTAGATCAGCTCTCGTCGTCCGCTCGCAACCACGGCGTGAGGGTTAGATCCCCTTCGCAGATGTCTTCCGGCTTGAAGTACAGCGCAATTTCTCGCTGGGCTGCTTCCGGTCCATCAGACGCGTGAACCAGATTCATTTGGCGGCTGGAGCTGAAATCGCCGCGAATCGTTCCGGACGCGGCCTTCAATCCGCTGGTGGCGCCGAGCATCTCTCGGACGACGCGAATGGCCTCCAGGCCTTCGATGATTACTGCGACAATCGGTCCACCCGTGATAAATCCTTCGAGCGCCGGATACCATCCCTTTTGGACGTGCTCCGCATAGTGCTGCTTGGCAAGCGCCGGCGTGACGCGCATCATTTTCATGGCAATGATATTCAGCCCTTTGTCTTCAAAGCGGCTAATAATACGGCCGGCCAGACGGCGTTGAATGCAGTCTGGCTTGAGCAGGATGAGCGAGCGCTCCATGTCAAAATCTCTCCAGTGAACGTGTGCTCCGCCGCAGTTGGGCGGGAAAAGTTAGGGATTGTAGCGCCAGGACGACTTGGGCTCAAGCTTGCCCGCCGCGTCCAGGATTGCGAATCAAGACGCGGCCTTGACTGGCGCGCCTGAGGGAGCCGCCGGCGGGGGCGGCGCCGCATCGCTTGTGCCACCTGCGGGCGATAACAAAGCTCGCAGGTCATTCTCGTGCTTTACAAAGTCAAACACGCCGACAGAACCGTCCGCATAGATGACCGTAAGAGGCAAACTCATGTGACGACGCAGACCGGCAACGGGATTCGCGGGATCCAATTCCAAATCCGATGGCTTCGTCCACTCGGTCGCTCTGGCTTCTTCGACATCGAAGACAACAATCGTCTGCGACTTATCGTCGGTTACGCTGTCCGCCTTGGGCGCCTCTGGTCCAGAGAATACGGTTCCCTTGCCTGTGGGAAGCAGTAGCTGTGTCTTGCCAGTGGCAGGCTGACGCACTGGACGATAAACAGCCGGAATTCTCGCCAGGAGTTGTTTGTTGTGCTGGCTGTCCCATGGCTCGTCGAGATGGAATTCTTCATACAGGGCTTGCTCACCGAGCATCGGCAATAGATGAACGCGCCAGCTCAAGAGGGGTTTTCCGGAAGCGTCCAGATTGGCTGGAGCGGGATAGGTCCCCTTGGCCGCTAGATAGGCGTCGAATGCCGACGCCACGCGCGCGATATTGGCCGCGCCGCGCGCCGCGCGATCTTTCTCCCACGCCTCGAGGTACGAACCGAAGGCGAGTGGCGAAAGCAGCTTGACGTTTCTGTCCAAAGTTCGGCCGCTAACGACCAGGTTCACCACGTCGTCTTCCTGGCTCCGCTTGAGCTCGCTAACAATGCCCTCGAACTGTTGAATGAGCACGTCCCTAAGGGGGTTTGGCGCGGCTTCTTCCTCATTCCCCTCGCTTGCTTCCTCTTCTTCAGTCCCGTTGAGCATCTTGCTCGCATGCGCCAGGCAATCGGCAATTAAAGTGTCCGTGGATTTGGCGGCCTCTTCATTCTCCGCATCGAGCTTCACCGAAATCGAAAGCTTTGGCTCAACCTCGATCTTCATCGTGGCTTCCGTCAGATACTTCGCCAGGTTTTTTAGATCGCTCAAAGGCGGTTGATCGAACGGAGGAGGCAACTTCGAAAACGAAGTGAAGAAGCCCACCAGCGGCCGCAACGGAACAATCTCCAGCACAGTCAGCACGGCAGAGGCGTCGTCCGATTTGCGTAGCGTTTGGATCAGCGGGCTATCGGCGTCCGCCGCCACGCTGAGCATCCTTTTGATCGTTTCCTCGTCGGCGACGACAAGCGTTTTGTCATCGGCGAAGTGCAGGCACAGTCCGGCGCCGTCCTTGCGCTTTTGGTACTTCTTGTCACCCTCGCTCGCCTCTTCCCAATTGGGCGCCATGGTCTGCATGACCTGCTCTCGCGGGATGGGTTGGCTATAGCGCAGGATCGACCCGTAGAAAAACGACGGGAGTTTCTTTCCGAGCCCGCCCACGGTTAGCACCTGTTCCACCTGGCCCAAATCGATGCCTGATTCGGATTTCAGGAGGTTCTGAAAGCGCACGAACTCGCCTGGTGGCAGTTTGGCGGATTTCGCCATCTGCTGCGGATCGATGGCGATTGCCAGCAGCGCCTCCGCCGGCACGAACGCCACGGGGATCGGCTTGGGAACTTTCACGACAATCGCCGGAGGAGCATTTGTCGGGGTCTTTGTCTTTGCTCCAAAATCGCAGCCACCGCAGCACAAGACCGCCACGATCATCAAGAATCCAACATGGGCCGATACGAGTCGCAGGATCGGGCTTTGCCCCATCCGAGGGAACATCTTCATGAAAATAACCGCCAAAAAGTGGGCGTAGGAATGGCAAAACGGCCCTGCTGCGCGCGCAGAACGTCAGCGCAATATAGGCCTGCTCCCGGGGCGTTGGCAAGGACCACGGGTTGCCGTCCCAGGCCCCTAACCGTCTAGGGAGCGAACGTTTCTGCCTGGCGCTCGCATCAGCAAGTGGCGAAGCCACAACTGCTTATGCAATGTGTTGGCGCCGTTGCCGGCCGACGGCCACGATTGCCAGCATCGCGATGCCCACGGCGCCTAGGATCAGACCTGAGGGTTCTGGCACGATCGCAGGTGGCGGAAAGTAACCGGCCGGGCCGGGCCCGATCGTATCCTGCCACTTGTTAGCGATCAGCGTGATATCCGAAATATCAATGCGGCCGTCGTGATTGGCGTCCCCCGTTAGATCGGTTGACTGCCACGTCACCGCGACAATGGTCAAATCGACGATGTCCACGATCCCGTCGAAGTTCAGATCTCCGGTCGATAAGAGCAGACGTCCCATCGCGCTACCCACATCCGCAAACTCGTTCTCGGACAGGCCGTAATTGAAGATCAAGGCAATCGGAGGCGATGGCAGGATCTCTGGATGATTGGGGGACATGATCTGAAGCAGCACACCGTACGCGCCTGAATCAATCGAGTTCGCGCTCAGCGTAAAGTACGCATGCTTGTGCCATTCGGAAGGCTCACCCACCGGCGTGGCATAGGCGCCGACCGTCAGCGGCGTGAGATATTCTGTATCGCCGCCGGCCTCGTGGTGGTCCCCACCAAACGTATCAATGTACAGTAGCGACCCATCGTCCACCGGCGTGGCCAGATCGGCCACGGATGTCGAAAAATGAAGCGAGCTCAGCACGCTGACGGCCAATTGCGCTCCATTCGGGACAGTGGAATTTCCGAGCGGCACGCTTAGGCCCGGGATTCCCGTCAACAGGGCGCCTCCACCAATATCCTCGGGCTCCGTCCGGTAGATCAACGAGTCTGTCTCCAACCGTCCGTCGGCGTCGCGCGTAATGAAGATGGGATCGCCATGGCCGAAGGCGACACGCGGCGCCAGTAGGGCAGCGGCGATTAAAAGTGCAGGCAAGTACTTGTTCATTGGAGCGTCTCCGATTGGATCTTTCGACGGTAAACAGTCGAAGTTCGATCGATGCGTTGATGGTTCTGGATCTGGGGCAAAGCTTGCCCGTTATTGGGGGAGGGCGAAATTAACGCCGTCGTCATGAAATCCCTTGATCGCCACGGCTTGGATCTTTTCCACGTGGCCATCCGCGTAGAGGTAATGCGCCAGGCCGGTATTGCGCAAACCTCCCCCTGACGAATAGTGCCGGTCGGGCTGAATCTGCTGCAATAACGTCAGCCAACCGATCGTCTTGTTGGCGCCGAACCAATCCTCAGGATGGGCGTGCTCGTAATTCAAGGACGTGGGGTCGCGCGTTTCGGCGCCTTCCATGGAGACGATCGTCAGCGATGTGGCTCTCAGCCAGTCGCGATTCAGAATAGCGCCTGCCGTGTCGTAGCAGATCAAGCTGTTTAAGACGTAGCTGGTTCCTTTGTTGACGATTCGGATCTCGCCGTCTTTGTCGTTCGGACAGATGCGAACGTTGTCGACGTTCTCCATATACGGGGCCACGGTAAAGACCCAGGACTTGTCGGCGCCCACGTGAAATGTGCGTGGAAACTCACCGCCATGGTCGTTGGCGAACATGGCAATCCCCAGGCCCAACTGCCGCATATTGTTTGCGCACATCGTGGCATTGGCTGATTCGCGGCTCCCCATCACCGCCGGTAGCGTCAACGCCAACAACATCCCGATGATGGCGATCACCACCAGCAATTCCACAAGCGTGAAAGCGTTTCGTTTACGCATACAACAATCCTTTTGCGTCTCGTCTGCCCATAGCAAGATCCTCAAGGAGCAAGGGCCAGCCGCGCCACTGTTCTGCGGCGCGGCTGGCGCCAATGCTGAGTTACCTAAAACCTCACACCGTCTGTTTGTCGCGCCGTTGACGCATGACAGAGAACTTGCGCCTCGTCAGGGACACCCCGCCGAGTACGACCGCCAGGCCCGCCAACGCGAACGATGACGGCTCCGGCACGGCCGCGGCGATGGCCGCCAACCCGGCCGGTACCTGCTCCGCAGGGACGCCATAATTGGCCACGCCCCAGAATGTCTCCGAGCGGCTAAATCCTGGCGATGTCACCTGAAATCCAATCACGTACAACCCGGTGGGAGCACTGAGGGGCAGCGTGATCGTCATTGCCGTGTGTCCGGTCAAGGTCACGCCGTTCCACGCCGGAAATGTGACGCCGGTCAAAAACGTGTCCGTGGGCGCGATGCTCAGGCTCAGGCTGCTTGCAGCACGCGCCAGGCCGATCGGCACTGGCGAGTCGCCCAGCGTGCTAGTGGCGTTGTCCCAGTAGGCCAGCGCCAGCGGATGCGCTGCCGAACCAGAAACGTCGAACGTCCAGGCCGTGCCGGCGCCCACGCCGTTCCCTCCCAAAAAGTGAAGCGCCGCGTTACCGACAACCGCCACCGGACTGGCGATGGGCGTCGCTTTCAGGATGCTTTGCGCGGCGTCATAGGTCACGGTCGACTGGGCGAACAATTTGCCATCCGCGCTGGCGCCGATGTACATCGGAATGCCGTGCGCGCTCCCCTTTTGCGACAACAGAGCCATCAAAACGCCAAACGTCATAAGCAATTTTGAATTGATCTTCATCGTGGAAAACTTCTCAAATGCCGTGAATGTCTTAAAAATCTGAACCGGCCAAGAACGTCTCGGCCGGGCAAATCAAACGGTCTGCAAGCCGCGCAGCGATTGAACACACAGCGCGTGCTTTATGTGGCAAATTTCAATGAACGCCGACTTCATCGAACACGAACGCGTGTCGATAAGCAGTGGCGATAGACCATGACGTCGTCCATTTCCGAACCAGAATCAGCACGCGCAAGTGCGCTCGCGATTCCAGCAGACTTGGACAATGCGCGCAGCGGGCGCGCAACACCACGGCCAAAGAGCCTTAGGCGCGGGGCGGGCGCGATGGGGGCGAGTGACTCGCCGAAAGAAGGCGCGGAACTTCGCTGGCGATCACTTCCGCGCAACCCCAATCAAAAACGTAATTCACCGCCGCGGCGGGCGGAACAGCGATATATCCACTGGCCGACCAAGGGCCCATGCCGTGACACTGCGCGGCCATCGAGCCGACAATGATGACCACGCGCCACTTGCGGTGGCTTGGTTTTGGTTGTTGTTCGCCTTGTGCAACGTCGCGTTCTGAAGCGTCGCTTACCGTGACGTGCCCTTCGTTAACGTGCCCTACGTTAGCATGACTGCCTGCTGATGAAACTTCCGAAGCTTTTGCGACAGGCGCCTGTTCGTTTGTAGCGGCGTCGGAGGCGACTGCCGCAGTAGATTTTGCACTGCTTGCAGCGCAACAACTGCGCGGGCCTGTCTTTTTTGCGTTTTTTGCACAGTGCGCGCAATCGTCGTGCGATGTGCACTCTTTCTCTTGCTCGACCGCCGCGATTAACTCTGGGATCGGCTCGACGTTGTGCGCTCGTGCCCAGTCCAACCGTTGCTTGGGCGTAAAGCAGCAGCAGCTACGCATGCAGGCGTCGGCCGACATACAACCGCAAGGGCGGTCCTGGCAGGGAAAGGGCTTGCTCTTGTCTTTCGAGCCGCCACCGGACTCCGCGGTCACGATTCCGGCCACCGGTACAATCAGGGGCAGCCCGAGGTTGGCGGTAACGAAGCCGACGAGCGCAGCGCTAAACAGCGCAGTCTCAAGCGGACGTCGCATGCGCAAACGCAGCCAACCAGGAAATTGCATGGAACTCCGCCCGAAGGCAAATAACCCTTCCGGAACTAGCGGTGAAAGCATGGGACACGTGCGTCCGAGTTTATAGACGCCAGCTGCGCGTGTCAAACTCTGCTGTCTTTGCCGGTGCTTTGCGGTACGCAAACGCCCACGCGCTACCCAAATTGCCCCAGCTTCGTGGAGCCAACCGCAAAGTTTATCCGTTCGGCATAGACGTTCAACCCAGCCACGCGTCCCTGCCGAAGAGAAGGAGTGATGAGGCCCCTTGGCCGGCGCGAATGCTTTCGAGCAGGCAGCCCCGCACTTCAGGGGTAACGAACGCAGCTTGTGATTCCGCCTGCTTACGCAGCAGCGGTGCAAGCGACCTGAACTACTCAACCAGGCGTGAGGTCCGAATAATGCATCTGCAACGACGCGCTTTCACCTTGGTCGAATTGCTAGTCGTGATCGCCATTATTGGCATCTTGGTCGGTCTGCTGATGCCTGCCGTGCAGATGGCGCGCGAAGCCGCGCGCCGTGCAAGCTGCTTGAACAACCTCAGGCAGATCGGCCTGGCAATGCAGATTTACGTTGAGCGACACGCGGCGTTTCCGCCAGGGTATGTCTCGCGCGTTATGCCGGACCACGACGATGGCGGCCCCGGCTGGTCGTGGGGCGCGATGATCTTACCGGACATCGAGCATCAAGCGCAGTTCGATCTGGTGAACTTCTCCGCGCCGGTCGAAAGTGACAAAAGCGCGGACATCCGCACAGTCTCAATCGCCAACTTCATCTGTCCTTCGGACGGCGAGTTTGAACCGATTGTCGAGATCCCAGCGCTCAAGTCCGACAACGTGATTTGCACGATGGCCGCGGCTAGCTACGTTGGCTCCGCCGGCACCGTTCGGCCGACCTGCAAAATCTGTCGCGACGCCTTCGATGGCGTCTTTGGCCGCAATCGCGCGATCACCACGGCTGAGATCGCCGATGGCATGTCCAACACCATTGCCGTCGGCGAAAGGGCTTTCCGTTGGTCTAGCCCGACGCTGTGGGGCGTTGTGCCGGGTTCGAAGCTGGTCGATCATAAGATCGAAGGACGCCTCTCGGGCGGCCCCGGGTACGTGCTCGGGACGACGTTCAAAGAAGGCTTCAACATCGAGGAAATCGTCGACGATCCCCGCGAAGTTGGCTCGCTGGCCGAAAGCTATGGCAGCCTGCATCCAGGCGGCGCGAACTTTATGTTCTGCGACGGCGGCGTCCGTTTCGTTCGCGAGAACGTTGACCCGGAAGTTTTCAACG
>Ga0105047_10019528_pt1 | contig 10450 bp, 6 predicted proteins | sample MAT04_FD_78384 | JGI IMG/M metagenome (GOLD analysis project Ga0105047, IMG submission 78384) | Freshwater microbial communities from Lake Fryxell liftoff mats and glacier meltwater in Antarctica - MAT-04 (megahit assembly) | ecosystem: Environmental > Aquatic > Freshwater > Ice > Liftoff... | reverse complement strand
GTGGCGCGAATGTGGAAAGCGGAGAGAAGCTGAATTTTGTGATCCGCCCGTCCCAGACGCCGGAACATATCAGCTGCTACGACAACATCGAAGTGACAAGCAACTGAGGGTCGTACGAATGAAGACGTATACGGAAGATTTTGACGATGGTCCGGGAGGATGGATCAAAGTCGTCGACAACTGGAGCGTTCCGGCGAAGCTGCCTGTGCATGACGGGGCGCTGTGGTGCTACGGACCATGGTGGGTGGATTACAACCATGCTCCGCCGGGCGGGGGCTATCTGCAACTGCTTGCCTGCCTGAACACTCGCGGCCCAATCGGTGAGGTGCCGCGCGAGGTGGGCGGCACGAACCGTTTTGTCGCCGACAATTTCCCAATCGACTTTACAAACGCAAAGTTCTCAGTGCGCCTGCGCGGCGAAGTTGAACTTGCGGGCGCAAATGTCTGTCTGCTGCTGCAGGGAATCCAGGATGGCATCTGCTCGGGCTGGGTTCTCACCGGTCAGCCTATCACAGTAACCAGGGAATATTCGGAAACCACGCTTTCGCTGGTTCCGGATGAGAAGCAGTGGACACCGCTGGGCTCGCGGCACGATCGCCGTGAAACCTATGGCACCAAGCCGCTGGCGAGAGTCCTGGCGAATGTCAATGTGAATCTTTATCTGATTATGTTCCCGGTTACACCCAAGCCAATGGGGCCAATTCAGGGCGACCCGCATCTCCTGCGCGCCGGTCGTGACTATCCCATCTGGCCGTCCAGTATCGCACAGGGCTATGTCGCGGTTGACCGCGTGCAGATTGAATTTCAGGTGTCTCGATGACCAACGCCACTGCCAACAAGATTTCTCCCAAAATTCCGGCCGTTTACGATCCAGCCCAGTTTCGTGTCACTGAAAATGATCGCGAGCTTTTCGCGAAGCATCTTGCCGGGTTTGTTCCGGCAGACAGTTTCGATGCGCACGGACACTGGTATGACATGCGGATCTTCGCACCGGGAGTCGCTGCCGACGCGTTTGAATCTTCTTCATGGGTGGGCGCTGACCAGTACGCCAAATCAATGGGGGGGTGGATGGGCGCGAAGTGTCCGCGATCGGGGCTCTTCTTCCCCATGCCGACGCGTGGCCTGGATATCGCCGTCGCCAACACGCAGGTATTGGAGGAGGCAAGTCAGCACCCCGACAGCCGCTGCCTGCTGATGATCTCGCCCTCGTGCGATCCCGCGGATATCGAGCGTCAGATCCGCGATCGACCGGTTGCGGGATTCAAGGTGTATCACCTTTTCGCGCCCCGATCTGACACCCAAAACGCCCCGGCGGAAGAATACATTCCACAATGGGCGTGGGAACTCGCCAACAAGCACAGCCTATGCATCATGCTGCACCTGGTGCTGCGACGTTCGCTTGCTGATGCGCGGAACCAGCAGTACATCCGTCAAAATTGCCAGAAATATCCCAATGCAAAGCTGATTCTCGCCCACGCCGGCCGCGGCTTTTGCGGGCGTCACACCGCCGAAGGCGTGCCCGCGCTGCGCGGTCTGGGCAACGTCTTTTTTGATTCCTCTGTCGCCTGCGAGCCCGAAGCGATGCAGGCAATCCTCGAAACTTTCGGCGTGACGCGCCTGATGTTCGGAAGCGATTTTCCACTGTCCGAAGCGAAGGGGCGGGCCGTGAATCTGGGCGATGGGTTTCACTGGATCTACCAGAAAGATGTCGTCGGTACGCCACCCGAGCAGACCACACTGGTGGGCATCGAATCGCTGCTCGCATTGAAACGCGCCTGTCAAACGCTGCACCTGAATGATACTGACATCGAACGCATCTTCCGCACCAATGCGCGTGAACTGTTGAATCTCCAGCCGCCCAAGTCTGGCGAGAATGCCACTGGACCGACCTTGTATCTCGAGGCGAAGACGCTGATCCCCGGCGGCACCCAACTGGTCAGCAAGCGTCCCGAGCAGTATGCCCCCGACAAATGGCCTGCCTATTTCAGCGAGGCGCGTGGGTGCGAAGTGTTTGATATGGATGGCAGGCGCTATCTCGACTTTGCGACGAGCGGAATCGGCACATGTCTGCTCGGATATGCCAATCCCGTTGTTACGGCGGCGGTGGTGCGACGCATCCAGCTTGGCTCGATGTCAACTCTCAACAGCCCTGAAGAGGTTGACTTGGCGAAGGTGCTGCTGGGCATGCATCCCTGGGCAAGCAAGATTCGTCTTGCCCGTAGCGGCGGCGAAGCATTGTCCATTGCAGTGCGAATCGCACGCGCCGGTGCCAAGCGCGATGTGATTGCTTTCTGCGGATATCACGGGTGGTCGGATTGGTATCTCGCCGCGAATCTCGGGGCGGATAACGCACTGGACGGGCATCTGCTCAGCGGCTTGAGTCCATCAGGCGTGCCCCGCGCGTTGCGCGGCACCATTCTTCCCTTTACCTACAACAAAGCCGATGAGCTTCGGAAAATAGTCGCCGAGCACGGCGCACACCTGGCGGCGGTCGTGATGGAGCCAACCCGCGCGGTTCTGCCCGAGAATAACTTCCTGCAGGATGTCCGGCAGATGTGCGATGAGACCGGCGCGCGCCTGATCTTCGATGAAGTCACCACCGGATTCCGAATGCACCGCGGCGGTGTTCACTTGAAGCTGGGGGTGATGCCTGATATGGCCGTCTACGCCAAGGCGCTGGGCAGTGGGCATCCCATTGCCGCGATCATCGGCACACCCAATGCCATGGATGCGGCGCAGGACTCTTTCATCTCCAGCACCAACTGGACCGAAGGCGTCGGCCCGACTGCAGCGATTGCCACGCTCCGTGAGATGATGCGGATTGATGTGCCCGCGCATGTTGGTCGCATCGGATCGATGGTACGCGATGGACTGTCCACCCTCGCCAAAGCGGCGGGCGTTCGCCTGCAGATCAGCGGGCATCCGGCGCAAACCTACCTTGGTCTAGATCACCCCAACCCTGATGCGCTAATGACTTTGTTCATCGTCCGCATGCTTGAAAAGGGATTCCTTACCGGCAGCGCGTTCTATCCGACGTTGGCGCATGACGATTACGCCGTGCAGTCCTTCCTGCACGCCGCAGAGCCTGTGCTGGCAGAAGTGGGGCTTGCCGCCAAGAATGAGGATGTGCTCTCCCGCATTGACGGGAAAGTCAGGCATTCCGGCTTCAAACGACTGAACTAACCGTTTCCAAGGAAGTGAATATGGTCGCGAAAATTCTGAGCTTGGCCCTGATAACGATTGCCGCTGTTCAGGTGATGGCAGCCGGTCCGAGTGAAGACGCGGTGACGAATCCGCGCACCGTTTACTTCACTGTTGGCGATTACCAGGATCTCCCATACACGCCTCTCGATTCGGAAGCGAGCATCACCGCAGCGTTCGATGTCATGAGCAGGCTGTATGACGTCAAGCGGGTGTGGTGGCGGGGCGGGCAGGATGAGGTCTGGGGCAAAGAATTTCTCATTCGCGACCAAAGCCGCCGATATGCGCGCTTGTGGGAATGGTGGATGGATCAGCAGTATCGCGTCGTCAACACCAATGCCATCGCCGTTAAAGCGGGGCATGACCGTGGCATGGAAGTCTGGATGGCGTATGGCCTGTTCGACAACGGGTCCCCGGCGGACGTGGGTTTCGGCGGGTTTCCTTATGCGGCGGAAGACAAGATTCGCGTCGAACATCCCGAGTGGGCGCCCGTAAACAAATATGGAACCTGGAAGCAAGGCGGACCCATCGAATTTGCGTATCCCGAGGCGCGCAAAGCGATGGTCGATTATCTCTCGAAGTATGTGATCGACGGCGGTTACGACGGCATCGCGTTTCTCACTTATGTCGAGAACTACAGTATGCGATACGAGGACGAATTCGGCTACAGCCAGCCGATCGTCGATGAGTTCAAGAAGCGGCACGGCGTGGACATCCGTACTCAGGAATTCGACCGAGATGCCTGGTCGAAATTGCGGGGTGAATACCTCACGCAGTTCATGCGGGAACTGCACACAGCGCTCAGCAAGCACGGAAAGAAAATCGCCATCTCCACCGATGGCAAGCAGCCGAACCTGCCCTGCCTGTGGAACGTTGCGGGCGGCGTGCGAACGGTGGGGCGTATCTGGATGGACATCGAGACGTGGGCAAAGGAAGGGATCATCGACGAGTTGAGTCCTTACTATCCGAGCACCGATCAGTCGCTGGCGTCGATCCAGGATATCTGCAAGGGTGCGAATATCGCGATATCCGCCTGGGGTCGCACTGATGGCAAACTGGCTCCCGGGATCGGCAGGATCATGACCATAGGGAATGAGCTTGAAAGCGGCTTCACCTGGGAACACCGCATCGAGTTCCCCGATGAAAATATTCCCGTGCAACCGGCCGAGGCGCTGAAGAGTGACGATGTGTACGCCCGGCGGAAGATCCTCACCGCGATCGCAAAAGGAAAACAGAAAGCAGCGGCGGCGGATGTGGTTCCGCTGTTGAAAGACCCGGACATCTATGTCCGGCGGGTTGCGCTGCGGGCGCTGTCCACCTTAAATGATCCGTCCTCGATCCCCTCGATCGAGCAGGCGCTCCAAGATCCGGAGAACGGCGTGCGATGGCTGGCGTCTGTCGTGCTTGGACAGATGCACGCGCCCAGTTGCGTGAAGTCGACCTTCGACGCCGTCGCCCGCGACAGCAGCACGTACCAGTTCAACTTCGTGATCGTTCCGATGGTGCTTCAGCAGTTGAATAAGGATGGCAAGCTTTCGCCTGACGACATTCAAACTGTGGTGACGAGCGCAAGTGATCCGAAGGACAAGGTCCGCGAGACGGCGTGGTATGTAATCAAGCTGCTGGCGTTAAACGGTGCGGAGGTGGAGAAGGCTTCGCTGCGGGCGCTCAAGGAGGATTCAAATCCTTATTGCCGCGAATTGGCGCTGGCAGCGCTGATGAATGCAGTTCCCAGCGAGCAAGTGCTGGCGACGGTACGTCATGCGATTGTGGGCGACAAAGATGTAGTCGTCCAGGACCGCGCCTGCATGGCGCTTGCGTCCCTGACGCGATCCTCCGGCTTTCCGAAAAGCCTGGTCGATCAGACGACGGCGGACCTTGCCACCTTCTTCCGTCAGTTCGGTACGGGATGCGCCCGGTCTGATAAGGACTGGGGCTGGCGCGAGTCCGGCAACGCATTGCGCCTTCTGGGTAAGCCAGGCGAAGCGGCGCTGGAAGCAATCATGAGTGATCCCAAGGATCAGCAACTCGCGGATCTTGCCTGGCGGGTACTCTATCTGAAGCAGGAAGACAATTTCTGTTTTGTCACCGAGGAGCAGGATCGTGAGGCGCATGCAAAGCATCCGTTTCTGAAGTTCAGCGCGTCGGCATCGGTGAAGTAAAATCGTTGTTCAGTTGTTGAGGGGATGTTTATTCTGCAGGTCGCACCAATGAGTCGTACAACCATAAGAAAGTGCATGTCGCCGGAAGTGGCCCGAGCGATCCTCTCAACTGTCGCATCGATCTCGCTTGGCGTGTCTGCATATGCTGCAACACCCATCATCGATCATTATTCCAGTAGCGGCGATAACCACTACATCGGCACGTTCCTGCCGCTGGACTCCCCGGCAGCCATCGCAGCTTCGTTTGATCTGTTGAAGGATGTTTTTGGAACCCGTCGCATCTATTGGCGGGGATTGCAGGAATCCTCCTATGTGCAGGGCGCGCCACGCCCGGAAAATGTGGTCATCAACAAGGTGATTCAGCAGGCGCGCGGTTATATCGATGATCTGAACATCAATCAGGTTGCTGTCCAGCAGGCACACGCGCGCGGAATGGAGATGTGGGGCGCAACACAGTTGTATGACTGGGGTGTCGAAGCAAAGGATCCGATTTTCTATGGCGCACCCGGCGAGTACGAACATCCGCTGCGTGCTAATAACCCGGAGTGGCGGCCGGTGGACAAATATGGGGATCGCCATCAGGGCGGGCCGATTGAGTTTGCCTATCCCGATGCCCGGACTGCCACAGTGAACTGGGTCAAGAACGAGCTGAACACCACCGGCTATGACGGCGTGTTCTTCATGACCTACGCCGAGAATTTCACGCAGCGTTTCGTCGATGAGTTCGGTTTCAGCGACCCGATCGTCAACGAGTACAAAACGCGATACGGCAAAGACCTCCGCAAAGACACGCTCAATACAACCGACCGCCAGCGATGGTATGACCTTCGAGGTGAGTACACATCAGCGTTTCTCGCAGAGCTTAAGACGGCAGTTACCCCGGATGGCAAGAAAGTCGGGATGGCTGTCAATGCGGCGACCAATGCGATGAACAAGGCCTCTTTCTGGTCTGCCGGGCCGACGGGTGTTTCGATCTCGGGAAACCAGACGATGGCGTGGCAGACCTGGGCGCAGCAGCACTCGGTTGATTTGGAGATGATCTGGGGAACCAATCCGGACAATCTCACGCTTCTAAAACAAGGCACGGCAGGCACAGGCGTTGAAACGGCGTTGCTTACCAGCGAGATCTACCACCCGTCCGTCCAAACGACACTGAATTCAGGCACCCCCGTGGCTGGCGCTTACAACATGGACGAGGAATACCTCCTCCGCAGCAATATTCCCGTCCAACCGCTTTCATCGTTGTCGTCGAGCGACCAGTATAAGCAGATGCGTGTTCTGGCGCAGATCATGACCGGCGCCACCACCGCAACAGCGGCGGACGTGACGCCGCTGCTCACGCATCCGAACCTGATCGCACGCCGGATGGCACTGCGCTCGCTGGGAAAAATCGGCGATCCGGCATCCGTGCCTCTGATCGAAGCGCGACTGACTGATCCCGAATCCGGGATTCGCAACGCGGCTGTCTATGCGCTGGCGGATAAGAATCGTCCCGAAAGCGCGCAGCTTATCCTTGATGCCGTCGCGGCTCATGGCAATGCATCCTTTATGGAAGGCGCCTACGCGGTTCTGCACAACATGGCCTCAGCACCATCCGTGCTTCTGAATGCCATTCAGACCAGTCCCAATGCGGAAGTGCGATCGGTGGCGATGCGCTCACTGTCATACTCCGGTGCGGCGATCACTCCCGCCATGCTTCCCACACTGACCGCTGCATTAGACGATTCTGAAGCCTATGTCAGATACCACGCGATTCGGGCAATCGGACGCGTCTTTTCCAGTCCAACGGCCGTCACCACGCTGGTCAATAAGCTGACCACTAGCGATGACCCGATCCTGTCCAACCGTGCGGCGATCGCTTTGCAACTGATGCTTAGCGGGTCGAATTCGGAGGCGATCTCGCGAAAGCCGGAGATCGTCGGTGGCATGGAGACGCTCTTCCGCAAGTTCGGGAGTGCCAGCACAAGAACTGACAAAGATTGGGGTTATGTGTCGGTTGGCAACGCGATGTACGACATTATCCCCGAAGGACGCACGCAGCTTCGCACCGTGATGAACCAGCGTATCGACCGCAATGCCTCGGAAAAAGCATGGGAAGTTCTTCATCTGCGCCAGACACCCGGGGCGTTTGTAAATGTCACCGAGGCCGACGATGCCTTGGCACATTTCAAAAAGCCGCGATTCACCACGGTGACCGCCGCTGCCGATACGTTCGATCTGAAAGCAAATGGATCTCAGATCCACACCCAGAAGGCGCAGGTCGGTCAGACCTGGCAGGTGACGCAGGGAAATCTTGCCGACCAGACCGTGCAGTCCGCCATCAGCAACGGCGGAAATGCGCTCAAAACGATTCGACGGGCAGGCGGATCGCACGACGTCCGCCTCTCAGGCGACGCATGGGATGCCCAGGCTGCGGAGCTGACACTTGTCACCGCAAAGGCGGATTGGAAGCGAACCAGTGCCACCGACCTTACCGCGTTTGGCATTGATATCGGCGTGGGTATCGAAGCCCAGATCATGATCGATTCCAACTCCAACTACCGCGTCTGGCAAACCAGCGGCCCCGCAAACAGCGGGACCTATCTGCAGACCAACGTGCAGGCCGGTGTGGGCGGCTGGGAGACGATCGAGATCGCTCTCACCTTCAACATTGCAAGCGGAACGACTCTGACCGGATCGTACGATGTCTACCTTTCCCGTGACGCGTCAAGTTCGCTGGGCGCGCTGAGTCGCACGCTGATTGCGGATAATGTCCCGGTGCATTCCCTCAGCGAGCGCACGCTGCAGCAGTTGTTTATTTCGAATCAGCCTAATGGGGCGCTCGATGTCACAACGTACTGGGACAACGTTTCACTTACGGTTGGCGCATCGCTCCCCTCCATCAATGGCGACGCCACGCTTGACGGAAGGGTCAATACGCTGGACTTCAATATCCTTGCCGGGAAATTCGGGCAGACCGCAGTGCTGTGGACGGATGGCGATTTCAACTATGATGGCATCATCAACTCGCTCGACATGAACCTTCTGGTGGCGAATTACGGTTCAGTGGCGACGACGCCTGCTTCGGCGCTGGGTTCACTGATTCCAGAACCTGCGAGCATGACGATTATCGGCGTGTTGACCGGGCTTCTTGCGCGGCCGAGCAGGCGCCGCATCTTGCAGGCGCAAGTATAAGGCGTAGAATTGACTGATCATCAAGGAGAGATTCGATGGGTGTCCGCGAAACGCTGAATGAGAACAAGGCTGTCAAAATCACCGTCGTGAGTGTGATTGTTATTGTTATCGGGTTCTTCCTTTTCCGTTCGACGGTAGGTGAGCGCACGGGCACCCCCAAGGCGTTTTTCACCGATGATGATGGTGCCACCTGGTTTGCGGATGAAATTACCAAGCTCCCGCCGTTCGATCACAACGGCAAGCGGGCGGTCATGTGCTTCGTCTACAAGACCGGCCCGAACGGCAAGCCGTGGGTTTCTCACCTTCAGCGCTATACGGCCGAAGGAATCAAACAGCGCACGCAGCAGATGAACGACAAGAATTTCAATCCGATGGGGTTTGAGGCAATGCAGCGCACCACCGTTGAGGTAAAGGAAGCCAAGACGGGTGACAAAGGCTGGGTGTCCATCAGCGATCCGGCTGCCGCGAAGATTCAGGAACTGAAGAGCCCGGACGGCGGAACGGGCGAAATTCTCCCGGTCGATCCCAACGAGTAAACCAGCTTTGTTGTAGTCGTTTTTTCCGTGAAGCAAGAACGTTTCGCATGGTTTATCGTTCCGGGAGAAGCGAGAAAACCGGACGCGGACGCCAGATGCTCGGCATTGCGCAACATGACATGCCTCGGCGTATCTGCAGTCAATAAAAGATCAATTCAGACATACCGCAGCACGCGTCTCACATGTACCATTCACAAGGATGGAAGCCTGAGCATTTCCACGAAACGGTCTTCAAAATTGGGATCCTGATTAAGCTCAATCACCAAAACTTTTGAGACGGTTGCGATCGCGGTATCGAGTGCCTGTGTACTGCAAAGACACATCCATGCTCCGGCAAGTGAACTATTGCCGATGACTTCGACCTGGGCCGCAGTGAAATGCTGCAGCAACCCCATGCGGATTGCATTCTCCACATTGAGATGCAACCCGAATCCCCCGGCGAGAAACAAGCGATTGACCGCTGTTGGCTGAATGTTGGCCTGGGAAAGCAAGGTGTGCAAGCCTGCGGCAATTGCGGCTTTCGCGGAAATCAGTTTTGCCATGTCGCCTTCACTCACAAGAAGGAAGGCACCGGCTGCATCCTCCGCGATGCGCATTGCGAACCCGGCGCACTCGGTTTTTGTGAAGAACTCAGGCCATTGCGCCATCACGCCTCTGTGGAAGCGGCCGCTTTGATCGAGCACGCCAGCTCGACGGGCTTCTGCAAGAAAATCCACATAGAACGATCCGCACAAACCGGTGGGCTTGCCCTCTCCGATCTGTTCAAACGTCATACACAATGGATCAACCGACATCTTCAGGTGCGTCAGTGCACCATCCGCCGCACGGGTGCCGCAGGTTAGTCCGGCACCTTCGAACGCCGGACCCGCTGCTGTCGAACAGCCGATCACTTTATCGCCCAGGTTCAGGATCATCTCACCATTCGTGCCCATATCCAGCAGGAGGGTGGGAGGCGTGGCGGCGAGCAATTCACTTGCGATCATTCCACCCGCAAGGTCCGATCCGATATACGCCGAGCATCCCGGAAGCAGATGCAACACGGGCTTGATACCGCTCGACCGGTTCCACGGTGATAACAGGTCCCCTTGCAGGAGCCTATGTGCCAGGAACGCGGGCTTGAACGGAACAATTCCGAGCGGCGTTGGATCGATTCCCACCAGCAGGTGCAGCATAGTGGTGTTGCCTGCGACGGCGCCGCAGACAATATCCGCAGGATCGACTTTGGCAGTGCGCGCCACGGTGAGGATCAACGGCAGGAGTGTCTCTTCAATAATGGCCCGCTGCATCTCGATCAGCATTGCCGGATCAGCACAACGCGTGATGCGGGTCAGAACATCATCGCCAAGACGCAACTGCTGGTTGAAGCCGGCAGACCGT
>Ga0105047_10019527_pt1 | contig 10451 bp, 8 predicted proteins | sample MAT04_FD_78384 | JGI IMG/M metagenome (GOLD analysis project Ga0105047, IMG submission 78384) | Freshwater microbial communities from Lake Fryxell liftoff mats and glacier meltwater in Antarctica - MAT-04 (megahit assembly) | ecosystem: Environmental > Aquatic > Freshwater > Ice > Liftoff... | reverse complement strand
GTTTGCCTGGTTGCTGGATCGACTACCGGATCTACCACGACCGGCTGTCAAACGGCCCAAAAAGTCCGCCCAGACCCCCCCGCTGCTGGGGTAGTCATGGCCCGATCGACGATCACAGCCCTGCGGCGGATCACTCAAGAACGTGGGCATGGGTCAACTCCGGGGCGAACCAGAAGTCACTTCCGCAACTCTGCCCCATAGACGGCAGCCGAACCCAGTTGTTCCTCGATCCGAAGCAATTGGTTGTACTTCGCAATGCGGTCGGTGCGGCTCGCGGAGCCCGTCTTGATCTGCCCGCAGTTCGTGGCCACGGCCAGGTCAGCGATGGTCACGTCTTCCGTTTCGCCGCTGCGATGGCTCATGATCGCCGTGAACTTGTTACGCATCGCCCAACCAACCGCGTCGAGCGTTTCGGTCAGCGTGCCGATCTGGTTCACCTTCACCAGAATGCTGTTGCCGCAGCCCTCGGCGATGCCACGCTTGAGCCGTTCCGTGTTGGTCACGAACAAGTCGTCGCCAACGAGCTGAACCTTGCTGCCGAGCTTCGTGGTGAGCTTCTTCCAGCCTGCCCAGTCGTCTTCCGACAGCCCATCCTCGATCGAGATAATCGGGTACTTCGCACACAGCTTCGCCCACAGGTCGATCATCTCGTCGGAGGAAATCACCTTGTCCGGGGCGCTCTTGAAGAAGCAATAGCCTTCCTTGCCCTTGTGCTTCGCTTCCTCGAACAGCTCCGTGCACGCGGCGTCCATCGCGAACGCGATCTGCTCGCCAACCTTGTAGCCTGCCTTTTCGATTGCGGTTGAGATGGTGGCGAGTGCGTCATCGGCCGATGGGATGTTCGGAGCGAAGCCGCCTTCGTCACCGACAGCCGTGTTCAGTCCCTTGTCGTGCAGCACCTTCTTGAGGCTGTGGAACACCTCGGCACCCATCCGCAGCCCTTCGCGGAAGCTCTTGGCCCCGATGGGCATAATCATGAACTCCTGGAAATCGACGGTGCTATCCGCGTGCTTGCCGCCGTTCAGAATGTTCATCAGCGGGACCGGCAGGATGCGGGCGTTGGTGCCGCCAACGTACCGATACAGCGGAAGCCCCAGGGAGTTCGCGGCGGCATGAGCGGCGGCCATCGACACGCCCAGAAGCGCGTTCGCACCCAGGCGGCCCTTGTTTGCGGTGCCGTCAAGTTGGAGCATCTTCGTGTCGATCGCGACCTGATCGTAGACGCTCATGCCAGCGACTGCGGGAGCGATTGTATCGAGGACGTTGCGAACGGCGGTTTGCGTGCCCTTGCCGAGATAGCGCTTTTTGTCGCCGTCGCGGAGTTCGACAGCTTCGTGGGCTCCCGTGCTTGCCCCACTTGGAACCGCAGCGCGGCCCATCGTGCCACAATCCAAATGAACTTCGACTTCGACCGTCGGGTTGCCTCGGCTGTCGAGGATTTCACGGGCCTTGAGGGTGCGGATGGTGGCGTTGCTCATCGTGTGGTGCGACGTGTGGGTTAGCGCGAGCTGTTCGCAGGCGCGGTCGTGTTGGGTGGATCGTGGAGAGTGTTGTTTGGATATGGGCTGGCGAGATGTGGTCAAGACGTGTGAAAAAGGCCGACCGGCTCCGAGTTATTGGGGTCACTTCGGATCGCGCCGCGGGCGTCATGCCCGACGGTTGTGCGACGTGGTGTAAATCGAGTCGGAGCCGGTCGGGTTCGAGGGCCGCAAGGAACGGGAATATCGTGGAATAATTCACCGTTCTGCGGTAACTTGCCCTTTTCACTTGTTCCCAAGGGCAAAACAAATGGAAGTCGCTTACTCATTCATCCGGTTCTCAAGTCGAGAACAACGGAAATGGCATTCAACCCAACGACAGAACGAAATACGTGATGGTTGGTTGAGCAAGCACAACGTTCGACTGCTCGAAGCTATGTCACATATCGGCTCTGCCTTCAAAGGACTTCACCGACAGAACCCCGATACAAACGATTTGGCCAGATTCTTGGCGATGGTGGAAAGCGGCGAAGTGAAGGCCGGAACGTTCCTCATCATCGAAGCCCTAGACCGACTCACGAGAGAGGAAGTTCCGGAAGCCCTGGAATTGGTTTTGGGAATCATGAGGAAGGGAATCCGGATTGCTCAGTTGCTCCCCGTGGAAACCATCTACGACTCTGCCTCATGCCGTGAGCCGATGAAAATCATGATGATGATAATGGAGCTATCACGGGGTAACAGCGAAAGCAAAATGAAATCCGACCGTGTGGGTTTGGCATGGGCAAAGAAGAAAGCGAATGCCAAGCATCGGATTCCACTTGGCAAGAACTGCCCTCAATGGCTCACCCTGGTGGGCGACCACTACGAACCAGTTCCGGCAAAGGTGAAAGCCGTTTTGGAAATTTTCCGGCTTTGTCGAGAGGGTTACGGTTTGTGTTCCATCGTGAAGGAATTGAAAAAACAAAACATCCCGAACATCAGCCGAAGCGGAAAGGATTGGTGTGTGTCTTACGTGGATTTGATTCTGAACGGTCGGGCGGTTCTGGGTGAATACCAATTGATGAGAGCTACGGGAAAAAAGAAAGCAAGAATTCCAACCGGCGAAGTTGTTCAGGGCTATTACCCTGCCATCATGAAAGAGAACGATTGGCTTGTTGCTCAGTCCGCAATCCAAGCACGAAAAAGCAAAGCCGGTAGGCCAGCAACGAAGGAATCCAACATCTTCGCCGGACTCCTGAAATCGGCTCACGGTGGAACGGTCGGATTGAAGGCGAACGGCAAGTATCGGAACCTCATGCCCTACCAAGCAACTCAAGGGTACGACATTCCCCGCACTTCCTTTCCGTTGGAAATTTTCGAGAATCTGTTTCTATCCAAACTGGAAGAGATTCGGGTAGCGGACATTCTGCCCAAGGGAACGGCAGCTTCCCCGCTCACGGCTCTGGAAGCAAAGAACACTTTGCTAAAGAACAAGATTGAAAAGATGCAACGGAACATTGATTCAGATGGTGAAGTTGATGAAGGGATGATGCTAATTCGGAAATGGAAAGCTGAACGGCAAGAAGTGTTAGACGAGATTGACATTGAGAAACAGAAGCAAGCAAGCCCTCTTGCTAGTAGTTGGGGTGAATGTCAAACATTGGTAGGACTGGTGAAAGCTGGTGGTGAAGAAATTAGGATGAAGCTACGGGGAACAATGCGGCGAATCATCTCGGATATCTGGTGTCTGTTTGTGAAGGAAGGTGAGAAGCAGATAGCGATAGTGCAAGTGTTCTTTAAGGGCAGCAAGGAACACCGAGGTTATGGGATGTGGTATCAACCCGGTAGGAGTAGCAAGGAAATGGATTACGGTAGTGTTGGTGGGAAAAGTTTCTCAGATTTTGACCTACGGAAATTTTCGGAATTGGAAGACAAGGACGAATTTAGAAAACGTGCATTGCTGTGGATGATGGAGCTAATGAAGCTGTAGCATCACTCAGGTTAAGCGAACGGTTCCGGGCGGATAGTTCACCGCATTGGAATCGTTCGTGTCTCTGAGAGCGAGCTATTGCAATCTGGCGAGCAATTCCCGTGAACTACCCACGCCCCTAAAGGGGCGGGGCTTCTCGCTTCATCCTCAGCCGACTGAAAGTTCAGCCGGATTGTACCTGAGTCTGCGGGCTTTACTTTCGGGCGTTCCACCCGTAGTTGGTTTAATCCTTGCTTCAACACCATCTTCGCAGCGTTCACGTCACGATCATGATGTATATGCTGTCTAGTGCCTGTTATGCAGATTATGCCAAATCAATTCCTACACACAGCTAATGCAATTTAGTGTAGAAAATGAATGGTGAGCAGCTTAGTAGGCTGTAACCCTAATCGTCGGGGTTGCATTGTAGTTTTTGAATTCTTGTGTGATTACGTGTTGAACGGCATCGGCGTTGTCTGGTGTTGTCAGAATGGAATCGTGGATAGGAGCAAACCAGATATGCGGATAGACTGACATAAGCGTAAGGCACACTCCCCTTATCATGATATCCGATTCCCTTCTCTGTAGTAGTCTAGCAACATTCTTGTAATCACGTTTCTTCATCTCAACTATCTCGGCAGTAACATCAGGAAATAGTTTCTCCATCTCTTTACCAATGCCGTAATGTTTCTTACAGAACAACCACTGAGAGAACAAATTCTTCTTAATCTTCTCAACTGGCATATTGAGTTTGGTTGAGAGGTAGTGATAGAAGTTACCTGATTCTGTTAGCTCTATGTAATGGTTAATTGTCGGAACATTACAGGGAGAGGGAGGGAGAGGAGATAATAAGTTAATTCTGTCTCTTATTTTAATTACTGATTCTGTTAGCTCTATGTGGTTAATTGTCGGAACATTACAGGGAGAGGGAGAGGGATAACCATATAGAGGAGATAATAAGTTAATTCTGTCTCTTATTTCAATACCTAATATCAGTGGCTGACTATTAGCAATATCCAGATTAACCAATTTGACCCCATCAACACTAAGATACTGTCTTGTATCCTTTGGCATGTTGACAATGTTATTATGCAGTCTCTTACCAAACTCATCACAGTGGCTATACCACTTCCCTTTCTGCATTAACATTAGGGAATAAATCCCTCGCATACTTACCTTATCCTTCATAGCATTCGCCAAATCAACAGTTACCCGTTTGAAATTTTCCAACAAAACAGTTTCTAGCTGAGACTTGGGAACACACACTTCCTCTATGGCATCCACTTCCACGAATTCAAAAGCCTGTTTCCTGAATCTTGCTGAGAGCCGGTAGCCTCTCGAATATTCCCCTACCTTGTAACTCAAGTCTCTCTCAATCACACCGCTTGCATCCATCGCATTCACTATCTTGCTGTACTTCCTTTCCGAGAAGTACACGCTTTCAAGTAACATACTGTGAACTCGCACATAGTTCAAATCATAAGCAATATACCGCTCGCACAGCATCCCTACAAATCTTCTCATGCCATCCCAACTATCGGAGTTTTTTGGGAAGAGCAATGTTGGGTTGAAACCTATCGGGTTGAAAATTTCCATTTCTTTCTCTGCTAAATGTTGTCGGTAGATACATACATAATCGTTCCGACACACATTCAAGATAAACCATATTCGGAACGATATACTATTAGTAGTAATAACAGAAAGGAATATGAGATGGTAGCCCAAGTGAATGTTAGGCTAGATGAGTTTTGCTACAAAAGATTAGAGAGGCTCGCAGAGAAACAGAAAAGGCCGGTAGCGAGTATGGCGAGAATCTTAATAGAGCGGACACTAGACGAGATTGAGCCAGAGCAGCAACAGCACTACACAGTGGAAGCGGAAGGAAACATTAACGGGGTGGGCTAAAGATCGGCTCAAAAACTTTCTCAAAATAACTCTTGGTGAAGAAATTTTCAATAGCAGAACACTATGTAAGTATGTGAAGACCATTGCCAAAATGCACTTACTGACAGATGAAGTCGGCTCAAAGAGGCTGCTCGCCACAATGGAAGCGTTCAACGCCGCCTGTAACGAGATTGCCGAAACCTGCTTTGCTGAGCAATCTGCAAGCAAGTACACGATACAAACTCTGGTCTACCATGCCATCCGTGAGAAATACGGCTTGTCTGCACAACTTTGCATCCGTGCCATCGCCAAAACTTGCGAAGCATTTAAGTTGAACAAGAAGGTACAGCCCAAGTTCAAGAAGCATGGGAGTATTACATACGACTCCCGCATCTTGACGTTCAAGGGACTGCACTTGCCGCACCCGCAAGTCAGTATCACGACTTTGGAAGGACGACAACTGTTCAACCTTTCTATTTGTGCTTACTTCGCCGCTCGCACAAGTCGAGTGCAAGGACAAGTAGACTTGGTATATCTTGATGGTAAGTTCTTCTTGTACGCTACTTGCGACATGCCAGAAGAAACACCGCTTGAACCTGACGATGTTCTTGGGATTGATCTCGGAGTCAAAAATATCGCTGTAGATAACACTGGAACTACGTTCTCCAATGAGAAGGTTGAGGCGGTTAGGAAGCGAGTCCATAAGCATCGTGCGGCTCTACAGAGCAAAGGAACGAAGTCAGCGAAGCGAAGGTTGAAGAAAGTATCACGCAAGGAAAGTCGGTTCAGGGCTGACACTAATCATTGTGTGAGCAAGTATCTCGTTGCGAAAGCCAAAGGCACTGGTTGTGCTATCGCTCTGGAAGACCTGAGCGGTATCAACACCAGAACAACGGTTCGGAAGAAGCAACGAGCGGAACGATTGAGTTGGGCGTTCTACCAACTCCGCAGTTTCATTACTTACAAGGCGAAACTTGCTGGTGTTACGGTTGTCTTGATTGATCCACGTTACACTTCGCAAAGGTGCAACAAGTGTGGTCATACTGAGAAAGCTAACCGCAACAGTCAAGCAGAGTTTTGTTGCAAGTCGTGTGGTCATGTGGATCATGCTGACTGTAATGGTGCAAAGAACATTCGGGATAAAGGGCTGTTGTCAATCAGCCTGTTGGCGTCCGCTAAGAAACTGTTAAAAGTTGCTTAGAATTGGAATGCCAAGCCCCGACCTCTTTAGGGGCGGGGTAGTTGACGGTGTGAGTTTCGAGCGAGGAAGCAACAAATCGTTTTTGTTGCTGGCTTGCTTAATTACAGTATGCTAATAGACCGAATCATTTACGCACGACTTGTAGCAGATACCAGATTAAGCAATCTTGTCGGGGGCCGAATCGTTCCCACGACACCAACTGTGAATTCTAACCTGCCTCATCTCACCTATTCAACAGTAGACACACAAACCACCAGCAATAACGATGGGGCTTCCTCGCTCGAAACTCACACCGTCAACATTATCGCCAATGCCTTGACCGTGAACGAAGTGGACGAAATTTTGTCACAAGTGAAAAACACTCTTCACGGCTACCGGGCGGGGCAAGTACGATTCGCCAAACTGGTAAGCTATGCAGACCTAGCCATCGAGAACGGTTCATCTGCTCAACAAACCTACTCAGTAATACAAGACAGCGAAGTTCTCAGCAGAATCATCAACATCACCAGAAACAGTGACAAGGTAATCACACTGCGAAACCTTACCAGTTCTCTAACAGGCTTGCCCGTGGACGATGCCACGGTAACCGCTATCGTGGAAAATTTAGAAGACGATACCGTCTACTCATTCTCGTTACCATTCGTCAGCACTGGTGGGTATCAGGGAACACTACCAGCAGCAACAACAGCAACATTCAGCGATTCACAATACACACTCACAGTTACAGCAGTGGCACCAGAAGGAACGGTGACCCTCAGAGCAGATATCGTGATGTTAAACTAACTCGTAAATGTCGCCAGTTAGCGAATCCTCAATAACCAGTTCTCCGAAAATTTCATCATCCCGCAATTCGCCATCTAGTTCAACGGATGGCGTTGCCAATGCTGCCTTCCCTCGCAGGCTGATTGCACCAGATGCCAAGTAAGTGAAGGAAGGCCGGTAGCTCGACAAGCCGGAACCACCAGTTTGAAATTTTCCACCAGCATCACAAGCCAACCGGATAACCAATCCCGCACTGCCCGTTAGTCCACAACCCCCACCATTCGCAATAGGAAGCCCCACAGCAGGCGAACACGAACCACCGAGGGTAATTCCCCCCGTGGCGACCAATGGCAAGCCAACAGCAATTCCCGACGAACCCACAAGAGAGATTGAGCCAGAGCCAACGTAGTCGAACACTGCCCCGTAGCTCGATGGCGATTCCCCACCGAGGACGATTGAGCCAGCAGCTTCGGCAGCAACTCCAATTACCAAGCCAGCAGAGCCAGCAAGCGAACAACTGCCGTTGCCCTGGTGCGAGATTCCCAACACGACAGGACAAGAGCCAGCGAGTGAGAGAGAGCCAGCAGCTTCCCGACCGATGCTAACCGCTAAACCAGCTTCACCACGAACCGAGCAACTACCCGACGAATGGAAAATTTCCACAACCCCGAACGGACAAACACCAGCTACCCCGATTCCACCAGAACCAACAAACACCAAACCGCCAAGAGCCAAGCCAGCTTCCCCGCTCACCGAGCAACTACCCGACGAATGGAAAATTTCCATTACCCCGAACGGACAAACACCAGCTACCCCAATTCCACCAGAGCCAGCGAACACCAAACCGCCAACACTCAACCCGCAAGAGCCAGTAAGCGAGCGAGAACCAACAAACGGAATGGTTAATCCCAAGCCAGCAGGAGCAACACCAGCTATTGACCTTGAGCCCACAAACGGAATGTTCAATCCCAATCGAGTCGGAGCAATACCAGCAAGCGAAGCACTACCAAAGGCAATGTAAGTAAAGGCTGTTGTTGATTCCACCAATTCAAGCATTGTTGCAGTTGTCGAGAATCCGACTTCATGAAATAACTTCATGTTCAACGAAGCACCAGAAGAAAAATTTGCAGTAGTTGCCGCATGACATAAACAAATATCAGTAGTATCGCCAGCAGGATTTGCATTGATTGTTCTTTGTATAACTGCATTTAAGGAATTTGTTTGTGCAGTTTTAGTGCCTTCACTTCCTGCCAACATCACTCCCCATGAAGTTGGACCGGCCATAGTTTGGGTTAAAGACACTTCGCCAGATGTTGTACTACTTGATTTTGAAGACTGAGCAACTGAACCAACACCACCATAAACCACAGCACACAAAGCCATAGATGAAGGTGTTGCGTCTGGAGTTGCAAGAATTGTTATTGTTCCACTAGCAGTTGCAAAAGCCCAGGTTGTGAATTCAGTAGCCGATGGAGCATTGTTATTAACAACCTGTGTTGCAAAGGAACCAAGTGTTCCCGTTCCCGCACTTTTGGTAAATGTGCAAGATGAAGCCGCATCATAAGCCATAAGAGTAACAACAACTAAATCACCAGACGTTACAGAGAATGAAGGTGTTGATAGTGTTGCAAACCCACCGATTGTGGCTCCTGTGGTTGCAGTGATGTTGTTATTGATTACTGTGATTGCCATATCATAATTAGAATGCTGATGACGGTACGGCTCGTGTGTTAACAGCTATTTAGGCTCTAGAGGTTACCGCTCCTCGAAAAAGGGTGCAACCAACTTTCAGATACCCTAAAATTTCAATACCCGAATACTTACTTAAAATTTCAATACCCGAATACTTACTTAAAATTTCAATACCCGAATACCACCTTTCAGATACCCTAAAATTTCAATACCCGAATACTTACTTAATATGGATATGACACTAACAACTAACGACTTTATACATTCATTCATTAAGCGACACGAGCAACGCTGTCGAGATGATGGCACACTTAACGAAGCAACTAGAGATGCTTTTGAATTGCTTGCTCGCACTTACGGAATGCTGATGACAATTGATTTAGAAGATGCCAAGTATGGCGTACTTCGCTGGACAAGCCTAACCAAAACTTTCGAGAGGCAAGCCCTACCGTTTGGCATTGCAAGTAAGAAAGCACCAGCACCGAAAATTAAAGACATCAGCGACGTGATAAGGGAAGCCAATGCCGGACAAGATGAAGAAAGCTAAAGCCCCTCGCAGAAAACAAGATGAGCTAACGCAGAGAGCCGAGAGCGAGAACTACAACTATCGGCACCAGCAGTTGAGAAAGCAGCTATTGCAAAATTTTCCAATCTGTACGGCTTGCAATAAGGCGTGGTCTACCGATGCCGACCACTTACGATACCCCGCTACATCCATCGAGGATTACGAAGCACTGTGTAATAAGTGCCACATGAGGCGAGAACACGAGAAACATCGAGGACAATGTTAGAGCCAGCAATACCAGCATGGGCAATGCGAACGAAAGCAGATGATAGAGCGGTAACCGAGGGATGCTACTGGAATCAACAGCGAGCAAGCAAAGCAACCAATTTCATTTCCAAGTTCTTTCACACTCAGTTTTCCAAAAATTTCAAACTGACAACTGAGCAGTTCCAACTGATTCAACAGCTTTACGGTTTCAGGTTACCAAACGGTAACCGACGATTCCGCTTTGCCAACATTCACGTTCCAAAGAAGTCGTTCGGTAAGACGATGTTGACCGCAGCGATTTGTTACTACGAACTTTGTTCGGGGGAAGAATCAAGCCCATTTATTTGCTCTAGTGCTGCGAGTCGTGAAAATGCCGCACAGATATTTGACGAAGTGAGGTACGCTCTTGAGCGGTCGCCGTTTGAAAATTTCGCCAACGTGAAACGGCACACGAAAGAAATAGAAATCGTCGGGCTGAATTCCCGTTACCGAAGTCTCGCCAGTGACGGGAAACGTGTTCACGGTTTCAATTGCTCGCTGTGCGTTCTCGATGAGTGTCACGTCATTCCCGCCGAACTTTGGCGTTCCCTGCGATACTCCACGGCAGCAAGGCCGAACGGCTTGCTCATTTGCATATCGACCAGTGGGGAGGATTTAAGTCACTGGTATACGTCCGTATATCAAAAGAGTAAAAGAGTTTTAGAGGGAACTGAT
>Ga0105047_10019526_pt1 | contig 10451 bp, 7 predicted proteins | sample MAT04_FD_78384 | JGI IMG/M metagenome (GOLD analysis project Ga0105047, IMG submission 78384) | Freshwater microbial communities from Lake Fryxell liftoff mats and glacier meltwater in Antarctica - MAT-04 (megahit assembly) | ecosystem: Environmental > Aquatic > Freshwater > Ice > Liftoff... | reverse complement strand
TTCCCCGAACGCCAAGCTGACGGACGGCTCCCAGCTGGACCTGGACGGCTGCCCGGTGCGCCTGAAAGTCAACCCTCGCGCCCGCCGCGTCAGCCTCAGGCTCGACGTCGTCCGGCGCGAGGTGGTGGCCACAGCCCCGACGGTCCGTCGCCTGAAGGACGCGGCGGCTTTCGCCGGTCAGAGGCGGGCCTGGATCGCGGCGCAGCTGGCGGCGCTGCCTGACGCCGCGCGCCTGGCGCCCGGCGAGACGATCGAGGTTTTGGGCCGGCCGTGCCGCCTTGTCAGCACGGCCCGTCGCGCCGACGCCGGCCTCGCCGAGGATGCGGACGGGCTTCGCCTGTCGGCGCAAGGGGAGGGGGCGATCTTCGCCCTGCGCGCGGGCCGGCTGCTGCGCGCGCACGCCCTGAGCGTCATGCGTGAGCGCACCGCGCACCACGCCGCCGCCCTGGGTTGTCCGGCTCCGGCGGTGGCGGTGACCGACACCCGCAGCCGGTGGGGGTCATGCAAGCCCGCAGCGGCCGGAGCCGCGGCGTGCGGGACGGTGCGCTATTCCTGGCGGCTGGTGCTGGCGCCCTGGTTCGTGGCCGACTACGTCGCCGCCCACGAGTGCGCCCACCTCAAGGAGGCCAATCATGGGCCGAAGTTCTGGGCCCTGGTGCGTCAGCAGGTCGGGCCCGAGCGGGCCGCCCGCGCCTGGCTTCGCGCCCACGGTTCCCGGCTACATGCGGTGGGCCGCGATCGGGCTTCGGCTCAGTAGAGCAGATCGTCGATCGATCGCGGCGGCGGCTCGGCCGGCTCAGCCATGGGCGGCGGCAGGAGGGCGGGGTCGGGGCCGTCGAGCAGGTCGCCGATGGGATCGTCGCTGGGTCCGGTGGTGACAGGCGGCGGCGCCCCCCCGGGGATTGCGCCCACTTGCAGACGCGGCAGGGCGGCGGACATGAAATCACGCCATATGCCGGCAGGGACCCCGCCGCCGGTGACCCCCTTCATCGCCGAGTTGTCGTCCTTGCCGACCCAGACGGCGGTGACGAAGCCGGAGGTGTAGCCGACGAACCAGGCGTCGCGATAATCGGATGTGGTTCCGGTCTTGCCGGCAAGGTCGTAGCCGGCCACCCGGGCGCGAGTGCCGGTGCCGGAGATCAGCACCTGGCGCAGCATCTGATTCATGTACTGAAGGGCGGGCGAGCCGATCACCGCGACCTTGGCCGGCCGATCGACGCTGTGATCGTAGATCACCTTGCCTTGGGCGGTGCGGATGCGTTCGATGCCGTAGGCCTTGGCCGCGAAGCCGCCGTTTGAGAACGGGGCGTAGGCCTGGGCCATCTCCAGCGGGCTGACCTCGACGGCTCCAAGCGCCATGGATGGGTCCTGCTGGATCGGCGAGGCGATGCCCAGGCGCCGGGCGGTGCGGGCGACATTGGCGGTGCCGACCTCGTCGGCCAAGCGGGCGGCGACCGTGTTGATCGACTGCGCCAGGGCCGTTTGCAGAGTGATGGGGCCGAGGTATTTGCCGGTGTAGTTCTTGGGCTCCCACGAGCCGATCTTCAGCGGCTCGTCGGCGACGACGACGTTGGGCGAACGCCCCGCCTCCATAGCCGTCAGGAAAACGAATGGCTTGAAGGCCGAACCCGCCTGGCGACGGGCATCGGAGGCCCGATTGAACTGGCTCTGGCCATAGTTCACTCCGCCGACGAAGGCGCGGACACGCCCCTCGCCGTCCAGCGCGACCACAGCGGTCTGGCGCACGCCCTTGGCCCGAGCGTCGGCGCCGGCGGCCTGGCGGGCCGCGCGTTCAGCGGCGGCCTGGATCGGCAGGTCGATGGTCGTCTCGACCACCAGATCCTCGGTGGCGTCGCCGACCAGGGCGCGCACCTCGCTGTCGATCCAGTCGACGAAATACTGCGCGCGCTGATTGGCCAGGGTGGAGGAGACCCGCACCGGCTCTTTGAAGGCGGCGTCCCGCTGGGCCGCCGTGATCGCCTTGGTCTCCACCATCTCATCCAGGACGATGGTGGCGCGCCGCTCGGCGCGGGCGGTGTCGGACAGGGGGCTGTAGCGGGAAGGCCCCTTCATCAACCCGGCGAGCAGAGCCGCCTCGCCGACGCTGAGGCGCGACGCCGGCTTGTTGAAGTATCGCTGGGCGGCCGCTTCGATGCCGTAAGCGCCGGCGCCGAAATAGACCCGGTTCAGGTAGAGCGCCAGGATCTCCTTCTTGGTGAACTTCAGCTCCAGCCATACCGCCAGGATGATCTCTTGCACCTTGCGCCGGATGGTCTGGCGGGGAGTGAGGAACAGGTTGCGCGCGAGCTGCTGGGTGATCGTCGAGCCGCCCTGCAGCCCTCGCCGGCCGCCGATGTTCGAGACTATCGCCCGCGAGATGCCGATCGGGTCGAACCCGGGGTGATAGTAGAAACGCCGGTCCTCGATGGCGATGAAGGCCGCGGGCACGTAGGGCGGCAGTTCGCTCAGATCCACCGGCGGCGCGAACTGGCTGCCGCGCACCGCCACCAGGGCTCCGGACCGATCGAGGTAGGAGATCGAGGGCTGACGCTCGGTGTTGTAGAGGGTGGAGGTGTCAGGCAGGTCGGTGGCGAAGACGGCGAAGAAGGCGACTAGGAAGATCATCCCCCAGACGCCGGCCACCATGGTCCAGTAGAGAAACGCCTGGCCGCCGGTGCGCTTGCGGGGGGCGGGTCGCCCGCCGCCCCGCGGTCTGGGTCCCCCCGAGCCGCCCGAAGCGCCGCCTTGGCCGTAGGTCATCTCAGGTCTCCGGCGCATCGACGCATCGACGCCTTGTAGCTGGGCGCCGCCCAAGGCGCGAGACGGGAATCCTCGGTCATCCGGGCCGATGCCCGGTTCACGGAACCGTGAAGACCCTGGCCAAGGGGATGGGCGAAATCAAGGCGAGGCTGCGCCCGCTGTGCTAAGGCGCGATCATGAGCCGTAAGATCGCAGCCTTCGTCGCGGGCGTCCTCGACGCCGCCAACGCCATTCAGCCCGCCCGCCAGCGCGGCAAGACGGTCGCCAACCTGATGGCGGCGCTCGAGGCCCGCGGCGCCCGGACGGTGCAGACCCCGCATGGCCCCCTACGGTTCATGACCCACCGCGGGCGTCACGTCGGCGGGGCGGTCGACAATTTCAACGGCAACGAGCCTGAGACTTTGGCTTGGCTGGACGAGATCGCCCCTGGCGAGGTGCTGTGGGACATCGGCGCAGCCTTCGGCCAATTCGCGCTCTACGCGGGCCTGCGCGGGGTGCGGGTCATCGCTTTCGAGCCCAAGGCGACCTCCTACGGCCTGCTGGTGGAGCATATCGCCCTGAACGGTCTGGGCGGGACGGTGACCGCCCTGTGCCTCGCCCTGTCCGACAAGACCGGCCTGACGGGACTGCTTCTCAACGACATGACGCCGGGCTCGGCCCTGAACACCGTCACCGGCTCGCTGAATCAGTTCGGCCAGGCGCCCACGGGCTTCGAACAGCCGGTCTTCGCTGCGACTATGGACGAGGCGGCGTCGATCTGGGGCCTGCCAGCGCCCGACCACATCAAGCTGGACGTGGACGGGATCGAGGCGTGGATTCTCCGCGGCGGACCCCGGTGTCTTTCCGGGGTCAAGTCCGTCCTGATTGAGATCGAAGGCGCCCACGCCGCGGCGCTGGAAGCGGAGGCCCTGCCGCTGTTTGCAGCGGCCGGCATGGCTGAAGACCCGGCCCTGAGAGGCAAGGGCTCCGGGCGCAATCGGCTGTTTCGCCGGGCCCCTATTTCTTAGGGTACTGGATCGCCCAGTCGGCCTTCAGCTCGTCCAGGGTGACCTTGCCGTCCTTGTCGGCGTCCGCGCGATCGAAGGAGCCGCGCGGCCACCGGCGAACCTCGTCCTTGGTCACCACGCCGTCCTTGTTGGCGTCGCTCCAGGCGATGATTCTCTCCGGCGTCATGCCAAATGGCCGAGAGGCGGCCGCGGCGGGGGCTGCGGGGGCGACACAGGCCAGAGCGACGGCGGCGAGAAGCGCGAATTTCATATGTGTCCTCGTGGCGATAGCCCAGCGGGCGAATATCGCCTGCCATGACTGAGCCGGCGCGACTGGATTGATCGGCGCCCGCTCGGCCGGAGCCCTCGCCCTTGGGGGCTAGGGCTCCGGCCATAGCCGGCTGTGTCCGGCGTCCTATTTCGCAGGATAGTTGGCGGCCCAGTCGGCCTTCAGCTCGTCCACGGTGACCTTGCCGTCCTTGTTGGCGTCCGCGCGATCGAAGGTGCCGGCCGGCCACCTCTCAGTCTCGTCCTTGGTCACTGCGCCGTCCTTGTTGGCGTCGCTCATGGCGACGACGCTTTCGGGAGTCATGCCGGGGGGCGGGCCGTCAGCGGCCATGGCGGGGGCGGCGACGGCCATGGCGGCGGCGGCGAGAAGAGCGATTTTCATGGATTTCCTCGTGTCGATGGTCAGCGCGCCCAGCACGAGCGGCTTACCGCCCTACCACGCCCTCGGCCCGGCCGCATAGATTGACCGGGCGTTAAGTCGCCAATTGTAGGATGCGGCATGGCCGATTTCGCCGACATCCTTCAGGCGCTCGCCTGCCCCGCAGCGATAATCGATGCGGACGGCCGCTTCAGCCTCACCAACGACGCCTTCGAGGGCGCCGGCCTCGCGGCGTCGGCCCTGGCCGAGCTTGGGCCAGGCGACCGGATAGAAAGCGCCTCGCCCGCGGGCGGCTCGTGGGTGTGGCGCGCCGCGCCGCTGCCGTCCGGCGCGCGGCTGGTCACCGCAGAGGCCGGAACCGCCAACCCGAGCAGCCGGGAGCGGTACCTCGCCGCCCTGAGCCACGAGTTGCGCACCCCGCTCAATGGGGTGCTCGGCATGGCCGGCCTGCTCGGTCGCACGCGTCTGGACGCCGATCAGCGCGCCTATGTGGCGGCCCTCAAGGATTCCGGCGAGCACCTGCTCGGGCTGGTCAACGACGTTCTCGACCTAGCCAAGCTGGAGTCCGGCCAGATCGACCTGGAGCCGCACGCTGTCGATATCGAACGCCTCCTGCAGGGGGTGACCGAACTGCTCAGCCCCCGGGCCCATGAGAAGGGCTTGGAGATCGCCTGGGCGGCGCCAGGGGCGCTCCCGCAGGTGCTGGCCGACGACGGCCGCCTCAGGCAGATCCTGTTCAACCTCGCCGGCAACGCGATCAAGTTCACCGAGACCGGCGGCGTGCTGCTGTCGGTCGAAGGGGCGGCCAAGGCGGGCAAATGGCGCTTGCGCTTCTGCGTGGCCGACACCGGGCCCGGCGTGCCCCAGGCGGATCAGGCGCGCATTTTCGAAGAGTTCGCCCGGATGGACGGGCCGCAACAGCGCCTCGAAGGCGCCGGCCTAGGCCTGGCGATCGTCCGCCGACTGGCGCAGGCTCACGGCGGAACCGTCGGCGTATCAGCCCGTCCCGGCGGCGGCGCGGTGTTCTGGTTCGAGGCCGCCTTCGCGGTCGTCCGGGCCGTGGGCCAGGCTCAACCCCTGGCGGGGCTCTGCGTCGCCGTGGTCTCTCCCAACGAGATGGTCCGCCAAGCCGCGCGCCGCCAAATCGAGGCCTGCGGGGGTTCCGCCCTGGCCTTCGACGATCTCGCCGCGGCCCAGGCCGCGCCGGAGGCCGCCGTGTTTCTCGTCGATCACGCCCTGGCGCGGCCTGGTCGGACGCTTAAGCCGCCGGCCGGGCGGGCGGCGCTGGTGCTGCTGGCTCCGGAGGAGCGGGCGCGAATCACCCGTTGTCGCCGCGCGGGGTTCGCCGGCTATCTGATCAAGCCGCTGCGCCGCGCTTCCCTCGCCGAGCGGGTTCTGGCGGTCACGGGCGGCGCTGACGCCGCCCCCGCGTACGCGCCGCCGGAAGACGACCGGATCGCTGCGGTCGCCGGGCTGGACCTCAAGGTGTTGCTGGCCGAGGATAATCCGATCAACGCCCTGCTCGCCCGCGCCCTGCTTGAGCGCGAGGGCTGTGCGGTGCGCCGGGTGGCGAACGGAGCAGAAGCCCTGGAGGCCGCCGCCGCCGCCGCTTACGACCTGATCCTGATGGACGTCCGCATGCCGGGCATAGACGGATTGCAGGCGGCCGCCGCGCTGCGGGCGCGCGGCATAACAGCCCCCATCGTCGCCCTGACCGCGGACGCTTTCGAGGACGACCGCAAGGCCTGCCTCGCCGCGGGCATGGACGATTTTCTAACCAAGCCGCTGGACCTCGCGGCCCTGCGCGCCGTGCTGGCCCGCTGGGCGGGGTTTACGGCGCCGGTTGCTGAGGCCAAGTTGGCGAGCTGATCGGGGGCCAAGCCCTTGCGGGGATGGCCAGATGACCGACGAGACACCTACGCCCCAGGCGCCGCTCGAGGGCCGCAGCTTTATCGATTCGCTGCGGGTGTTCATCGAGCGCCGCTCGCTGGTGATGCTAGCGCTGGGCTTCGCCTCGGGCCTACCGTTCCTGCTGATCTTCGACACCCTCTCCGCCTGGCTGCGCGAAGCCGGCCTGTCGCTGGAGGTGATCGGGATCTTCAGTCTCGCGACCCTGTCCTATTCATTCAAGTTCCTGTGGGCGCCGCTGATCGACCGCACCACCGTGCCCGGCCTGACGCGGTTGCTGGGACACCGCCGGTCCTGGATGCTGGTTACCCAGGCCGTGGTCATCGTCGGGTTGTGGCTCATCGCGACGGTCGATCCGGCGCGCAATCTGGGGCTGATGGCGGCGTTCGCCGTAATGACGGGGTTCTTCGCCGCCACCCAGGACATCGTCATCGACGCCTGGCGCATCGAGTCCGCTGAACCGTCCAAACAGGGGGCCATGGCCGCCGCCTACCAGTGGGGCTATCGCATCGCCATGATTACGGCGGGGGCCGCGCCCCTGCTGATGGCCGAGACCTACGGCTGGAATCTGTCCTATGCGGTTATGGCCTGCCTGATGGGGATCGGTGTGGCGGGCGTCCTGTTCGCGCCGCGGGAAACCGCGCACATCGTAAGGCCCATCCATGCCGAGGGCGTGCGAGCGGCGCCCGCCCTCGAGGCGGCCGAGTGGCTGCTGCGCCTGACGCTGTTCGCCCTGGGCGCCGTCGTCCTTGGTTCAGGCCTGGCCGGGGACGCCAGCCTGCTGTCGGGAGCCTTGGCGGGCCTGGGCTGGCCCGACGCCGGCGCTGCGCTCAAGACCCTGTGGACCGCAAAGCCATGGGGCGTGTTCGTCCAGCTGGTCGGCGTGGTCGCCGGCGGCCTGATCATCTTCCTGGCCGCGCGGCCCCTGCCCGGCGCTCGGACCCGGCCGGGAATCTATCTGTCGGCCGCCCTCGGCGAGCCCCTGACCGACTTCTTCGGGCGCTACGGCAAGGCGGCCGGGCTGATCCTGGCCCTGATCTGCCTCTACCGCGTGTCCGACTTCGTCCTCAACATCATGAACCCCTTCTACCTCGACCTGGGATTCTCGAAGGTGGAGGTCGCCGAGGTGCGCAAGGTTTTCGGCGTGTTCATGACCGTCATCGGGGTGTTTCTCGGCGGGCTCGCCGTCGCTCGGCTAGGATTGATGCGGGCGCTGGTGGTCGGCGCCTTCGCGGGGCCGCTGAGCAATCTGGTGTTCGCCTGGCTCGCCACCCAGGGGCCTAGCCTGCCGGCCCTGACCGTGGCCATCGGCGTGGACAACATCGCCTCTGGCCTCGCCGGCACATGCCTGATCGCCTATATGTCGAGCCTGACGGCGGCAGGGTTCACCGCCACCCAATACGCCCTGTTCTCGTCGCTCTACGCCCTTCCCGGCAAGTTGATCGCTTCGCAGTCGGGCCGCCTCGTCGAAGGCGCCGCCCGCGCGGCTGAGGCGGGGGGCGTGCTGGCCCCGCTGAAGTCCCTGTTCCTCGGACTTCCGGCCGGCGCCCTGGCCAGCGGCGCCACCAAGGTCCAGGTCAGCCCGGCCGCCCTTGGGGCCGGCTATCTGGTGTTTTTTCTCTACTCCAGCCTCATCGGCCTGGGGGCCATCGTGCTGGTGTTCATGGTCTACCGCCGCCAGGGCAGGTCGGACGCCGGCGTGGTCGGCGTGCCGGAAACGGCTGGCGGCTAGGCCTGCTCCACCGCTTCCGCCGAGGCGCGGACATCGTAGGCGGCGAAGGTCGCGGTTTGGAGGATCTGCGAGACTGAGGCCGACAGCGGGCAGATCTGCACCGACTTGGACATGCCCAAAAGGATCGGGCCCACCAGGGTGGCGCCGCCGAGGGACTGGATCAGCTTGGTGGAGATCGAGGCCGAGTGGATCGCCGGCATGATCAGCACATTGGCCGGACCCTTCAGGCGCAGGAACGGGTAGTTGCCGCGCAGGTCCGGCTCCAGGGCCAGATCGGGGGGCATCTCGCCCTCGTACTCGAAGTCGATATCGTCCCGCGCGTCGAGCAGGGCCACGGCCTCGCGCACCCGGTCGCCGCGCTCGCCGCGCGGATCGCCGAAGGTGGAGTAGGACATGAAGGCGACGCTGGGGGTGTAGCCGAGGTGGCGCACCGCATTGGCCGCCGTGATCGCGATCTCCATGAGTTCGGGCCCGGTGGGCATTTCGGTGATGGTGGTGTCCGCGATGAAAAGGGTGTGTCCCTTGGCCATCAGCACCGACATGCCGATCACCCGGCCGTCCGGGGACGGGTCGATGAGGCGGGACACCTCGCGCAGGGACTGCTGGAAGGTGCGGGTCACGCCGGTGACCACCGCATCGGCCTCGCCCAGGGCGACCATGGCGGCGGCGAAGGAATTGCGGTCCTGGTTGATCAGGCGCTGGACGTCGCGCTTGAGCATCCCCTGGCGCTGGGCCCGTCCGTAGAGCAGATCGACATAGGCCGAATTGCGGTCCGACATCCGCGCGTTGACGATCTCGAGGCCCGCCTCGTCCGGATTGATGCCAGCCAGCTTCATGTTTTCCAGCACCAGGTTCTCGCGCCCGCACAGCACCGCCTGGCCAAGCCCCTGGTTCTGGAAGGCATAGGCGGCGCGGATCACCGCCGTTTCCTCGCCCTCGGCGAAGACGATGCGTTTCTGCGGCCCGCGCTGAACGGCCCCCGAAATCTTCTGCAGGAAGCCCGCGGCGGGATCCAGGCGCTGGGCCAGACTCCGGCGGTAGGCGTCCATGTCCTCGATGGGCTTGCGCGCGACCCCGGTGTCCATCGCCGCCTGGGCGACGAACGGCGGCACGTACCAGATCAGCCGGGGATCGAACGGCGACGGGATGATGTATTCCGGCCCGAACTTCAGGCGGCGGCCGTGATAGGCGGCGGCGACCTCGTCGGGCACGTCCTCGCGCGCCAGCTGGGCCAGGGCGCGGGCGGCGGCGATCTTCATCTCGTGGTTCACCCGCCGGGCGCGCACGTCGAGGGCTCCCCGGAAGATATAGGGGAAGCCTAGGACGTTGTTGACCTGGTTGGGATAGTCCGACCGGCCAGTGCCGATGATGGCGTCGCTGCGGACCGCCTTGATCTCTTCGGGGGTGATCTCCGGGTCGGGGTTGGCCATGGCGAAGATCAGAGGGTTGGGCGCCATGGAGGCGACCATGTCCTGAGTGACGGCGCCCTTGGCGGACAGGCCGATGAACACGTCGGCGCCCGTCATGGCCTCGGCGAGGGTGCGCAGGGGGGTGTCGACGGCGTGGGCCGACTTCCACTGGTTCATGTCCTCGGTGCGGCCGCGGTATAGGACGCCCTTGCGGTCCACGGCGATGCAGTTCTCCGACCGCACGCCCATGGCCTTGATCAGCTCCAGGGTGGCGATCCCCGCCGCGCCGGGCCCGTTGAGCACCACCTTGACGTCCTTCAGCTCGCGGCCGCCGATCAGGCAGGCGTTGATCAGGCCGGCGGCGCAGATGACGGCGGTGCCGTGCTGGTCGTCGTGAAACACCGGGATGTCGAGCAGCTCCTGCAGCTCGGTTTCGATGCGAAAGCACTCGGGAGACTTGATGTCCTCGAGGTTGATGCCGCCGAAGGTGACCCCGATGTTCTTGACCACGGTGATGACTTCGTCGGGGTCCGTCGCGCTGATTTCGATGTCGATGGAATCCACGTCGGCGAAGCGTTTGAACAACACGCTCTTGCCCTCCATCACCGGCTTGGAGGCCAGGGCGCCGAGATTGCCCATGCCGAGGATAGCCGTTCCGTTGGAGATCACGGCCACCAGATTGCCCTTGGAGGTGTAGTCGTAGGCGGCGTCGGGGTCCTCGGCGATCGCGCGCACCGGCGCAGCCACCCCGGGTGAATAGGCCAGGGACAGGTCGCGCTGAGTCGCCATCGGCTTGGTGGCCACGATCGCCACCTTTCCCGGAGTCGGGAACTTGTGGAAGGCGAGGGCCTCTTCGTCGGTGAATGTCTGCCGGTCGGACTCTTCCATCGAAAATCTGCTCATACGCGGCCGAATCCCGCCGATCGCCTACCCTAACGGCGCTCCCCATCGCTCACAACCACCGACTGTCAGACAATTTGGCGATCTAT
>Ga0105047_10019525_pt1 | contig 10451 bp, 9 predicted proteins | sample MAT04_FD_78384 | JGI IMG/M metagenome (GOLD analysis project Ga0105047, IMG submission 78384) | Freshwater microbial communities from Lake Fryxell liftoff mats and glacier meltwater in Antarctica - MAT-04 (megahit assembly) | ecosystem: Environmental > Aquatic > Freshwater > Ice > Liftoff... | reverse complement strand
TTTCAGTTGACGCAGGGCTCATTCACTGTAATTACCGGCCAAATTGGCGCGGGCAAGACCACACTGCTGCGTACCCTGCTGGGATTATTGCCCAAAGATGCCGGCGAGATTCGCTGGAATGCGCGTGTGGTCACCGCACCGGATACCTTCTTCACGCCACCACACAGCGCCTATACACCGCAGGCACCGCGCCTGTTTAGCAATTCGCTGCGCGAAAATATCCTCTTGGGGCTACGTGCAGAGCAGGATGATCTAGCCGCAGCCATCCACGCCGCGGTACTGGAACAGGATCTCGCGACCTTGCCGCACGGGTTGGAGACGGTGGTTGGGCCGCGCGGCGTGCGACTCTCGGGTGGACAGAGCCAGCGTGCCGCCGCCGCGCGCATGTTTGTGCGCCACCCGCAATTGCTCGTCTTCGACGATCTCTCTAGCGCACTGGACATTGAGACCGAGCAACAGTTGTGGGAACGCTTGACTCAAGCGGAGAATTTACCAATTACTTGTCTGGTGGTGTCACACCGCCGCGCCGCCTTGCGTCGCGCTGATCAGATCATTGTGTTGAAGGACGGGCGCATTGACGCCGTGGGCACACTAGACGAGTTGCTGGCAACCAACCCGACAATGCGCCAGTTGTGGACGGGTGAAGCGGGGTAGCACGGGCTAGAGCGTTAGGGTTTCAAAGACCCTGACGCTCTAAAATCGGCAGCTGGATATCCCCGGCTACGGTCTGGCAAAATGATCAAGAATATGGTAGCATAAACGCGCAATCTTTTCCCTTCACCGAACGGGCAACCGCAGCACAAGATCGGAATTGGTATGGACTATCGCAACTTTGGGCGCACCGGCGTGTGGGTAAGTCCGCTCTGTCTGGGCGCATGGCAATTTGGTCAGCGCACGCCCAAAGCTGATGCGCTGCGCATGGTCGATGAAGCCCTGGCCGCTGGCATCAATTTTATCGATACAGCCAGCGTCTATGGTCACGGCACCAGTGAAACGATTCTGGGTGAGGCGCTCCAGCCAGCCAGCAAACGCCAGCGGGTTTTTCTGGCCACCAAATTTTCCTATGGCGTGAGCCGCCATAAGATTATCGAACAGTGCGAGGCGTCGCTGCGGCGGCTACAAACTGACTATCTGGATCTCTACCAATTTCATTCGTCTTGGCCAGAGATTCCCATCGACGAAAGTTTGCGCGCCCTAGACGATCTGGTGCGGGCGGGCAAGGTGCGCTATATTGGCACAAGCAATTTTATGGGTTGGCAAGAGATGGAAGCGCTATGGGCAGCCGACACATTGCGTCTACACCGCCCCGTGTGTAGCCAACCGGCGTACAACCTGCTCGATCGGCGGGCCGAACGCGAATTACTGCCGATGACGCGCACCTATGGCATGGCGGTGATTCCCTGGTCGCCGCTGGCCCAGGGCTTTCTCAGCGGCAAATATCAACGGACCGATCCACGCCCGGCCGATGGCCGACTGACCAAAGCAGCGGGCGTCCAGGAAACGGGCGGCGTAGAGACGCATCAACAGGAAACGGTTTTTACGCTCATCGAGTTGCTGGGCATCTTGGCTGCGGAAAAAGGGTGCACGGTCAGCCAGGTTGCACTGGCCTGGTGTATGCACCAACCGGGCATTACCGCGCCGATCATTGGCCCGCGCACCAGCGAACAACTGGCCGATAATCTGGGTGCGTGCGCGGTGTCGATCACGGCGCAAGATCGCCAACGGATCGACGCCATTGTGCCGCCAGGGGGCATGTTGGTCCACTACAATCGCGCCACCATGGAGCCGCGTGCACGATGGTAAAGCAGCCAATTACACGAGCATAGTACAGTGGAAAGCTAGATGGAAAGGTAGATTTGTTCGGTAGTAAAGACTTTAGTCTTTCTCTAAATCGAACAAAGACTAAAGTCTTTACTACGGTTGAATCCATTATAACTTCGCTTACAACGATGTAGGCTCGACAAAACAAAGGTTGGTATCCGTTATCGCACCCCATACAGAAATTCAAGCTACCATTGAGATTCACGCGCCGCCGATGAGCGTTTGGCAAACATTTCGGCAGATCGAAGCGTGGCCCCAGTGGTACCCAGGGGTGCTGGCCGCGACTTGGCACCATGATTCACCGTGGACGCCCCAAGCGCGCATGCACATCCAAGTGCGCAACTCATTGCGCTTGCCCATGGCTAGTATTGCCACCGTGCTACCCACAACCGATGATACGTTGCTGTGGGAAAATCGGGGCGCAGGGTTGATCACCGTTTGTCGGGCCCAGGTTTGTGCGCTGGGCGACGGGGCAAGGTTAACATTACACAAGTCCTACCGCGGCCCTGCGGCTATGCTATTGCATATACTCAAAGGGCGACAAGCACAGATGCTGCACCAGGGATTGGAAAATCTCCGGCAGCTGATAGAAAGTGGTACTCACAAAACGCAGGTGTGATACGGCAAGCGTATGAGCCAAAACAAAGGTGAACCAAAACAGAAACAAACAGGTTGGCTGCGCGTGCTCCTGGCAATTGGCTTGGTGCTGTTGGTAATTGGCCCAAGCCTGTTACGGCTGGCGGTGAATGTGTGGCTGGGCGCCATAGCCACCGGCTTGGGCTTTGCATTCGTTGCGCTGGGGGTCTACCTGAGCTTTCGTGTGCTCAATTTTCCTGATCTCACCATTGACGGCAGTTTTCCACTGGGCGCAGCTCTGGCCGCAACCTTGATCACCGCCGGCGTCAATCCCTATTGGACGTTGCCGATCAGCTTTGTGGGTGGGGCGGTGGCCGGGGTAGCGACAGCGTTGATTGCCACACGCTTGCGCATTCACAGTCTGCTGGCTTCGATCTTGGTGACCACAGGGTTGATCAGCATTAATCTGCGCATTATGGGGCGATCCAATATTCCGCTGCTCAATACCGATACGATCTTCACACCGTTTGCCGACAGCTTTCGCCAGGCACTGGTGGCGGGGGGCGGCGATGGCATGGCGCGTTTAGCGGGCAATTTGCTCGCGCTGCTGCTCTTTGGTCTGCTGGTGCTCGGTATGAAATGGCTGCTCGACTGGGTTATGCGCACCGAGATGGGTCTGGCCCTCCACGCCACGGGCGACAATCCGCAGATGGTGCGCGCCCTGGGCATTAATACCGACGGCATGATCGTGCTGGGGCTGGCGATCAGCAACGGGCTGGTGGGGCTGGCAGGCGCGGTGGTGGCGCAGTACCAAGGCTTTGCCGATGTCAACATGGGCTTGGGCTTGATCATTGCCGGGCTGGCCGCGGTGATTCTGGGTGAAACGTTTTTCCGGCCCACGCACTTTGCCGCGGCGTCAACTGCGGTCATCGCAGGCATGGTGCTCTATCGAATTGCCATCGCCGCCGCCCTGACCATCAGCATTCCGTTGCCCAATGGTTCGTTAACCCTGGCCGCCCAAGATGTAAAACTCGCCACGGCGTTGCTCGTGTTGGTAGCGCTCTGGTTCAGTCATGCGCAGAAGAAAAAGTAACAGATGAAGTGCCATTCACCATTCACACTTAGCCATTGATTATTGATTATTTGCTGCTAATGATAATTAACCCATGCTCCAGCTAACCAACGTTCATCAAATCTTTCATCCCGGTGAAGTCAACGAAGTGCGCGCCCTGCGTGGCATCGATCTGCACCTGACCACGGGTCAATTTGTTACGGTGATTGGCAGCAATGGCGCGGGCAAATCGACCCTATTTAACGTGATTGCCGGTGTCTATCCACCCAGCCAAGGGCAGGTGATGATCGATGGCATTGCGGTGACGACGTGGCCGGAACATAAGCGAGCCGGGTTGATTGGGCGTGTCTTTCAAGATCCGCTCTTGGGCACAGCGGCCTCCATGACCATTGCCCAAAATTTGACACTGGCCATGTTGCGCAGCCAGCCGTTGCGCTGGCGCGGCGGTGTCACCCAGGAACGCATCCGCTTCTTTCGGGAACTGGTCGAGCCGTTGGGCTTGGGCCTCGAAAAGCGATTGGAGACGCGCGTCGCTTTGTTGAGCGGTGGGCAACGGCAGGCGCTTACCTTGTTGATGGCGACGCTGGCGCGCCCCAAAATTGTTTTACTGGATGAACATGTAGCAGCCTTGGATCCAGCCACCGCCGCCAAAATTCTGACATTGACCAACCAGTTTATCGCAGTGCAGGGGTTGACCGCGCTGATGATTACCCACAACATGCAACAGGCGTTGACCTTTGGCGACCGCACGCTGATGATGGATGGTGGACAAATTATCCTGGATCTGGCGGGCGACGAACGGCAACAAATGACAGTACAAGGCTTGATCGACCGTTTCAGCCAGGTGCGCCAAAGCGCGTTGCTGGACGACAAGTTACTGTTGGGCTAGGAGCAGACGACCGCCGCTAGCAACCCCGGCTCCCACGGAAATCATTATCGATCAGCGGTTGCCACGCACCCTTCTACATTCTTTCATTGCAAACAAAGGAGAAAGTTATGTTCAAACGAAAGCATACGGTGTATCACCTACTTTGCGCGCTATTGGCCATGGCGTTGTTGACAGCCTGTGTTGCGCCAGCAACGCCCGCCACAACGGACAGTGCAGCGACAGCGGCCACCAGCGAAACAGCCCCAGCAGCCAATCCTGATCGGCCCGTAGTTGGCCTGATGAAGTTAGTGAGCCACCCTGCGCTGGACGCCGAGCAAAAAGGCGTGATCGATGCGTTGGCCGCCGCAGGCTTTGTCGATGGTGAAACAATCACCCTGCAAGAAGCCAATGCCGAGGGCGACATTCCCACGTTGACCACGATTGCCCAAAAATTTGTGGATGACGGTGTGGATCTGATTGTGGCGACCAGCACGCCCGCCCTACAAGCCGCGTTTAACGCCACCAAAGATCTGGAAGGCCCGCCGATTGTTTTCAACGCCGTCACCAGTCCCTATGCCGCGGGCATTGCCACCGACGCCGATAATCATCCAGCGTGGGTGATTGGCATTCAAGCCTTGGCTCCCGTGGAAGATGCACTGGCGCTGATCCCGCAGCTGATGCCTGGCATCACAACGGTGGGCTATATCTATAACCCGTCGGAAGCCAACTCGGTGGTCAATACCGAGATCGCCCTGCCTGCTGCCGAGGCCTTGGGATTACAACTCGAAGTAACCCAGATCAGTAACAGTAGCGAAGTACAAGCCGCCGCCGAAGCATTGGCGGCGCGTGGCGTGCAGGCCTTTTTTGTCAGCACGGATAGTACGGTGGTCGCCAGCCTGGAAGCGCTAATCAAGGTGGCGAATGAGAATGATCTGCCGCTCTTTGCCAATGATCCGGCCAGTGCGCAACGTGGGGCGGCGGTTGCCCTGGGCCTGGACTATTACCAAGATGGCCTGGACACCGGCGCGCTGGCTGTCGCCATTCTCAACGGGGAACTGGACATTGCCGCCACGCCGATCGAACGCCAACGCAAGGGCAGTTTGGCGATCAATCTGCCCGCTGCCGCCGAACAAGGCTTGACAATTCCCGATGAGTTCAAAGCCCAGGCCGCGCTTGTGATCGAGGAATAGCCGCAGAGGAGCCCACCCACTGATGGCGATCAATAACTATCACTTTGTTACACAGTGGCGGGTCCAGGCAACAGTCGAAGAAGTGATTGCTGTGCTGGGCGACGCAATGGGGTTGCCGCGTTGGTGGCCGGCAGTCTATCTCGACGTGCAAGAGATCGCCCCGGGTGATGCGGCTGGCGTAGGGCGTGAAATTGATCTCTATACCAAAGGTTGGCTGCCCTATACCCTGCGCTGGCGTTTTCATGTCAGCGAGGTCGAAGCCATGAAGCGCATTGTGCTGCTCGCCGAGGGTGATTTTGTCGGGCGTGGGATCTGGACGTTACAACCCGATCGAGATTGGGTCAACATTACCTATGATTGGAAAATTACGGCGCGTAAACCATTATTGCGCAGCCTTTCCTTTCTCTTCAAACCGATTTTTGCGGCCAACCATCACTGGGCTATGCGCCAAGGGGAGGAAAGTCTGCGGCTTGAGATCGCGCGTCGGCGCGCGACAACCGAACAGGCCAGAAAAGCTATTCCCCCAGCGCCAGGCCCAACACCGACCACAGCGTTGGCCTTTCTCCAGTATGCCGTACATAGCGGTTTGAGAATGGTACGGCCAGCCCACCGGAAATAAAAACGGGAGGCAGCGGTGAACGCAAAATGGTTCACCGCTGCCTCCCGTTTTCTTCGTTTTATTGATTATGCTTGATGCATCTACTGTTGTTCGATCACGCCACAAGCAATGCGGTCGCCGCTATTGCCCGATGGGTCGGTGATCATATCATCTGGATCGGCGTGGATCACGATTGCACTGCCATCGGCATCGAGCAAGGAATTCTCGCCTTCGCCCAACGTCGCCAAATCGGTTGTGGCTTCATAGGTGCCGTTACCAGTGGCGTCGATCTCCAGGTTGGGCAGATCGCCAGCATGGGGGCCACCCGGGTTATCTGTGCCATGTTGGGCTCCGGTTGGATTGAAATGCGGCCCTGCGGCTTCAAAGTCTGGGGTGCAAGCGCCCGTGGTATGCAGATGAATACCATGTTCACCCGCCGCAGCAATGGCCAATCCTTGCAAGGCTACCTGAATCGTTACGCCATCTGCTACTTGGGTAAACGTAGCCTCACCCACAGCATTGCCCTCGGCATCTTGCAGCGCCGCAACCGCGGTGATCGCGCTTGTCGCGCCGGGTTCTGACATCCCAGTCGTATCGGTCATGTCAGCGGTGTCGGTCATTTCCATGCTGCCGCTCACGCCCATGGTGTCAGTCATATCGACTGTACCAGACAGCTCTTCTGTGTCGGACATCGCTTCGGTATCTGTCATGGCGGTTGTGTCTGTCACATTAGTGGTTTCGGTCATGGCAGTCGAAGCTTCCGGCGTTGGCGCTTCGGTAGCCGCCACTTCTATTGTTGGGGCCGTCGTTGGCGCAGCCGTGGGTTGCGATGTAGCACCACCGCAGGCGGTTACGAATAGCAATGCACTCATGAGCATAGCCGCTGAAATACGCATAGGGTCTCCTTACCATTAAATGGTCGTGATTGTAGAGATAGGAAGGTTATAGAATCCCCAGAAGACGAAAAATCATACGTTTCTAGCTGAATCTATCGGGGCTACCAGCCCAGGTTATGACGAAGTATACGCTCAACTTTATACGCAAGTAGCATAGGCCAGCCCGTTCCAATAGGGTATAGAGCAGGGTATAGAACAAGGGTACAAGCTGGGTAGGTCCAGACCAGTTCGCAAAGAGCATGGGCAGCGGACAGCCCATAGAGGCACCACCAGCCTCCAATCGGGGTCCAAAAAAGCGGTTTGACATCCCCATGGCCCCATGCTACAATTTTTTCGGCGTTCATCTTCTTCATTTTTCACATTTTCCTGTTCCTGAACCCACGGGTTAACCCAGGACACAAGACCGCTGCATTTATCCACTTCGCAAATTTCAAGCAAATACGCAAGGAGTAAAGCATGTCAAATCGACCATTAACGCATGGCCTCTCACGACGACAATTCTTGACATTTGCCGGCATGACGCTGGCAGGTGGGGCATTGAGTGCCTGTGTCGCGCCGGCCGCAGCCCCCACTGGGGGCACAACAGAAACCGCCGCCAGCGGTCTACCTTTCGCCGACAAGGTATTGAACATCCTCGGCGCGCAGCACCATACCGAGAATATTCAGAAGCTGTGGGTGCCAATCTTTGAAGAGAAGACCGGGGCCAAAGTCAACTGGATCGAGGTCGCGGGTGGCGATGCCGACGCCAAATATGCGGTCATGGTCGCTGCGCAAGATAGCTCGGTGGACACCATGTACACCTGGGAAACCTTCAATGCGAAGTATAGCCGCACGTTGATGGAAGATATTACCGACCAAGTTGACGCGACGATCATGGATGGTCTGGCCGCCGCACCCCGCGCTGCGCTGAACTTCCTGGGCAAGCAATATGGCGTGCCCTTTGACAGCAACATGGCGATCTTTATGTGGAATCAAGAGATCTACGAAGCCGCGGGCCTGGATGTGAACAAAGCCCCCGAGTCGTGGACTGAGTTTATTGCCAACAGCAAAGCCACCACCACCGATGGTCGCTACGCCACCCTCTTTACCATGGGCGATGCCAACTCGGCCTTTGTCTCTTATATCTCGCTCTTTAATTCGACCGGTGGCAAATTATTTAGCGATGATTTGACCGCGATCCAACTGGAAACCGATGAAGGCTTGCTGGCCATGCAGGCCCTCTACGATGCCTTTGTCACCGAGGCAATTGCCGATCCGGCAGGGGTGACGGTTGCCAGTTCGATTGAACAGGGCAAAATCTTCCGTGCTGGGAATATGGCGCACTACTACGCCTTCCCCAATCACTTTGCGCTAGCCCAGGACCCCGAACAATCCCAGGTAGTTGGCAAAGTGCAGACTGGGATTATTCCAGGCATCACCCTGCGCAGTGGTTCGGTCAACGGCTTTGAAGGCTATAGCATCAATCGCTTCTCGCCCACCAAAGACCTGGCCCTGGCCTGGCTCGAACATATCGTGTCGCCAGAAGTACAAAGCATGGTGGCGCTCAATTGGGGCCGCCCACCGGCGTTAACCGCCACCTTTGACGAAGCCGCTGTCATCGAAAAAGCACCGCAATTTGCGGCAGTCAAGGAACAAGGTCAATATCCCTCTCCCCGCTATGGGTCCCCCTTCTATTTTGACGTGGGCACCGTCTTTGTCGAACACATGCTCAGCATGATCGACGGCAATGTTACCCCCGAAGAAGCCGTACAGACCATCCAGGCCGAAGCGCAGACCTTTATCGAAGACTATTGGGCCAAAGCAGGCTAATCGGTGTCATTGGTAGAGACGCAAGGGTAGAGACGCAAGATTTTGCGTCTCTACCAATGACCAACAACGAATAACCCATAACCTTATGCAACAATCGATTTCACCTACGCTAGAGTCGCCAGAGCGCACGACCTTTTGGCAACGTTTCCACCGTATGGATGAGGTCAAATTTGGCCTGCTCCTGTTGTCCCCCACGACGCTCATTCTGCTAATCTTCCTGATTCTGCCCATCGGCTATGCCGTGACGATGAGCTTCCAGCAGATCGAATTGACCATCTCGCCCGATCGCACATGGACGGGCATAGACAACTATCTTGATGTGGCCACCGAGCGCGCCGTGCGCGAGTCGCTGGGACGCACGCTCTTTTTTGCCGCGCTCACCATTGTCATCAGCATGTCGCTGGCACTGGGATTGGCACTGATTCTCAATGAATCATTTCGTGGCCGTACGCCGGTGCGCGTCTTGGTCATGTTGCCGTGGGCCGTGGCCCCCGTGGTGGGCGGCGTACTCTGGCGCTATATCTTTCAAAGCAACTATGGCCTGGCCAACGCGCTGCTCTATCAATTGGGGTTTATCGAGCATTATCAAGTCTGGCTCGACAAGCCGACGATTGCGCTGGGCATTGCCGCCGTGGCGACGGCGTGGAAAACGTTGCCCTTTTTAACACTGATTATGTTGGCGGCCCTGCAAAGCATTCCCGAAGCGCTCTTTCGCGCGGCACGCATGGATGGCGCGGGGATCTGGGCGCGCTTTCGCTTTGTCACCCTGCCCCACTTGCGCAACATTCTGATCTTTTCGGTCGTGTTGCAGATCATTGCCTCGCTGCAAACCTTTGATCTGATCTTTACGCTCACGCGCGGCGGTCCCGGCCAAGGCACAGTGGTATTGAGCTTTTTGGTCTTTCTCAACGCCTTCGAGCGCCTGAGCATGGGCAAAGCTTCGGCATTGGCGGTCCTGTTGGCCCTGCTGATCATCATCTTAGGCAGCGTATCCCTCATATCCTTGCAAGCCCGTCAGCCGAAATCGTGAGGAAATCGTCATGCAACGCGGAGTAACCGCCTGGTTTCGCCCTACCTTTCTCTACATCGCTGTCCTCTTCTTTCTGTTGTGGACAGTCGCGCCGGTCGCCTGGATCGCGATTATGAGCGTGCAGCCAGAGATCAACTATGTCTCGGTCCCCCCCCAGTTGCAAGTCGAAGATGTCAGCCTGCGCTGGTATGGGGCCATGCTCAGTGAACCTTCGTTTCTCAAGGCGCTGCAGACCAGCGCAATCATCTCGTTTGTCACCATGGTCTTCTGCTTGGTCTTTGGTTCGCTGGCGGCTTATCCGCTGGCACGCTTGAATGTACCCCACAAAAACTTATTCTTGACGTTAACCATCGTCACGCGCATGGTGCCGGCCATGATCTTGATCATTCCCATGTTTCTGCTGTTGCGCTACTTTCGCCTACTCGACAAACACCTGGGGTTGATTCTGGTCTACACGACCTTTCTGTTGCCCTATGTGATCTGGATGTTGAAGAATTTCTTCGAGCAGGTGCCCTATGCGCTAGAAGCCGCGGCGCGTATGGATGGTTGTTCGCGCCTGGGTGCGCTGGTACGCGTGCTCATCCCCGTGAC
>Ga0105047_10019523_pt1 | contig 10452 bp, 9 predicted proteins | sample MAT04_FD_78384 | JGI IMG/M metagenome (GOLD analysis project Ga0105047, IMG submission 78384) | Freshwater microbial communities from Lake Fryxell liftoff mats and glacier meltwater in Antarctica - MAT-04 (megahit assembly) | ecosystem: Environmental > Aquatic > Freshwater > Ice > Liftoff... | reverse complement strand
GTTGTCGGTCGTGTGGGAGGGCAAGCCGCAAACATTTCATCTTTCCGCCGGGTTGGCCGAGCAAGTGCGCGCCAAGGTGGAACTGCGGAAGCGCTTTGAAGAGCCAGCCGACAAGATTGCGAATCTGAACCTGCGCCGCTTCCTGCGTCAGAAGGAGGAGAAGTAGCGCCGGCAGTTTGAGACCTATCTCGACAAGGTGTTTGGCTTCGCCGATCTGGTAGCCGGTATGCCCGAGGGGAGAACCGATCCACTCCACCCTTGGGGAAAAGTGTTCGACGCCGTGTTCCTGGGATCGGCCTGCCAGTTCGCCACCGTTCATCCGATCGAGTTCGAGAGTACGGACGGTGTCCTTTCCAAACGGATTGGGCCGATCAGTGAAGATACCCTCGGCTACGCCATGCAGCGCCAGGACATCGATTCGCTGTTTGCGCTCGGCTGTACGATTGCGCAGCGGTTGAAGAGAAACGGCGTCCTGGGTTCGGAGTGGGCCATGGGACCCCTGGTCGCCGCCGTCGATGGCATCGAGATCTGTAGTTCCTACGCACGCTGTTGTGACACCTGCCTGGAAAGGAAGGTGGAACGGAAGGTAGACGGCGAACTCCGCGAGTGTCTTCAGTATTACCACCGCGTCTCGGCCGTCACGCTCGTTAGCACCCCTTTTCCGGTATTCCTGGGAATTCGTTTTCAGCAAGCCGGCGAAACCGAAGTGGCGTGCTCTCTGGACTTACTGCGGCAACTAAACACGCAACTGGGGCGGCGTTTCTTCGATGTGCTCGTCGCCGACGCCATCTACCTGCAGACGCCGTTCGTCGCCGCCATCGAATCGTTGGGCTTGGACTGGGTCATCAATCTGAAAGACAATCAACCGGCTTTTCTGGCCGAGGCCGAACGTCTCACTGTTGCTCCGGCCACGTGCCAATGGTCTGCCGGTAACGAAGATTTCTCTCTTTGGCATTTGCCCGAAGTCGACTGGCCTGTCGCCAACCGCCTGGTGCGGGTCGTCAAAACAGTCCGCGTCCAACAGATCAAGCGAGTCAAGATTAAGAGACCCGGTGAGCCTCGCGACAGACAAAAAGAGCAGGTCCCGCTGGAGAGCACCAACTTTTATGCGACCAACCTGGAACTGGGCTCCATCTCCCCAAAGTTCATTCACCAGTTGGGCCGAAGCCGCTGGACCATCGACGCCACCGCATTCCAAACCCTTACCACAGACTCCCATCTCAAACAGCCTTCCGTGCACAAGGACGTCGCACTCGTCGTGCTGACGACGATCCGAGTTCTGGCCTATACCCTAACCACCGTCTTCTATCATCGCCAGATTCGCAGCCACTGCCGGAAACGGCCGCCCAGTTTTTGCGAGATGGCTAGATTGCTGGCGCTGGCTTTGTTCGCCGATGCTCCTGATACCAGTTAGATCTGCCCATGGACTTGCTCCAACGCTCTACCTCCCGGCGCTGGTCCTACGAGTGCCTGCTCTTCATTGCCCCCCATGCCGTCTCACTCCTTTGCGGACCATCTCCCCGCCTGAAACCATTCGCTCCTCAGCCGAAAACCCGCTTTGAACTTTCCTCGACGCAGCTCCTAAATTCTTGCAAAATCAGGCTCGACTCACCGTCTCAGGCCTATGTTGCGAAATCGCTGTGGCCCTATCTGCAACCGGCTGGTTGTTCGCGGTTAACATGTAATACTTGTAAATTACTTCGAATTCAAACCAAGGGCACACTTCATGTTTTTTCATAAGACTTCTCTGCGCAGTTGGGGTGCGATTTTCGCTTTCGCCGCCGCAGCATCAGCCCAGCCGATTCCCGGCCGCTATATCGTCGAACTGGAAGGAGCTCCCGCTGCCGAGGTCCATGCCCGCGTGCTTGGAACAGTCCGGGGCGCCACCAATTTCGATGCCGCCAGCCATCCATCGGTGGTTGCCCGCCGAGCCGCCATTGCCGCCTCCCAGAGCCGCTTCCGGGCGGTCGTCCAGGCCCGCGGCGGCCGCGTTCGCGCCTCCATGGACACCGTCCTCAATGCGCTCGTGATCAATGCCGATGAGGCTTTGGCCAACCAGCTCCGCCGCATGCCCGGAGTCCTCAGCGTGGTTCAGGATCGGCGCTTTCACGTCAAAGTCAACCGCGCCGCCGTTCTTTCCGGCCTTCCCGCGGCGATCGAAAAAGTCGGCGGATTGAGCAAGGCCGGGGCCGGAATCGGCGTCGCCATTCTCGACACCGGTGTCGACAACGCCAACCCGGCGCTCCAGGACGATACGCTTCCGCTCCTCGAAGGCTACCCCAAGATGTCTGATGGCAACGACAAATACGTCAGTAAGAAGGTTGTCGCCGCCAGAAGCTATGAAGTCCTCGCCGACGACAAGGACTACGGTCCCGACGCGGGCGACCGCAACGGCCACGGCACCAATGCCGCCTGCGCCGCAGCCTGCGCGCCGTCCAGCTTCCCGCTTGTCGGCGACTTCATGGGCTTTGGGCCGAAAGCTTATCTCGGCAACTACAAAGTGATCGGCGACGACGGATCCGCCGCCGATAGCGTCGTCATAAAGGGCATTGATGACGCGGTCAAGGACGGCTTCCCTATCCTTAACCTCAGTCTCGGCAGCGAACTGACGGGCGATCCCGCCGATGACATGCAGGCCAAGGCCGTCAACACGGCCGCCGACGCCGGCGCCGTTATTTTCATTGCGGCTGGGAACGAAGGCGCCGATGGCGGCGGGCTGAATGTCAACAGCATCGATTCGCCCGGACACGCCGATAAAGCCGTGACGGTCGGATCTTCCTCGAACGATCGCGCCCTTACCCTCGAAGGCGCGGGCGCGCCTCTCGATCCCAATGGGATTTCCGGCTTTTCCAGCCGCGGCCCCAGCCGCTCCAACAATCTGAAGCCCGATATGGTTGCCGTTGGCGACAACATTTTCCTGGCGGATTCCACGCTTAAGGCCAATGCCACCGGCGTGACGATTACCCAGGGCACTAGCTTCGCCACGCCTAGCGTAGCCGGCGCGGCCGCTACTGTCATGAGCTTTCGACCCGGCCTCACCTCCGCCCAGTACCGCTCGCTTCTGGTCAATAGCTCCACGCTATTAAGGGATATTGAGGGCAAAGCCCAACCCGTCCGATACCAGGGCGCCGGCCGTCTGAACTTGCCCGCCGCCCTCGACATGCTTGTCACCGCCGAGCCGACATCCCTTAACTTTGGCCGCGGCTCCGGCGCCCCGGATGTTGCCCGGGAAGTCACGCTGACCAATCTCGGGAAGGATCCGGTCACGATCAGTAACTCCATCGAATCCTACGATGGCCGGCTGGGCCCGACGATCGCCGCCGACGTACCCGCCACGCTCGCCGCGGGCGCCACCGGCAAGTTCGCCCTCAAGTTCGCGGGCATGGGCCTGACCGGCGAGTACCAGGGCGCGATCGTGATCTCGAATGCGACCAACAACGCCGCCACCCGTATTCCCTACTGGTACGGCGTTGACTCCAAAGTGCCGGCCGGCTTTACCTTCTTCAAGCTGCCGGGCAGTCCTCAGAAATCGGGAGCCGAAGTCCAGTTCTACGGCCGAGTCGTGGACTCGTCGGGCATCGACATTAGCGGCGTCGAGTTTACCGTCGAGCCGACCGAAGGCGGCGGATCTTTCGTCTCGGCCGAGTTCTCCAAAGAGCTTCCTGGCATCTTCGCCGTCACCTTGAAAACAGGTGCTTCCGGAACGAACGTGTTCACGTTCAAAGCCGGCAACGCTTCCCGCAAACTCGAAATCACGGTGGAGTAGTCCTTATTTCGCCTTCGGGTGGGCCCTATCGTATACAGCCAGCAGGTCGGTCAGAGCGACCTGCGTATACTTCTGGGTCGTCGAGAGCTGGGAGTGTCCGAGAAGCTCCTGGATGGCGCGGAGGTCGGCGCCATCGCTGAGGAGGTGCGTCGCGAAGGCGTGGCGCAGGGTATGGGGGTGCACGCTGCTGTCGCCGGCCAATAGGTTGGCGTAAAGGGCGACGACCTTGCGGATCCCGCGAGTAGATATTCGGACGCCCCGATAGTTGACGAAGAGGGCCCGCTCGTTTGCTTTCGCCAGCCGCACCGGGAGCCAGTTCTTCAGGGCCTCGGCGGCCTTGGAGCCATAGGGGACCTGCCGCTCCTTGCGGCCCTTGCCGCGGACCAGGATCCATTTCTCGCTCGTGTCGATGTCCTCGAGATTGAGGCCTTCGAGCTCGCTGACGCGGAGGCCGCAGCCGTAAAGGAACTCGAACATGGCGCGGTCGCGCTTCGGGAACGGGCGGTCCAGATCGTTGTTATCGACGGCATCGACGAGGTTGTTGACCTGTTCGGCGGTTGGGACCTTGGGGAGCGTTTTGGGGAGTTTAGGCAGGACCAGCAGCTTGGCGGGGTTGGCCGTAGTCCGGGCCTGGCGCATTTCGTAGCGGAAGAAGGCGCGGAGGGAAGCGACCTTGCGGCGGATGCTGGTGGCCATCTGCTTGTCCTTAAACAGGGCCGAGACCCAGTCGCGGAGCAGGTACAGGTCGATCTCTTCGACCGGGGGCACTGGAGCGGCGTGGGCCTCGAACTGGCGGAGGTCGCTTTCGTAGTTCCGAATGGTGTGCGGGGAGGCGTTTTCGCGGCGCAAGCTGTCGAGGAAGTTCGTGATTTCTGTCGACAGATCGGGCATCAGACGATCCAGGAATCGAGGGCGGCCTGCGCCAGCCGGCAGACCTCGGCGTGGCGGGCCTTTTTGTCGTGGCGGAGCTTCTTCCGGGCCGCTTCGTCCAGGCTGGGGAGCAGATCGAAGGTGATGTTGGCGGGCTGGTAATTTTTCGGATCGGCGCCGGTGATGTAGTGGCAGAGGGAGCCGAGCGCTGTCTCGCGCGGGAAGGGGCGGGGCTGGCCGCCATTGGTTATGGCGGCGGCGTGGAGCCCGGCCATTAGCCCGGTGGCGATGGATTCGACGTAGCCCTCGACGCCGGAGATCTGCCCGGCGAAGAAGATCCGGGGATCGGCCTTGAGCTGGAGCGTTGGGGCCAGGCAGGTAGGGGCGTTGATGTACGTGTTGCGGTGAATCTGACCAAAGCGGACGAACTTCGCGTCCTGGAGGCCGGGGATCAGGCGGAGCACCCGGGCCTGTTCCCCGAACTTGAGGCTGTTCTGGAAGCCGACGAGGTTGTAGCTGTCGGCGCGAAGATTTTCCTGGCGAAGCTGGACGGCGGCATAGGGCCAGCGGCCGGTGCGCGGGTCGGTCAGTCCGACGGGCTTCATGGGGCCGAAGCGGAGGGTGTCGCGGCCGCGCCGGACGATCTCCTCGATGGGCAGGCAGGATTCGAAGTAGGGCGTGTTGTCCTCGGGGATGTGCGGCTCGTACTTGCCGGCCTCCAGGAGCCCGTCGATGAAGGCGTCGTACTCCTCCTTGTTGAAGGGGCAGTTGACGTAGTCGTCGGTGGAGTCGATGGACTTGCCGTAGCGGGAGGCGCGGAAGGCAATGGTGTAGTCCACGGAGTCGGCTTCGACGATGGGGCTGATGGCGTCATAGAAGTAGAGCCGGTCAGCCCCGGTGGCGCGGGCAATGTCCTTGGCCAAGGCGTCCGAGGTGAGGGGGCCGGTGGCGATGATGACGATTCCCTGCTCCGGGATAGCCTGGACCTCCTCGTGATGGACGGTGATGAGCGGGTGGCTTGAGACCTTGTCCGAGACCCATTCGGCGAACTGGCCGCGGTCAACCGTGAGGGCTTGGCCGCCAGGGACGCGGGTAGCGTTGGCGGCGTCAAGGAGCAGGCTCCCCAGACGCCGGAGTTCCTGCTTCAGGAGCCATGGGGCGGAGTTCTCGGCCTCACTTTTGAGCGAGTTGCTGCAGACGAGTTCGGCCATCTTGTCCGTCTGATGGGCGCTGGTTGAGCGGCCGGGCCGCATTTCGAACAGGTCGACCTTGATGCCGGCTTGGGCGAGGCGCCAAGCGGCTTCGGAACCGGCGAGGCCGGCGCCGAGAACGAGAACAGAATCACTCACTTGTCTATTGTAGCGAGCCGACCAATTCCTGGTGGCGGCGGCGGCAGTAGCCGTCGGTCATGCCGGCGATGTACTCGCAGATGACGAAGTGGGCGGGACGGGAGCTGACCTGATCACCGTAGGGGCTGGGGAGGCGCGTAGGGTCGGCCTCGAAGTACTTGAAGAGATCGCCGATCATTTGGACGGAGCGTTCGCGCTCGGTGTTGAGGGTCTTGGAGAGGTAGACGCGGTGGCGGAGGAAGCGCTTCAGTTCCAGGCACGTCTTGGCGGCGGCGGGGAGGAGGCGGGCCAAGCGTTGGGGGTGGCGGCGGACGTCCTCGACGGACTGGACTAGGGCTTCGCGGCAGGCGGCGACGGTGCCCTCGATGAAGCCGGTGACGAGGAGATCGATCAATTGGCGGAGGGCTTCATGGAACTGGACGCGGGGAGCGGCTCCGGGGTACATGGACTGGGCGGTGTCGTAGATGTCATCCCAGGCGGGGACGGCCTTGGCGAGGTCGGCGAGGGTGAAGAAGCCAGCCTGTTGAGCGTCGTCGAGGTCGGCGGTGGAGTAGGCGATTTCGTCGGCGAGGTCAATGAGTTGGGCCTCGATGGGGGGCCGGAGATCCGGGAGGTATTCGTCGAGGTCCGGGTTCTCGCCGGGGATGAGATCCCGGGAGTGTTTGACGATGCCTTCGCGGAGCTCGAAGGTCAGGTTAAGGCCAGAGAACCGGGCGTAGCGCTGTTCGAAGTTCTCGACGATCCGCAGGGCGTGGAGATTGTGGTCGAAGGTCTCGCCGAAGCGGGCCATCTGGCGGGACAGTTCTTCCTCGCCGGAGTGGGCGAAGGGAGGGTGGCCGATGTCGTGGACGAGGGCGAGGGCTTCGGTAAGATCGGGATCGACGCCGAGGGCCTGAGCGACAGTGCGGGCCATCTGGGAGACCTCAATGGAATGGGTCAGCCGGTTCCGGAAATGGTCGGAGAGGCCTGAGGTGAAGACCTGGGTCTTGTTTTCAAGGCGGCGGAAGGCGCGGGTATGGATGACGCGGTCGCGGTCGCGCTGGAAGTCGTTGCGGTAGGGGTGGCGGAGTTCCGGGAAGCGGCGGCCACGGGTCAACTCCGGCCCGAGGCGGAGGTGAGCGATGGGGCCGTCGGCTCCGGTCACCGGAGACTACTTTTGCGGGCCGGGCTTGGCTTCACCGAAGGCGGTGATGGCCCAGCGGCTAACGGCGTTCCGGGTACTCAACTGGCGGAGCGGCTCGAGAAGCTTTTTTGCTTCGTCGGGCTTGGTAGGACCGATGAGCTTGGCAAGTTCGATCTGGGCATTCTCTTTAGAGAAGAGCGCGACCGGATTGTCGATAAGGTAGCGAAGATGCTGTTCAGCTTGCGGCACTTTACCCTGTTTGGCGTAGAGCTGAGAGAGGGAATAGCGCGAAAGCGCGGCGTATTCTTTAGATCCCTTGTCGACGACGGCCTGCCATTCTTTTTCGGCCTCAGCAAATTTTCCCTGATCGGCGTAGGTGATACCGATGTAGTAATGACCCATGGCGGCTTCATCACTGGAGGGGTATTTATCATTTAGCTCTGTGAAAGACTTGATAATGGCGGCGTCCTTCAACTCCTGGGTGGCGAAGCTTCGAATGAATGGACTGGACCCGGGTCCGACGGCGGCCTGCTGATTCTGGAGGGAATCCTGGAGCGCTGCTTGCCGTTCCCCAGCCTGTTTGTCAGACCACCACCACCAGCCGCCGGCGACGGCAAGTACGGCCAAGGCGATACCGATGTACAGACCTAACTGCTTCTTGTGAGTCGCCGCATAGTCGATGGAGTGAGAGACTTCCTCGACGAAGACATCATGTTTTAAAAATTCGCGTTCTTGCTTATCCACAACTATCTCAAGCTTCCCAGGATAGCATGCTACTCCAGTCCGCCGTTGGCGGCGCGGCTATTGAGGGGTTCGGGCCGGGCCATTTCGGTGAGATTCCGATGGATGGCGAATTTGACCAAACCGGCGACATCGTGGATGTCGAGCTTGCGCATCATACTGGCGCGGTAGGTATCGATCGTTTTGGGACTGACCGAGAGACGCGCGGCGATTTCCTTGGCGCGGAGCCCCTCGACGAGCATGGTAAAAACCTGATGCTCGCGAGCGCTAAGGGATTCGATGGGGTCGTCATCGAGTTTGCGACCGCGCTGGTGGCCGAATATCTTCTCAACCTCGACAGAGGGCGAGATGTAGACGCCACCTTCGCGAACCTGGCGGAGCGAATCGAAGAGCTGCTGAGCGGAACCGGACTTAAGAACGAAGCCTTGTGCGCCGCAGCGGAGAGACTCGATGATCGTCTTCCGGTCGGAACGGGAGGACATGAGGACCATTCGCGTTTCGCTCGTGGACTCGCGAACGCGCCGGAGCAGTTCGAGCGTATGGATTTCCGGGAGATCCAAATCGAGCAGCGCGACGTCCGGTTTCAGTTCCAGTATGAACCGGAGGGCGGAGGCGCCGTCGGCGCAGTTGGCGACGACGATGAAACCGCCGCGGTGGGCGCAGAGCGCGGAAAGCGCTTCGCGCATGAGCGGGAGGGGTTCCGCGATTAGGATTCGGATGTTATTTAGGGGTTCCATGTACCGGCAGCGTCCTTAGTAAGTAGGCCCGAACAAAGGGCTCCAACAATATAGGAGTGGCTGGACGGAGGGAAAATTCTCCGAGGATTTCCGATCCCCGAAGAATTAAAGCTCATTCGATTAAGAAAAGCTCCGAACGGCCTTCGCTTCGTCGTCGTGAATCTCGAAGACGGTGTAAAGCTTGGTGATCTGGAGCAGGTCATGCACTCGTTTGGTGAGGTTGAGCAGCTTGAGTTGTCCGCTTTGACCGCTGACGGTGGTGAAGCAGGATACGAGTTCTCCGATGCCGGAGCTATCGATATAGTTCACTTCCCCGAGATTAATCAAGATCTTGCGGTTGCCGGCACCGAGCAGATTCCGGACTTGATCCCGGAGCATAGCGGAGCCTTCGCCGAGGGTAATTTTGCCAGCGGCGTCCACTACCGTGACGTCGCCTACTTGTCGAGTTGTAATCGTCGCACTCACCGTATGTCTCCTCAGTCAGTAATAGCGTATTTCACTAAAGTCACTTCCGCGCCGCCGGCGGGCGTTTTCTTGACGGTGAATTCGTCAACAAACGTTTGGATAAGCAGGAGCCCGCGTCCGCTGCCGCGCAAAAGATTGTCGCCCTGCGTGGGGTCGGGGACGCGATTGAGATCGAAGCCGTCGCCCTGATCGACGATGGTGATACGGAGCGAATCGGAACGGGACTCGAGAATGAGGCGAACGTGTTTTGCGGCATCGTATTTATTGCCATGGCCGACAGCGTTGATCATGGCTTCGCGAACGGCGAGTCCAAGATCGAGACAGGCGTCCTCGTCCATTCCGAGAAGTTTGCCTGCATCCACGCAGAGCGTTTCGGCTTTATCCACGCTCTCGAGGTTAGACTCAAGCGATGTATCCAGGGTTCCCGGCATGACTTCGTAAAAGGGTATCAAAATAGTAGGGAATTGGCCAGGAGCGGTTTTGCCGTGGGGGCAGCCAGCGCAGGGGGCGGACACTCCGGTGAATGAAAATCGGGATCCCACCGTCGCGCGATGCCGGAAGCCTGCGCTGCGCCTACCCGATTTTGTAGAAGCTTCGGGTAGGCACCTATGGCAACGCGCCTTATTGATATTCAATTGTCAAAGAGCGTTTCCGGAATACCGACGATGGGAAGTCCCAAGATCGGAATTACGGTTGCATCGAAATAGTAATTCGAGGCACGGATCGAGGCCGGTAGCCTGACGATGGCTGTTAGCCAAGATCGGGCGGGCGGCGAGGCTTTGGTTGCGTTGAAATCGCGCTGCAACGAGCTAGGATTTGGGCCTCAGTTCGGAGGACTGCGGGACCTGCCACTGGTCGATGGTGGAATCGATCATGCCGTCGATGGTGGCAGCGTCGATCAACCTATCGGCGGGTTGGATGAACTCGCAGTGGAAGTCCTGGCGGTACTTGATGGGGTCCAGCGCTTTTTGCATTTCGAGGAAGTCCGGATCGATCTCCGGGCAGTCTTCGATGGTGGAAAAGATCTTGTGCCAGCGGGGGTCCTTGCCGTGCCAGATGTTGCAGAAGAATCCGGCCTGGCGGCGCGGGGTCGACATCAGCCAGATGCGGCCGTGCATGCGGCCGACAAAGGGCGAGACGGTGCTGAAGACTTCGTCCTTGACGAGGGCGGCTTCGTCGACGATGAGGACATGGGCGGTGTTGCCGACGCTGGTGTCCATGCTGTGGGCGACGGCGAATATCGCGCTGCCGTTGGGCAGTTGGAGTGACAAACGCTGGCCGAGGGCGCGACGGATCTTGAAGCCGAGAGCGATGGCGAAGCGGCAGGCGCGGTCGATGAGAATGCCGGCCTGGAGCTTGGTTCGCGAGATGATTACGATGTTCTGATTTTCGACGGTGATG
>Ga0105047_10019522_pt1 | contig 10452 bp, 6 predicted proteins | sample MAT04_FD_78384 | JGI IMG/M metagenome (GOLD analysis project Ga0105047, IMG submission 78384) | Freshwater microbial communities from Lake Fryxell liftoff mats and glacier meltwater in Antarctica - MAT-04 (megahit assembly) | ecosystem: Environmental > Aquatic > Freshwater > Ice > Liftoff... | reverse complement strand
GTCAATCACATCGACGTCGCGGCCGCGAAGCGAGCCGGGATCACGATCAGCAATACCCCCGATGTCGTGACCGACGACACGGCGGACATTGCGATCGCGCTGATCTTGATGACGATGCGCCGCTTGGGCGAGGGCGAGCGTCACGTTCGCAGCGGCGCGTGGGGCGGACTGCGTCCCACGTTCATGCTGGGGCGCACGTTGCGTGGAAAGACGCTGGGAATCGTGGGCTACGGTCGCATCGGTCGCGCGGTGGCGCGTCAGGCGGCGGCGGCATTCGACATGAAGATCATCTATCACGCGCCGCGCGATCCGCGCATCGATGATCCGGCCACGGCCGGACCGGCTGGTGCCGAGCGTATGGAGTCGCTGGACGCGCTGCTGGCACGGGCCGATGTGGTCTCGCTGCATTGCCCGGCCACGCCGGAAACGCGCCACCTCATGAACGCGCGCACGCTCGCCCTGATGCCGGAGCACGCGTATCTCGTGAACACCGCGCGCGGTGATGTGGTGGACGAAGCCGCGCTCACGTCGGTCTTGAAAGAGCGGAAGATCGCCGGCGCCGGCCTCGACGTGTACGAATTCGAGCCCAGTGTAAACCCCGAACTCAAGGAACTCGAGAACGTGGTACTGATACCGCACCTGGGAAGCGCCACGATCGAGACGCGCACCAACATGGGCATGCGCGCGCTCAGCAATCTCGACCAGTTCGTCACGTCGGGGACCGTCACCGACCCCGTGTAATCCACGCCGGAGGAGCGCCCTTGCCCCTCCCTCCCAGCTCAGCTTGCCTCCACTGTGGCCCTCAGGCCCCCGGTGCTCCCGGTAGCCCGACCACGTTCGCCTCCAAACGGCTTCCCCAGCCCTTCACTCGTTCCTCACCGTGGTCCATGCGGGGCTCTCCGACGAATTACACCCCACACCGCCGGTGCCTCGACTGGTAGGTTCTCTGCTGCACTTCGCGGAGATCCGGTCGCGGTTCCTGCCGCATCCGCACGATGTCATCGTCTGTCTGCCGCCCGACTACGACCTGAACAGCGACCGTCGGTACCCGGTGCTGTATCTGCACGACGGGCAGAATGTGTTCGATGATCTGGCCATGTCGCCGTTCGGTGTGCAGTGGGGCATCGACACGACGGCGCGCGCGCTCATGCATGCGCAGGTGATCGAGCCGATGATCATCGTCGCGATCGGCAATGCCGGGCGCGATCGGATCGACGAGTACACCCCCACGCGCGACAACGTCCACGACGCGGGTGGTCTGGCCGATCGTTATGGGCAGATGCTGGTGTACGAACTCAAGCCGTGGGTGGATCACAACTGGCGCACGCGTCGCGGTGCGCGCGACACGGGACTGGCCGGCAGCTCGCTGGGCGGACTGCTCACGCTGCATCTCGGGTTGACGCACGCGGCGGTGTTCGGGAAGCTCGGATTGCTGTCGCCGAGTGTGTGGTGGGACGACCGTTGGATCGTGCGTCAGCTGGTGGCCAACAACGGCATGCGTCCCGAGCTCAAGATCTGGCTCGACGTGGGAACGGGAGAGTCGCGCATGCTGAAGGGAACGCGATTGCTGTATCGCATGTTGTTGCGAAAGGGGTGGCAGCCCGGTCACGATCTGCTGTACATGGAAGCGGATGGCGCGCTGCATGATGAGCGGGCCTGGGGCGAGCGCTCCGGTCTCTTCCTGCGCTTTCTTTTTCCGGCGACGTCGTCGTCGATCGACGCGATAGCGATGTCGATGTCCTCGGGGATGTCATGAGTACACTGATCGGCGACAACTTCACGCAGTTCACGCCAAAGGCGTTCACGTTCCTGCGCGGTATCGCGAAGAACAATCGCAAGGAATGGTTCGAGGAGCACCGCGCCGACTTCGAACGCGACATCAAGCGGCCGCTGGCGTTGCTGGTGGAAGAGGTCGACGTGCATCTCGCCACGATTGCGCCGGAAATCGTGGGGTCGCCGAAGAAGTCGGTGTTTCGCATTCACCGCGATGTGCGTTTTTCGAAGAACAAGGCGCCGTACAAGACGCACGCCGCCTGCTGGTTCTTTCATCGCGATGCGGGGCGCGGCGTGGGCACCGAAGCGGTGCATGGCGGCGCGGGGTTCTACTTCCACATCGAACCCGGCAAGTCGTTCTGCGGTGGCGGCATCTGGATGCCACCGCGGTCGGCGGTGAACAAGATCCGCCAGGCGCTCACCGACGACCTCGAGGGATTCGAGGAGATCGTAAAGGGGCGCACCTTTCGTCGACGCTTCGGCGATCTGGATACGGATGGCATGCTGACGCGCTTGCCACGCGGATTCGCCGCCGACCATCCGGCGGAGCCCTGGCTGCGCTATCAGTCGTACACAGCGTGGACGGAGCTCACGCCCGATGACGTGACGAGCCCCAAGCTGCCGCAGACGCTGGCGAAGCATTTTGCGGCGATGACGCCGTTCATCCGTTGGGTGAATGCGGCGCTGGGGCTGGGGCAGGCGGCGAGTCGATAGGTCGCTAACTGCGAACTCCCTAGGGCGTTCGCAGTTTACCCCCCGCCGGTACCGCCCAGCCCCGGCAATCGTGAGATTCCCTGTCCATGCCGAAAACCCTCAAGCTCGCCCTGGATATCCTGATCGGTGCCGTCGCACCGGTGGTGATCCTGAAATACGGCACCGCCCCGCTCGGGACGCTCAACGCGTACTTGCTGTCGGCGTTCGTACCGGTGGTGTGGGTGATGCTGGATCTGTTCGTGATCACGCGTCGGTTCAACTTCATCACCAGCTTCGTCGGTTTGTCGGCGGTGATGCGTGGGGCGTTGGCGTTCTGGTACGTGGACGGCGCACTGTTCGCGTTCAAGGACAGCACCAGTTATTTGCTGTCGTTCTTCGTGTTCGGCGTGACGGCGCTCGTGGGCATTCCCGTCACGCGCTCGATCGCGCTGCAGGGGCTGGGGCCCGATACGCCCGAGCGCGAACTGCAGCTGGACCGGCTGCTCGACGAGCCGACCGTACGGAAAGTGATGAAGCGCGCCGGGTTGCTGATCGGTGTGACGAATCTCGGCGCCGGCGCGGTGAACTATGTGATCAACGTCCGCATGGTCGTCGCCCCGTTCAATACACCGGCGTTCAATGATCAGGTCGCCAACGTGAACGCGATCACGCGTCTCGTGCTGGTTCTCCCCGACATGATTGCGATCTTCTTCGCCTTCTCGATGATGTACAAGGCGATGTACGCGCTGCTGCCGGCCGACGAAGGGACCGGTCCCGATGCGGGCGAATTCTGGACGCTGCTGGCGCGCCGGGAAGAGGCCTTGGCGCTGGCGAATGCGGGTGAGTCCAGTGGTGCCGCGCTCGGTGCCGACGATGCGCAGCACCGGGCGGCGCGTCAGGCGCGCGAAGAGTTCGGACTGAGCTGAGGCGAGCCGCCGAAGCGGTAGTACACGGCGTCATCGCCGATACAAAGATTGTACTCACCCGTTCGGACTGCACGCCGATCGCCGTTTCGCGACCAGTCGGTGACCGTTCGGTGACAGAAGCGTGAAGGGATTGTCGCCTGGCCCCCCGTATGTCCTGCGTCCGATACGATCACGCGGTCGATCGTCTCATTCGTTACGCAATACACATATCGAGGACGCAGGACGCATGCGCATTGCTTCCAACTTCGCTTCACGGACGCTTGCCGCGTCGTGCGGCCTGTTCGTCGCTGCCTGCAGTGACGACGCCGGTACCGACATCAAGCCCATCGCGCCCGTCGCGCTCAAGAATCAGTCGGTCACGCCGGTGTTGGCGAAGTCGCTGATCTCCGGCGTCGAGATCTACAGCTTGATCGGCAGTGATGATCAACTTCCCGGTTCGCCGAGCTACGTGTTCGGCGGGTCGGCCGATGGCGCTGGGTTCACGCGCAACACCGACGGCGGCTTTACGGTGCTGGTGAATCACGAAGACAACTTCGCGGTATCACGCGTGAAATTCGATGCCACGCTCAAGCCGATCTCCGGCGACTACATCGTGAACTCGACGGCGGGTCGCTATCGTTTGTGTTCAGCCACGCTGGCCACGCCGGAAACACACGGCTTCGGTCCGCTCTTCCTCACCAACGGCGAAAGCAGCGAAGAGTCGGAGATTCTCGCCGTCGATCCGTCGGCTCCGGCCAACACGCCTCGCTACCTCGCCGGCCTCGGTCGATGGAACTCGGAGCAGTCGCTCCCGCTGCCCAAGATTGCCTATCCGAATCGCACGGTCATTCTGATCGGCGACGACGATTCCAGCGCCGAAGGCGGTCAACTCGCCATGTACGTCTCGAACACCGTCGGCGATCTCGACAACGGCAACTTGTATGTGTTGGCGCGCACCGACAACAACACGCGTGAACGCGACATGGTGGTCGGTCAAAGCTACCCCGTCCAGTTCCGGCAGATCGCCAACCAGAAGACACTGACCGGCCGTCAGATCAACCTGGCCACCGTCACGGTGAACGCGATGCGCTTCGCCCGCGTGGAAGATGTCGACTATCGGAAGGGTTCAGCGGCCAACAGCCGCGAGGTCTACTTCACGGTCACGGGTCAGAACAACGCCGGCGTGAACGCCGACTACAGCCGCAGCAAGTATGGTCGTGTGTACCGCGTGAAGCTCGACGAGAACAGCCCGCTCAGCGGCACGCTCGAACTGGTCCTCGACGGTGACGATCGCAACGGTCCGGCCAAGCTGTTCCAGAACCCCGACAACATTTATGTCGGCACGAACTACGTGTATGCGCAGGAAGATGACAACGGCTACGGCGACGAGACGCACGACGCGTACATCTACCAGTACAACATCGCGACGAAGGACGTTCGCCCGGTGATCGAAATGGATCATCGTCGCACGGCGACCGACGCGGCCATCTACAATGCCGTCGGTGGACGTCCGGCGGGCAAGGCCGGATGGGAATACGGTGCGATGGTCGATGTCTCGACCGAGCTGGGTCAGGAGAACACGTTCATGCTGTCGTTGCAGCCGCACTCGTGGCGTGCCGCGAAGTACCAAGGTGTGGATGGCGGTACCGTGCGCCCCACCGAGAATCAGGCCAGCCAGCTGGTGATCGTGAAGGGATTACCTCGCTAACCGTCACTTTTGCTTTCGAGTAGCGCACTAGGTATGCGAATACAGCTGGTGATCGCGGCGAGCGTTCTATCGTTCGCCGCGTGTCGTAACCCGTCGCCCGCCGTCGACACGCGCGGCCGAATCGCGACCGGCGATCCGCGTGCCATGCAAACGGCTGCCATCTGGCGGGCCGGAATGGATACGCTGGTCGCGCGCGTCGACACGCTCGACCGCATCGTGCTCGCGCTCGACACCGATACCGATGTCGAACGCGCGCGGGCGGCGTTCATGTCTGCGCGTATGGCATTCAAGCGCGTCGAGCTCGCCTTGGAGTACTACGCCCCGACCACGTCGCGAGATCTCAATGGCGCGGCGCTGCCACACGTCGAGGAAGAGGAAGGGCCCGACATCGTGAAGCCGCCGACCGGATTTCAGGTGGTCGAGGAGATCCTCTTCAGTGAGGCGCCGCTGCTGGAGCGCGCGGAACTGCGGCAGGAAGTGCGGGCCCTGCAGCAGATTCTTACGCGCGCGCGCACCATGATCGGCGCACAGATCGTGACCGACGATCGCGTGTGGGATGCCACCAAACTCGAAGTGGCCCGCATCACCACGCTCGGCATCACCGGGTTCGATTCACCGGTTGCCGGACAGTCCTTGGCTGAGGCCGAGGCCACACTCGAGGGTATTGCGCGTACCCTGCGCCCGTACCGCAACACCGAAGGGCGTTGGGACCGCGTGGACTCGCTGCTGACCGGCGCCCGGGGTGTGCTGCAGGCAGGAACCGATCGCGACGCCTTCGATCATCTCGCGTTCATCGTACGCTTCGCCAATCCGCTCGCGCGTGCGCTGCACGCGCAGCGCGCCGCCCTCGGCATCGGCGTGCCCGACGAGCGCCGTGCGTTCCGCAAAGAAGCGGCCACCCTGTTCGATGACGATGCGTTCGACGCGCTCGCCTTCGCACCGCTCGATGTCCGAGAGGAATCCGAGGCCCGCATCGCCCTCGGTCGAACGCTCTTTCGGGATGCGCGTCTCTCGGGTGACAACTCGCGCGCCTGTAGTAGCTGCCACATTCCCGAGCGCGCGTTCACGGATGGATTGAAGGCCAGCCCAGGCCGTCAGGGGCAGCCGCTTCCACGCAACACGCCGACCGTGATCAACATCGGCCTCCAGGTCGGCTCGTTCAGCGACCTGCGCACGACCTACCTCGAGGATCAGGTCACCGAGGTCGTGCAGAACCCCGATGAGATGCATGCGCGTCTCTCCGACGTCGCGGCGCAGCTGAGCTTGGACACGGTGCTGGCCACGCGGTTTCGTGTGGCCTTCACGAGCCCGCCCGTTGCTCGCGACTCACTCGTGACAGCGGCTCGCATACGGAGCGCGTTGGCGGCCTATCTCCGCGGTCTGAACGCGATGGCGTCGCCGGTGGATCGCGCCCTGCGCGGTGACACCGTCGCGTTGAGCGCCGATGAGCGCGCGGGCTTCAACGTGTTCGTCGGGAAGGGGAAGTGCGCGACGTGTCACTTCCTCCCGCTGACGAATGGGACCGTGCCACCGATGTTCCAGAAGACGGAGGTGGAGGTGCTCGGTGTGCCGATACGTGCCGTGACGTCCGGCGCTCGAATTGATCCCGACGTAGGGCGCTATCGGATCGCGATTGCCGCTCCGAACAGGTATGCATTCCGCACGCCGACGCTGCGGAACGTCAGTCTGACGGCGCCATACATGCACAATGGGGCGTATCCCACGCTGGAGTCGGTGATCGACTTCTACGATCGCGGCGGCGGAGCAGGGATCGGCGTCGAGCTGGATCACCAGACGCTCCCCTCGACCCCACTCAAGCTCACCGCACCCGAGAAGCGGTCGCTGGTCCGGTTCCTCCGCGCTCTGACCGACACCACGGGGACGCAGCGGCGATAGCAGCGGCGATAGCAGCGGCGGTAGCGCGGTCGTCGGTCTCGACCATACGGCAAAGGGGGCGCTGACACTGGCGCCCGGCGCTCCGAGAACCCAGACTCCAAAGGTCGACATTCTCACGCCGGGTCTCGCATGGCTACGCTGATCGCCCCCGAAACCGCCGCGGCCAGTACGCGCGCCTTTCCTGCTCAAACCAGTCGTCCGTGGGGACGGCCGCGTCGCGCGCGTCACGAGATCGGTCACCATGAGCTGACCGGTCAGTTCCGCATCGATCTGCGCGATCAGGACCCCGACCGGTTCGACGATGTCAGCGCAATGGACTGGTCGACGCTGACGTGGCGCGATGTGGGCCGACCGTATCGCACCGAGAAGTGGTCGAGTGCGCGGACGCGCCACGAGCAGGAGCACCAGCAGCCGCTGCCGATCATCGACGGCTGGCGTCTCTTCAATACGGCCTTTCATCAGTTCTTCCTGACCGACGTACCCGAGGCGCAGCAACAGGCGAAGGCGCAGTTCGGTGAAGCGCTGTCGCGTATGGATCTGCGTGACGCGAAGGAGGCCCTGCAGGACATCGCCTACCTTGCCGTGTGGAACAAGATCATGCGCGTGGAAGACGCCGTGTGGGATCCCCGCGGCAAGCGCGCTCTGTTCGCCGGCCTCGACGTGAAGAAGCCGCGCATTCTGTTTCTCGGTGCCGCCGATGGCTACGAAGCGATGCAGCTGGCGGCGATGTATCCGGGCGGTGAGATCGTACTGGTGGACTACGATGCCTTCTGCGCCACCGAGCGCTTCGGCACGTTTCCTCTCGACTATCCGTTTCTGGGCGTCGACCCGACCACGGGACATCAGCGCGTGTGGTACCGCGACGAGATGCCGATCCATTTCGAGGTCGCCGACATTCGCGATCTACAGTACGGACGGGAGTTCGATGTCGTGGTATCGATTGGACTGCTCGAGCACTTCCCCGACTCGCACAAGGCCGAGTGCCTCGAGATGCACCGGCGATTCCTCAAGCCGGGCGGTAAGGTGGTGATGACCACGCCGCGCAATCAGTTCAAGTCGCGGGTGTTCTACAATCTCATGGCCGACTGGATGAATCACGGCTATCGCGAGTTGATGGACGTGCGGCAGATGGGGTTGTACTGCCACGAGAACGGCTTCGACATCCAGCGGGCCGGTGTGATCAAGGCGCACAACGGGTTGGTGATGACGCTTCGGTAATGCAGGTCGCTGCTGTACATCGCTCATGCTGGTCGCAGTTCCACTCTGACTATCGGGAACACGTGTGACTCTCTTCTCTCGCTCGCCGCGTCACGTCGCATCACGTCGCGTCGCATCACGTCGCGTCGCATCACCAGGCGTCGCATCACGTCGCGGCACGGCCTTCGCGGCATTCGTGGTGCTGGCTCCGGCCTTCGTGCCGGCTACAGCGCAGGCGCAATACCGTCAGCCGCCGCAACCGATCGCACAGATTCTCGACCAGCCGGCGACACCGCTGGTGCAGATGAGTCCCGATCGTCAGCGGTTGCTGCTGCTGGAACGTCCGGCGCTGCCACCGATCAGCGAAGTCGCCGCGTTCGAGTATCGACTGGCGGGCTTACGCTTCGATCCGAAGACCGGCGGCCCCACGCGCGGCCAGAGCTATACGGGACTGTCGCTGCAGTCGGTCACGGGCGGCTCGGCGCGCAAGATTCAGGCGTCGATCCCCGCTGGCGGCAGTATCGAGAACGTATCGTGGTCGGCCAACGGCCAGAAGATCGCGTTCACGGTGACCAGCGACGATGCGATCACGCTGTGGATCGCCGATGTCGCCACGGCCCAGGCGCAGCCGCTCACGTCGCAACGTCTCACGGCCATTCTGGGCAATCCCTGCTCGTGGGTGTCGACCGCGTCGCTCGCCTGCACGTTCGTGCCGGCGACGCGTGGCGCGGCCCCGGCCATGACGACTGCGCCGGAAGGCCCGATCGTGCAGGAAGCGCTCACCGGTCGGAGTGACCGGGCCGCCACGTATCAGGATCTGCTCAAGAGTCCGTTCGACGAAGCGATCTTTGCGCACTATGGCACGAGCCAGCTCGCACTCGTGTCGCTCGATGGCACGGTCAAGGCACTGGGCGCGCCCGGCATGCGTACCGATGTGAGTGCGTCTCCCGATGGCCGCTTCCTGCTGGTGAGCACGCTGTCGCGCCCGTTTTCATATACGGTGCCGGTGAACTACTTCCCGACGCGCACGGAAGTGTGGTCGATGGACGGTGCCGTCGTGAAGTCGATCGTGAGTCGTCCGCTCATCGAGCGCGTACCGTGGGGTGGCAACGGCGCACTGGCCGGCATCCGCAATGTGCAGTGGCGTCGCGACGTCGATGCCACGTTGGCGTGGGTCGAAGCCCTTGATGGCGGCGACAGCGACTCGAAGGCGGACAAGCGCGACCGCATCGCGCTGCTGGAGGCGCCGTTCACCGGTACGCCGACAACGCTGCTGGAAACCAGCTGGCGTGCCGGCGCCATCACATGGAGCACGCCCGGACTCGCCATCGCGCGAGAAAATGAAGGCAAGACGCGCAAGTCGCGCGCGTGGATCATCGATCCGTCCGGGGTCAAGGCGCCGCGGTTGCTCTGGGAACGCTCCAGCGAAGATCGCTACGCCGATCCCGGTGATTTCCTGACCATGCGCGACGGCCGCGGACAGACGGTACTGTTGACGACGCCCGACACGAAGGTCGCGTTCCTGAGCGGTCTGGGCGCCGGACCGGAAGGCGACCGTCCGTTCGTGGACCGCTTCGACCTTACCACGGCACGCACCACGCGGCTGTTTCAGAGCGCCGCGCCGTACTACGAGCAGCCCATCGGGATGCTCGATGCCAACGGCACCGTCGCGCTGACCCGCCGCGAGTCGAAGGCCGACGCACCCAACTACTTCGTGCGCGATCTCGTGCGCAAGATCGCACCGCGTGCGCTCACGCAGTTCACCGATCCGGCTCCGGTGTTCGCCGGTGTCACGAGCCAACTGATCACCTACACGCGTCCCGATGGTGTGAAGCTATCGGCCACGATCTATCTGCCGGCCGGTTACGACAAGGCAAAGGATGGCCCGCTGCCGTTCTTCCTGTGGGCGTATCCGCTGGAGTTCCGCTCGCGTGAAGCGGCGTCGCAGGTGGTGGGCTCGTCGTATCGCTTCGTGCGGCCGAGCGGTGCGTCGCATCTCTTCATGCTCACGCAGGGCTACGGCGTGATGGACAACCCGACGATGCCGATCGTCGGCGTGGACGGCAAGGAGCCGAACGACACGTACGTGGAGCAGCTCACGGCCAGCGCGAAGGCGGCCGTGGACACCATCGTGGCGATGGGCGTCGCGGACCGCGATCGCATCGGTGTCGGTGGGCATTCGTACGGCGCGTTCATGACGGCCAATCTATTGGCGCATACGCGACTGTTCCGCGCTGGCGTCGCTGAAAGCGGCGCCTACAATCGCACGCTCACGCCGTT
>Ga0105047_10019519_pt1 | contig 10453 bp, 11 predicted proteins | sample MAT04_FD_78384 | JGI IMG/M metagenome (GOLD analysis project Ga0105047, IMG submission 78384) | Freshwater microbial communities from Lake Fryxell liftoff mats and glacier meltwater in Antarctica - MAT-04 (megahit assembly) | ecosystem: Environmental > Aquatic > Freshwater > Ice > Liftoff... | reverse complement strand
CACCACCTGGCCTGCAGCGGCTTCTGAAGCTGTGACAAGTATATCCAAATCGCCAACCGTTTCACGCATGCGCCGGTAACTGCCTGCAACAGTGACTTTCAAAACACCTGAAATCGCCGCAAGAAACTTTTCCAGCGCTTCCGCATATTGCGCTGCTATTGTCAATTTGAAGCGCTGCGTCTGATTGGCATGCGCTTCGATCGCTTGCAGAATGTTGTTCTCGGTTTTCTCGCCAAAACCTGGCAAGGCTCGGATTCTGCCATCGCGCGCAGCACGGTACAATTGTTCCAGCGTTTGCACATCGAGATCGTGATATAACGCTTTGACCCGTTTCGGACCAAGACCAGGTATTTTCAGCAGCTCGGCAATGGCAGGAGGCAGCTCGGTATGTAACCGATCCAACAGACTACAGTGACCGCTGCCGACAATTGCCTTGATTTTGCCGGCCAAATCATCACCGATACCCGGCAACTCCGTCAGATCTTCACCTTTCTCCAATAAACGGGATATTTCTTGCGAAAGCTCCCCAACAACACGCGCGGCATTGCGATAGGCACGTATGCGAAACGGATTGGCGCCCTGAATTTCCAGCAAATCGGCAATTTCCTCGAAGACAGCGGCAATATCAGCATTATGTTTCGACATAAAATTCCCCTATTTGTACTGTACTGCGACTTAATACCTTCAAGAATTGATCTATCGCAACGGTTATTCAGATTAATGCATTTCAATCTACAAAACTACTACAATGAAAAATCATTCATCTGGAATGATCAAACATGAGTTCATCGTATTTTGAACATGACGCCGACATTGGAATTATCGGCCGTGGTTTAACCATCGAACAGTCGTTTGAAGCGGCGGCGCATGCGGTTTTTGCGATTATTACCAATCTTGAGGCAGTGCAACCGGATATTACAGTGACCATCGAATTTGAAGAATCCGACCTCGAACTGGCATTGGTGGTCTGGCTCAATCTTTTACTCGGTAAATCACGAGAGCTCGGCATGGTGTTCAGCCTTTTTTATATTCAGCGCCAGGAGAATCGGTGGCATGGAAAAGCGCTCGGTGAGAAATGGCGCGATGAATTTGAGCGCGGCGTTGAAGTCAAAGGCGCTACCCTGACCATGCTTGCGGTAAAACAAATCGGCCCGATCTGGGAATCTCGTTGCGTGGTGGATGTATGAATAGTCAACAATTACAGCAATTGCGCGCTCATCTCTGGACGCTCCCCAAAACCGCCGGTGAAAAACGTGCGGAAGTTTTACTCTACGGCAGCAAGCCTCTGCTCGAAAGCATGGATGACAAGGTATTGCAGCAAATTGCCAATGTCGCCTCATTACCTGGCTTGGCTGGTGCGGCAATGACTATGCCGGACGCGCATTGGGGATATGGATTTCCCATCGGCGGCGTGGCGGCGTTTGATGCGGAACAAGGCGGCATCATTTCAGCCGGCGGTGTCGGATTCGATATTTCCTGCGGCACCCGTTGCCTGCGCAGCAATCTCAATTTGCACCACGCCGCACCGCTTTTGAGTCAACTGGCGGATAGACTTTTCGCAACCATTCCTGCTGGCGTTGGTGAAGAAGGCAATATCAGTTTGAATCCGCAGCAGCTCGACCAAGTACTCCACGGTGGCGCGCAATGGGCTGTGAAACAGGGCTATGGTGATGCGGCCGATCTGGAATATGTGGAAGAAAATGGGCGTGTGGCCGGTGCTATACCGGAGAATGTCTCTGAACTGGCCAAAAAGCGCCAGCGTGGCGAAATGGGCACTTTGGGTTCCGGCAACCATTATCTGGAAGTACAGGTAGTAGAGCATATTTACGATGCCCTTACTGCACAGGCTTTCGGCTTGCACGAAGGTCAGCTCATCATTTCCATTCACTGCGGTTCACGAGGGCTTGGGCATCAGATCGGTACCGATTATCTGATGATGTTGGCCAAGGCGGCGAATCGCCTCGGCATACACTTGCCCGACCGGGAACTGGCCTGTGCGCCGATTAAATCTCCGGAAGGCCAGCAATATATCGGCGCGATGAATGCCGCGATCAATTGCGCACTGGCTAACCGGCAGATCCTGACACATTTGACCCGCACCACGTTTGCAGAAATTTATCCGCATGCAGCGCTGGAAACACTGTTTGACGTTTCGCACAATACCTGCAAGGAAGAAATGCACGAAGTGGATGGAAAATCCCGATTGCTGCATGTGCATCGTAAAGGTGCGACACGCGCGTTTGCCCCGGGACATCCCAAACTGCCAGCACGTTATCGTGCAGCGGGCCAACCTGTCATCATCGGCGGCAGCATGGGCACCGGTTCGTATATTCTTGCGGGTACCAGCAGCAATCAGGCTTTTGCCTCATGCAGTCATGGCGCAGGCCGCGCAATGAGCCGGAACCAAGCATTGAAGCAGTGGAATGGCCGAACATTGATCAATGATCTCGAGCAACAAGGCATATTGATTCGTACTCGCTCAATGCGCGGCGCAGCGGAAGAAGCGCCGGGCGCCTATAAGGATGTCGACCAGGTGGCCGAGGTTACGGAACAAGCAGGATTGGCGCGTCGCGTTGCCTTTCTGCGCCCAAAAGTATGCATTAAAGGATAGTTTCTGCAGATAATATTATCTATCAGTCTATTAGGAGAAAATAACTATGGAAGTCACCTTACAAATTACAACACGGGATATCCCCCACTCTGAAGCGCTTGAGACCCATATCCGGGAAAAAGCGGAAAAGCTTGAAAAGTTTTATCCGCGTATCATGAGTTGCCGGATAGTCGTCGAGCTTCCTCACAAGCATCACCATCAAGGAAGGCTATTTGACTTACGTATTGACATAACGGTGCCAGGTGGCGAATTGGTGGTCAATCGCGTCACCAATGAAGATGTGTATGTCGCCGTGCGAGATGCTTTCGATGCTGCCAAGCGGCAACTGGAAGATTATGCCCGCCGTCAGCGCGGCGATACCAAGCTGCACGCGCCGGTATTACAGGGCAAGGTAATGCGGCTTTTTAAGATGGAAGATTATGGTTTTATCGAAACACCGGACGGGCGCGAATTATACTTTCACCGTGACAATCTGGCAGGTCATGATTTCGATCAATTGGCAGTCGGCGACGCCGTGCAATTTCTTGAAGATATTGGCAGCGAGGGTTATCAAGCAAAGCGAGTAAGCACCGGGAAACATCATATTCCCGGCAGTGAAAATGAATAACCAGTTATCAGGGAATCACTGATTAGTCCACATCATGAAAATTGCGCCTGCTTCAGGAGACGCGTTGATTGTGGTTGATATGCAAAATGATTTTTTGCCGGGCGGAAGTCTTGCGGTTGCGGGAGGAAATGAAATCATCCCGCAACTGAACCGCTACCTTGCGCATTTTGCTGCACATCAATTGCTGGTCTTCGCGACACGTGACTGGCATCCAGTGTCGCATTGTTCCTTTCAATCGCAAGGGGGCCCATGGCCGCCACACTGCATCGCCGGTTCAGACGGCGCAGCAATTCATTCCGATCTTAAATTGCCCGCCAATGTCCACATCATTTCCAAAGCAACTTCACCGGAAACCGATGCATATTCCGGCTTTACCGGCACGCAGCTCAATGAACTATTACAGTCACTTCATATTCAGCGGGTTTTTATTGGTGGTATCGCAACCGAATACTGTGTACTCAACACCGCGAAGGATGCCCTGCGACTCCAGTACACCACTTTTGTACTCGACGATGCAATATGTGCAATCAACCAGCAACCGGAAAACGGAAAACGCGCGCTTGAAGAAATGATCCGGCTGGGCGCCAGACCGGTCCATTATGAGGATCTTACGCCATGAACCCGTCAACCAGTCCTTTATTGGCCGATTTGTATCAATTTACCATGCTGCAAACCTATCTTGAACAGGATATGGAGGAAACTGCGGTTTTTGAACTGTTCGTGCGTAAACTGCCGCCCGGAAGAAATTTCATGGTCGCAGCCGGATTGGAACAGGTCATCGAATTTCTGGAAAACCTCAGATTCTCGCCGGAGGAACTGGACTGGCTGGCAACACGCTTTCCACCGCATGTGATTACTTATCTCGAGCAATTCCGTTTTGATGGCGATATTCATGCCATGCCGGAAGGGACCATTTTCTTCCCCAACGAACCTATTCTGAGAATTACTGCGAAGATGCCGCAGGCTCAATTGGTCGAATCACGCATTATCAACCTGATGCACTTTGAAACACTGATCGCTTCCAAAGCAGCACGTTCGGTGCTGGTAGCGCCAGACAAATTGCTGGTTGATTTCGGCATGCGCCGGGCGCATGGCGCAGAAGCGGGATTGCTGGCAGCACGTGCGAGTTACTTAGCGGGTTTTTCCGGCACGGCAACCGTGCTGGCGGGAACACTGTTCGACATTCCACTGTTCGGCACGATGGCGCATTCCTTCATTCAGGCACATCAAAACGAAAGTGATGCCTTTGAACATTTTGCGCGCTCCCATCCCAACAACACGGTATTACTCATTGATACCTACGACACCGAAGCTGCGGCACACAAGGTCGTTACATTGGCGAGGAATCTCAAGGCAGATAAGATCAACATCCAAGGTATCCGTCTGGATAGCGGCGATCTAGCCGAACACGCTAAAAATGTACGCCAGATACTCGACGAAGGCGGCTTGCACCAGACAACTATCTTCGCCAGCGGCAACCTGGATGAATACAAACTGCATACACTGTTATCCGCCCACGCACCGATTGATGGTTTTGGCATCGGTACCGCATTGGATATCTCGATTGATGCGCCTTCATTGGATTGCGCATACAAACTGCAGGAATATGCTGGCAAGCCCCGCCGCAAACGCTCAGAAGGCAAAGCCACATGGCCCGGAAGAAAGCAGGTTTACCGGCAGTATGCTGATGATGGCTGTATGGCCAGAGATATCGTGGCGCTGGAAGATGATAACCCGCAGCAAGGTGAATCGCTAATCCAGCCTTTCATGCGATCAGGTAAACGTCTGCATCCGAAACTATCCTTGCAGGAACTGCGCAGTCAAACCTTAATCAATTACCAACACCTGCCCGCTGCAATGACTGCTCTCGATCCCGCTCCCGGTTACCCGGTAACAATTTCTTCTGCATTGAGAGCAATGGCGGATCAGTTAGATAAGGAACGACTTCTGCATGACCGGGAAGCCTCAAAGTAAGGAAAACAATCGCCATTACCTACTTGTTGCAGACATGACAGAAATGCTTGACAAAATCATCAAAGCGAGCAAGATTGAAAATGAAGTTTAGACATCATTAATGGATAGCTGTCATTACAGCAATGCATAAGTATTATTGTTAATTCACAACAAACAAGTTGCATCAGAGGAGATTTATCATGGGTACAAAAAGCACACACCCCGGTTTTCATCCAATTACCCGCCACGATGGCATTTTTCAGGAGCAGATACACGATACTTACCAAACCAAAGTCAAATTTCCGGAACCAACGGTTTGCCCGCAATGCAGCGCAGTATTTCATAAAGGGCGATGGCAATGGATTGGAGCACCTGCCAATGCGCATCAGCACAATTGTCCGGCGTGCCAGCGTATTCTAGAGAATCAGCCAGCAGGCTTTGTGACCTTAGAAGGTGATTTCTTCGTTTCGCATCGGGATGAAATAGTAAGCCTGATACACAATGTAGAAAAAAAAGAAAAAGCCGAACATCCGCTGAAGCGAATCATGGCAACAGAAGAAAAGGGGAATGGGGTATTGATAACCACTACCGATATTCACCTTGCTCGTGGTATTGGTGAAGCGATTCACCATGCTTATCAGGGTGACTTGGAATTTCACTACAATCCGGCAGAAAACTTATTGCGTGTGAATTGGTCTCGTTAACTCGAGATTCGGCTTGTTTGTTTGGATTAAAAATAAAGGAGAATATGATGACTGTCGGTGATATTTGCAATCGTGAAGTAATTACAATTCAACGTGATGAGACGGTTCTGGAAGCCGCCAAACTGATGCGTCAATACCATGTCGGGGCCGTTATTGTGATCGATAAGCTCGACGGCCGCACAGCGCCTGTAGGTATTGTCACGGATCGCGATCTGGTTGTCGAAGTTCTGGCAACGGAACTGGATGAAACGGTAATTACCGTCGGCGATATCATGGCGCCGGAAGTATTTACGGTTAAAGAAAGTACCGCGACTTACGAAGCAATCGAATTTATGCGCCGCAAAACCATCAGGCGCTTACCGATAGTGGATGAAGCCGGAGAATTGGTTGGCATACTGACTTTAGATGATGCACTGGAATTACTATCCGAAGAATTACTTAATCTCTCCAAACTGGTAAGGTACGAGCAAAAAAAAGAATCACGGCACCGTCCGTAGTAACGTAGTGACTCCAGGGAACCGGAAATTACTCGCACTGACCGATGGTGTTAAATAATATAGTAGGGACTCACTTGAATTCCTGGTTAAGCACTCAAATATTCTAGTGAATATTAAAACCGGTCATTAAATCCCTGGAGGATGCGTTGCTATGGAACAATCTGCCCCAACCCAATTTGAGCTGCCTGCCGATGTCATCGCATTGGTGCCAATGGGCAATGTGGTGTTATTTCCCCATGTGTTAATGCCGATCACTGTTGGCCGGATCAAATCAATAGCTACCGTAGAGCACGCCCTGCAGTCCAAAGCACCCATCGGTATCGTGCTACAGAAGGATGCCACTGTCGACGATCCGGGACTTGATGCATTGTGCAGTATCGGCACTATTGCCAACGTTGTACGCCATGTCGCTTCAGACGACGGAACTCATCATGCCATCTGCCAAGGAATAGAACGTTTCCAGATTGAAGAAAGCATCGAAGGTTACCCATTCCTTGTAGCCCGTGTAAAACGTATTAAGGAAACAGCGCAAGTCACAACGCAGGCAGAAGCGCTCGCATTGCAGTTGCGCGAACGGGCTGTCGAGATTTTATCGCTATTGCCCGGCGTGCCCGCAGAACTTGCACATGCATTGCAGGCCACGCGCGCGCCTTCGGATCTGGCCGATATTACTGCCAGCCTGCTTGATACCGAAGTCAATGAAAAACAGATGCTGCTCGAAACGATTGATACCGAGGAGCGGCTGCAGAAAGTGTTGCAGATTTTATCGCGCCGTATCGAAGTTTTAAGACTCTCCCAGGAAATCGGCGAGCGCACCAAAGAACAAATGGAAGATCGTGAGCGTAAGTATTTATTACACGAACAGTTAAAAGCAATCCAGAAAGAACTGGGTGAAGACGGCGGCAACGATCAAGAAATTGCACAATTGAATGAGGCGATCACCAAAGCAGGCATGCCCAGTGATATCGAAGCGCAGACGCGCAAAGAGCTACAACGATTGCAACGCATGCCAAGCGCATCGAGCGAATACTCGATGCTGCATACCTATCTGGAATGGATGACCGAATTACCGTGGCGGCTACCTGAGGAAACTCCGATCGATTTGAATAGCGCGCGTCAAATTCTGGAAGCTGATCATTTTGGGTTGGAGCGCATCAAGCAGCGCATTATTGAATTTCTGGCCGTACAAAAACTGAAACCGCACGGCCGGGCGCCCATTCTTTGCTTTGTCGGACCACCGGGAGTAGGTAAAACTTCTCTGGGCCAAAGCATCGCACGTGCTTTGCAGCGGCCTTTTGTGCGTGTGTCATTAGGCGGCGTGCATGATGAAGCCGAAATGCGCGGCCATCGCCGCACCTATATCGGTGCCATGCCAGGAAATATTGTGCAAGGGTTGCGCAAGGCTGCTGCGCGTAATTGTGTCATGATGCTCGATGAAATCGACAAAATGTCAGCCAGCATACAAGGCGACCCGTCCGCAGCACTGCTTGAAGTACTGGATCCGGAGCAGAATTCAACTTTTCGTGATAATTATTTAGGTGTGCCGTTTGATCTAAGCCGGGTGATCTTCATCGCTACGGCGAATGTAATCGACAATGTGTCGCCGCCAGTACGTGACCGCATGGAAATTATTGATTTGCCCGGTTACACACAAGAAGAAAAGCTTCAAATCGCATTGCGTTATCTAGTACAGCGGCAGAGTGAAGCAAATGGTTTGCACGAGGAACAATGCAAATTAACATCCGAAGCACTGGCAAGCATTATTGCGGATTACACCCGTGAAGCCGGTGTGCGTCAGTTTGAACGGGAAATCGGCCGAGTGATGCGTCACGCGGCTTTGCGTGTCGCGGAAGGTGAACATCAGCAAGTGCATATTGATGCAGCCGATTTAGATGCTATTCTGGGTTCGAAGAAATATGAACATGAATTAGCACTGCATACGGATCTGCCCGGAGTCGCCACGGGCCTGGCTTGGACACCGGTGGGTGGCGATATTCTATTTATCGAAGCCACACGGATCAATGGTAGCGGGCGGTTGATTCTGACCGGGCAGCTCGGTGATGTGATGAAAGAAAGCGCGCAAGCAGCTCTCACCTTAGTCAAGGCGCGCGCTAGCGATTTGAATATCCCGGCATCTCTGTTTGACGGTGTTGATGTGCATCTGCATGTTCCGGCAGGTGCTATTCCAAAAGACGGACCGAGCGCAGGTGTTGCGATGTTCATTGCACTCGTTTCATTATTCACTAACCGGCCCGTATGCCATGATGTCGCGATGACCGGAGAAATCAGTCTACGTGGATTAGTATTACCCGTAGGCGGTATCAAGGAAAAGATACTGGCGGCAGAACGTGCCGGTCTGCGAACGGTATTGTTGCCTGCTCGAAACCAGAAGGATCTACGTGACTTACCAGAAGCAACGCGTGTGGCAATGCAGTTTATTTTATTAGAAACAGCAGATGATGCCATTCAAGCTGCATTACGTCATGCCGGAGCACATGCGTCAGTTTCGGAATTCAAACTTGTCTGAGCATAGTTCACCAGAAGCATACAAACCTAAGGCTAGAATATATCAGTAATTTAAACCAACAAAGTCTTTCCTGAAATAAACGTATCACTTAACAGCAGATGCGGCTATATGCCGCATTGACGCCTGAACCACCTTAACCCAAAATACAAATGCATCTATGAATAAGTTTATATGAAGCTGTTATATTCTTGTCATATTCCCTTGTTACTCTAGAGCTACCATCATGTACGAGGAGTGAATTCAAATGAAACAGTCCGAAACCCAAACTAAACTTGGTATCAATAATAATCACCCAATTAAACAAAAAGACAATCACCCGTTCCATAGAATCGGCCAATTACGCCGCGCAAAGATGCATGCAGCATGTCTAATCGAATCTATCGACAGCAACAAAGCCCTGCCTTTGCCCTTGCACCAGCTATTGGAAGCCAGCCTGGTTCTGGATACAACAGATTCAAAGATTCTTGCTGTTTTCTTAAAACGATCACCGGCCACAATCCGTAACGAATTCCAAAGGATCCGCACTATCCTTGGAGCATATCAAGATTTCTCAGAAAATCTCCAATACAAAGCCTCTGTCATTATCTAATTCTGATTCGCAGTAGAAACTACACTAAAATCCCAATGCCGCCATGCTAATATTATTAGCATATGATCTTTTACAAAAATTAAAATTGCCCAATGCGATTATTATTTTTATTTATCCTGCTCATCTGCATCAGTCTTCTAGGCTATGCACAATATCTGCAACATCTGGAAGGTTTACTACCCTGTCCGCTGTGTGTAGCACAACGTCTTGCCTACTGGATGCTGGGATTAGTCGCTCTATTGGCTTTTTTACACAATCCTAAAGTCATCGGGCGCCGCTTCTATGCTGTTTTGATGAGCATTTTGGCACTCATAGGTACAGTCATCGCTGCAAGGCACGCTTGGTTGGTACGTTACCCGGAATCATTTGAATGTGGCATTAGTCCGGAGGAAGCTTTCCTAAATTCTTTACCACTTTCCGGGTGGTGGCCGGGGATGTTCGAAGCGAATGGGGATTGTGCAGACGTCGTTTGGAGATTTTTATTGCTGACCATACCGGACTGGTCATTGATTGCTTTTGTCAGCCTTGGAATCGTCTCATTCTATATGCTACTGGCAAAAAAATGATAGCTCTGTTAGCTGTTACTATCCGCGAGGATGATGCTTAGTATGCAATTGTTTCAGTCGTTCACGTGCAATATGAGTATAAATCTGTGTGGTGGAGATGTCTGCATGACCCAAAAGCAATTGTACCACGCGCAAATCAGCGCCGTGATTCAGCAGATGGGTGGCAAATGCATGGCGCAGGGTGTGTGGGGATAGTGGCTTATCATTACCCACTAATTGCGCATAACGTTTGATAAGATACCAGAAAGCCTGGCGTGTCATTGCAGCTCCGCGCGTTGTCACAAATATGGTATCGGTAACAATGCCACTCAGCAATGCAGGCCTGGCTTCTTTGGTATAACGGCTCAACCATTCAAGAGATTCTTCTCCAAGCGGAGCAAGGCGTTCCTTTCTCCCCTT
>Ga0105047_10019516_pt1 | contig 10454 bp, 11 predicted proteins | sample MAT04_FD_78384 | JGI IMG/M metagenome (GOLD analysis project Ga0105047, IMG submission 78384) | Freshwater microbial communities from Lake Fryxell liftoff mats and glacier meltwater in Antarctica - MAT-04 (megahit assembly) | ecosystem: Environmental > Aquatic > Freshwater > Ice > Liftoff... | reverse complement strand
TCGCTGTTAAACCGAATTCGGCTTAACAGCGATTATGCCGAGGATGACGTTAAGCCGAGGAACAGGGCCGATACCAGTCGTTTCTAGGGAACGACGTCAACTTTCTCGGCATAGTGCGCTGCGTTCGCTGGCATTACCTTCATCGTGTCCAGATGCGCAGTGAAGGGAAATTGCTATGGAAACGATGGTGGGTGACATTGGTGTTGTCGTTGTCGAGGCGTTGAGAGCAGCCTGTTACAAAGAGTCGACGATTGGGAACTATCAGAAGTCGATTCGATGGTTGGCTCTGCTGGCGCGGAAGCACGACGGCGTCTACACGCCGGCTTTGGGGGCGGAGTTCGCGTCAATGACGACGAGTCCAAGAACAGGCCGCTTCAGCGTCCAACGCCGCTTCGACTACGGCCGATTAGTGACGGTGTTCGACTCGTATGTGTTGACCGGGCGGGTGAGCCTGGTGATGAGAAACCGCGGTGGTGGCATGGAGGTTCCGCAATGCGCCGACTTTGTCAGCGTTGGGAATGCGTGGTCGGGCGAGATGGAACGCCGCGGCCTGGCCGCCGCTACCTGCAACTCCTACGGTCGCGCGGCACGTGAATATTTCCTCTTCTTGGAGGCGAGTGGAATTACGACGTTGGAGGCAGCCGATGGCACCACCGTGTTCGGATATCTGGAATCCTTACGGGGCCGGTGGGCGCCATCGGCGTTGTGGACGGTGGTATCGAATTTTCGTCCGTTCCTTACCTTTGTCCAGCGGCAGGATTTACTCGACGCGTTGACGATGGCGCGCGCCCGGCGGTGGCACCAGCTCGTTCCCGTCCTGGCCGAAAGCGAGGAGCAGTTGGTCGTGGGGGCCTGCACCAGCGGTGACGTTCCCGCCCGAGACGCCGCGATCACGTTGCTGGCGCTAGTGACGGGCTTGCGCGCCTGCGACATCATCGCGCTGCGACTGACGGACATCGATTGGCGCAGCTCGACGCTGGGCATCGTGCAGCAGAAAACGGGCAACCCGCTGACGTTGCCGCTGCCTGCAGTTGTCCTCGTCAAGCTGGCCGAATATGTTCTGGGCGACCGGCCGGTCTCTGACATCGAGAACGTGTTCCTGCGCTCGTTGGCACCGCACCTCGCGTTGGCAGATCATGCGTCGATCTATGCGATTACACGGCGGACATTCCGGGCCGCCGGGGTAACGGACACGAAAGCCGGGACCCGAATGTTGCGTCACCACGCGGCGTCGAAACTGCTACGCGCGGGAACACCGCTGCCAACAATTTCGGCGATTCTGGGCCATTCGAGCCCGGATTCCACGAACGTGTATCTGAGCTCGGACACCGAGCAGATGCGCGCCTGCGTGCTTCCGATGCCGGCAGGGACACGGCGATGAGCGGGCATGGATTCATCAGCGTGTTCACCGACGACCTTGAGGCCTACCTCACGTTCAAGACGAGCATGGGCTGTTACGGCGCTTCCCGGATCTGGTATCTGAAACAGTTCGACCGATACTGCGCTGACCATGCTTTGGAGAATCTGGACCGGGTGACGATCGAGGGCTGGGTGATGGTCCAGCAATCGTCCCAGCTGGGGCCTTACCGGTCGTGGATGTCTTACATCCGAGACTTCGGCCGGTGGGCGCGAACCAACGGCAACCAGAATGCCTATGTGCTGTCGGACAGCTGGAAGGCCGGTTTCATCCGGTCGCAGCCCTACCTGCTGGCTGACGCCGAAATTGACTTGTTCTTCCAGACGGCCGCACAGGTGGAGGCTTCATCACCGTGGAAATGGCAGGCCGTCGCATTCTTTGCCCTGATGCACTCCTGCGGGCTGCGCACCGGCGAAGTTCGCCATCTCACCCTGAGGGATGTCCACCTGGACGACGGTGTCCTTGAGATACTGGGCCCTAAAGGACATCGTGACCGACGGCTGCCGCTCACCGACGAGCTCCTTGACGTCCTGACCGACTGCGACACCCACACCCGCGGCGCCTTCTCCGGCGATCGGGCCACGTTCTTCGTGACCTCCAGCGGCAAACCGGTGTTGCCCACGGCGGTCGGGGTGATGTTCAACCGCATCTGGGACCAGGCCGATCTGAGGCGAGAAAGTGATGGAAAGCGGCCTCGTCCCTATGATTTCCGGCACCACTTCGCCTACGCGAACCTGCAGCGGTGGATGGCTGACGGCACCGACGTCAACGCGATGCTGCCCTACCTGGCCCGATATATGGGCCACGCGTCACTGGACAGCACCTACTACTACGTCCACACCTCGCCGGACTTCATGAACGGATATGCCAACATCACCCGCGAAGGCGAACAGCTGTTGCCCGAGGTGGGCTTCTTATGAAACGCGACCCACGGACCTCGACCCCGAACTTTTGGGGGTTCGCCCGCAATTACTTACACGACTACATGCCCAGAGTCCGGGCACTGTCCCCGAGAACGATCGAGGCCTACCGGATTTCTCTGGAATGCTTCGTCGGTTTCCTCACCGATGAGAAGAATCTCCACCGCAAAGACGTCAGCTTCGACCACTTCCAGCGGCCGGTGCTGAAAGAGTGGCTTATCTGGATGCGCGAGAAAAAGCACTACCAACCCAAAACCGTGGGCCTGCGGCTGAGCTCGATCACCGCATTTCTGGCCTTCGCGGCCCAGGAAGATCTCACCCTGGTTGCCCTTTATGACGCCGCAAAGGCGTTGAGACCTCCTACGGCGCCACGAAGGGCGATCGAATATCTCGAGGCACACGAGACCACGGCGGTCCTTGCTGCCTTCAACGGCTCCACGGCTAAGTCCCGACGCAACCGCATGCTGTTGATCCTTCTCTACGACAGCGCCGCCCGCGTCAGCGAGATCACTGCACTCACCCTCGGGGACCTGGCCTTGAGAACGCCAGCGCACCTGACCTTGACCGGGAAGAGAGACAAAAGTCGTGTCATCCCGTTGGGTGATAAAACGGTGGCGCATCTGCGGATCTATCTTGCAGAGTTCCATCCGAACCTCGCCCGACTGCCTGCGACGCGTCCGCTTTTTAACAGCTCCCACCTTGGGCAGCCGACCCGGCTCTCGGCCGACAGCGTTTCGGCAATCCTTGCCACGGCTGGGAATCTCGCCCGGCAGGCTTGCCCGTCTGTTCCCATCAGGCTGCACTGCCACATGCTGCGCAAAACCAAAGCGATGGACCTTTACATACAGGGCATCCCGTTGCCGATCATCATGCAGCTCCTCGGCCACGAGAGCATGAGCACCACCTCCGCGTTCTATGCCTTCGCCACCCTCGACATGATGACAACAGCCATGAATGCCGCCACCCCCGGCATCAACGTCGCCGACAACGATTGGCTCAGCGAGGAGAAGCTGCAAATGCTCTACACACTTCGTAAATCCTCGGTGACGCTAAGCCGACAGAACAAAGGCTCTCCCCAGTGAATCACTGGCATCGGCACGGCTCCTCGGCTTAACGTCATCGTCGGCATAATCGCTGTTAAACCGAATTCGGCTTAACAGCGATACCGGATCGCACTCTCCGCTCGCGTCACCGGCTGCGGGCGACCTGTTGTTGGCGCCGGGTGGCGTGAACCTGCCGGAAGAGCACTGACCACACTACGATGGCGAGCAGTCCGATCGGCGCCATGATCCACCATCCGGCAGAGCTGTCGCGGAAGTAGGAGACGACCGGGGTGACGAGGATCGGCAAACAGGTTAGCCCCAGGAACGCCAGGGCTCCGATCGCTGTTGCATGCCCCAGTCGGTTGTCGCGAATGAGGAGTAATCCTGATGTGAATACTGCTGGGAGGAAGAACGCGAGGTCGAGAACGTGCACTGGGCTGGTCGGGACGTTCCAATCCGCAGCGCTTGTCGACGGGGCGCTCGCCAGGAGGTTGGGGATGATTTCGCTCAACCAGAGAAAGGTGAACAGAAGGCTCGTCACCATGAGCACCCAGCCGGTAAGCCGGGTAGCCGATTTGCCAGCCAGTGCCATCAACGGGAGCACCGTAGCGACGCTGCCAATCAAAGCGAAAGTTGAAAGCCCCAGCACCGCCACCCACACCAGGAAGAGTGGGCCGAACTGGATCGAGAACGTATAGATGGCGTAGTTGTAGACGGTGAATGCCAGGAACCCGATCAGCACCAGCCAGGACACTAGCGACCCGCGGCGGGCGAGCACCGCAAAAACGATGAGGAGCGGGGTGACGAGTAGCCCGTTCACCAGGTCTTGGGCGATCGCGGCGATGAACAAGAGCTCTGTTTCCTGACCGTATGCCATCATCGGGTTGACCAATCCGATGACGCTTCCGGCCAGGGCCAGCGCGGCGGCTGCAATCGACAGCAACATCCAGGGTAGCCGCAAGCGCACTGAAGGCTCCGCGCCGGTTGGCTGTTGTTGTTGTCTGCTCACGAGTCGAGCCCGAGTGTGGCGATTACCTCATCTGCCCACGCGCTCGCGCGTTCAAGCTCCCCCTCGAGGAGCGGACCTTCGTAGCCGTGGACGCGGAAGGTCTCCTGCTTCACCGACGTTTCGAATCCCAACGACCGCAGTTCGTGCTTCGCTGCTTTGGCCGCGGAGCCGGGCATGCGCGGCTTGTCAACGCGAGTGTCGAAGGCGACGGCGGGGATCGCGGTTGCGGGTCGTTCGAGTTCGTTGAGCCATTCGCGGATGCCTCTGGCCGGTTGGTGCGGAGCCGAGTGGGACTTGACGGCGTCGGCGCGCGTGGTAACCCGCGTCATTGAGAACGCGTGCGTAGGGCCACCGACTACGAGGAGGTCGTAGCCGTCGACCGTGGCGGGTGCGGCATCCGATTGCACCACATCGACCGTGCCAACGCTAGATAGCTTGTCGGCGACTGCGCGCGCGACTTTCTCGGTGTTGCCCCACAGGGACTCGTAGACCACCAGTGCACGCATCGCTGCTCCTCATAAAAGGTGATTGATCCGCAAGCTCGGGTCATGCACCAGACTATGCCCGCCCGGCGTTACCAGACTAAATCGCCTCGAAGTACGGCGTCGGATCCACCGTCGATGTAGATGATCTGGCCGCACAGGTGAGCGTTGTCTTCGCTGGTCAGCCAGGTCAGGAGTGTTGCGACTCCCCGTGGTTCGAAGAATCCGTTCAAAGGCATCGGCGCCATGGCAGCTATCTGCGCGCGGGATGCGGCATCGTTCGTCATGTCGGCGGTCATCGGCGTGTAAACAACGCCTGGCGAGACGGCGTCCAGGGGAATGGATGCTGCAGCCCAATCCTGGGAGGGTGCCTGCCTGCGGATCCAACGTGACAAAGCACGCTTGGTCGTGCCGTAGATAACACTGCTCTGCTGCGCGTCGCTGGCCTCCAACTCGGCGGCCCGCGCCATGGCTTTGGCTTCTGATCCATCCAGCAACTCGTTCAAGAGCGTCTCGTCCGGCGGGAAGATTGCGGCCATCGAGCTGACGACGACCGCTCGCGGGTTGGGCGAATTGAGCAGCAGCGGGCGCAGTCCTTCGAGCGTTGCGATCGTGCCGTAGTAGTTGACGGCCACGGTCGCGGCGGTAGGAGTCGCCAATCCCGCGACGGCAAGAACAGCGTCGATCGACCCACCGCTCACCCTCGTAACTTCCTGCACGAGGTGATCCCGGCCAGCAGCAGTGCTGAGGTCGGCCACGATGTCGGCGTCCCTGATGTCCGTTCCGATCACGCGGTGGCCCTGCTCGATCAGCAGTTCGCCCGTCGCCTTTCCGATGCCGCTTGCTGATCCGGTCACGACGTATGTACGACTCATTGACTTGCCCCCCAATTTCAGATCGGACATTCGGCCGACAGTCCTCATGCTCTCGGGCCCAAGAGGTTCACACGAGAGCATTTGGTCATTCGAGGATGCTCCGCCCTACCCGAATGGATGCGTGACCGCCCACGAGCGATAGTGTCGGTCCTGACCGGGAAGTGAACATGCAGACCGCAAGACACCTCGCAAAAAACCCGTACTTCTTCACGGCACTGATCGTGGCCGTGATCGCCGCCGTGAACGTCGCATCCGTCGGGACCGCCATTGCGTTACCGGATGTGCCCCGGACTGTGCTGGAGTTGCTCGCAGAACTGATCCTTGCGGCATTGGCCATCGCGCTATTGACCGCACTGCGATCGTGGAGGCAGGTCGGGTTCCGTGCACTTCCCCGGCTGAGAGACTTGCGGCTGTACTGGGTTCCCCTGCTTCCGGTGCTCCCAGTCGTCTGGGTGGCGATCGTCAGTATCTCCCGAATGCGCTTCGAGGAAGTCGTCCTCTTCCTGGTTTTAGCCTGCCTCATTGGTTTCGTTGAGGAGGTCTTCTTCCGCGGCCTGATCTTGCAGGCGCTGGCTCCGATGGGGCTCTGGAGGGCCGCCATCCTCTCGTCCATCGTGTTTGGGGCGATGCACCTGCTGAACCTCCTGTACGGGGCGGACCTTGTCGCGACCTTGCTTCAAGTGGCCTACGCCACGGCAATGGGGTTCGGGTTCGCGGCAGTGACCCTGCGGACAGGTGTCCTGTGGCCCCTGATCGTGATCCACGCGCTGATCGACCTCGCAGGCTTCGTCACTTCCGAGGGAACGGTCACGACAAGCGTGACATCCACGGACATCGTGATCTATCTGCTCTACTTCGTTGTCTTTACGGCCTACGGATTCTTCATGATGCGATCAATCGCCCGGCGGCCGGCACAGCGCCCGCCCGACACACAACCTGCGCAGGCAACCGAAGAGCCCACCAGGGACCGCTGACGAACGGACCCCGCTTCCGGTTGACGGCTATCGCGAATCCTGAGGCACGAAAACGAGCACCTTGTTTCCGTCATCCTGGACCAGCGCGTCGGACGGTTGCCGCGACACCACGTACACCTCGACGAAGTCCCCCGAGGATCCTGCGAAATTCAGGGCCAGCAGGATGTAGGTAGTCAACAGAAAATCCTGCGGAAGGGCGAGCAGGGCCGCGAGGAGCACGAGTCCCCAGATGACGGCGGGCGCGATGGCAATAATCACGGCGCTGCGCCGGGTGAGATAGGCCAGGCTTCCTGTCGTCAGAAAAGGGAACCGCAGCGCGTAGGAGGGCTTCACCTTGGTTGATGCCTGTGACAAGACCCCATGTGTCGCTTCATGTGCCGCCATGTAGATGAGGCAAGCGGCCAGGGTCACCGGAATAGTGAGAATGGGACTCCAGCTGCTCTGCAGCGGTAGGCCAAGTAGGAGCGCGACTCCCACGGCCACGAGAACGATCACCCCGAAAATAATCTGGACGGCGACGGTGAACTTCTTGTCCTTGAGAGCGACCGTCCGATACTCACGGTACGTGTCGGGCAGTACGGCGGTGTCTCGCGGCCAGCTCTGATCGCCCATATCGTCTCCTCGTCGGTGCCCTCAGGCGTCAAGGCTAGTCGGTTCCCGACTCATCCTCGTTTGAGGTTCTGGTAGCCCAGACCCGCGGTCGCCGATTTGGTTCAGGGTCTCAGCGGGTTCATGATTCCGCAGCGGAGGCATCCGCTTGCGTTGTCTGCTTTTTCGACCGGCCCCGAATTGTGGGTTCCCACATCGATGCGATTGCCGGGGCTATTCCGAGCAAAGCAAGAACGAGGGCCAGTTCGAACACTCCGAGCGCGAAGTAGACGCTTTGCAGCCAGGAGTATCCGATGATGGCAAGCTCGACGAAGTTCCAGATCAGCATCCCGAAACCCGCAACAGCGGCCACGAGCAGCGCCCATTGGCGCCGCATGAGCAACCCGACTGCGGCGCCCAACTGTGTTCCGCCGACGATCACACCCAAGACCAGTCCCGGTAACAGGAAGGTCGAGAAGGGTGTGTCCGCTAGATGCTCCAACGGAACCCCAGCCCCGTTGAAAACGATCGCCAGCACGGCGCCGCCGAACGAGGAAACGGCGCCGAAAATGAGCAGCACCACCAGGACTCTCGAAAGAAATCTGCTGGGAAGCGGTCGACTCACGATTCACCGGCTTCCGGTAGTTACGCAATTGTTCTTCACGAAAGCAAGATAAAGCCGCGTACGGTGGAAGGTGCGTTCCGGCTCAATGCTTGCGCCAACCGTACCGGCGTCCGATGAGCAATGGAAGTCAATGACAGAGAACGCGGCCGCGACTGCCCGCTCGGACGCTCACGTATGCTGTCGGCGTGCGGTCATCAACAGCGCGGCTAGCTGCGGTCGATGAGGCGAACCTGGTGCTTGACCATGTTGGCCAGGTCAATGTGTTCCTCATCGCCGGCCTCGTAGCGCCTGGCGGCTTCGTCGGTCTCGGGGGCGAACCCGACTTAGCTGCTCTCCGCGCAGGCCTTCAGGAGCGTATTGCGGCGATTCCATCGTTGCACCGCGTCCCAGTCGCGGTCGGTCGCCGGCATCGCTGGGGAGAAGCATCCCCCGACCTCAACCACCACGTCCGGCTCATCGACCCCGTCGACGGCCTCCGAGGGCTCGAGCGGCTCTGCGGGGAACTCATGACCGAACCTTTGGCACTGAACCGCCCTCCCTGGGAGCTCCTCGTCGTGCCGGGGGCGAGTGCAGGGCAGGTAGGGATCATACTGCGCATCCACCACGCGATCGCCGACGGAATGGCGGCCGTCGCAATCGTGCAGCAGCTATTCGAACATGCCGAGACGGATCCCCCTCCTGCACTCCCCCTGGCCGGAGCGTTGGCGCCTGCAGTCTCGGTCCACCGCGAGACACATCCGCTACGCGCGCTCGCGAGGATCGGCTTCGGCCTACGTCGCATCCTCATGACCGTCGCCAGCAGAGGGGCCGGGGCCACGATGCTGCTGGGTGGCAGAGGCCCGCGTCGGGGGGTCGCCTTCGCAGATGTGGATCTCGGCGCGCTTGAGGCTCGGATGCGGCCGATCGGGGCAACGGTAAATGATGCCCTCCTCGCGTCCGCTGCCGCCGGGTATGTGGCAGCACTGTCGGCCGCCGGTGAGACGCTCCCCGCAGAACTGCCCGTCTCGATCCCGGTTGCCCTCCGCCGGCGCGGCACTTCGGGCAACCAGGTCGGTGTCATGGTCGTGCGGCTACCCCTCGCCGTACCGGAACTAGACACCCGTCTTCGCCTCATTGCGTCCCGGACCCGGGCGGAGAAGGGACGCGCACGCGAGCAGGGCACCCTTGAGTTCATGCGCGGCCCCCGGGGCGCGCGCATCATGGACTTCGTGGCCCACCGGCAACACGTCGTGGCTGGCTTCATCACCAATGTGCCTGGCCCATCGAGCTTGCTCAGTCTCGCGGGGGCACCGATTGCGGCGATCTGGCCAGTTGGGGTGCTCGCTGGCAACGTTCGGTTGGGCGTCGCGGCCGTGTCCTACGCCGGCAGGCTTCGTTGCAGCATCCATTTCGATGAAGCGACCGTGCCAGGTACCGCGTTTGCCCAGGCGATGAGTGAAGAGCTGACCCGCTTGGCGCGCAACCCGCTCTAGAGCATTTGAGTGATGCTAGCCTCCGGGGACCTGGTCATCGTCGGGATGATGCGACGTGACCGGACCAACTAGGGAGATAAAAGTGAAGAAGCTGCGCGATGTGAGTCCCATCTGGCATGCCGTCGTCTGGATCGTGGCGTATGTGCTTCTTGTCAACCTTGGCGACTGGGGGTCGGAGCTGATCGGCGAACCCAACGCGGCGACCGCCCCCCTACTGGTCGTCCTCTCCATCGTGCTTCTCCTCTACGTGAAGAGAAACGGCTGGTCGCGGTACTACGGCCTCCGTCCACTCCGCAGGGATCAGTTCGGGGGAACGCTGTTGTACCTCCCGCTGGTTGTCATCGCTGTACTGCAGTACACTAAGGGCTACAGGGACGACCTCGATCTGACGGCCGTGCTGCTGATCATCATCCTGATGGTTTGCGTTGGATTCATCGAGGAACTGGTGTTTAGAGGCTTCCTGTTCCGGGGAATCCTCCGCAAGAGCACTCTCACGCGCGCCGTCGTGATCTCTGGTGTGACCTTCGGCATAGGTCACATCGTGAACCTGGCGCGCGGCTACACCGGAGTTGAGCAGATCGTCCAGATCGGGATGGCAGTCGTTCTCGGTGTGGTGCTAGCTCTCCTCTTCGCCGTCTCCGGGACGATTCTGCCCTCATCGCCTTTCATGCGCTGTTCAACATTGGTGGCAGCGTCACGGTCACGAGTGTGGAGTCCGAGTGGCTGCTGCTCGCCGTCACCGTCGTTATCAGCGCGGGTTACGCCGTCTACCTGGTCATGGTGCTTCGAAAGCGCGGGATGCACCCCGAGTTCCGCGACTCAACATCACCTGCGCAAGCCGCCGGGAGTCGATAGACCGCATCTGGCTGGAATGCGCATCAGGATGCTCGCGCGGCGTCGACACGTCGACACCTCATTCTCGCGACCATGCACTTCGAACGCCAGCGTTGGGAGAAGAACACCAACAACGCGTACCACCGGATCATCGCTTTGATGGACCCCTATCCGATGAAGCGCTATTGGTCGCTCACCTACACGCAGGTTCAGGA
>Ga0105047_10019515_pt1 | contig 10454 bp, 10 predicted proteins | sample MAT04_FD_78384 | JGI IMG/M metagenome (GOLD analysis project Ga0105047, IMG submission 78384) | Freshwater microbial communities from Lake Fryxell liftoff mats and glacier meltwater in Antarctica - MAT-04 (megahit assembly) | ecosystem: Environmental > Aquatic > Freshwater > Ice > Liftoff... | reverse complement strand
GGCCGCCCCGAAGCCAGCCGCGAGGAAGTCGAGGATGCGGCGCGTGCGGCTAAGATCCATGATTTCATCGTCTCGCTGCCCGATGGCTATGAGACAAAAGTGGGCGAGCGCGGGTTGAAACTGTCGGGCGGCGAGAAGCAGCGCGTCGGCATCGCCCGCACCCTGCTCAAGAACCCGCCGATCCTGATCCTGGACGAAGCGACCTCGGCGTTGGACACCGACACCGAGCGCGACATTCAGGACAGTCTGAAAACCATGGGCATGGGCCGTTCGGTCATCACCATCGCGCACCGTCTGTCCACCATTGCCGATGCCGCTCTGATCGTGGTGATGGAACATGGCCAGATCATCGAGCAGGGCCGCCACGATGCGCTGCTGGCCATGGGCGGGCGTTATGCCGCGATGTGGGCGCGGCAGATTGCCGGCGAGGACGAGGATGTGGGCGCAGGCGAGCAAGCGGCCTGACGGTGCAGCGCCGAGTTGACAGGCGCGTGACCGAGCCGGGCTTGCCGCCTTCGCCCCTTTGCCTGTAAGACGCTGACAAAGACCAAGCGGAGACCGCCCTTGAGCACGCCCGACAGTTTCATCGACGAAGTGACCGATGCCGTCCGACGGGATCGGCTGTTTGCCACCTTCCGCAAATACGGCTGGATCGGCATCGTGGTGATCCTGGCTGTCGTTGGCGGCGCTGGTTACAATTCGTGGTCCAAGGCACGGGCCGAGACGCGGGCGCAGGCCTTTGGTGATGCGGTCCTGGATGCCGTCGATCTAGGCAACGACAAGGACCGTCTTGCGGCCTTTGCCGCGATCCCGGCGGATGGCGGCCAGGTGGCCATTCAGGACCTTTTGCTCGCCTCCTCTCCCACCGCCGACAAGGCCGCCACGATGGAGGCGCTGGCCAAGCTGGCCAAAGACACCTCTGTGCCGCAGGTTTACCGCGATCTGGCGGTGCTGAAAAAAGTGCTGGTTGCCGGGTCGGACACGCCGGTGGCGGACCGCCGCGCCGCATTGACGGTGATTGACGTGGCAGGCCGCCCGCTGCGGGTGCTGGTGGAAGAACAACTCGCCTATCTGCTGATCGAAGAAGGCAAGCCTGCCGAGGCTGTGACCGCGCTGGCCGCGCTGTATCAGGATCAGGAAGCGCCGCAATCGCAGCAACAGCGGATCGCCGAGGTTATCCTCGCGCTCGGCGGGCAAGTGCCGGAACGCGCGGCGCCCCCTGCGGCGGCTGTGCCGGCGGATGCAGGCTGATGCAGCGGCTTCGGCGATTTGCGGCCTTTGCCCTTTTTGTGGCCGCGCTCGCGTCGTGCACGCCCGAGGTGATCCTGCCGGGCACCCGCTATCCCGTACGCGCGCCTCTGGCGGATTCGCTTCCCACCGAAACGAACCCTGACCCGCTGCCTCCCGCTTTGCCGGCCAACAAATCCGTGGCGATCAGTCTGCCGCGACCCATCGCCAATGCCGACTATCCCCAGCACGGCGGCAATGCCGCACACACTGGCGTCTCCGGCGTGCTGTCGGCGCAGCCGGTGCTGGTCTGGGCCGTGCCCGTCGGCACCGGCAATAGCCGGCAGAACCGCGTCTCGGCCACGCCGGTCGTCGCAGGGGGCCGGGTGTTCACCATGGACGCGCTGGCCCGCGTTGACGCGGTATCCACCGGCGGCGGCACGGTGTGGTCCACCAACCTGACGCCGGCCTTTGACCGGGACGGCGAAGTCTCCGGCGGCGGTCTGGCGGCAACGGGTGCGCAGGTGATCGCCACCACCGGCTATGGCGAGGTCATAGCGCTTGATGCGGCAACCGGCGGCGTTCAGTGGCGGCAAAGGCTTGACAGCCCCGCCGCCGGGGCACCGACGATTTCCGGGGACCGCGCCTATGTCATGGGCCGTGACGGCACCGGCTGGGCGATTGCGCTCGCCAATGGCAAGGTGCTGTGGCAGGTGCCCGGCACCGTCGGCGTGGGCGGCATCCTTGGCGGTGCGGCCCCGGCGACGGACGGGAACAGCGTGGTGTTTCCGCTGCCCTCCAGCACCCTGATCGCGGTGACCTCGGCCGGGGATGCGGTCTGGAGCGTTCCCTTGACCGGCGAGCGACTGGGCCGCGCCTATACGCCCTTGGGTGACATCACCGGCGATCCGGTGATCACGGGCGGCTATGTTTATGCCGGCACCGCCGCAGGCCGCACCGCCAAGATCGCCGTGGCGGGGGGGGAGCGGGCTTGGGAAGTGGGCGAGGGCGCGCTGAACGCGCCTCTGGTGGTCGGCGGATCGGTGTTCGTGATCAGCGACGAAAACCGTCTGGTCCGGCTGAACGGCGAGACAGGTGAGGTGATCTGGTCCACCCCGCTGCCGTATTACGTCGTCGCCAAAGAGAAGAAGCGCAAAGCCATCTACGCCAGTTATGGCCCGGTTCTGGCCGGCGGGCATATCGTCGTCGCCTCCTCGGACGGGCTCCTCAGGCTGTTCAATGCGGCGGATGGCACGCGGGCCGCCAGCGCAGAGATCCCTGGCGGCGCCGCCTCTGCCCCGGCCTTGGCGGGCGGCGTTCTGTATCTTGTCTCGGGCGACGGGACACTTCTGGCTTTCCGTTGACCCATTCCCCGTGTAAGGGGACGGCTTCTTGATCGCAGGTTAGACCCATGAGCTTCACCCTCGCCATCGTGGGCCGCCCCAACGTGGGCAAATCCACGCTTTTCAACCGCCTCGTGGGCCGCAAACTGGCACTGGTCGATGACCAGCCCGGCGTGACGCGCGATCTGCGCGAGGGCGATGCCAAACTGTTCGACCTGCGCTTTACCGTGATCGACACCGCGGGGCTTGAAGAAGTCACCGACGACAGCCTGCAGGGCCGTATGCGCCGCCTGACCGAACGCGCCGTCGATATGGCCGACATCAGCCTGTTTCTGATCGACGGCCGCGTCGGCGTCACCCCCTCGGACGAAACCTTCGCGGAAATCCTGCGCAAGAAGGGCAAGCGGGTAATCCTTGGCGTGAACAAGGCCGAAGGCAGGGCCGGGGATGCCGGCGCGCTGGAAGGCTGGTCGCTGGGTCTGGGTGAGCCGATCCGGCTGTCGGCGGAACACGGCGAGGGTATGGATGACCTTTACGACATCCTGATGCCGCTCGCCGATGAATATGCCGAGCGCGAGGCCGAGAACGCGCCGCTGGTCGATGTGGACCTGGACGGCGAGGTTCCCGACGACGCCGAGGATGACCTGACCTGGATGCCGTCCGACAAGCACCCGTTGCAGGTCGCGGTGATCGGGCGGCCCAATGCCGGAAAATCGACGCTGATCAACAAGATCCTCGGGTTTGACCGCCTGCTCACCGGCCCGGAAGCCGGCATCACCCGCGACGCCATCTCGGTCCGCACCGATTGGGGCGGCACGCCGACGCGGATTTTCGATACGGCGGGGATGCGCAAGAAGGGCAAGGTGGTGGAAAAGCTGGAAAAGCTGTCCGTCGCCGATGGTCTGCGCGCCGTGCGCTTTGCCGAGGTTGTGGTGGTGCTGCTGGACGTCGATATCCCGTTTGAAACCCAGGACCTGCGGATCTGCGACTTTGCCGAAACCGAAGGCCGCGCCGTCGTCGTCGCTGTGAACAAATGGGATCTCGAAGGCGAAAAGCAGGAAAAGCTGGCCGAACTCAAAGAGATGTTCGAGCGCCTTCTGCCGCAACTGCGCGGCGCCCCCCTCGTCACCGTGTCGGGCAAGACCGGCAGGGGCCTTGACCGCCTGCGTGAGGCGATCCTGCACGCCCACGCCGTCTGGAACCGCCGTGTGCCCACCGCCCGGCTGAACACCTGGCTGGGGGCCATGACCGAAGCGCACCCCCCACCCGCGCCCGGCGGCAAGCGCATCAAGATGCGCTACATGACGCAAGTGAAAACCCGGCCCCCGGGCTTCATCGTGATGTGCTCGCACCCCGAGGATTTGCCGGACAGCTATCGCCGCTATCTGGTTAACGGCTTGCGAGAACATTTCGACCTGCCCGGCACGCCGATCCGGCTGACCTTCCGCAGCCAGGGCGCGAAAAACCCGTTCAAGAACCCGAAATTCCACACGCCAAGCCGCCTTCGCAAACACATGGATGGCCCGAAGAAGTTCTAACCGCCGCCCGCTCCTCATTGAAGCGACAAATATCCCGGGGGTTTGGGGGCAGGCCCCCAACGTCACCGCGCCAACGATTTTCCTACGAAAAATCAGGCCCTTGCGCTGCTATCTTGACCTTGAAGGCCTGAATTTTCGTAGAAAATTCGTTGGCCCCGCCTCAACGTCGCTGGAAAGCCCACAGCGCGACGCCGGTCTGAATCCCGGCCCCGATCAGCGCCGAATAGGCCACCAGCGGATTGTCCTGCCAGTTGACCGCCGCCACCCCGATCGCCGCCCAGACCACCGAGACGGAATAGCTGGGCATCGACGCCTGGCGCAGTTGCACCACCACGGCCACCGCGAGGATCACCGCCAGCATTGCCAGCGCGGCGCCGGTATCGCTCAGCCAGCCATAGCCTGCGAGTATCACTCCCAGTGAGACCATCGAGGCTGCGGTCAGCCAGCCCGCGAACAGCCCCAGCGGCGCCGCCAGCAGCCAGCGGTCATGGGCGGGGATCGCCCCCAGAAACGACCAAAGCGTGAAACCCGCCATCACCGCGATCGCGGCGGTCGCTGTCAGCGGATAGAAGCTGGCAATCGCCAGCCAGGCTGTTCCCAACACCAGCGCGCCCAGATGCGGCAGGCGAACCGCGTCCCAGACCGCATCGCTCCGCCGCAGCACCCCAAAGCCGGCATGGACCAGCAACCAGGCATAAATCAGCCCCCAGATCGCAAAGGCATAGCCCGCCGGCTGGATCGAGGGGCGGGCGATCACCACAGGGAACATGGCCGGATCATAGCCCATGAAGGGCGTGGTGACGGCGGGGGCCGCGATGAAGGCGGCGGTGGCGATCAGGATCAGGATTGCGCGCATGATCATCCTACGTTCCACACTGAGAATCGGATCATTCCATCACCCCCGCCGCCGAAATCCGGGTCTTGCCGCGCAGATAGGGGTGCAGGACGGCGGGCAGGTCGACCGACCCATCCGCCTGCTGGCCGTTCTCCAACACCGCGATCAGGCAGCGCCCTACCGCCAGACCCGAGCCGTTCAGTGTCGCCACGAACTCCGGCTTGCCGCCCGCGACGCGGTAGCGCGCGTTCATCCGCCGGGCCTGAAACTGCCCGCAGGTGGAAACCGAGGAAATCTCGCGGTATTTGTTCTGTCCCGGCAACCAGACCTCCAGATCATGGGTTTTCTGCGCGCCAAACCCCATGTCGCCGGTGCACAGCACCATGGTCCGATAGGGCAGTCCCAGCGCCTCCAGCACGGCTTGGGCGCAGCCGGTCATCCGGTCATGCTCGGCCAGCGCCGTTTCCGGCGTGCAGATCGTCACCATCTCGACCTTTTCGAACTGGTGCTGGCGCAACATGCCCGAGGTGTCCTTGCCTGCGCTTCCTGCCTCGGACCGGAAGCACTGGGTATGCGCGGTCATGCGGATCGGCAGAACCGCCGCCTCCAGAAGTTCCCCCGCCACCGTGTTGGTCAGCGTGACTTCCGAAGTCGGGATCAGCCACCAGCCATTGGTGGTCTGATAAGAATCCTCGGCGAATTTCGGCAACTGGTTGGTGCCATACATCGCCTCTTCCTTCACCAGCACCGGGGTCCAGACTTCGGTCAACCCGTGCTGTTCGATGTGCAGATCCAGCATGAACTGCGCCAAGGCCCGGTGGACCCGGATCACCGCACCTTTCAACACGACAAACCGGCTGCCCGACAGTTTGGCGGCGGTTTCAAAATCCATGCCGGGCTTGACGCCGGCAATCTCGAAATGCTCGGCCGGGGTGAAGTCGAAATTGCGCGGGTTGCCCCAGCGGCGAACCTCGACATTCCCAGCCTCGTCGCGCCCTTCGGGGACGCCGTGCAAGGGCAGGTTGGGCATCGACATCAGCGCATCGCGCAAGCGGATGTCCTCGGCAGCGGCCTCCTCGGTCAGCCGCGCGCCTTCGGCCTTCTTTTCAGCCACCAATGCCCGAAGCCGTTCAAATTCGGCAGTATCGCCGCGCGCCTTGGCTGCGCCGACATCCTTGCTGGCGCGGTTCTGCTCGGCGGCCGCAGTTTCGGCGGCGAGGATTTTCGCGCGGCGGCCCTCATCCAGCGCCAGAACTTCTGACGACATCGCAGGCAGACCCCGGCGCGCCAGCGCGGCATCAAAGGCGCCGGGGTTTTCGCGGATGGCGCGGATGTCGTGCATGGTGGCCTCGTTGTTGAGCTTGGCATGCATATGCCCGATTTGCCGGGCGCGGGTAAAGCGGGAAAGGTTGCGCGCGCCTTGCCCGGCGAATGCAAACATCTTGCCGAGACCGGCGATCCGCCGCAATCTCACTCCGTCGCAGTTGGAAGATGTCCTGTCATGGCGCAGACGGATTCGATCTTTGCCGGCCCGGTGCCAGAGCTTTACGACCGCTTCATGGTGCCGATGCTGTTTGACCCCTATGCGGCGGATGTGGCCTCCGCCGCCGCCGCCCTGCACCCGATGGCCGTGCTTGAAACGGCGGCAGGCTCTGGCGCCGTGACCCGCGCCCTCGCGCCGCGCGCGACGTATTGAAACCCGGCGCCCCGTTCCTGTTCAACGCCTGGGACAGCCTTGCCGAGAACGACTTCGCCCGCGCCGTGCATGGGGCGGCGGCGGCCTTCTACCCGGCAAATCCGCCTGCATTCTTCGCCCGCACCCCGCACGGCTACCATGACGAGGCCCGGATCAAGGCCGATCTGACCGCCGCAGGTTTCACCCATATGTCGATCCGGCGGGTGGCCCAAGAAAGCCGCGCGGCTTCGGCGCGGGATGCGGCGGTGGCCTATTGTCAGGGCACGCCGATGCGGATGGAGATCGCGGCCCGGGGCGCGGATGATCTTGGCCCGGTGACGGCCCATGTCGAGGCGGCGCTGGCGCAGCGTTTCGGCACCGGCGCGATCACCGGCAAGATGCAGGCGCTGGTGGTGCAAGCCCGCGCCAGACGGGCGGCGGGGCCCGCTCGCGCAGATTTCGCGCCCCGCGCGTCCCCCAATCCCGAAGGCCGCTCCTATATTCCCCGAACGCCGTGCAAAAGCGCCGGACCGGGCCGCAGGACCCCGTCTTGCGCCTGACCGGTTGCCTCTGTAGGGTGCCCGCCAAAATTCGGGGGTATTGGCCCCCAGAAAGAGGATGAATGTTCGTCACCGCCGCCTATGCCCAAGCCGCCGATGCCTCCAGCGCCGGCTCGATGTTTGGCACCTTCGTGCCCTTGATCGCGATTTTCGGCATCATGTATTTCCTGATGATCCGCCCGCAGCAGAAAAAGGCCGCCGAGCACAAGACCATGCTGGGCGCATTGCGCCGCGGCGATCAGGTGGTGACGGGCGGCGGCATCGTCGGCAAGGTCAGCAAGGTCGGCGAAGACAACACGGTCGAAGTGGAAATTGCCGACGGTGTGAAGGTGAAGGTCGTGAAAACCTCGATCTCGCAGGTCCTGTCCAAGACCGATCCTGCCCCGGCTGCCCAAGGCTGACACGATGTTTACCCCGCTCTGGAAGCGCCTGCTCATTTGGGCCATCGTCGCGGCTGGCCTGTTCATGGCCATGCCGAACCTGTTTTATGCCCGTGTGGAGAGCCACAACGACGCGTTGGCCGCCATCGCCAAATCCGGGGCCGAACCGACAGCCGAGCAGGCCGCAGCAATAGCCGCCTGGCCCGCGATCCTGCCAAATTCGCTGGTGAATCTTGGCCTCGATCTGCGCGGCGGCGCGCATCTGCTCGCCGAAGTGCAACTCGCCGATGTCTACAAGCAGCGCATGGACAGCCTGTGGCCGGAAGTGCGCGACGCGCTGAAGGATGTGCGCGATCAGGCTGGCTCGATCCGGCGCGAACCTTCTGCCCCCGATGTGCTGCGGATTTCGGTGTCGAACCCGGCGGGCCTTGATGCGGCGGCTGCGCGGGTGACCAAGCTTGCCAGCCCGATCGTCAGCCTGACCGGGGTTGGCCAATCCGACATCACCGTCACCAAGGACAACGGCGCGATCCTGATCAGCCTGTCGGCAGCCGAGAAAACCGCGACCGACACCCGGACCATGCAGCAAAGCCTTGAGATCATTCGCCGCCGCGTCGATGCCGCAGGCACGCGCGAACCCTCGATCCAGCGCCAGGGGTCCGACCGCATCCTGATCGAAGTGCCCGGTGTCGGGTCGGCGCAAGAGCTTAAAGACATCATCGGCACCACCGCCAAGCTGACCTTCAGCCAGGTCATCGGCCGCTCCGGTGACAAGAACGCCAATCCCGGGCCGCGCAACAAGCTGCTGCCCGACGCCGAAGAGGAAGGCGTCTACTACATCGTCGATGAAACCCCGGTCGTGACCGGCGATGATCTGACCAACGCCATGCCCGCGTTCGATCAGAACAACCGCCCGGCGGTGAACTTCCAGTTCAACGTCTCGGGCGCGCGCAAGTTCGGCGACTATACCGCCGCGCATATCGGCGAGCCTTTCGCCATCGTGCTGGATGACAAGGTGATCTCGGCGCCCACCATTCAAAGCCATATCGGCGGCGGATCGGGCATCATCACCGGCAATTTCACCGTGGAATCCTCGACCAACCTCGCGGTGCTGCTGCGGTCGGGCGCGCTGCCAGCCGCGATGAAATTCCTGGAAGAACGCACCATCGGCCCGGAACTGGGGCAAGATTCCATCGACGCCGGCAAGATGGCGGCAGGCATCGCCACCCTTCTTGTCGCGACGTTCATGATGCTCAGCTATGGCGTGTTCGGACTTGTCGCCAACCTGTCGCTTGCCATCGTGCTGGCGATGCTGTTCGGCCTGCTGTCGATGATCGGCGGCACACTGACCCTTCCCGGCATCGCCGGGATCGTGCTGACCATCGGCACGGCGGTCGATGCCAACGTGCTGGTCTACGAGCGCATCCGCGAGGAATTGCGCCACGCCAAGACCCCGGCGCGGGCGATCGAGCTTGGCTATGAACGCGCCATGTCGGCGATCGTGGACGCAAACGTGACCACGCTGATCACCGCTGCGGTTCTATACTACTTCGGTGCCGGTCCGGTGCGCGGCTTTGCCATCGCGCTGTTCCTCGGCATCATCACCTCGGTGTTCTGCGCGCTTTATGTCACCCGCGCGATGATCGAGATCTGGTTCAACTGGCGCAAGCCCAAGACCCTGACCGTATAAGGATCACCACGATGGCATGGCGTCTGCGTCTCGTTCCCGAACACACCAAGATCGACTTCTTCAGCCTGCAATGGATCACCTTCGGCGGCTCGGTTGTGCTGATGGTCGCGGCTTTTGCCTGCTGGGGCATGTTCGGGCTGAACTTCGGCATCGACTTTCAGGGCGGCACCACGATCCGCACCGAAAGCTCGGTGGCCATCGACACCGGGCTTTACCGCCACACGCTTGTTTCGCTGAACATCGGCGATGTCTCGGTGACCGAAGTGTTCGACCCGACGTTCGGCGCGAACAAACACGTCGCCTCGATCCGCATCGGCGCCAAGGACGGCACCGAAGGCGTGCAGCCGGAAACGGTGAAGACGGTGCAGGCGGCGCTGTCGCAGATGGACCCCAAGATCATCTTCGCCTCGGTGGAGACGGTCGGGCCGAAAGTGTCGGGAGAACTGGTCTGGTCCTCGATCCTGGCGCTGACGATCACCTCGCTGGGGATCCTGGCCTATATCTGGCTGCGCTTCGAATGGCAGTTCGCGCTTGGCGGCGTCGTGGCGCTGTTGCACGATGTGTTCATCACCGTTGGCATCTTTGCGCTGTTCCAGATCAAGTTCGACCTGACCATCGTGGCGGCCTTGCTGACCATCCTGGGTTATTCGATCAATGACACCGTCGTGGTGTTCGACCGGCTGCGGGAAAACCTGGTCAAATACAAGACCATGCCCCTCAGAGAGGTGATGAACCTGTCGGTGAACGAAACCCTCAGCCGCACCCTGATGACCTCGCTGACGACGCTGATTGCCGTGGGCTCGATGCTGGTGTTGGGCGGAGACGTGATCCGCGGCTTCAGTTTCGCGATCTTCATGGGCGTGATCCTTGGCACCTATTCCTCGGTCTATGTCGCCAAGAACCTGGTGCTGTTCCTCGGCCTTGACCGCAGCGACAAGCCGAAAATCGCCAAGGGCGGCGACCACGAGTTCGCCAATATCGACGCCTGACGGTAGGATGGGCATTCATGCCCATCTTCCCATCCACAAGATCGACGCCTGACGGTAGGATGGGCATTCATGCCCATCTTCCCATCCACAAGATCGGCCCCTGACGGTAGGATGGGCATTCATGCCCATCTTCCTTCCATCGGAACCCCAACCCCATGCGCCTGACCGAAGTCACCTATGGCACCGCCCAAGCCTTCGAAGGTTACGGCCCCGGCTT
>Ga0105047_10019513_pt1 | contig 10454 bp, 9 predicted proteins | sample MAT04_FD_78384 | JGI IMG/M metagenome (GOLD analysis project Ga0105047, IMG submission 78384) | Freshwater microbial communities from Lake Fryxell liftoff mats and glacier meltwater in Antarctica - MAT-04 (megahit assembly) | ecosystem: Environmental > Aquatic > Freshwater > Ice > Liftoff... | reverse complement strand
TTGCCATTGCCATTGCCATTGCCGCCGCTGGTCGAGGCGCCGGTGGCGGTCATCGCGCTGGAGCTGACGCGGATGTCGCTGGCGCCCTGGCGCCGGCCCGGCAGGTAGTTGATGCGGTAGAGCCGCGTCTGCACCGTGTTGGGGTAGACAAACACCCGGTTGCCGGTGATGCGGTATTCGTAGCCAAACAGCTCGCGCAGCGTGTCCATCGCCTCCGGCAGGGTGGTGTCCTTGAGGGTGATCGACAGCGTGCCGCTGACTTCCGGCGAGACCAGCATGTTGTAGGGCGTGCCGCTGGCCAACTGCAGGTAGACCTGCGCGGCCGGCGCGTTGTTGATCGCCAGGTCGAAGCGCGGCTCGGGCGGTGAGGGGGTAGCCGGGCTGCGTGTGCTGACGGCGGCAAGCAGCTGCGGGTTGGCAGCGGCGACCTGGGCATTGGCCAGTGCCGGAGCCTGTGCCTGCGCGCTTGCCGTGACCGGGGCCGCCGCCACCCCTATGGGCGACAGGGCCGCCAGTCGCAGCGGGCCGTTGATGTCGTTGAGTGTGCTGGCGCGGCGGCTTTGCGGCCGCAGCAAGGCGCCCAGATCCTGCAGGGCAGCGCTGCTGATGCGGCTGCGGTCGGGCGTGTCGGTGCCGGCGTGGGCCGTTTGCGCCAGCAGCAGCGGTGCAGCGATGGCCAGCGCCAGGCTGCTGCGCAGGCCGGTGGCCCGCAGCGTTCGGTTCATGGCTTGATCCTTCCGACCATTGACAGGGTGCCGCCGGTGGGTGGCAGAGGCACCCCGGCGGGATGGCGCTCGGTTGGGGCGAGGGGGTCGGCGTCCAACGCCGGCGCTGCCACAAAACTGACGGTGCTGGCCGTGGTGATACTGCCGGGCGCTTGCTTGGCGCTGCCAGCCAACAGCGACAAGCGTTCGGTAGCGCCGCTGTCGCCGCGCAACAAAAGCCCGTGGCTGTCGATGCTCAGTACGGTGCGTGTGCCCACCGTGTCGCCGGCCTTGACCAGGCGGCCGTCGACCATTGCCACGGCAGAGCCACGCAGCGGCAACTGCACCGACTGCAACACGATGGTGGGTACCGCCGCCGGGACCGTGGCGGCCAGACCGCGCGCGCCAGGGGCTGCGGTGCTCGGGCCACTGGCCGGCAGGGCGGTGGCTGCGCCACGCAGCGGCAGCGGGGTCGTCAGTGCGGCGGGCGGACGTGTCGGGTCGGCCAAGGCGGCGCCAGCGGTGGCACCGGGTGGGCCGGCCAGTGCGCCGGCGCTGCAGCCCAGCAGCAAGGCTGCCAGCTTGCGCCGGGCCAGCGTGGTGCCGGCGGGTGGGGTGGTGGTGTGCTGCACGGTCAAATCTCCAACCAGTGCCGGTCGCGGCTGATGGTGTAGACGCGCAGCGTCAGCACCGACTTGGGGTGTTGCTCCACCTTGAGGCTGACGCTGCCCCACAGCACACGCTGGGGCAGGGCCTCCACGGCGCGCAGGTACTGCAACAGGTCGGCAAAGCCACCTTCGAGCACCAGCTCCACGCCGTGGCGGTACAGCGTGGGCGCTGCCGGATCAGCCGCCGCGGCAGCGCCGGCCGCCGCGGTGGCGCGGAGCGCCTTGTCTTGCCCGGCCGACGGGCCGGGCACGCCGGGATTGAGCAGGTCGGCCCGGCCCAGCGACCGCATGGCCCGCACCCGCACCTGGCCCTGGCGTGCCAGCAGTTGTTCGAGCAGGCTCACCATGCGGTCGGGGCCGACCAGGGACTGTTCGTGGCGGCGCAGCGCGCTGTCACCGTCGCGCACCCGCTGGCGCCAGGCGGCCAGGTCGGCCTGCTGCTTTCGGGCCTGGGTGCTGCCCAGGTTCTGCAAGGCCAGCGCGTCCGCCTGCAGGGTGGCCAGCGCCGCACGGGCCGTCGTCTGTCGGACTTGCGCCAGCTTGAACGCCGCCAGCGCCGGGCTCAGCCACAGCCGGTCGGCCAGCACCAGGGTCAGCGCCAGCGCCGCGCCGATCATCAGCAAACGCTCGCGTTTGGCGAGTTGGTCGAAGCGGCGCTGCAGCGTGCGCCAGCGGGTGTTGGCGGTGGCCTGTTGCCAGTGCACGACCCAGCCGGTCAGGCCCAGGCCGGCGGCCGTGCTGGCCGGGCGATGGGCCGAGGGTGTGGGAGTGGGAGTGGCCGTTGTCATGGCGGGTTGCCTGCCCCGGGCGCCTGGGCCGACGATGCGACGGACCGCAGCGAAAATTCGGTGTAGGCGCCGCCAGCGCCGTCCACCGCCTTCAGGCTGAGCTGCGCAAACGGCCGGCCTTTGAAGCGCGGCTCGGCGTTGAGGCTGCGCAGGTAGTCGGTGAGCACCGCGGCATCGGTCATGCGGCCTTCCAGTTCAACCGCGGCGCCGTCCTCGGACACGGCAAAGCCGGTGATCCACAGCGATGCGGAGGCGCGGCGCGCCAGCGCCACCAGGTAGTCGGCATGGCCCTCGTGGGCGCCGGCCAGGCCGGACGCCAGCGCCGCACCGATGCGCTGCTGGCCGGCCTCGAGCGCCTGCAACTGGGCCAGCTCGATGGCGGCACCGCCCGTGCCCATGGCCGCCAGCGCCTGGACCTGGGCGCGCAGCGGCAGCATCCGGGCGTCGGTCGCCTGGGTATCGACGGTGGCGCGGCGGCCGGCCCAGCCCAGCGCCTGGGCGGCAAGCGCACTGCCGGCCAGCACCGCCACCACCAGCAGCAGGCCGTGGCGGGCCGAGAAGCGCAGCGACTGCGGCGCAAACCGGGCGTCGAACAGGTTGAGTTGCTGGGCCATGGTCAGTGCCCGTGCAGCCGTGCGTGGCACCGGGGCGCGGGATTGCAGGGTCGGCAACGGTGTGCGCTGGGCTGTACGGTCATGTCAGGCCTCACGCAGGGCGGCGCCGATGGCGCAGAGCTGTCGGTTCAGCAGGCTGGCATCGGTCAGCAGTTCGGGCACATCGCTGAAGTCCAGCACGTCGTCGAGTTGCAGCGGTGCCACCGGCACGTACAGCAGCGGGCCCAGGTGCTCGCACAGCGCAGCCGCGCCCGGCATCGGCGTGACCAGCAGCCGGGCCAGCGTGACCTGGCCAAAGGCCCGCTCGATGCCGTCCAGCGTGCGCTGCAACTCCAGCCCGGCCTGGTCGTAGGCCTGGGCGCGGGTGGTGTCGTCGGCGTCGGCCGGCAGCAGCAGCGCCAGGTCCATCTGGCGGGCCGACAGCAATTCACCGCCGTAGGTGACCACCAGCGTGGCATGGTGCGGCTGGCAGTGCAGCAGGGCCTGGGCCCGGCCCTCGGGCTCCACCAGGGCGCTGAGGTTGCGCAGCGCGGTTTCGGTGATGTCGATGGCTTGCCAGGGTGTGCCGGCGTCGATCGCCTGCTCGACCAGCGGGCGCACCTGGTCGGCCGAAGCGGCCACCGCGATCAGCTGGGCCTGGGCCCGGTAGCTGGTGCCCTCGGGCACGGCCAGCACGTCGATGGCGGCGCTGTCCACCAAAAAGTCCACCGTGTCCTTGAGTTGCCAGCGCACGGCGGCGGCCCAATCCGGGCGCGGTACATCGGCCGGCGCGTCCATCGCCACGCACTGGTACTGGCTGCGTTGCAGCACGGCGACGCGGCGGTGGCGGTGCAGGGCGCGGCTGCGCCGCAGCGACTGCAAAGCGCGGGTGGGCTGGTCCCAGGGCGTGTGCTCGGCCCAGCGGATGGCGGGCTTGCCACCGGCCACCGGCTGCACCAGCGCCACGGCGATGTGATCGCCCTGCGGCGCACAACCGATCCAGCCTGGCAAGAGATTTCCCCGCGAAAGTCCGAACACCCAGATTCCCCATTGGTGAGTGCGGCCATGGTTGCACGGCGGCCCTGGTGGGGAAGGCTGGATAAACGGGGTGTTTCTGGCGGTGTTGGCGCCCGCGCAACGGCATGGCGCTGCGTGGGCGGTGCGCGCGCCGGCTACTCGTGACGCAGCGCCTCGATCGGGTCCATGCGGGCGGCGCGGCGCGCCGGAAAGTAGCCGAACAGCACGCCGATGGCAGCCGAAAACAGCAGCGACAAGGCGTTGATCGACGGGTCGAACACATAGGGCACGGCCATCAGGCGGGCGCCCGCCCAGGACGCGCCGGTGGCGATCACGATGCCCACCACGCCGCCCAGGGCGGAGAGCACCACGGCCTCGATCAGGAACTGCAGCAGCACCTCGCGCTCCAGCGCACCCACCGCCAGCCGCAGGCCGATCTCGCGGGTGCGCTCGGTCACGCTGACCAGCATGATGTTCATGATGCCGATGCCGCCCACCAGCAGGCTGACCGCCGCCACCGCGCCCAGCAGGCTGGTCAGCACGCCCATGGTGCTGGACAGGGTCTCGGCCAGCTGCTGGGTGTCGAAGATGTTGAAGTTGTCGTCCTCGTCCTCAGCGAGCTTGCGGCGCTCGCGCAGCAGCTGGGTCAGGCTGGCCTTGAGCGGCGCGCTGTCGGCGCCGTCGGCCATGGACACCGACAGGGTGTTGACCTTGGTGCTGCCGGTAACCCGGCGCTGCAGCGTGTGCAAGGGCACCACCACCGTGTCGTCCTGGTCGCCCATGCCGCCCTGGCCCTTGGCGGCCAGGATGCCGATGACCTCGCAAGAGAACTGCTTGACCCGCAGCTGCGCGCCCAGGCCGGCCGGGCCGCCGCCGGCCGCAGTGCTGGCGGGGCTGCCGCCGAAGATCTCGCGCCGCACGGTCTCGCCAATGATGCAGACCGCCGCGCCGGCGCGCTGCTCGTCGGGCTCGAACAGGCGGCCGGCGGCCAGCTTCCAGTTGCCGGTCTCGAAAAAAGCGTTGCTGCTGCCGGTCACGCTGGTGGCCCAGTTGCGGCCGTTGGCCACCACGTTGACGCTGGCCCGGCCCTGCGGCGCCACCGCGACCACGCCGCCGATCTGGGCCGTGATCGCGTCGGCGTCGGCTTCGGTGAACTGCGGCACGCCGCCCCCGCCGCCGCCGCCGCCCGCCCGGCGCTGGCCGGGCAACACCAGCAGCAGGTTGGTGCCCAGGCTGGTGATCTGGGCCTCGATCGCCTGGGTGGCACCTTGGCCCAGTGTGACCATGGTGATCACCGCGGCCACGCCGATCACGATGCCCAGAATGGTCAAAAACGAGCGCAGCAGGTTGCGCCGCACCGAGCGCAGTGCCAGCAGAAAGACCGACAGCAGCATCAGACGTCCTCGTCCACGGCCTGCACCACCGGCGGGCCGGTCACCGGGTGGGGGTTCTGCTCGTCGCGCGCCACCAGGCCATCGACAAACGTGACCCGGCGCCGGGCGTAGGCGGCCATGTCGGGCTCGTGGGTGACCATCAGCACGGTGATGCCGTGGTCGCGGTTGAGCGCCAGCAGCAGGCCCATGATCTCGTGGCTGCGCTGGGTGTCGAGGTTGCCGGTGGGCTCGTCGGCCAGCACCACCGCCGGCTCGGTGACGATGGCCCGCGCGATGGCCACGCGCTGCTGCTGGCCGCCCGAGAGCTCGGCCGGGGTGTGCTGCTCCCAGCCGCCCAGGCCCACCGACTGCAGCGCGCGTGCTGCAGCGGCGCGGCGGCTGCTGGCGCTGTCGCCGCGGTAGAGCAGCGGCAACTCGACGTTTTCTTGCGCCGAGGTGCGCGCCAGCAGGTTGAAGCCCTGGAACACAAAGCCCAGGTAGCGCCGCCGCAGCCGCGCGCGCTGGTCGCGCGACAGGGATTCGACATGCGCGCCCATGAACAGGTACTGGCCGGCGCTGGGCGTGTCGAGGCAGCCCAGGATGTTCATCGCGGTGGATTTGCCCGAGCCGCTGGGGCCCATGATGGCGACGAACTCGCCGGCGGCGATGTCCAGGTCGATGCCCTTGAGCGCCAGCAACTCGGCCTCGCCGCTGCCGTAGCGCTTTTGCACACCGCGCAGCTGGATCAGCGGCGTCGTCACGGTCACTTGGCCGCCGCCTTCTGGTCGGTGATCACGGGCATGCCCACCTTCAGGTCGCCGGCGACGATCTCGGTCATGCGGCCGTCGCTGATGCCGGGTGTCACCGCCACCGCCACCGGCTTGCTGGCGCCACCGGCGGGGTCGGGCGCCAGCACCCAGACCTGGCGGGCGCTGGCGGTGCTGGCACCGGCGGCCGCAGACCGCCGGCTGCCGCCCGGCATGCGCGGTATCAGGCTGGCCCCGATGCCCTTCTTGGCCGCGGCGCCATCGGCCGCTGCGCCGGCCAGGCTGGGCGTGAAGCGCAGCGCGGTGTTGGGCACCAGCAGCACGTCCTTGCGCTGGGTGGCGGTGATGCTGGCGGTGGCCGTCATGCCGGGGCGCAGGCTCAGGTCGCTGTTGTCCAGGTCCAGGTAGGTCAGGTAGGTGACGACGTTGTCGGTGATGGTCGAGCCAAAGCCGACCCGGGTGATGCGGGCCGGAAACGTGCGGTTGGGGTAGGCGCTGACGGTGAAGCTGGCGCTCTGCCCCAGCTTGACCGACCCCACGTCGGCCTCATCGACATACACCCAAAGCCGCAGCTTGCGCAGGTCCTCGGCCAGCGTGAACAGCGTGACCGCCTGCAGCGACGCCGCCACCGCGTTGCCGGGGTCCACCGTGCGGGTCAGCACGGTACCGTCGGCAGGCGCGGCGATCGACGCCTTGGACAGGTTGATCTGGTCGGTGGACAGCGCGGCCCGGGCGTCCTTGACGCCCTCGCGGGCGCTGGTCTCGTCGGCCAGGGCACGGTCCAGCGCGGCACGGCCAGTGTCCAGCTCGGCCTTGGACGGCACCTTGCCGCCCGACAGCCGCGCCACCTCCTCCAGCCGGCCCAGGCTGGCGCGGGTCTCGCGCACGGTGGCGCCGGCCTGGGCCACCTTGGCGTGCGCGGCCGCCAAGGTGGCCTGCGAGCGCAGGATCTGGTCGCGCAGCTTGGCGGTGTCGAGCACCACCAGCACCTGGCCCTTCTTGACCCGGTCGTTGACGTCGACGTTGACCTTCAGCACCGTGCCTGACAACTCGCTGCCGATGTTGATGGTGCGGGTGGGCTGCACCGTGCCGTTGGCAGTGACGGTCAGCGTCAGGTCACCGCGTGCGACCGGCTGGGTGTTGTAGCTGGGCGCGGCGTTGGCCGTCCGGTTGGACCACCACCACCCACCGCCGCCAGCGGCCAGCAGCAGGGCGACGGCGCCCACCCACAGCACGGGGCGCCGGTACCAGGCCCGGGCAGCGGGTTCGTCTAGCAGGCGGGCCAGGTCGGCCTGCGGCGGGGTGGCCGGTGGCAGGGTGGGCGGCGCTGGGGTGGCAGAGGGCGGGTCGGCAGCGGGAAGGGCGGGGGTCATGGGGTCGGGGTCGGGGTCCGGGAGGTCGGCAGGGCGGATGCGGTGCGGGGTTCGGCCTGCCAGCCGCCGCCCAGGGCCTTGTACAAACGCACCTGGTCGCTGCCCAGGTCGGCGCTGGCGCTGGCCACGCTGTCCTGGGTGCTCAGTTGGGCGCGCTGGGTGTCGAGCACGGCCTGGAAGTCGACCAGGCCGCTGCTGTAACGCTGGCGTGCCAGCAGGGCGGCATTGCCGGCAGCCTCGGCGGCGCGTTGCAGGCCCAGCAGGCGCGTCTGGGCGTTGGCCAGCGCCAGCAGTGCGTCCTCGACCTCTCGCAGCGCCGTCAACACCGTGGCGCGGTAGGCCGATTGCGCCTGGTCCAGTGCCGCTTGCCCGGCCCGCACCTGGGCCAGACCGGCGCCGCCGTCAAACACCGGCAGCGACACGCTGGCCAGCAACGTGCCCACCACGGCCGCGCCGCTGCCCAGTGCGCCTAGCGTCACCGCGCTCAGCCCCAAGTTGCCGCCAAGCTTGAAATTGGGTGCACGGGCGGCGTTGGCCTGGTCGACCTGGGCCGCTGCGGCGGCCACCTGCCATTCAGCGGCCCGCACATCGGCGCGCTGGCGCAGGGTGTCGGCAGGGATGGCCAGGGCCAGGCCGGCGGCGGCATGGGGCGGGGCGGGCTGGCGATGGGTGGGGCCGGTCGCAAGTCCGGTCAAGGGCTCAGGTGCAGTCAGCGCGGTCGGCGGGTCAGCCAGCGTGGCTGCCAACGCCGCCGGGGGCTGTCCGGTCAGCACCGCCAGCGCGTGGCGGGTCTGGCCGATGCGGGTGGCCAACGCCGGCAGTTGGGCGCTGGTTTGCAGCGCGGCGGTGCGGGCCTGCTCCACGTCCAGTGCCGTGACCAGACCGGCCTGCAGGCGCCATTCGGTGATCTGCAGGGTTTCCTGCTGGCTGGCCAGGTTGGCGCGGGCGATGGCCAGCTGCACCTGGGCGCCGCGCAGTGCGATGTAGCCCAGCGCCACCTCGGCCGCGATCGACACCTGCACCTGCGCCAGGCTGGCAGCGCTGGCCTGGGCCGTGGCGTCGCCGCTGGCGAGCGCGCTGCGGTTGGCGCCGAAGAGGTCCAATTCCCAGCTGGCGTCCAGGCCGGTCTGGAACAGGTTGCCCGTGCTGTGGCCGCCCGCAGCGCCGCGCCGGGCCGACCCCGAGCCGCCCACAGCCGGCAACAGGCTGGCGGCGGTCACGTCGCGCAGCGCACGGGCCTGCCGCAGCGCGGCCCTGGCGCTGACGATCGTGGTGTTGGCGCGCAGTGCCTGGTCAACCAGGCCGGTCAGCACGGGATCGTTGAAGCGGTCCCACCATGCGGCCTCCAGCGCGTAGGCACCGGGCTCAGTGGTCGTCGGTCCCGCCGCCCAGCGGGACGGCAGATCGAGGGTGGCCACCGCCGGCGACGTGGGCACCGACGCGCAGCCCACCAATCCCGACAGCAGTGCAGCCGTACCGACCGGCCAAGCCCGGCGCCGTGGCGGCTTGGCTGCCGGGCTTGGTGTCAACCGGCGCAACGCGTCGCAACAAGGCGTCATGGGCAAGGGGTGAGCGGCGCGGCGCAAAAGTGGTGTGGGGGTGACTTTGACGCCCGCAGGCTTCACAGAGGTTGACCCGGGGCGAAGTTGCGTGAAGCGCCGGGCTGCAAGTCGCAATGGCGGGCTGCGCAGCCGGACAATGCAGGATGCCGGACGCGGCACTGCGGGTCTGTGCTGCAGCCCACACAGTGCCGAGCCCGCTTGTTGCGGGCGTTTGGTGCGACGGGATGCCGCTGCGCGAGGCGACCAAGGCCGCCGGCACCAAAGCCGCCGGCACCGAAGCCGCGTGCGTTGGCTTGCAAAGACAGCATGCGCTACAGCAGGCGTAGCGCCAGCCCGGCGCGGCGCGGTCGCTCCACACCCACGAATTTCAGATTTCAGGTGAGCAGATGTGCGGCGCGCCCTGGCAACTGCCGAACCCGAACTACGGCCTGCCGGCGCGGTGGTCCCGCCAGTCGTCGTCGCTCCAGGCCAGCAGGTCGTCGGCACCCGAGCTGCGCAGGTGGGCGGCGCCGTCGATGGCCACGGTTTCGCCGGTCACGAAGCCGGCTTCGTCCGACAGCAGGTAGGCCGCCAGGTTGGCCAGTTCGCTGGGGTGGCCGACGCGGCCCAGCGGCACCCGGGCGGCCGGGTCGCGGTCGGCGGCGCGTTGCGTCGGCATCAGCTGGGCGCTGGCGCCGGGCGTGGGGAAGCTGCCGGGCGCAATCGCCACCAGCCGGATGCCGCGTGGCCCCCATTCGACCGCCAGGCTGCGGGTCATGGCTTGCAGGCCGGATTTGGCAATGGCCGACGGCACGGTGAAGGCCCGGCCGGTACGCACCGAGGTGGACAGGATGCTGAGCACCACGCCGGGCCGGCCGGCGTCGATCCAGCGGCGGCCGACGCCCAGCGTGCAGTACAGCGCGCCGTGCAACGTGGTGGCCAGCACCGCATCGACGGCGCGCGGCGACAGCCGCTCGGTCTGGGCGATGAAGGTGGCGGCGGCGTTGTTGACCAGCCCGTCCAGCGGCCCGGTGGACCAGACCTGGTCGAGCATCGTCTCGACCTGCATAGCGTCACGCACATCGCAGCGGTAGACGGCCACCGTGGCATCAGTACCCAGGGTGCCCAGCTGGCGCAGCCGGGCCGCGGTGGTCTCCAGCACGTCTTGCCGCCGGCCGCACAACACCAGCGACGCACCCAGGCCGGCCAGGCGCTCGGCCATCGCTGCCCCCAGGCCGCTGCCACCGCCGGTGATCAGGAATCGCTTGCCAGCCAACAGGTCGGTGCGGAACATGGGCTGGCCCTTTTCAGTGCTGTCGGGGGTGTCCGTATCGGCCGTGTCGGCCGTGTCGGCCGTGTCGGCCGTGTCGGCCGTGTCAGCGGTGGTGCCGGTGGTGCCGGTAGTGCGGGGCTCAATCCACCTTGGCGCCGGAGGCCTTGACCACCGGCCCGTACTTGGCCAGCTCCGCCTTGACGAAGGCCGCAAACTGCTCGGGCGACGTGGGCGAGGGCTCGGCCATCAGGCTGGCCATGCGGGCCTTGGTTTCGGGCGCGTCCAGTGCCGCGACAAAGGCCTTGTTCAAGCGTGCCAGCACCTCGGGCGGCAGACCGGCCGGGCCGAACAAGCCGA
>Ga0105047_10019512_pt1 | contig 10454 bp, 6 predicted proteins | sample MAT04_FD_78384 | JGI IMG/M metagenome (GOLD analysis project Ga0105047, IMG submission 78384) | Freshwater microbial communities from Lake Fryxell liftoff mats and glacier meltwater in Antarctica - MAT-04 (megahit assembly) | ecosystem: Environmental > Aquatic > Freshwater > Ice > Liftoff... | reverse complement strand
GCCCGGGCGCTCTTCAGGAACGCCGCGCCCATGTCCATGCTGACCGCCTGCAGCACAGCGGATCTGTCCTGGCCGAGCTCGTCGAAGAACGCGTCGAGGGTGGCGGTGTCCTTGCCCTGGGCGCCCCACACGATCTTCTTGCCTGCGTGGTCGGTGACCAGCGTCAGATACCGGTGGTGCTTGCTCACCTCGTCAACCCCGATGTTGACCAGCCCGTCGAGGCGCCCGGGGTCCAGCCCGTCGGCGACGACGCGTTCACAGATCCTTCCCACGCTGTCCCAGTCCACCCGGGACAGCCGGGTAATGGTCGTCTTGTCGGTCTTGGTCGCCAGGAACGCGACCAGGTCCTCGAAGTCGCGGCTGAACCCCGAGCGGTGCCGGGCGAACGGCACCGCCTCGACCCGGACCCCGTGGGCCGGGCACAGCAGCCGGCGCAGCCCTGCCCGGACCGTCACCTTCCACCGGCCCATGTCGGTATGGCGCCACCGGGAAAGCACCGGTCGAGTGTCGTAGCGGGCGGTCGTGCTGAACGGGCACTGCGGACACTGCAGCCGACGACGCCGCAGTCTCACATCGACCACGACGGTGTCGGCCTCGAAGACCACCTCGGCGACCGATACCCCAGGAAGACACAACAGACGGTTGAATGCAGTAGTGACGCGCACGGACGATCCTTCGTCGAGCAGGTGTGAGAACCGCCCAACCTAGGCCAACGTCCGTGCGCGTCACCCAGCGTGAAACCTCACCACCCAATCGCCTCACCCCGCAGCCCGTTTCCCGCCATCAACCGGTCCCCGGACCCACATCCATGCCGGGAGACCCGGAAATGTGCCGTGTCCTCTTGACGGCGCCGACGTCACACGTTCCCCGAGCAGTGGGCCGGCACCAGCGCCACACGTCGGGCCGAACAAGCAGTCAACAGGCGCACCCGCTCTCACACCTACGTCATTGCGGCCGCAAGTCGCGCGGTGGCCTTTGCTATCCGGGTGGACCGACTCCACACGTCGACATCTGTGGTCAAACAAGCCGCCACTATGGGTGGGCCACCAGTCATCGATGATCTACGGGCCGTAGCTCAGCCAGTGCCTGGCCGGCGCTGCACCCCGTTCGTCACCGCCGCGTTAACCCCGCTGGCGGAGCCACAGGTCGCTTCAGCGCGTGGCCCGGGCGGGGATTGCCACTTGCTCCGTGCGCTCGCAGGTCTCAGGATGGTCGGGCGACCACCCGCGCCCGGCTGACGGGGGGAGCCCGTGGTTCCGGACGGGGGCGCGCCGCGCAGGCCGATTCCATCATCTAAGGAGTGCCATGCGCATCACTCGGCTCAGTGCCATCACTGCAGCGATCGCCATTGCCATACTCACGCCGGGGCTGGCCCAAGCCGCCCCGATCACCCCCGGTGGGTCCACCGAGGTCACCGTCGGCAGCAACGACAACCTGTTCTCCCAGAACAAACAGAACGAGCCCGGGCTCGCGGTCAACCCCGTGCACCCGGCCATCCTCGCTGCAGGAGCAAACGACAACATCGACATGGAAGCGTGCAACGCCGGTGACGACCGGACCTGCCCCTTCACCCCCGGGGTAGGCGTCTCCGGCGTCCAGTTCTCCACCGACTCGGGGCGCACCTGGACCCAGCCCACCTACACCGGCTACTCGGCCAGGACGACGCCGAGCTGTCTGGGAGCACCAGACCCGGCACCCGGAGCGCCGCCGCCTGGGGACACCGGATGCGTCCCCTCTCCCAGCGGTCCGATCGGGACGCTGCCTGGCTACTTCGAGCGGGGGATGGTGTCCAACGGTGACCCCGAGCTGGTGTTCGGCCCCAAGCCCTCAGCCAACGGCACCTTCTCGTGGAGCAACGGCCAGCGCCTCTATTACGCCAACATCGCCACACCCTTCCCCGGCGCGGCCCCCTTCGCGGGCGACGCGGCCATCGCGGTCTCCCGCACCGACGACGTGCCCGGCGCCATTGCCGGGCGGAACTCGGCCTGGATGGCCCCGGTGATCGTCACCAAGCAGAACAACGCACTCTTCAGCGACAAGGAGCAGATCTGGGCGGACAACGCCGAGTCCAGCCCCCACTTCGGCAACGTCTACGTCTGCAACGTCGGATTCCGCGGCACCGCGGGTTCCGAGCCTGTCCTCTTCGCGCGTTCGACCGATGGCGGAGACACCTGGCGCACCCGCCAGCTGACGGCGGCCACCAACAACGGCCAGACCGGCGGCCGCCAGGGCTGCGCGGTCCGCACCGACAGCACCGGCGTGGTCTACGTGCTCTGGGCCGGCACCGACATCCAGACCCGAGGCGACGTCTTCTTCCAGGCCCGCTCCTATAACGGCGGCGCCACCTTCGAACGGCCACGCGTGATCCAGCGCGTCTTCGGGATCGGCCAGTTCGACCCGGTACAGGGCCGCTTCACCATCGACGGCATCGCCGGGGCCCGAACCAGCAACTTCCCCAGCGTCGACATCGCCAACGGCGCACCGTCAGGCGCGGACGCGACCAACGAGATCGTGCTCACCTGGGCCGACAACCGTGTGGGTGTCGACCAGGAGAAGGCGTACGTGAGCACCTCGGTGAACCAGGGCGCCTCCTACAGCGCCGCGCAGGCCGTCAGCACGGACGGCGACCGGGCCAACTTCCCGGCCGTCGCCATCTCACCGGACGGCAGCGACGTGTGGCTGGTGTACAACGCCTGGCTCGACCCCTGGCGCCACGACACCACGTCTCCCCGACGGATGCAGGGGGTCGTCCGGCACGCTGAAGCCAACCGGGCAACCGGAGCCATCACGGGCTGGACCACCGAACACCGCGGTGCGGTCGGTGACGGCCGAGCCTCCAGCGCCAACGGCCTGACATCCGAATTCCTCGGCGACTACAACTATGCCGTGGCCACGCGCGACTACGGCTCCGGCGTCTGGAACGACATGCGCGACGGGGCCGTCTGCGCGGCCATCAACACCTACCGGCAGGCGTTCTTCGAGGACGTCACCGGTGGTGCGGCAGCCCCGATGGTGGGTGACGAGAAGGAGGACGCCGAGCAGGCGGCCGAGCTCCCGGCCAGCCACTCGACCGCCCTGCGTCCCGGCCCGAACAACCAGTGCCCGGCGAACTTCGGTAACTCCAGCATCTACGGCGGAAGCTTCAGCGACGACAGCTGAAGCACCGCCCACCCGGTGGGCGAGAGCCGCGAGGCTCCTGGGCGGCGAGGCTCCCGGGCCGCGGGGCTCCGGGGCCGCGCTGACGGTGCTACACCGTCAGCGCGGCCCCCGGCAACGCCAAGAACGAGCTTCGCCAAAGACGACCGAATTGATGTCGCCGTGCCATGCCTTGCGTGATGCCAAGGCACGGAACCGCGCCGTGCAGTGGCTGGCGGACGAGGGGCTACACGAGGAAGAGGCCGCCCCACGGTTCCACCAAGTCCACCCCGAGCCCCACCTGCGATGGCGCCGATCCCTGCGTCTACCGGATAGGGCGGCGTAGTTCCACCTTCGTCACTGCGCCGCGTGATCTGCGGTGATGCGGGGCGGGTTGGGTCAGGTGTGGTCGCTGCGCCGTTCGGCCAGGACGAGGGCGACGTCGTCGGTGAGCTGGTGCCCGACGTGGTGGGTCAGTGCGCTGACCAACCGGTCAAGGGCCTGCTCGAGAGTGCCCTGTGACAGCAGGCCGGCGTGTGCGGTGACTTCGAAGAAGCGGCCTTGGCTGTCGCGGCTCTCGCTGGTGCCGTCGGTGTACAGCAGCAGCCGCGTCCCGGGTCCCCAGGTGGTGCGGGTGAGGGTCGGCTGCGGGTGCAGGCCCAGCGGCGGCACGGGGTCGCCGGTGTCCAGCACCTGTGCAGGGGCGCCACCGGCGGGGTGGATGAGCACGGGGGGCATGTGGGCGATGTTGACCACCGCGAGCGACCCGTCGGGACCGAACTGGACCAGGACCGCGGTGACGAAGTCCTCCGGTCCGGCGACCGACGTGACCACCGTGTCCAGCTCGCGTGCCACGCCGGTCAGGTCGGGCAATGACGCTGCCGCCCGTCGGAAGGCGCCGAGCACGGTGGCGGCCAGTTGCACGGCATCGAGGCCTTTGCCCTTGACGTCGCCGACGATGGCGCGGGTGCCGTAGGCGGTGCTGACCACCTCGTACAGGTCTCCTCCGATGCGCGCTTCCTCCGCGGCGGAGACGTACCTGGCCGCGAAGCCGACGTCGCCCACGGCGGTGGGCAAGGCGCGCAGGATCGCACGCTGCGCGGTCTCGGCGATCAGCGTCATCTGGGCCAGCCGCTTCTCGCGGCGCTGCCGGGAGGCCGCGATGGCGACGGCGGTGGCCGACAACGCGGCAGCGACCAGCAGCCGCAGTCCCCACTCGAGCGAGCCAGGGTTGTCGTTCCACACGAACGACATCGCCGACGCCGCAACGACCGCAGTGCCGATGCCGACCGTCCGGCGCACCGTGACCAGCGCCCCAGCCAGCACAGCGGCCAACCCGTATGAACCCGACAGGGCCACACCGGGGATGGTCGCGTCGATGAAGATCGCGCCAAGCAGGACCAGCCAGCACACCGACAACAACAGGTCATCGCGGGTGCGGGCGCCACCGGCATCCATGGTGCCCTCCTCACGCTGAGTCCTGCACAGCAATGCTGGGGCGTCCCCACGCCCGGCGCAATGGCCCATCCGGGTGGCCCCAACGCACAGTTCTCCGACGCCCGAGCAAGTTGGGGCCCCTACCCGGCCTGCCATCACGATCGCGATGCCACCGCCGAGATCTACACGCTTGTGCTGGCCCGGCTGCTCGTCGCCGGTGTGCTGTGGGTTGTCACCCGGTTCACCGACCGACACTGAACCGCCCCTGACGACCACGACATCGCGTGGACACACCCGCAAAGCCTTCAAGGCCACCTCGCGAAAGTTGACCGCGATTGCTACCCAGCCAGCAGCGAGCGTGTGTCATACCTCCGCCAAGCGGGCGGTCGGTCGTCCCTTCGTTGGGTGTCTATCACCCCCCCTCCGGCGGCTGGGCCGTCGTCAATGGACATGCCGGCGCGAGGCTGTCGACATGTCCCGGATGCGATTGGAGCCCGCCGCCCCAAGGGGCGGCGGGCTCCTCAATCTCACCTCGTCGAGGTCACTGCTCAGCCGAGGCCGAAGGCGTAGACCTTGTTGTTCGGCGTACCGAAGCCGAAGTTGCTGTAGCCCGAGCCCCAGTAGACCCAGCCGTTGGAGACAGCCGCGCCCGACAGGCAGGAGCCGCCGCTCGCGAACTCCCACAACACCTTGCCCGTGGCGCCGTCCAGCGCGTACATGTACCCGTCCGGGTCGAGTGAGCACCCAAAGACGACTCCGTTGGCGGTGGTTGCCGGGCCCGAGGCGCCCCCGCCGTGCGGCGGACGGGTCTCCCAGAGGGTCCGGTACCGGTGCCGGCCTCCAGCGCGCTCCAGACGCCCGTGGTCGACGAGTTGTAGTTGACGTTGTTGCTGTTGGCGTTGGCGGTGTAGACGCGCGTGCCGTCGACCGCGGAACCCCACTGCAGCCCACCGGCGGTCCCGCCGGGGCCGGCCTGGGTGACCCACTGGACGGTCCCGGTGTCCGGGTCCAGGGCCCAGTACTGGCCGCTCTTCTGGCCGGGCCGACCACAGCGCCAGGTCCGAATTCGAGAGCTCTACTTCTCGGCCTTCTTCCCACCCTGACGGGCGGAAACCCTAATCGCAATACCGCCGAGTCGAGCCGGCTCCCTGAGGCCAGCTCGACGTGCGTCACAACGCCGCGTAGGCTCGATCGGGTTGTCCGTCCCAACGTCGGATCCCTGCTCTGCAGGGATCTCGCAGGTCCCAGCCGACGTACCTTCGGCCCAGCCACGTAGGGCCAGGGAGTCGCAGACAGCCTCAGCCGAGCGAAGATCCAATCGCGCGTGCGGAGCCATTTATACCGTCGCGGCGGGCTCAGTCCAGGGCCTGGATGGTTGCCGTGAAGTGACGCAGCGATGGCGGCTCGGCAGTGATCCGGTAGCCGGGCAGCGACGCAGCACCCGCGGCAACCCGCTCGCACACTTCGATGACGTAGTCGATGTGGCTTTGGGTGTAGGTGCGCCGCGGGATCGCGAGGCGGACCAGGTCCATCGACGGCGCGACCTCGCTGCCGTCTGGCTGCCGGCCGAACATCACCGTCCCGATCTCGCAGGAGCGGATCCCGCCGACCTCGTAGAGCGCGACCGCGACCGCCTGGCCCGGGTACTGGAGCGGGTCGATCTGCGGCGCGAGGCCGCGCGCGTCGATGTACACGGCGTGGCCGCCGATCGGGCGCAGGACGGGGATGCCCATCTTCTGGAGCGCCTCGCCGAGGTAGGCCGTGGAACGGATCCGGTAGCGCAGGTAGTCGTGCTGCACAACCTCCTTAAGCCCCTGGGCGAGCGCCTCCAGGTCGCGACCCGCGAGGCCGCCGTAGGTCGAGAAGCCCTCGGTAAGGATGAGCTGGGTGCGGCAGGTCTGCGCGAGGTCGTCGTCGCGCATCGCCAGCCACCCGCCGATGTTGCCCATCGGGTCCTTCTTCGCGCTCATCGTCATCCCGTCGGCCAGCGCCGACATGTCGCGCACGATGTCAGCGACGTCGCGCTCGCCCTGCCCGTCCTCGCGCTCGCGGATGAACCACGCGTTCTCGGCGAACCGGCACGCGTCCAGGAAGAGCGGCTTTCCGTAGCGGTCACACACCTCGCGCACACCGCGCAGGTTCGCGAGGGAGACCGGCTGTCCGCCGCCGCTGTTGTTCGTGATGGTCACCATGACGCAGGGGACGGAGTCGGCGTGCTCGGCGAGCAGCGCCTCGAGCGCCTCGAGGTCCATGTTGCCCTTGAAGGGGTGTTCGTTCAGGGGGTCGCGCCCTTCGGCGATGACGAGGTCGACGGCTCGCGCGCCGCTCGCCTCGACATTGGCGCGGGTGGTGTCGAAGTGCGTGTTGTTCGGCACGATCAGCCCCGGGCCGCCGAGCGCGGTGAACAGGATCCGTTCGGCTGCGCGTCCCTGGTGGACCGGAATGACGTGCTCGAAGGGGAACAGCTCGCGCACCGCGTCGACGAAGAGGTAGTAGGACGGCGACCCGGCGTAGGACTCGTCGCCGTGCTGGATCGCGGCCCACTGGTCACGGCTCATCGCGCCGGTGCCGGAGTCGGTCAGCAGGTCGATCAGGACGTGCTCGGCTCGAAGCTGGAACAGGTTGTACGAGGCGGCACGAAGGTGTCCGCGGCGCTGCTGGCGAGTCGTCATTACCAGCGGCTCGACGGAGTGGATGCGGAAAGGCTCGACGATCGTGCTGAAGGGTGCGTCGGACATGCACCAACTCTCGCCCTCTGCAACCGATCAGGGAATAGCCGCTGCGTGCTGTGATCGGACAGTCAACCTCGCCACCGAAGGAACCAGCGTGGAGCGCGTCGACCGGCACATCCTGAGCGAACTGCTGAGCGGTGCCCGGGTGCGTCTCTACGCCGCCAGACCACTCGTCGGGGTGTTCCTAAAGCGGGCCGCAGTCGCTACTCGCTCGAGGCTCGAGGCGGGTCCGAGTGTGCAGTAGCCATCATTTCCGCGCCTCGCTGGACTACCTCACGGTAGCCTCGGCCCGTGCTTGAGCCGTCCCCTGCCGGTTGGTATCCCGACCCCTTCGGCCGGCACGAACGTCGCTTCTGGGACGGCGGCAACTGGACAGGGCACGTGGTCTCACGTGGCATTCAATCGATGGATCCACCCGTCGACGCTCGGCTTGCCCCACCTGCAGTCATAAGGCAAAGTCCGCCGGATTGGTATCCCGACCCCTTCGCCCGTCACGAGGTCCGCTATTGGGACGGCGCCCAGTGGACAGACAATGTCGCCTCGAGAGGGCGCCAGGGCGTAGATCCGCCTTTGGGCCGACCCCAGGTAGCTACGGGCCAGGCTGAACGCACCTTCACCACCGCGGCGCGGGCCGCAGAGCCCGCGATACTGACTGAATCGGTGCTCGTGGTGAACCAGAAGGCCAAGATCAAGGGGTCCAACGTGGCCTACGCCGTGCGTGATCAGCATGGGCACCCAATCGGCGCGGTCCAAGAAGTCGGCCGAGGCCTGATGAAGAAGGCCATGAACAAGCGCGCCGATTCGACCAGGTCGTATCAACTCCAGGTGGTCGATGCGAGTGGCCAAGTGCTTATCGCGATGACCCGGCCAGAGGTCTGGGTCAAGTCCAAGATGATCGTTGAAGGCCCCAATGGCAACCGGATCGGTCAGATCGCCCAAGATCGCTTTGGACTGGCCGGGGGCTTCGCCACGGTCGCGCACGCCGGGCTCAGCGGATGGGTACCAGAACTTGACGCCGTGGTGCATGGACTCGACAAAATGGGCCATGCTCGGTTTCGCCTAGAGTCAGGTGGCGAAAGGGTCGGGTCCATCCACGCCGAGGACCTAAATGCCTGGAACTTCCACATCCTGGACGCAACCGGAGGCGAAGTCGCCCGGATAACCAAGACGTGGGCGGGGTGGGCGAAGGAGAGGTTCACCAAGGCCGACAACTACGTCGTAGAGATCCATCGACCACTTCAAGAACCGCTGCGTTCGCTTGTGATTGCAGCCGCTCTGGCCGTCGACATCGCCCTCAAGCAGGGCAATGCAACCAGCGGCTCACGGTCGACTCGTCGGTACCACTAAGCACCGGAGCTTGATCAATAGCCACCTTTGGTTGATCGCCTTCGCCTTCGCCTTCGCCTGCGTCCTACCGCCGCGTTGGTGAACCGAGAGACCGCCGTCTGCGTGCCACCAGGGCGGCATGAATCGACTTGACCCTCGAGGAGGGCTAGACCACGGTGCTGGTGTCTTCCGTCGAAGCTTCCGCCGTGGCTGGCCCATCTTGTGAGGAGAAGTCCGTGGAGGACAGGCTGGCAGGGTGAGTGGGCTCCCGGTCGTTGAGGACCGCGGGCGTCTCGGGTCGCATCTTGGGTGGCGCCACGGCCCAGGCTTTGAGGTCGCCCAGAACTTGGCCGTAGAAGTTGTCGACACTGTTGAGGACGGAGTCGATGAAGGCTCCGCGGCCACGGCCGCGTTTGGTGCCGAGCGGGGTACTGAGGGCGATGCGGAAGGTGCGGATCTCTCGGGTAGGATCGGTGATCAGTGCGGCGGGGGCCTCGCGGACGGCCCGGAGCAGTTCCGCACTGGAGACTCCGCGTGAGTGCGCGGTGATGCACTCGATGCGCGCGGCGTCTGGCGCGTTCTTCAGCTGTCGGACCAGCCAGTTCACGCGCGTGGTGGGCCGTCCTTCGCGGGGGGCGTCGACGTCCACGTGGCAGGTGACAGTGCTCGCTCGCAGATCGGCGGTGATGGTGAGGTGCCCGACGGTGTCGGGGATGCGGATGACACCGGTGAGCTGCCCGGTGCCTGCGAGCTGCTGGGTCAGTGCCGCGGCGCGCAGCGCGGGATCAGCCAGCTCCTTGCGTGACAGCACTGGCACGACCTCGGTCCCCAGCCGCCGCCCCAGGCTGAGGCTGGTGAACCTGAGCAAGGCGTCGAACCGGGCAACCACGGTAGCGATGCCCTTGTCGGTCGCGCGCAGGGTGCCTGCGGCCACGGCGTCGCGTACCCCGGTCCAGGGCTCGCCCATGTCGTCGAACTCCAGGGCGCCGCTTCGAGTGTGCTCCAGGTAGCGGATGAGCTCTCCGAGGATCCAGGCCTGGTCGGGATCGGCGACGCCGCGGAACTCCTTCTGCATCACGGCCGCGGCCAGGACCTGCGACCAGGACAGGTGGTGCAGCTCAACCTTGCGCAGCTTGCGTTTGTCGACCTTGGTGGGGTGCTGGCCGGCCACGGCGGGGATCTCGTTGCTGATGGTCAGCACGGCGTCGAAGCCCTGCTCGCGTGCGACGTCGAGGTAGTTCTCGAGCTGCTCGGCGGCCAGGTCGTTGCTGCCGGTCTTGACCTCCACCAGCGTCGTCCATGAGCGCGCCCCACGCGAGACTCGGATCAGCCCGTCGGGGAACACCTTCTTCTCGCCCAGGAGGAAGGGAACCTCGATGAAGCACTCCACTGCACCGGCAGGTGCGCCGAGCGGCTTGAGCAGAGCCCGGTTGAACTCCTTGACCGCACTGAGCACGGCGAGCAGCGCCGACGTCGCACGTCGCTCCTGCTCGTCGGCCCCGTTGATCCCCGAAGTGGGTATCAGCCGCGCCTCATGCCAAGACTGCTCAGCCATGAATTTGCCCCCTAAGAGTCTTCTGGATGGATTCACCGCACCGTATCGAGACGGGCGGCACTGTGCGGCGTGCCCTGCCTGTCGGGGCGGAACGATGTTGACGTCTGCTGGCTGCGGCCCACCGTAAGTGCGCCATTGGTGCGCGACCTAGCGGGACTTTCCTAGTTAGCTCGAGGCAGTCACGTAAACGTGCAGGTCAGGGCCGTGTTGGTGGTGGGCTGGGTGTATGACCTAAGTGCGTGGAGCCCATCGGGTGAGGGTGAAGACCT
>Ga0105047_10019510_pt1 | contig 10455 bp, 6 predicted proteins | sample MAT04_FD_78384 | JGI IMG/M metagenome (GOLD analysis project Ga0105047, IMG submission 78384) | Freshwater microbial communities from Lake Fryxell liftoff mats and glacier meltwater in Antarctica - MAT-04 (megahit assembly) | ecosystem: Environmental > Aquatic > Freshwater > Ice > Liftoff... | reverse complement strand
GGGTGAGAAATTTTGCTCACCCAAACGCCAGTTATTGGAGAGAAAAACGACTTTTTAAATGATGTGGGTAATGATTAGCCTACAAGGTGAGGGCGCAAAAAAATTGAAACTTATGGAGGAGTGTTGTATACTGAATATGGTTGTGGTAAACGGATAATTCATGGAGGATAGAGACTATGTTTGACCGACTAAAGCAGGCCGCTAACGAGACGAAATTCAAGGCCGATCAGATGCTGCGCGAGCAGCGCGTGCAGAACGATATCGCCGGCATTAAGCAGCAGCTCAATGCCATGCGCGACCGGATTGGGGGCACCGTGCTCGAGCTGCACCAGCGCGGCGGTTTAGGCATCCCCGAACTGGATGAACTGTGCGCGGCAGCGGACGCGCTGAACGCCCAGATTGCTCAAAAAGAGGCGCAGGTTGCCGCCATCAAGGCCGAAGGCATGCCCGGGGCCGCCCCGGCGCCCCAGCACCAGCAGCAGGGCTATGCCCCGCAGCCGGGCTTCACGCCGCCCCCGCCCCCGGCCTACGCCCCGCAGCCGGGTTACGCCCCCCCGCAGGCAGCCACCAAACCCTGCCCCAACTGCCACGCGGCGGTACCCGCCCCGGCCATGTTCTGCACCACCTGCGGTTTCAACTTCCAGCAGGCCCAGGCGCCCGTGGCGGCCAAAGCCACCAAGACCTGCCCCAACTGCCAGTTTGAGGCTCCGGTCACTTCGGGCTTCTGTCCCAACTGCGGCAAGGGATTGGCGTAAATGACGGATTCCAATAAACCACACGCGTGAGCAGAAAACGCTCACGCGTGTGGTTTTAAGAGGTTTATTGCGTTTTAAATCAAAGAGCAGGTGGAAAGGCGAGCGGATGCCTGTCACCTGCTCTTCTGGCTTTGATCAGTTCCATACCCACTCTGACATAAATCAAGGGCAGGTAAGGGAATAATAGGTAATTACTTTGGATTGGACCGCAGTGGTAACGTTATTATTTGAATAGAATAATATGATATATTTTCCTGGAGCGTATCCAATGTCAGTTTTGTAACTGGTCGAAGGGAGTTGGTTGGTTAATGGTGGCGTTAGTGTAATTGTTCCAAAAGTCGAAGTGGCACCGGCCAGAGAGTCCTTATAAAAATATACTCTCCCGTTGGCAGCGACGTTTGGCCATTGAGCTGTTGAAATTTGACCATTGACGGTTGGATTAATTACATAATAATATCCAGAACCGGAAGGAACCGCCGGGATTGGCCTGGTAATTGTGCATGCAGTGACATATTTAAACCCATTTGAAAGATTGGCCGAAACCTGACTGTTTACGGTGGCAGTCACATTCACATCGCCTGCTGCACTACCACCTGGAGTAGTCGCCGTACAAATAGTCGTGGAGGAGCACGACACGCCGGCAGCCGAATTCGCGCCAAATTTGAAGACGGTGTTGCCGGCTGTGATACTGAAGCCGGTGCCTTCGATAGTGTCAATGACCGTTTTGCCACTCAACCCCCCGACTGTGGTTGAAAGGCTGCTGATGGTGGGAATGTAGGCAAACCCGCTTACCGCCGCGCCGGAAACCCCGTTCGTAGTAGGGGTCACAGTGATCGCACCAGCGGTCAAGTCTCCGGCTTGCGGGATCGTAACCGTGCAACTGGTAGTGCTGGCACCACAGTTGCCACTGACGGGGGTGGTTGTGCCAAACTGGAAAGTGGTCGTGCTGCCAAATCCACTGCCGCTGATAGTGGTCGTGGTGGTGCCTGCCACAGGACTGGTAGCTACTGAAAATCCTGTGATGACCGGCGGCGCGACATAGGTGAAGCCCCCAGCCAGTGTGCCAGATCCATTGGTTACCGCGGCGGTCACATTCACCGCACCCGCCGCGCCCGCCGGGGTGGTGGCGCTGCAACTATAGAGCGGGTACGTCGTAACAGTGCAGCTAATGATGGTGGCGTTGTTCCCATTGATAGTGATGGTGGTGGCCCCTGGCACAAAGTAGGTGCCAACGATGGTGACCGGCGTACCGCCCGCCGTAGCCCCGGTAATGGGCAAGATGCTGCTGACGCTGGGCACCGCGTAGGTGAAGGCGCCAGACAGGCTGGCCGGCTGCCCGCCGACCGTGGCGGAAACAGCCACCGCACCGGCAGCGTGGGCCGGGGTGACTGCGCTGCAGGTGGTGGTGGTGCTACAGGTGACGGTCAGGGAGGCGCCGCCAAAGATAAAATTATTGGCGCCCGCGGTGGTGCTGAAGCCGCTGCCAGAAATTGTGATGGCAGTGCCGCCGGCGACCGTGCCGGCGTTGGGGAAAACGCTGCTGATGACCGGCGCAGCAATGTAGGTGTAGCCGCCGGTCGCGGTGGCGCTAGATGTACCCACGGTCACCATCACATCTACCACACCGGCAGCGTGCGCCGGGGCGGTGAGGGAGCAACTGCTGCTGGTGCAGGTAATGCCGCCTGTGGCGGCCACGCCGCCAAAGGTAAAACTGGTGCCGCTCACGGCAAAGTCGCTGCCCGAAATGACCACCGCTGTGCCGCCCGCGCTGGCGCCGCTGTTTGGAGTGATACCCGTAATGGTAGGCGCCGGCGGTGGGGTAATTTCCGTGTCGGAATACCAACACGCTTTTAACACACCAGACAACGGGTCACCGAAAACGTTATTGTTGCAGTCAGTGGAATTGGTGAAGGTCAGCGTGGCCCAGGTATTGCTGGCACCGTACTTCACCTCGCGGGTGCCGGTGAAGGTGCAGTTACCACCCTCCGCGGCACACCAGGTCCAACCGCTGCCCGATATGGCTGTGGCGGTCTGGGTGGCAGTGGGGGTTCCGGTCGGGTAAATAGACGAGTCAAAATACCAACAAGCCTTCTGGACGCCGGAAAGCGGGTCCCCGAATATCCCATTGGTGCAGGGGGTCGTGTTGGTCAAGGTCAGTATGGTCCAGGTGTTGTTGGCCCCATAACGCACCTGCCGGGTGCCGGTGAAGGCGCAGGAATCATTTTCTAGGGCGCACCAAACCCAGCCGCCAGCCGGGGTGGCGATGACAGTGGCGGTTGAAGTGGCTGTAGCCGCAACGGTAGGAGAAGGGGTAACCGTGGCGGTACTGACCAGCGTGGCCGTGCTGGAAGCGGCACCAACCAGTGTGGGTGTACTGGACGCGGTAGCCGCCAGGACCGTTTGAGTCAGGCGCGAGCCCAGCCCGCGAATGTCGTTATTTACCACCCCATCCACCACGTTGCGGAAGGTGCGGCCAATGGCCGGATTGAGAACTGCCAGAATCGGAATGACTACGATAGCGACTAAAACAATGAGAAGTGCGAATTCGATAACGCCTTGTGCTGGTGAAAAATTCTTTTTCATGCTGACTTCCTCTCCACTTTGAAAGACCCTCCGACCGGCCTGTCAGCCGCCCGACATCCGATCGTTCGTAGGTTTCCGCCCGCTGCAAATTTTCGGGTTGCAGCGGTATCCTGCAGGTCTTGCGGGTACAACAATAAAATAATAGAAAAATGTCCAAATCCTACAGAATTCGATAACTACTCTCCTATTATTATCCCTCATTTTCCCCAAAAAACATCCCTCTTCGTGCGCAGAAACGTTTACAGTTTTGTTAAGAATCGCGCGAGCGGCCCGCTCCGACCGGTCTAGTCCCGTGATCCCCTACTCCGGCCCCTGCCCCTAAAGGGGCCGGGGGGTGTGAGAAAGCATTTGCCCACCATGAGGGCTGTCATTTTGGATGACCAGTGGGTAACCATTTTCACTTTGTGAAAGGGCTGAGGGAAAATTTCCCGAAAAATTGACGGACACCCGTGGGGGTTTCCCTCATAAGCGGTAACATAAGATCATCCGCCCACCCCTCTCATCCCCCTGCCCCCTTCTCTCCCCAAAAACCGGGGAGAGAAGGGGGAATTCTATTTTTTTGGTTCTTTTTGCCAGCAAAAGCTGGCAAAAAGAACCATTATGTTTTTCTCCCTTCCTTCCCTGCGGGGAAGGGAGGGCCGGGGAGGGATGGGTTTGTGTCGCTAATCACGAAATTGGCCTTATGTTACCGCTTATGGGGGTTTCTCCGCTTGACGGATAGGCTGAAACCGCTATAATCGTTAACCTGCTTAACCATTAATAAGGTTAACGATAATAGGACGCTATGAGCACACTCGAAAAATCATCTGAAGAACTGCTGCGGCAGACCATCGACAAGTTTTGGGAAACCATTCCGCCGATCTGGAACAATGTACGTGGCAACATTCATGCCATTGTCAGCGAGCAGTTCGATATCAGCGTGGATCAATTCCATATCCTGCGCCACATTCGCAAGGGTTTCAGTTCGGTCAGCGATCTGGCCGGCGCGCGTCAGATCAGCCGACCCGCGGTCAGCCAGGCGCTCGACCTGCTGGTAGAAAAAGGCCTGGTCACGCGCATTCCCAGCCGGGCAGACCGGCGCTGTGTGCGCCTGGAATTAACCCCGGCCGGCAATGCGCTGCTCAACACAATTTTTACAAAAAATCGGCTGTGGCTGGCCAAAAAAATGGCCGGCCTGACCGCCGCAGACAATGAATGCATCGTGCGCGCCCTGGATTTGTTAAAACGAACCCTGGAGGAAGAGCCCATTTTGAGCGTTGGGAAGCAGAGCCTATGACCCATTTGCGTAAATTAATCCACTTTGTTAAACCTTACTGGAAGCTCGCTGTGGTTTCGCTGGTGCTGCTGACCACCCTGGTGTTTCTGGACCTCTCCATCCCACGCTTGATCCAGCGCATTATCGACGATGGCATCAAGAAGAACGACCTGACGGTGGTGGTGCAAACCTCCTTACTGATGCTGGGCATCTCGCTGTTGAGCGCGCTGATCGCGATTGGCAACAACATCTTCTCGGTGCGCGCCGGCGAAAGCGTGGCGCGCGACCTGCGCGAAGCTATCTTCGTCAAAATTCAGAACTTTTCGTACGGCAACCTGGACCAATTCACCACCGGCCGGCTGATGGTGCGCCTGACCAGCGATGCCGGCGCTGTGCAGCGCCTGGTGCAAATCTCGCTGCGCATCGGCACGCGCGCCCCCCTGCTGATGATCGGCAGCCTGATCCTGATGATCAATACCAACGGCCAACTGGCGCTCAGCCTGCTGCCGCTGCTGGCCATCACCATGGGGGTGATTGTTTTTTTCAGCTTCAAGATGGAACCGCTGTTCCGAACTGTTCAGATTAAGCTGGACCGCCTGAACACGGTGCTGCAAGAAAACATCGCCGGGGCGCGCCTGGTGAAGGCTTTTGTGCGCGCCGATCACGAGAATGAGCGCTTCGAAACCGCCAATCGGGACCTAACCGCGCGCACGGTGACCGTGATGCAGTTTATGTCCAGCATGTCGCCGGTGTTGACGGTGTGCGTCAATATCGGCATGGTGATTGTGATCTGGAACGGCGGGCTGGAAGTGATCCGGGGCGACCTGAGCATCGGGCAAATTGTGGCATTTACCAATTACCTGATCACCACCATGACCCCGTTGACCATGATGGTGCAGCTTTCCAACACCTGGGCCAATGGCATGGCCTCGGCCCAGCGCATCAATGAAGTGCTGGATGCCGTGCCCGAAGTGGCCCCGGCCAACCCAGGCGCGGTGCTGCCAGAACAGGCGCGCAGCCGGGTCGAATTTCGAGACGTGGGCTTTCACTACCGCGGCAGCAATGAGGGCGCCGTGTTGGAAGAGATCAACCTCATCGCCGAGCCGGGCCAGACCGTGGCCATTTTAGGGGCCACCGGCGCGGGGAAAACGTCGCTGATCAACCTGCTGCCGCGCTTTTACGATGTGACCCACGGGCAGGTACTGATCAACGGCGTGGATATTCGCAGCCTGTCGGAAGATTCCCTGCTGGCGCAAATTGGGATTGTGTCGCAAGAAACCGTGCTCTTCTCTGGCACGCTGCGCAAGAACATCGCCTACGGCCGCCCGCATGCCAGTGAGGATGAGATTATCGCCGCGGCCAAAGCCGCTCAGGCGCACGATTTCATCCTCAAGCTGCCCCACGGCTACGATACGCACATCGAGGAGCGCGGGGTCAACCTGTCTGGCGGGCAGAAACAGCGCATTGCCATTGCGCGCGCCATGATCATGCGCCCCAAGATTCTCATTCTGGATGACAGCACCAGTTCTGTGGACGTGGAGACCGAGACGAAAATTCAGGCAGCCCTGACGGAGCTGATGCGCGAGCGCACCTGTTTCATCGTGGCGCAGCGCATCAGCACGGTGTTGAATGCCGACAAGATCGTCGTGATCGATAAGGGCAAAATCGCCGCCGCCGGCACGCACGCCGAGCTGCTCAAATGCAGCCCAATTTACCAGGAAATTTACGACTCGCAGTTGGGCAGCGGCATCCGCGACCTGTCGCAACCCGCCCCTCGATGGGAGATTAACCCATGACCGTACAACCCCCCAGTGAGCGCCCACCCACCTTTCGCGGCGGCATGGGCAACCGCGGCCCGGCCGTTCCCGGCAAAATTGAAAAGGCCCAGAACGCCCGGCGCGCATTAACCCGCCTGCTGCCCTATCTGAAACCATTTACGCCGCAGTTGGTGCTGGTGACCATTTTTGTGCTGATCTACACCGTGCTGGGCCTGTTTGGCCCCTACCTGATGGGCGTGGCCATTGATACCTTCATCACCGGCAAAGACCCCGCCGGCCTGGCGCAGATTGCGCTGTGGATGCTGCTGGTGTATGTGCTCAACAACGCCTTCCAGGCAGTCGCCAACTGGATCATGGCCAGGGTCTCTCAGCAGGCGCTCAAACAGTTGCGCCGCGATCTTTTTCAACACGTGCAGTCGCTTTCCATCCATTTCTTCGACACGCATAACGCCGGCGGATTGATGAGCCGCCTGACCAACGATATCGACGCCATCAACCAGGCCGTTTCGCAGAATGTCACCACACTGGTGGCCAGTGTGCTTTCGATGGTCGGTATTCTGATCGCCATGTTTGTGCTGGACCCCTGGCTGGCGTTGGCCACGCTGCTGGTGGTGCCGATTATGCTGTGGTTCACCAATTTCGTGGCGCGCTACACCCGCAAAGGCTTCCGCGAACTGCAAAAGCACCTCGGTGAACTGAACAGCATCACCGAGGAAGCCATCAGCGGGCAGAAGGTGATCAAGGCCTTCCGCCGCAACCAGTCGGTGATTGAGGCCTTTCGCGAACAGAACCAGGCCGTATACGCCGCCGGGGTGTACGCCAACACCTACGCCCTGCTGCTGATGCCGCTGACCAGCGTGCTGGGCAACTTCTTCGTGATCGTGCTGGCAGGCCTGGGCGGCTGGCTGGCGCTGCAGGGCCTGGTGACCGTGGGCATCATCGCTACCTTTATCAACTACGGCCAGAACTTCATTCAGCCGCTGCGCCAACTGGCCAACCTGTATAACTCCATCCAGGCGGCGCTGGCCGGGGCCGAACGCGTTTTCGAGATCGTGGATACCCGGCCCGAAATTGCCGACGCGCCCGATGCGCTGCCGCTGGGCTCGATCCGTGGCGAGGTGCGCTTTGACGACGTTCAATTCGGCTATACGCCAGAAACACCCATCATCAAGCACATGACCCTGGAGGCCAAAGCCGGGCAGATGATTGCCCTGGTGGGCCCCACCGGCGCCGGCAAGACCACCATCATCAACCTGCTGACCCGTTTCTATGAAATTCAGGGCGGGCAGATCTCAATCGACGGCCTGGATATCCGCAAGGTGCGCAAAACCGACCTGCGCCGCCAACTGGGCCTGGTGCTGCAAGACACCTTCCTGTTTTCCGATACGGTGATGGAGAATATTCGCTACGGGCGCCTGGATGCGAGCGACGACGAGTGCATTCGCGCCGCGGAAATGGCTGACGCCGATCACTTTATCTGCCAACTGGCGCAGGGTTACCAGACCAACCTCTCGGAACGCGCCGGCAACCTCAGCCAGGGCCAGCGCCAACTTCTGGCCATCGCCCGCGCCATTTTGGCCGACCCGGCCATTCTCATTCTGGATGAAGCCACCAGCAGCGTGGACACACGCACCGAGGCGCGCATTCAAAAATCGCTGCTGCGCCTGATGGCCGGCCGCACCAGCTTCGTCATCGCCCACCGCCTCAGCACCATCCGCGATGCGCACAACGTGGTGGTGATCCACAACGGTGAAATTGTGGAACAGGGCAGCCACACCGCCCTGCTGGACCAGCGCGGTTTCTATCACCAGCTCTACGTGAGCCAGTTTAAGGGACAAATGATTTAACCACGGAGATGATATACCCACGGTGTCACGGAGGACACGGAGAAAAATTCAATCAGTGAGGTTCAAAATAAATGCCAGCCACATTGAAGTGCACCACGCAGGCGAAGCCTGCTTTTGATGAAATGATTTTCGCCCGGCGTGTGCTCCGTGACTGCCGCCTCGACCACCCGACGGGGCGGCGTGGTTTAATAAAAAATATTGAGGAGGATAGCATGTGGTGGAAGAACTGGAACGCGGCGGTCACGATTCCGCGAAAACCCGGTATCATTAGAATAGTGATCCCGCCAGACCCATTCTAACCCACCTGGAGTAGTGCGCATGCCCTCACAAACTCACCATCGTTTTCGCCAGGTCCACCTGGATTTTCATACCGCGCTGGAATGTGGCGCCATCGGACAGAATTTTGACCCGCGGGTTTTCGTCGAAACCCTGCGGCTGGGCAAAGTGGATACCATTAATATCTTTGCCAAATGCCATCACGGCTATTCTTATTACCCGACCCAGGTGGGCACCACCCACCCCGGCCTGAATTTTGACCTGCTGGGCAGCATGGTGGAGGCGCTGCACGGCGCCGACATCAAATGCCCCATTTACGTCTCGGTGAAATGGGACGACCTGGCGGGCATGCAGCACCCCGAATGGATGTGCGTGCGCAAAGACGGCACGCTCAACATGCGCCCGCCATTATCCGGCCGCTGGGGCTGGTCCACCATGGATCTTTCCAGCGGGTATGCCGATTATTTTATGGCGCAGGTCGAAGAGCTGATCGGCATCTTTGGGCCGCAGATCGACGGCTACTGGTTCGATATCTGCTTCCCGGCGCCCAATTATTCGCCGTGGGGTATGGTGCAAATGCGCAAGGCCGGGGTCAACCTGAATGACGACGCCGCGGTGTGGCAGTATGCCCGCCAGCAGGACCTGGCCTTTTTTGACCGGGTGACCCGGCTCTGCCGCCAAAAAACCCCCAGCGCCACGTATTTCTTCAATGGCACCATCAGCCCGGAGATGGGCGAGGTGAACCCCTACCTGACCCATTTTGAGGTGGAGAGCCTGCCGACTTCCGGCGAGCAGTGGGGCTATCTGCATTACCCGATCATGGCGCGCATGGCGCGTACCTATGGCAAGGAGATGATCGGCATGACCGGGCGCTTCCACCGTTCCTGGGCCGATTTTGGCGGGCTGAAAACCGTGGACCAGCTCGATTATGAGTGCGGTACCATTCTGGCGGGTGGCGGGAAGATCTGCGTGGGCGACCAGTTGCACCCCAATGGCGTGTTAGACCCGGCGGTTTACCGCCTGCTGGGCCAATCCTTTGGCAAGGTGGCAGCGCTGGAGCCCTGGCTGGTGGATGCCGTGCCCGCGGTGGAAGCCGCCGTGCTGGCGTTAGGCAAACCTGCCGATGCCGCTTTGGGGAATCGCGAGCTCAACCCGGATGTAGAGGGCACGGCCCAGTTCCTGCTGGAAACGGGCATTCAGTTTGACATCGTGGATGAGCACGTCGACCTGGCGCGCTACCCGCTGGTTTTTCTGCCGGATAACGCCGCGCTCACCCCATCCTGGCAGGCGAAACTTGAGGCCTACCTGGCAGGCGGCGGGCGGTTGGTGGTCAGCGGCACCGGCGGGCTGGATCCCGTCTCAGGCCGCTTCCAACTGGCGCAAATGCCCGTGCGCTACCTTGCCCCGGCGCCCACCCGCCCCTCGTACTTGCATCTGGGTGCAGAATTGGCGCAGGAAGGTGAGCTGGCGGCCGATTATGATTACGTCTTCTACGACCAGGCGCACCGCGTGCAGCCGTTGGAAGGCGCCGTGGCGTTGGGCGAATTGAAACAGGCCCTGTTCAACCGCACCTGGGAGCATTTCACCAGCCACGCGCACGCCCCGGTAGGCGCACCGCTGGGCACGCCGCTGGTAGTGCAGCAGGGCAATATATTATATTTTGCCGCGCCCCTGTTCGCCGCCTACCGCGCCTGGGATCTCTGGGCCTACCGGGCAGTGGCGCTCTCAGCCCTGCGCGGTTTTATGCGCCCTCCGCTGCTCAAACCCCACGCCCCCGGCTGGGTGGAAATGACCCTGCACACCCAGGCCTGCTCCCCTTCGGGAGCGCGAAGCGCGTCCCCTACGGAAGCGCAAAGCGCGTCCCCTACGGAAGCGCGAAGCGCGTCCCCTACGGGAGCCCACCCCGCCCGCCAGATCGTGCACGTGGTGGCCTACCATCCGCGCCGCAGCCTGCAGCCCAT
>Ga0105047_10019509_pt1 | contig 10456 bp, 6 predicted proteins | sample MAT04_FD_78384 | JGI IMG/M metagenome (GOLD analysis project Ga0105047, IMG submission 78384) | Freshwater microbial communities from Lake Fryxell liftoff mats and glacier meltwater in Antarctica - MAT-04 (megahit assembly) | ecosystem: Environmental > Aquatic > Freshwater > Ice > Liftoff... | reverse complement strand
GGAGAGCCGCTTACCGCCGCCGAAATACAGGCGTTGCTTGCCCAAACCGAGGGGCTCGCGCTGGTGCGAGGGCGATGGATCGAGGTGGATCGCGAGCGGATGCAGCGGATGATTGAGCGCTATGGCGAGCTTGAGCGACTGGCGGCCAAGAACGGCATGGCCTTCGGCGAGGCGATGCGGCTGCTGGCGGGTTCGGATGCCGAGGCAGGCGAAGCGGATTCAGCGGGCGGCTGGGCCGGTGTCGTGGCGGGGGAGTGGTTGGCGGAGACCCTGCGGGGATTGCGCAGTCCGCAGGGGTTGGCGGCGGTGGATCCCGGTCAGGCTTTGCGAGGCTCGCTGCGGCCGTATCAGCAGGTGGGCGTGCGCTGGCTTTACTCGCTGGCCAAGCTTGGTTTGGGGGCTTGCCTGGCGGATGACATGGGCCTGGGCAAGACGATCCAGGTGCTCTCATTGCTGCTGGTGCTGCAGCGCGAGTCGCTCGCCAATCCGGTGCCCAGCCTGCTCGTGGCGCCAGCTTCTCTCCTCGCCAACTGGGCCAGTGAACTGGAGCGTTTCGCTCCCGGGCTGAAGCCGCTGGTGGTCCATCCGTCGGTGATGACGTCTTCTGAGATGAAGGCGCTGACACCGGACCGGCTGACGAATGCGGATTTGGTGATCACCACCTATGGTTCGCTGCTGCGGATTCCTCAACTGTCTGAGGCCCGCTGGCGGTTGGCCGTGCTGGACGAGGCGCAGGCCATCAAAAATCCGGGGGCCCGGCAGACGCGCGCGGTGAAGGCGCTTCAGGCCCAAGCCAGGGTGGCGCTGACCGGTACGCCGGTGGAGAACCGGCTGGGGGATTTATGGTCGATCTTCGATTTCGTGAATCCGGGATTGCTGGGGTCGGCGAAGGAGTTTACGGCGGCGGCCAAAGGGATGGCCAGCCGTGGTTCTTACAGCCCGCTCCGCGAATTGGTGCAGCCTTACATTCTGCGGCGTTTGAAAACCGACAAGTCGGTAATTTCTGACCTGCCAGACAAGACGGAATTGAAGGCTTTTTGCTCGCTCAGCCGCCACCAGGGCGCGCTGTATCAGCAGGCGGTGAAGGAACTGGCGGCGCAGCTGAACGATGTCTCGGGTATCAAGCGCAAAGGATTGGTATTGTCGTTCCTGATGCGTTTCAAACAGATTTGCAACCATCCGTCGCAATGGCTGGGGGACGGTGCCTGGAAGGAAAGCGACAGCGGCAAATGGGCCCGCCTGCGTGACATCGCCGAAGTGGTGGCGGCGCGGCAGGAAAAGATGTTGGTGTTTACTCAGTTTCGCGAGATGACCGGGCCGCTGGCGGAGTTTCTGGAGACGATTTTTGGGCGGCCCGGCGTCGTCTTGCACGGCGAGACCGAGGTGAAAAAACGCCAGGACCTGGTCCGGCGCTTTCAGGAGGATGAGCGGGTCGGCTTCTTCGTGCTGTCCCTGAAGGCGGGTGGCTCCGGGCTCAACCTCACCGCCGCTTCGCACGTCGTGCATTTCGATCGCTGGTGGAACCCGGCCGTCGAAAACCAGGCCACCGACCGCGCCTTTCGCATTGGGCAAACCAAGAATGTGCTGGTACACAAGTTTATTTGCCGGGGTACGGTGGAGGAGAAAATCGATCAACTCATCGACTCCAAGCGCCAACTCTCCGAAGATCTGCTGGCCGGCGGCGCGACCGTGCTGTTGACTGAGTTGAAGGACGACGAATTGATGAAGCTGGTGGCGCTCGACCTCAGCAAGGCCCTCGAGGAGTAATCCATGTCTGCTTACTATGACGGCTGGAAGCCCTATGTTTCCGCGGCGGCACGGCGGGCCAAGACGCAGCGTGAGTTGGCCAGGCGCAAAAGCCAAGGGTCCTCCGGCTCGCCCGTGGTCGTCGCCGGGCGCACGATCGCGACCACCTTCTGGGGTAAGACCTGGTGCGAAAACCTGGAGCACTATAGCGACTATGAGAACCGCCTGCCCCGCGGCCGGACCTATCTCCGCAACGGCTCTGTGGTGGACTTGCAGATTGCGCCCGGCGCGGTGCAGGCCCTGGTGAGTGGCTCGCAGTTGTATTCCGTCACCGTTAAGCTTTCGCCAGTGGCGAAAGAACGCTGGCAATCCATCTGCAACGACTGCGCGGGGGAAATCGATTCGCTGGTGGAACTGCTGCAAGGGCGCCTCTCGAAAGCGGTAATGGAAAGGATCTGCCGGCCGCAAATCGGCCTGTTTCCCTCGCCCGCCGAGATCAAGCTGGCGTGCAGTTGCCCGGACGGCGCCTACATGTGCAAGCATCTGGCCGCCGTGCTCTATGGCATCGGCGCCCGGCTGGATCACCACCCTGAGTTGCTATTTCTGTTGCGCGGGGTGGACGAGAAGCAGCTAATTGCGGCGGCGGGCGCGTCGATTCCGCTGTCCAAGGCCGCGCCCGCCCAAGGCAAGGTTTTGGGCGGCGCGGACCTTGCCGGTATGTTTGGTCTAGACATGGGCCCCGACCCGGATCTCTCGCCGGGCAAGACTCCGTCCAAGCCCAAGAAGGCCACTAAGCTGCCGTCCAAACGGTCGCCTGCCACGGCCAAAAAGAAGCCCCTCAAGCGGCCGCCGGTGAAGAAAAGCAAAAAACGCAAGAAGGGCTAAGGCAAAGCGCTACTTCTTTCGCGGCTTGACGCCTTCATCATTTGAAATCTGTACCACCCCGTGGCATCCCGTGGATGGGCCCGCTTTCCAGTCCGGAATCCCGAGGGCTGCATTGGTTTTCCCGGCGTACCGGCGACACGGAAGAGGTTGCGCCTAGTGGTGCATCGGGTCACGTGCGATGGGCCACCGCCGAACGCTCGCCGCGATAAGATGGCGGGATGGCCCCGAATGCGATTAAAGAAGCGGTGGTACCCAAGCTGCGTGAGTCACGATAGCCCCAGTCTCTGCTTTACCCCCAAATGCGGGGCTTTTCCATTGGTCTTTGCGGGTGACGGCGGCTCATGGCCGACTGTCCCGCTTATTGTCCCGCTTATTCGTCCCACAGGGTCTAAATCGCTCGAGCTTCACCGCATTTTCGTCCGGCTAAATCTCGTGTTACGTTATCGTTAGGAGATTCACCAGGATGCCGGTTTGGCTCTCACCCCCCAAGCTCCATCGGCCGGATGGGGATGCTCTTCCAGCGGGTAATCTCGGGTTAAATAGCCATGCTTGATCCTCTCTTCGTCGGCTGCGCGGTGGACCGCCGGTTCGTAACGCCGCTGGCGGCTATGATCCGTTCTCTCCTGATGAACCGCAATCCGGAACGGCCCATCGAGTTTTACCTGTTCGCTCTGGATCTGCAGATTCCCGACCGCGAACGCCTGGAAGCTACGGCAACCGGAGAAGGCGTGTCCATCGTCTGGGTGCACCCCGACCATGCGCGGCTGCAAGGCCTGCCGAGCGCCCCTAGCTTGTCCCTCTACTACCGGCTCTTGGTTGGCAATGCGTTACCGGAGTCTATATCGAAGGTGATCTGGCTCGACGCCGATCTTCTCATTCTGCGGGATCTTGGCGAGCTCTGGAACGTGGACATGGGTGATAACGCCGTGCTCGCGGTGCAAGACATGGCAATTCCGTATGTGTCTTGCGCGTTAGGCCTCGGCGAATGGCGAGCGCTGGGGCTCCCGGCGGACGCGCCCTATTTCAATTCGGGAGTCCTGGTGATCGACCTGAACATTTGGCGCCGGGAGGATATAGGTGCAAGAGCTATTCGCTACCTCCGCTCTCGGAAACGCAACATCGCATTGTTCGATCAGGAGGCACTGAATGTCATCGTGAGCGGCCGTTGGGGGGCGTTGGACCCTCGCTGGAATATAATCGCAAGCTTAGCTGGGCGTCGTTTTCAGCGAAATCCCCATCTGTCGGCGGAAGTGGACCGTCGACTCCAAGAAGACCCCTGGATTCTCCACTTCGCTGGGTACTGGAAACCGTGGATTTTGCCGCGTGGCCGGCATCCTTACGATCTTTATTTCCACTATCTGGACCAGACGGCATGGTCCGGTTGGCGCCCCCCGGCTTCGCTCCCGGGTGGACTCCGTGCTTTTTACCACGACCATTTGCGGGAGACTTTATATCCCGTGGAGACGCTATACACAGCGATCCGATGCCGGCGGTTCCCCGAGTATCTTCGCGAAATCCACACGAGAAACTGCGGCGGCTATCAGTGACCAGAAAGATCGGCATCTACAACCTCTGGATCAACGGCGGCGGTGGGGGAGAGAAGAAGACGTGCGCGCTCGCCGAGCACTTCAGCCGCAGTGATGACGTGTGGCTCATCACCGGAGAAGAGCCGAGTAAAGCCGCGCTCGAATCCTACTTTGGGGTCGACCTTGGCCGGGTGCGTGTCTTCGTTCCGCCGCGCCCTGTCGTGACGGGGATTCGCCGACTGGCGCAATCGATCCCTTCTTCCTTTCGCGGACCATTGCAGACTGAAATGTTGCTCAAAACGATAGACCGCATGGCGGAGCCGGCGAGCTACTCCTCAATTAAGGCTTTAGGACTCGATGTTTTTATCAACTGCCAGTGGGCGAGTCTCTTGCCATGCCCAGCACCAGAAGGGTTTTACATGTGCATGTTCCCGCACGCCTTGAAGGGCTCAGACAACCCTGAAGGCGCCGCGTCGTTCGGGCAACGTGCGCGTTTCCGGACGTCTAACCGACTCCTGGGCATGTCGCGTCAGGTCATCGATTCTTACACCGCGGTAACGGCGAATTCGGCGTTTACCAGTGAGTGGATTCAGAAAATGTGGGATGTAACTGCCCCGGTGGTCTACTCGACCGGCGAGAGGATGGGGCCGGCCCTGCCTAAGGAGAAGATGATCCTTAATGTGGGCAGGTTTGTCGGTGTGGGGCGCGCTGACGACAAGCATCAGGCGACGATGCTCAAAACCTTCCGGAAACTTGAAGACCTTCATAACGACGGGTGGCAACTGCACTTCGCGGGCACCATTCTGCCCGGTGAGGATGCGCGCCGGCAGGCGAGTGAACTGGCCAGCGCTGCCCGAGGATTACCTGTGGTCTTTCATTTCGATGCCGGATTTCTACAGTTGCGCGAATTGTATCGCAGGGCGGCGATCTACTGGCACGCAACCGGATTTGGCAGTTCGCCGGCCGACCGACCCGAAAAGCAGGAACACTTCGGGGTAACGACGGTGGAGGCGATGTCCGCCGGTGCTGTGCCGGTGGTTATAAATTCAGGAGGGCAAAGAGAAATCGTTACGCATGAGCTCGATGGTTTTCTCTGGGACGATCTTGACGGCCTTGTTGCTCACACCCGCAGGCTGGCCGGCGATGCTGAATTGTCGCGGCGACTCAGCCTACAGGCATTGTTGTCGAGCGCCCGTTTCAGCACCGGGGCTTTCCTGAGCCGGATCGAGCAATTGATTGAGACGTCAAACTGTCCCGATCGTCACACCCGAGCACCCCATGTCCCGTAAGTGATCCCAGAACCGCATCGAAGCCAATCGCCGCAACGCGCAGAAATCTACCGGTCCTCGCACCGAACAAGGCAAAGGTCGCTCCGCCCACAACGCCACCACCCATGGTTTTTCGAGCCTCCACGGCAATCCCCTCGCCCCCGGCTGTTTCCTCAGAATCGAAGACGAAACGGCCTTCCGCGGCATTTGCGAGACTTTTTCCAATCCCACCGGGGGCAATTCCGGCTGACTCCGTTGGCGAATGGGACGCGAACGCGCCTGGAGGGCACAACCTGGTATGAACATGGGCTGTGGCCGGAGGAGTATTGGCGGCTGTGGTCCGACGCGATCATTCACCGGATCCATGGGCGAGTGGTGACCCATATCCAGGCCTTGGCGGAGCGCGATCGTTAGGGGCGGGGCTTGGCGGCGGAGTAGGCCAGTAGCAGCCAGGCGGCGATGAAGCAGAGGCCTCCGAGCGGTGTCACGGCGCCGAGGGCCCGGATGCCGGTGATGGCGAGGGCGTAGAGGGAGCCGGAGAAGAGCAGGATGCCGGCGAGGAGAAGGCCACAGATCCAGGCGGCGGAGTTGGCACTGAGGGCTCCGATTCGAGGCAGCAGCGACACGATCAGCAGGCCGAGGGCGTGGATGAAGTGGTAGAAGACGGCCTTCTCGTAGACACCCATGGAGTAAGCATCGAGCCGGTCGCGGAGGGCGTGGGCGCCGAAGGCGCCGATCATGACGGCGAGGGCGAGGGCGCCGGCGGCAAGGGGAGTCCACATACTGTTATGCTAGCGGCTTCCGCTGCCTATGACTTCCCAAACCGAACAAGAATTGCGTATTGACATGGCCGCCGCTTACCGGCTGATTGACCATTTCGGCTGGAGCGAATTGATCTGGACCCACACCACAGTGCGCGTGCCGGGGCCGGAGCATCACTTTCTGATCAACCCCTACGGCTATCGCTTCGATGAAGTGACGGCGTCGAATTTGGTGAAGGTGGATTTGGACGGGAAGATCATCGGGGACCCGAATCAAGAGATTAATCCGGCGGGCTTTGTGATCCATAGCGCGATCCACATGGCGCGGCATGATGTGGGGTGCGTGATGCATACGCACACGGTGGCGGGGATGGCGGTGGCGGCGCTCGAGTGCGGGCTATTGCCGATCAGCATGTATGCGCTGGGCTATGTCGGGGCGGTGGCGTATCACGACTTTGAGGGGCCGAGCCTGGATCTTGAAGAGCGGGAGCGTTTGGCGGCGGATTTGGGGACGAAGGACATTCTGATTCTGCGCAATCATGGCTTGCTGACGTGCGGCGAGACGGTGGCGCAGGCCTTTGTGCGGATGTACCGGCTGGAGCGGGCTTGCCAGGTGCAGTTGGCGGCGCAGGCGACGGGTGGGGCGTTGGTGGTTCCGCCGGGCGCGGTGCGGGAGTTGAGCCGGGAGCGGAGCGATCTGTTTCTGAAGGCCGAGGGGGAAGAGGGCTATAGCAAGAATCCGAATCCGGAGTTTGCGGCGATGAAGCGGCTGATGGACCGGAAGGATGCGGGCTACCGGCAATAATAAGCGCCCGGACTGTTTGGAAACCTGGAGCGCGCAGGAATCTGACAGGCCGGGCGCGGATGCGATCTCCCTCCCGAGAAGCCCGTGCCCCTTGTGGCGGCGGCGGGCGGGACGGCGATGCAAAGTCGTTAGTTTTCGCCGTTGACGGAGAGGCTTTCGGCGAAGAGGGTAGAACTGCCCCAGACAACGCTGGAGCCCCAGACGACGCTATAGCCGGAGATTGTGCTTTCGCCCCAGACGATGCTTTCACCCCAAACGATACTGGAGCCGCTGACCAGGACGGTGTTGCCCCAGACGACGGTGTTGCCCCAGACGATGTTCGAGCCCCAGACGATGGAGCGGCCGGTGGGGACGTTGGAGGTGTCGTTGTAGGTCTCCACCTTTTTGTCGGAGCGAACACGGACGCGGGGGGACTTGGCGGATTGCGTGGCAGAGATAGTGTCGGTGCTGTTGAGGGCGGCCATGACGTCGAGGTAACCGGCGCCGACGGTGAAGATATCGGCCCGGGCGGTGTAGGAGATGTTGGTGGCCGGGTCCTTCCAGGTGGTTTGGGAAGGGAAGTTTTTGGAGGCAGTCTTCATGAGGCGGGCCTTCACTTGGTCCGGGGTGAGGGAGGGGGTCTTTTGGAGGAGCAAGGCAGCGGCACCAGCCACCATGGGCGCGGCCATGCTGGTGCCGCTGAGAGTGAAGTAAGCCTCGTAGGGGATTTTTTTCGTCCAATCGCCGGTTAGCGTGTTGTTGGGGTATTGGGTTTGGAGGTAAGTGGCCCAGGGCTTGGAAGCCAGAATGTTGGCGCCGGGGGCCATGAGGTCCGGTTTGGCATATTGGTCGATCAAGGTGGGCCCTTTGGAGGAGAAGGTGAGGAGGACGTCGTCAGACTTGTTCGCCGACTTTCTATCGTTGATGGCACCGACCGTGATGACGAAGGGGTCGTTACCGGGGGACGAGATAGTACCGTAGCCGTTGGTCCTCATAGAGTTGTCGCGGCCATTGTTGCCGGCGGCAACGACCACGACAATGCCGGCGCGCCAGGCCCGTTCGACGGCTTGGCAGAGGGGATCCTTGGTGTAGGTTTCGCGGACTTGGCGGCCGGCGGAGATGTTCATCACCCGAATGTTGTAGGTGGAGCGCAAAGCGACCGCGCGGTCGATGGCGGCGATTAAGGAGCTATCTCGCCCTTTGCCGTCTTTGTCGAGGGCGCGGAGGTTGATAATTCGGGCGGCGGGGGCAACGCCGGGGGCCGCGTCATAGGTGCCGTCGCCGGACTTTTTGGCGACGCAGCCGTTGCCGGTGGCGATGGATGAGACGTGCGAACCATGGCCATACGGGTCCCAGGAGTTGGGATCCCATCGGGCAAAGTTCTCGGTGTAGACGATGCGCCCAGCGCCCTTGACGCAAGTACTGTCGAAGGTGTCTTCGTTGTCGGCAGAGACGCCAGAGTCAATGAAGGCGATGCCGATGCCGCGGCCGTCGAAGCCGCTTTTGAGGGCTTTGTCGGCGTTGACGGTGGCCGTGGAGTAGTCGATCTCATTGGTGGAAGCGGAGACCTCCCGGTCGGGGCTGATATAGACGACATTGGGGTCGGAGGCGAGTTCGGCGGCGGCCTGGCGCGTCATGCGGGCGACGAGGGCGTTGGATAACACACCTTTCACTTTGGCGCCCTTGCGGATGGCGCGCTCCACCTGCTGTTCGGGAGCCTCACGGTATTGCACGATGACGTCGATCTCTTCGGCGGCAATGGGATCGCCTTTGGCCGGCCGGCCAATTTCGCTGGAGAGCTTGGCCAAGTCTTCGGGGGCGAAGGCACCCCAGACGGCGGATTGCTCACGGACGGGCGCCTGCTGGCCTAGGGCGAGGGTGGCGGCAAGGAGCAGGCTGAGTCCTGGCTTCAGAAGTCGAAGGATTGAGGGATTGTCCATGCCCTTGCTAGTGCATGTCGGGTACCAAAGTGTAAGTAGTTAATTTGATTTATAGTTATCTGCGTGCTACGGCGGCGGGGAAGACAGTTTGTCGCAAACTTAGGGACAAGTTGTCCTGAGATGGGCAAATAGAGTTATTTCTCTGTCCGCTAATTTCTTTCTTTCGTAAGTGCAGTCATGCCTAGCCTACCGCGTGAGCGGTGGGTCACATTGGCTTCCCAGCTGATAAAATATATTGGAGTTATATAGCCTCATTTGGGCCTTCGCTTACGAGACTTTGAAACAATAGCCCTTGGTCAAATCCAAGACTCCCCCTCCCTTACGGTCGGGGTTCTGCTTGGATCTAAGTGTTTAGAAATAGAACCGCGACCGTAAGGGAGCGGAAGTCCCGGTCCGAAGGCTGGGGGCACGACCGCAGCGAGAATCGATTTTTTCATAGTCCCTTACGCGACGGGCTAGGCAGACGGGCCCTGCTTCCGAAAAACGAACAAGCCGCCGGTACCCTTTGGGAAAAACAACCGGCGACCGGGCGGGGTGTTACTTAGGAAAAGAGCTTAGTTTTCGCCGTTGACTGATGTCGCTTCAGAGAAGAGGGAAGAGTTACCCCAGACCACGTTGTTACCCCAGACGACGTTGGTACCTCTGACGAGGACGGTGTTGCCCCAGACGACGGTGTCGCCCCAGACGACATTCGAGCCCCAGACGATGGTCCTGCCGGCGAGGAGGTTGGAAGCGTCGTTGTAGGTCTCTACACCGCCGTTAGCCAGAAGCCGGACACGGGGGGACTTCGCCGATTGGGTGACCGGGATGTTGTCCTTGCTGTCCAACGGGGCCATGATGTCGAGGTAGCCGGCACCGACCGTGAAGATGTCGGAATAAGCGGTGTAGACGATATTGGTGGCCGGGTCCGAGCTATCTTTACCCTTGCCGCGCGAATCGAGGGCGCGGAGGTCGATCAGCGAGGCCTTGGGGGCAATGCCCGGGGCCGTCTCCCAGTCCTTTTTGCCGCTGCGCCGTTCGGAGACGCAGCCATTGCCGGCGAGGATCGCCGCGACGTCGGTGCCGTGGCCGTAGTCTCCGGGCTGCTCGGCCCAGTTCACAAAGTTTTGTGCATAGACCACTCGGTGCGCCTTGTTGCTCTTGCAGTCATTCGCCGCCAGATCGTCGTTGTTGGAATTGATCCCCGAATCGATGATTGCGATGCCGATTTTGTCGCCAGTGGCTCCCTTCTTCACCGATTCGTCGGCATTCACGGTGGCCGACGAGTAGTCGATCTCGTTGGCCGAAGCGGACAGTTCGCGGTCCGGGCTGACGTAGAAGACGGCGGGATCATTGGCTAGTTCGGTGGCCGCCTGACGGGTCATGCGGGAGAAGACGGCGTTGCCGGAAAGGCCCTTCACCCGGGCGCCGGACTGGACGGCCCGTTCGGCGCCGCGCTCGGGAGCTTCGCGATATTGGACGATGACGTCGATCTCGTCGTCGGCCTGGGGCGTGCCCGCCTTGTCCCGATGGGTGGCCACGTCGCGTGACAGGGTCTCTGGAGCCG
>Ga0105047_10019508_pt1 | contig 10456 bp, 6 predicted proteins | sample MAT04_FD_78384 | JGI IMG/M metagenome (GOLD analysis project Ga0105047, IMG submission 78384) | Freshwater microbial communities from Lake Fryxell liftoff mats and glacier meltwater in Antarctica - MAT-04 (megahit assembly) | ecosystem: Environmental > Aquatic > Freshwater > Ice > Liftoff... | reverse complement strand
TGCGGCGTTCAACGAGTATCTTGTAAGTGATGGGTTGTTTCAAATCTTCCGCCTTCGTGCGAAGGCGAAAGAACTCGACAAGGACGCTATCGAGAGGTATTCGAAGTCGCCCAAGGTGCTCTTTCGCGTGGGTGATGGCAAGGACGGCGACCCTAGCAAACCCATTGGGCTACCTCTGGAAATCGTGCCGCTGGCCGATCCATTGTCACGTAAAGTTGGCGACACACTCAAGGTTCGAGTGCTCTTTCAGGCCAAGCCGTTGGTGAACGCCAACCTGGGTTGGAGCCACCCCGGCGACGGCGACACACCAGTGGGCACAGTTCGAACAGATGCCAGGGGCGAAGCGCTGATACCTATTGCGAAAGGTGGTTTGATGACGATTCGCCTGACCCACATGACCCGGCCCAAGGCGAAGGATTATGAATGGGAATCCTTCTGGACCAGCCTGACCTTTCGTCTTCCAGATTAACTCGCACCAATGGAAGTATCATGCTTGACTTCAATGATGTGCCACGGTTGCCGCCGCGTGCCGATGATGCACATAAAGGCACATTCGGCCGCGTTCTCGTTGTCGCAGGTAGTCGCGGCATGAGCGGGGCCGCCATCCTCTCAGGCTCCTCGGCGTTGCGTGGCGGGGCTGGCCTCGTGACGGTTGCCTGCCCTTGCGAAGTGCAAGCGATCGTGGCCCATGGAAACCCGTGCTACATGACGCACGGCATCCCGCAACATGCGAACTGCACGTATTCCGAAGCCTCCGCGATGGAACTGCTTCCCGTGGCCGAGGCGGCCAGCGTGCTCGCCATCGGGCCAGGTCTCGGCAACCGCCCAGATGTTCGGCACCTGGTGCTGTCTTTGTTGCAAGTGGATAAACCGACCGTACTCGATGCGGACGGCCTCAATGTGCTGTTGACGATTCCGGAAGAACTCGCGTCCAGGAAGTCGCCAATCGTGATGACGCCTCACCCAGGCGAATTCGCACACTTGCTTGGCATCACCACGGCAGAAGTGCAGGCGAACCGCCAGGCGTTGGCAGTCGAATTCGCCAAACGCTGGCATGTCATCCTGTTGTTGAAAGGGCACGGCACGATTGTGACCGACGGTAACCGCGTCTATATGAACGCGACCGGCAACCCCGGCATGGCGACCGGCGGTAGCGGCGATGTGCTAACGGGCCTGACTGCCGCGTTCCTCATGCAGGGGTTGCCGGTATTTGAAGCGACTGTTCTTGCAGCGTGGGTTCACGGCCGAGCCGGCGATCTCGCTGCCGACTCCGTCGGGCAAGTCGCCATGACTGCCAGCGATATTCTCAGTCACCTGCCCACTGCAATCCGCGAGAGAAGTTAGAGTAATAACCTCAACTACATCATTAGCAACATCTGCGAGGACATGTCTTGGTCTCTAACGTTCTCGTACTCGGTGGTGGGAGCGCTGGGTTCCTCGCCGCCATCTCGCTGAAACATCGACTGCCACGGTTGACGGTCACGATCGTTCGCTCGCCGGAGATCGGCATCATTGGCGTCGGCGAAGGCACCACGGTTGGCGTGCCGCAGTATCTGCATTACTACCTCGGCATTAGCCCCGCGGATTTCTACCGCATCGCCGAGCCACAGTGGAAGCTCGGCATCCGCTTCTTGTGGGGTAAACGACCCTATTTTGATTACCCATTCGCGTTCCAACTGGACACGAAGTACAACCAGCTTTCCAAGGGTACTGGGTTCTATTGCGGTGAAGGGAGTTTCGATTGCGTCGGCGTGGCGACCGGGCTGATGTCCCATAACAACGTCTTTATTCGCCATCCGAACGGCCACCCTCTCATTGGCGGTGAAGTCGCTTACCACATCGAGAACGAACTCTTCGTTCGCTTTCTGGAAACGCTGGCTGTGAAGTTGGGCGTTATCATTCACAACGACACTGTCGTCGAAGTGAAGCAAGACGACCACGGTATCGCGAGGTTGCGGCTCGCCAGCGGAGTTGAGATGAATGCCGACCTTTACATGGATTGTTCGGGCTATGCTTCCGTCTTGTTGGGTAAGGCATTACAAGAGCCATTCGTCAGCTTCAAGAACACGCTCTTCAACGACCGCGCGGTAATAGGTGGTTGGACGCGCACTCACGAGCCAATCAAACCCTACACGACAGCGGAAACCATGTCTGCGGGCTGGTGCTGGCAGATCGATCACGAACACCGCATCAACCGCGGTTACGTTTATTCCAGTTCCTTCATTAGCGATGCGGACGCCGACGCCGAGTTTCGCGCCGCCAATCCGTTGGTCACGCAGACCCGTATCGTGAAGTTTATTTCCGGCCGCTACGAACGCGGTTGGGTCAAGAATGTAGTCGGCATCGGCAACTCGTCCGGCTTCGTCGAACCGCTCGAAAGTACATCGCTCGCGGCGATCTGTGCTCAATCCCAGGCGGTCGCCGAAGCACTGGCCGATTGCGACGACCCCGGCCCGGCGATGATTGGCCAGTACAACGAGCGAACCGCACGCAATTGGGAAAGCATCCGCCGCTTTCTCGGCCTGCACTTCAAATTCAACATGCGTTACGACACTCCTTACTGGCAAGCTTGCCGGGCCGATGCGGACATTAGCGAAGCAGCCGAGGTCGTCGCTTACTACCAGGAGAACGGCCCGAGCGTCGTCTTCCGCAGCAGCCTGCTCGCGGCGGACGATCAGTTCGGCATGGAAGGATATTTATCGTTACTGGTTGGTCAGCAGGTGCCGCATCGCAGTACTTATCGACCGACCGCCGCGGAATGGAACATCTGGGCGCAGCTCAAGAAGAAGATCCAGATAGTGGCGTCGTCCGCTGTCAGTGTACGCGAAGCACTCGCGACAATCCGCGCACCAAACTTCGCCTGGCACGATCGCAACTTCTATCAGCTACCCCGCTCACCGGGATAATTAAGGTACGCATCTCGCTCCGCGGGATGCTTTTCATCTCGCGGAGCGAGATGAGTACTATTAAATTCAGTTAGCCACGAGGCGCAGCCGAGCGCTGTTCTGGTATCAGCGCTCGGCTGCGCCTCGCGGCCAAGTAAGATCTGCTTGCGCTCGACACCCCAGCGGTAGCCGCGCAGGCCGCCATCCGAGCCAATCACACGATGGCATGGGACAAGCAGGCAAACCGGATTCGTGGCGCAGGCACGAGCCACCGCCCGCACCGCCAATGGCTTGCCCAATGCTGCCGCAACTTCGGAATAGGATCGCGTTTGGCCCGACGGTATTCGTTGCAACTCATTCCAAACGCGATGTTGGAATTCGGTCCCTGTCGCATCCATCGGTAGCTTCGGCAGTGGCCCACCATTGAGATATGCGATCACCGCTGCACACCATTCCGCTACAGCCGCATTATCGTGGGTGAGTTCCTCACTCGACCGAACTTCACGCAACCATTCCACCAACTCCGCATCCGTATCCGCGAGGCCAATGGCACAGATTCCCGCATCGGTGCGAGCGATCAACATACGACCCAAATTGCAGGATGCAGTTGTATAACGGATGGTCATGGCTGGCTCCGATGCTGTTGGATGCCGATGACCCGCATTATATGAACACGGGTAGATTATTTATGGTAAGGCACATTCTGCCAGCGGCGAGTCTTTTCAGCAACTTTTGCACACACACCTCCTAAAAATTCGAGCTGCGATTGGACTGCCGATGCAGGGCATGAACTTGCGCTGAATCCGCCGAACCGAGATCCCGTGCGAAATGACGGGCTATTTCGCAGTGATGTTAGTATTAATGCCGTGTGTCATTCTTCCTCGTGTGCCGTTCCGGCACCCACCTAGAAAATTTTCCTCCATCTGCGCGAACCTGGGCGGGGGTGTCTGCGTCTGAAGCATACGGGGGCCGAAGGTTCGGTTGAGCGATTGCAAGCAAAATCGAAGAAATGGCGCAAGTTGCGGTCCCCACGAACGAATGTCCAGTGTAATATGGCGTTGGTGTCACGCGAGTCCGTGGCACCTTGTTCGTTTCTCTCACCCTTTTTGTCCGCTTGTTCTGCAGTCCCCAATGGGTGGAACGCTCGTTCCCCCGCCAAACGTGTCCGCAGGAGGTGTCCGATGACCGTCCAGACCCTGCAATGCCAGATGACGAGTACCGTCGTGGTCCGCAATGCCAACGTGCAATTGCAATCCAAGACGAATCGCATTGGTACCGGGTTCGAGATGGCCACGATACTTCCGACGGGCAACCTGTCCCTCGGGCACTTCTCGTGGCCCCCATATCCGGAATCGAAACCGACAGACGGTTCGACCGGAAGGGTAGCTGGTTCCAGAGGCTGTTCACGACTAGCCGCGATTGAAGCGGCGAAGCGAACGTGACAAGCCCTGGTGGAGGAGACAGGAAGTAGCTGCGAATCTCGTTGCTTACCAACAGTCCCTCAAACCAGTCTTTCTCACTCCCAACAATTGTGACTTGATCTCGGCGTCACCCGTATCGGCGTGAATGTAGCCGTCGTTTGTGCTCTTAACTTTGGGTTCTTAAAGTACTCATCTCACTCATCGAGATGAAAAGCATCTCGCTGAGCGAGATGAGTACTTTAAGACCCAAAGTTCGCACCCCGACACCATTTCGCGTCGCTTGCCAGTACGAGCCGCCGTTTTCTTTTCACGCGGCTACCCCTCCGCCGAGGGGTCACCCAAAAAACCGTCCCGTTGCGGACTCCCACTTGGTTTGGCCAAGGGTTCCAACCCTTACGCCAGATGGTGCGCTGCCGAGCAACGTGTCCCGAATCGAACGCGACTTCGATTCGTGCACGACCGGCCGCCCCCAAGTGAGTCCGCCCGGCGAGGGAGGATGTCGGCCCCCGTGATCCGGGGTGGTCGCCCTCCCCGCCGGTAATGCGGCCCACGGTCAATCCCTCACGAGAACAGGATCGGGACAGGAACTCGCCATGAGCTGGACCGAAATTACGATACTCGTCGATCGCGCCAAGACTGGCGACCGAGCTGCCTTCGGGGAACTCGTCACCCGCTTCCAGAGCAGCGTCTACGCCATGGCTCTGGGCCGCGTCCGCAATCCGGCCGAAGCCCAGGAACTGGCGCAGGAAGTCTTCATTCATGCGATGCGGAAGTTGCCGCAGTTGCGGGATCCGCGTTGCTTCGCCGGCTGGTTGCGGCGGATCACGGCACGGATGGCCGTCAACCGGCTGACTCGTCGCGGACCGCTCGGTTCCCACCCGGACGCCCTCGAAGGCGTCGAAGCAGACATCCGCAGTCCAGACGAGGAACTGGCGGTCAGCGAGGCGAAGGCCGAGCTACACGCTGGTCTGCGTCGGCTGAAACCGGAAGACCGGGCCACGCTGGAAGCGTTCTACTTGCAGGGCCATAGCCTGAAGCAGATGGCCCGCGACTTCGAGGCACCCGTCGGCACGATCAAGCGGCGTCTCCACGTCGCCCGGCATCGTCTGAAGGATTTGCTCTCGGGCGGCGAGCCTACCAATGTGGCGAACAAACCCCGACGGGAACTCGCGGGAGTGTAAGTACTACATTTAGCCGCGAGGCATAGCTGAGCGTTGATACTGCATCAGCTTCACGAGCTGGAAGCGTAAGCGACGGGATTCCGTTTACTCCGTCGCTTACGCTTCCAGCTCGTATCCGAATGGCTCTAATCATTCTAAATCCCTTACCCTGCATTTGTGCCGACGGTTTTGAAGTCTTGCATGGCGCGGGCGAAGGCGAGTGGAAGAATCTTGCGGAGTCGGCGACCGCGGCGGATGTCCGCCCAATTGCGCAGGATATGCTCGGCCTGGCGGCTGCCGGTGCGGCGGTAGTATTCGTTAATCAGCGGGTGAATCCATTCATAATCGACGTGGGCGGTGTCGATGACGGCGACGCTGGTGGTGTGCAACTTGCCTGGCACCTCGCCCTTCGGGTCGAACACGAAGAGTTCGCCACCGGTCATGCCGGAACCGATTTCGTTTTCGATAGGCCCGAGTATGAGGACACGGCCACGGGTCATGTATTCGCAAGCGTACTTCCCTGCGGCTTCGGCCACGATCGTCGCACCGGAATTTCGGATGGCGAGCCGGTGGCCAGCTCGACCGCCAACGAAGACGAAGCCGCCGGTCGCGCCGAACGCAACGTTGTTACCGGCCACGCTGAGGATTTCCGAACCATAGTTGTTCTTGTCGTAATCGAGCGTGACCACCACATTGCCGCCCGAAATGCCTTTGGCCAAGCCATCTTGAGCGAAGCCGCGAAGTTCGAGATCGAGACCGGTGCAGCACCACGCACCGAAGCTTTGACCCGCTTCGCCATTGAATAGCACCTTCACCTTCTTTCCGTATGGCAGCCCCTCGCGGCCATAGAGCCGGGCGATCAAGCCCGCCACCGTCGCACCCACCGAACGATCCGAATTGCGAATCTTGAACACCAACGAGGAATCGTTGGCGGTGTCGATGGCATCGTGCGCGGCGCCGAGCATCTTCTGATTCAGCGTGACTGGCGGCACATCGCAAACTCCGCCGCTCGCTTCGGCGAACTGCGGGAAGCGGCTGTGTAAGTCCGTCAGCGCCATGTCCGGGCGAATGAACTTGGCCACATCAACACGGGCGATGCGACCGGTGATGTCTGTGCGTTTCGCGAGCAAATCGCTGCGGCCCGTCAGTTGCGAAATGTGCGTCACGCCCATCTCCGCGAGGAGCGTGCGAACCTCCTCGGCGACGGCGTGCATGTACGCCTTCGTATGTTCCGGGTGCCCCTTGAAGATTTCCGGTGAGCCGGTGATGCCGGTTGGGCAGTTCGGAATGTGGCAGGATTTGCAGACGATGCAGCCGACGCTGACCATCAGCCCCTGACCGAAGCTGAACTGATCGGCCCCGAACAATGCGTACTTGATGACGTCGTGGCCGTTCTTGATGCCGCCGCCGACACGGAGGATCACGCTGGTTCGCAAGCCATTGACCACGAGCGCCTGATGAGCCTCGGCGAGGCCCATCTCGCTGGGTAAGCCCGCATGTTCCTTCGACGAGATCATCGCGGCACCGGTCCCGCCGTCGATGCCATCAATCTCGATGACATCCGCGCCGGCCTTGGCAACGCCCACCGCTATGGTGCCGATGTTGTCGACGGCGACCAGTTTTACGGAGACGGGCATGCCCGGCTTCACGGCTTTCAGGTCATGAATGAGCTGCGCCAAATCTTCAATCGAGTAAATGTCGTGATGTGGTGGCGGCGAGATCAGGTCCGTGCCTTGCTTGGCGAAGCGAATCTCGGCAATCTCCTTGGTTACCTTCTTGCCCATCAGTTGGCCGCCCTCGCCGGGCTTGGCCCCTTGCGCCATCTTGATCTGCACCTCGTCCGCGTTCACGAGGTACTCGGCGTCGACGCCAAAGCGACCGCTGGCCACCTGGCGAATCCGACTGCGAAAGCGGCCTTTCCGCAGGTCGCCATCGAGCGTGTAGACATCCGGCCGCTCACGACGACGCGCGGCGACTCCTTCCCAGAAGGGGCCATACCAGCGCTCAGGCATGTCGTTCCGCCAGCGGAATTCGCCGCCTTCGCCACTGTTGCTGAGGCCACCGAGTTCGTTGAGTGCCGCAGCGATCGTCATGTGTGAAGCACCGGTGAGCGCGCCGTGGCTCATCGCGGCGCCACGAAAGTGATTGCGAATCAGATCGATCGCCGGTTGCACTTGCTCCTTCGGCACCGGTGGCAAGCCAGTCTTGCTGACGTTGAAGAGATCGCGCAGCACAGTCGGTGGGCGTGTCATCACCAGGTTCGAGAACTTCTCGAACTTAAGACCGATGCGGATGGGGGCGTCCGGGTCGTGCGTTTCGGGTGGTGTGGTGTAAGCGGCCTCGCCGCCAGTTGCGTCCGGCTCCGGATGAGCTTCGCGGACGGCGTCTCGCAGGGCCATCCGCACCTTCGCATTGAAGGCGTGGTAATCCTTGTTGCGGCCCAGCACGGACATTTGCTCGGCACGTTCGACCCGCCACTTCGCATCTTCGACCAGGTCCAACAGCGTTAGCCCGCCGAGGCGGCTGGGGAAGTCGCCGAGGTACTGCATGAGTTCGGGGCCGAAGCCGACGGCCTCAAATAGCATCGCGCCGCGATAGCCTTCGATGGTGGTGATGCCCATCTTCGAGATGATCTTCTTCAATGAATCTTCGAGCGCCTCGAACAAGTTCTCGAGCGCGGCCCGCGGCGGCAGCGTATCTTCCTGCTTGCTCTCCGGATTCTTCCAGGTTATGCCATCTTTAACGAGACGCAGCATTAGATATGGATGCACGGCGTCCGCCCCGAAGGCGACAAGCACGGCAATATCGTGCCCTTCTTGAATGTCACCCGCTTGCACCACCAACGAACAACGATCGCGGAGTCCCTGTTTGCAGAGGTAAGTATGAACCGCACCGAGCGCCAGCAAAGATGGAATTGGGTCGATGTTCCGCTTGCAGGCGTTGCGATCCGAAATACAGAGCACATGATGCCCATCGTGGATGGCCTTCTCCGCGTCGCTCTTCAACTTTTCCAACGCCGTGCGTAGTGCCTCGGCTCCGCCGGTCAGCGGGAAGGTGGCGTCGAGCGTCATGTATGCAAAGAGTTCGTTCCGCTGCAATTCGTCCGTCATCGCATCGTTAACAATTGGCGAGGGCAGTTCGAGTTGGCGAACCGGCAATTCATCCAAACCGGTCGCAGGTAAGGGCGAGCCCGCATTCAGCGGCGAACGCCCCAGGTATGTCACCAACGACATCGCACCGCCTTCGCGGTACGGGTCGATCGGCGGGTTCGTCACCTCGGCGAACGTCTGCTGGCAATACTTGAACAACGACGGGTGATGCTGGCTAAAGATGGTCAGCACGCGGTCGTGGCCCATGCTCGACAACGGCTCCTTCTTCAGCTTCGCCATGTCGCGGACGAACACGGCTCGTTCAAAGTCCCACCCGGCGGCTTGCAGTAAATGGTCGAGCGTCCAGCTCCGTTCCGCGAGCATCGCACCGACCACGTCGCCCACGCTATGCGTCAGGTTGAAGCCTTCGCTGATGACGACTTGCCGCTTGTTTAATTCATGAACTTCGCCAAGTTCGGTGCGTGCCTCCGTTACTACTCGCTTCAGTATCTGGTGGCTATCGAGCCGTTGACCGATGCTGGTATCGAGGGCGATCATCTCGCCGGGTTGCAGTTGGCCGCTGGCCACGATGTCGCGGTTGTCGATGCCGAAGACGCCGGACTCGGAGGCGATGTAGAGCCAGCCGCGTTTATCCGAACACCAGCGAACTGGGCGTAGACCCATGCGGTCGACCAGCGCCGTCAGCACGCGGCCATCGGTGCTGATGATGCCAGCAGGGCCATCCCAGGCACAAAGGCTGCCGTAAGTGCGTCGGCAATAAGTGAAGAGCTGGAATGCCTCCGTACCCCAGACATCTTCCTCGGTGTCCCAGACCGGCGGGATCGAGAGCCGCAACGCCCGCAACAAACTCCAGTTCTTTTCGAGTGTCAGGTATTCGACCCATTCGTCCAGGCTCGCGGAGTCGCTCATCTTTTCGGTGAGCAGATCGAGGCCCGGCAGCGGTGGTGTCAAGGCGCGTGAGTATGCCGAGACCGCGTTCCGGTTGGTGCGGATGGTGTTGATCTCGCCATTGTGGCACGAGAGGCGAAACGGCTGGGCCAGCTTCCAGTTCGGGAAGGTGTTCGTGCTGTAACGCCGGTGGAAGATGGCGATGCCGCTTTCGAGCGCCGGATTCGACAGGTCCGGGAAGTAGTCGACAAACTGCGGGCTGGTGAGTTGCCCCTTATAACTGAGCAACTTCGCCGACAGCGATGGCACGTAAACTTCGCAACTCGATTCGGCGAACTGCTGGCGGATTTCGAGCCGTTTGCGGAACAGCCAGCTCTCGGCGGCTTCCACGTCTCCATTTACCTTCAAGATGACTTGCTCAATGCTGCCAGGTCGAGAGGCCCGCGCCACCGAGGGCAAGACATCCTCATTCGTCGGCACGGTGCGGAAGCCGAGAAGCTGAACCGGCCCACCGCGCAGGGTCGCGGCCAGCACCGAGCGCGCAGCATCAATCGCGACACGATCAGTATTGAGCAAGAAGACAGAGCCGACCGCGAGTGTATGCTCGGGCCGCAGATCGCGGCTGCCGGGAAAGTTCAACCTGCGGGCTTCCTCGTGGAAGAACGTCTGCGGAATTTGAAACGTGAGGCCAGCGCCGTCGCCGGATTTGCCGCAGACGCCGCCGCGATGTTCGAGAGCGACGAGCGCGGTCAATGCTTTGCGTACTACCTCGGCCGACGGTTTCCCGTCCCGCGAGGCAATGCCGCCGATGCCGCAGGCATCTTGGCCAACGCTGTTTGTGAAGAGGAGTTCGCCACTGTCCGCAAGTGCGCGTCCGTCCATCGTCGTCGTGAGCCTCTAATTGGGGTCGTGAGGGAGAGGGACCCCGAAGCGTCTATTATGCGCTAGACGCTAGCCATGTGAAGGGGCTAATTAAGGAAGTGGAAACCTTA
>Ga0105047_10019507_pt1 | contig 10456 bp, 7 predicted proteins | sample MAT04_FD_78384 | JGI IMG/M metagenome (GOLD analysis project Ga0105047, IMG submission 78384) | Freshwater microbial communities from Lake Fryxell liftoff mats and glacier meltwater in Antarctica - MAT-04 (megahit assembly) | ecosystem: Environmental > Aquatic > Freshwater > Ice > Liftoff... | reverse complement strand
TGGGCGAACGGCAGGTTGAGCACACCGCCGACCAGCGCCAGGCCGGCCAGCACCACGAGCGGCAGCGTCATCGTCCACGGCGACTCGTGCGGCGTGTGATCGGGCGTCAGGTGGCTGGAATGGTGATCGTCGGCGTGATCGTCGGCGTGGTCGTTGGCGTGGGCACCGGCGGCAGCAACGGTCGCGGCATCCTCGCCCTCGGCGTGCTCACCGTGCTCGACACCGGTGGTCTCGGCGACTCGCCACTTCTCCTCACCGAAGAAGGTCATGAAGACCTGCCGGCTCATGTAGAAGGCGGTGAGCAGCGCCGTGACCAAGCCGATGGCCCACAGCGTGTAGCCGGTGAAGCCGCCCTTGCCGAACGCTCCGGCGAGGATCTCGTCCTTGGACCAGAAGCCCGAGAACGGCGGCACGCCCGCAATGGCCAACCAGCCCACGATGAACGTCGACGCCGTGATCGGCATGTACTTGCGCAGGTTGCCGTAGCGGCGCATGTCCTGCTCGTGCTCCATGCCCAAGATGACCGAGCCCGACCCGAGGAACATGAGCGCCTTGAAGAAGGCGTGCGTGACCATGTGGAAGATGGCGGCCACGTAGTTGCCGGTGCCGACCGCCAAGAACAGGTAACCCAGCTGCGAGACCGTCGAGTACGCCAGCACCTTCTTGATGTCGTTCTGGCTGATGGCGATGGTGGCCGCCGTGAGCGCCGTGAGCGCACCAACCCAGGCCACCAGATCGTTGGCCCAACCGGCGTAGTGCAGCACGGGGCTGAGGCGCACGAACAGGTAGATGCCCGAGGTCACCATGGTGGCGGCGTGGATGAGCGCCGAGACCGGGGTGGGGCCGGCCATGGCGTCGGGCAGCCACACGAACAAGGGCAGCTGTGCCGACTTGCCGGCGGCGCCCACGAAGAACAGCACCGCGATGGCCGTGGCCGTGCCGCCGGTGATCAGCTCGGCGTGAGCGGCCGATGTGATGTCGAGGTAGTTGATCGACCCGACCGTGGTCCACACCAGGAAGGTCGCCACCATAAAGCCCCAGTCACCGACACGGTTGGTGACGAAGGCCTTCTTGCCGGCCGACGCGTTGGCCGGGTCGGTGTGCCAGAACGAGATGAGGAGGTACGAGCACGCCCCCACGCCTTCCCAACCGAGGAAGGTGATGAGCAGGTTGTCGCCCAACACCAGCATGAGCATCGAGAAGATGAACAGGTTCAGGTAGATGAAGAACTTGGAGAACTTCTCGTCGCCCTTCATGTAGCCGATGGCGTACAGATGGATGAGGGCGCCGACACCGGTGATGAACAGGCACATCGTGATGCTCAGCGGATCGGCGAGGAAGCCGGCCGACACCTTGAAGTTGCCGGCGGGGATCCAGGTGAAGAGCGTCTGGTGCAGCGTGCGCTCCTCGGCCTCCTTACTCAGGAGGTCGATGAAGACCGCGACGACGGCGACGAACGAGCCACCGACGGCGAGGGTGGCCAGCCATCCGGCCCGGGGGTCGCCGAGCTTGCGCCCACCGACGACCAGCGCCAGGAACCCCAGCAGTGGTATCGCGGGAATGACCCAGAGAAGTTGTTCCACGCGCGCGTCAGCCCTTCATCAACGAGAGTTCATCGGCGTTGGCGCCGGGACGACGTCTCATGATGGCCACGATGATCCCGAGGCCCACCACGATCTCGGCGGCGGCCACGACCATCACGAAGAACACGACCACCTGGCCACCGACATCGTCGAGCGCCCTCGAGAACGCCACAAACGTGAGGTTCACGGCGTTCAACATGAGTTCGATGCACATGAACATGATCAGCGGGTTACGACGGATCAGGATGCCCGCCGCTCCGATGCCGAAGATCACGGCCGCCAACATCAAATAGGCCTGATGACCGATCACTGGTCCACCTCCGCACTGGGGGCTGGTCCGAGATCGAGACCGTCATCGGCCATGTCGGCGGCGGTCAGCTCGGGCTGGGGGAACTCGTCGAGATCGATCGGCTCGCCCTTGGCCTTGCGGCTGAGCACCACCGCACCCACCACCGCAATGGTCAAGAGCAGCGACGTGATCTCGAAGGCGAAGACGTACTGGGTGAACAGTGCCTTGCCGATGACGTTGAGGTCGTTGGCCGGATCGAGCGCACCCGACACCGAACGCTGGCCGGTGGGAGTGTCGATGCCGGCGAGAATGGCAGTGAGGATGCCGACCGTGACGCCGGCGCCAAGGACGGCGCCGATGGCGAGCGTGAGCGGCGAACGCTCGGACGCCATCGAGGTGATGCGGTCGACGCCCAACAACATGATCACGAACAAGAACAGCACCACGATGGCACCGGCGTAGATGATCACCTGGATGGCGGCCAGGAAGTAGGCGCCCTGGGCGATGAACAGCACCGCCACACCGAACAACGTGGCCACGAGCGATAGTGCGTTGTGCACCGGGTTGGACAAGAACACCACACCGAGCGCCCCGCCGATGCAGATGATGCCGGCGATGGCGAAGGTGATGATCGAAACGGTCGAAACGGCAGCGAGCATCAGTGCCCCCCGCCGTGGTCATCGTGATCGTCATGGTCGGCGTGCTTGGCGGCCGCGGCTGCGGCCAGCTGTGCGGCTTCGAGCGGCTGACCGCCCTCGGCCTCGCGTACGCCGTAACCCAACTCGGCCGACCAAGCGATGATGCCTTCGAACTCGGCCGATCCACCGGGCGAGGTGGCCCGCATCCAACCGGACGTCATCGTGTCGTCACCCTCGCGCCAGTCCTCCCACGGGAGGTTCTGGGGCTTGCCGTCGTCACCGACGAGCAACTCGTTCTTGGTGTAGATCGCGTCTTCACGGTTGGTGAAGCTGAACTCGAACAGCTTCGTTTCGGTGATGGCCTCGGTAGGGCAGGCCTCTACGCACATGTCGCAGTGGATGCAGCGCAGGTAATTGATCTCGTAGACGAAGCCGAACCGCTCCCCCGGCGACGTGGGAGCCTCGGGATCGTTGTCGGCGCCGCGCACGTAGATGCACTGGGCAGGACAGACACCGGCGCAGAGTTCGCAGCCGATGCACTTCTCCATGCCGTCTTCGTAACGGTTGAGCACATGGCGACCGTGCGCCCGCTCGACCTTGTCCTTCTTGAGGTCGTTCTTGCCGCCCTGTCCGGCGCGGTACTCCCGCGTGACGACCTTGCCCGTATCGGTGTTGTGGAGGAACTTGCCGAGCGTGACCTTGAAACCACCCAAGTATCCCATCAGGCGTTCACCTCCTCGGCGCGTCGAATCTTCGAAGTCTTGATGGCCGCGGCGAGCAACGCTCCGCCGCTCAGGATGACGACTAGGCCGATGGCGCCGGTGAGCACCGGGTTCCAACCCTCGCCCTCGGCCACCTTGAATGACACCAGCAGCAGGAACCAGCCGAGCGACAGCGGAATGAGGAACTTCCACCCGAGGTCCATGAGCTGGTCGTAACGAAGACGGGGAAGCGTGGTGCGGAACGAGACGAACACCGACACCAGCAGCAGCACCTTCAGGAAGAACCACAGGAACGGCAGCACGAACTCGGCGATCCAGCCGGTGAGCCCGAAGTGCGGCCCGATGGGTCCGCCCAGGAACAAGGTGGTGAGCACGGCCGAGAGCGTGATCACGTTCATGAACTCGGCCAGGTAGAAGATGGCGAAGCGGAACGACGAATACTCGGTGTGGAAGCCACCGACCAACTCCTGCTCGGCCTCGACGAGGTCGAACGGGGGACGGTTGGCCTCGGCGGTACCGGCGATGAGGAACACCACGAACGGCACGATGCCGGTGGCCCACAGGTTCCAGTTCCAGCCGCCCTGGCTCGACACGATCGAGTTGGTGGACAGGCTGCCCGAGTTGAGCAGGACACACAAGAGCGACAGGCCGAGGGCCGCCTCGTAGGAAACCATCTGGGCCGTGGCCCGAACCGAACCCAAGAGCGGGTACTTCGAGCCCGACGACCAGCCGGCGAGCATGATGCCGTAGACGGCGAGCGAGCTCATCGCCAAGAAGAACAGGATGCCGATCTGGGGGTCGGCCACCTGCATGAGCGTCTCGTGCCCGGCGATCTTGACCACACCGTCGCCGCCGCGGGTGAAGTCACCGGCGATGGGCACGGTGATGAACACCAGGAACGCCGGAACCAACGACAGGTAGGGCGCCAGCTTGAAGACGAACGGGTCGGCCTTCTCCGGCACCAGATCGGCTTTGAAGATGAGCTTCATGCCATCGGCGAGGGTCTGCAGGATGCCGAACGGCCCAGCGATGCGGGGGCCGAGCCGGTTCGAGAAGTCGGCGTGGAGCTTGCGCTCGTACCAGATGGCCAACATGACCGTGATCAGCAAGCCCGCGAACGCCACGACGACCTTGAGCAGCACGATCAGGATGGCGGCCCAGCCGACATTTTCGAGGAGCGGATCTACCGCGATCATCGGGCCGCCTCCAAACGAACGTCGGTCACCGAGGCGGCGACGTCGATGAGGCGGGAGGCCGAGGCGTTGGCCGCAACGGTGCGCAGGCCGGCGGTGCCCCGTGGCAGCGAGGCATCGGTGGATGTCTCGAGCACCAGTGAGCGGTCGCCGCTGATGATCTTGACCCGCCCGCCGTTCGCCACACCGATGCGGTCGAAGTCGACCGGGTTGAGGCGCAGCGTGGTGTCCGGAGCCAGAGTGCCCGTGGACGGTGCGTGCTGCAGCAGCGTGCCGTTGTCGTACATGGTGCGGGCGGCGACAAGACGCAACGAGTAGGCATCGACCGGCGGCACCGCAGTGGCGTCTGGGGCAACGAACGTCAACGGCTCGGGCGAGGCGACGAGTCCGTCGGTGACCTCGTCCTCGGCAACGTCGGGGTCGACCTCGGCGGTCTCGGTTGCGCCGGTGCCGTCGGCAACCGGAGCGGGGGCGTCGGTTTCGGCGACATCGTCGGGGACGGTGCCCTGCGGCCCGTCTTCGCCGGAGGCCTCGATGACCGGCGGCTCGGGAGCCGCGAGCGGCACCACGACACCCTCGGTGCCCGAAGCGGCGAGCAGCTCGGCGGTGACACCGGAGTGCACGACCGACAGCTCTTCGATCTCGGCCCAGATGGCCTCCGCGCTCTCGAGGCCGAGGTCGGCACCGAGGCGGCTGGCCAGGTCGGCGGCGATGATCCAGTCGGCGCGGGAGTTGCCGGCGGACGTGACCTTCTGGTTGAGGACGGTGACGCGGCCTTCGATGTTGGTGGTGGTACCCGACACCTCGGCGAAGCCGGCCGCGGCAAGCACCACGTCGGCATGCGAGGAGGATTCGGTGATGAACTGGTCGACGGCGATGATGACCCGGGCGCCGGTGATGGCCCGCTCGGCCAGCTCGCGGTCGACGAAGTCGGCCAGCGGATCGGCACCCAACAGGATGAGCGTGTCGATACGGCCATCGGCGGCGGCCTGCAGGATGCCGGTGGCATCGAGACCGTCGGCGGTGGGCACCGTCGGCCAGGCCTGAGCGAACCACTCCGCCGCATCGCGGCGACGCACCCGGCCCGGCAGCAGACCGGGCGCCAGGCCCAGGTCGAGCGCCCCGTGCACGTTGGCTCGGCGCAGCGCCGACAAGAAGCGGACGCCGGGGAGGCCGTCGAAGAGTTTGGCAGCGGCATCGACGATGGTGCCGGCCGACTCGGCGACCGAGGCCCGGCCCAACACGACGGTCACCGGACCCTTTGCGTTGCGGAGGAGATCGGCGACCCGGGCCAGCTCGGCAGCCGCAATGCCCCCGACCGACTCCTGATCGGTACCCGACAGCAGGGCGTCGACCACTGCGGCGGCGTCGCCGGGGCGGTAGGTGAGCGACCCGGCGGCGTACCGGCTGAGGCCGGTGCGCTGCGGCGTGATCTCGATGAGCGTGGCGCCGTCCTCGACGATGGCGTGCTTGAGGCGGATGAACAGCACCCCGAGCTCTTCCTTGGGATCAGGACCCAGCAGGATGATCGTGCCACCGGGGCGGCAGGCGTCGTTGATAGTGGCCTTGGGCAGACCGAGCACGGCGTCGGCGGGGAGGCCGTCGCCCAGCTGGGCATCGACGTTGTCGGACCCGATGATGCCCTTGACCAGCTTGGCCCAGGCATAGGCCGACTCGTTGGTGAGGCGGGCACCGCCCAGCACAGCCAGACCCTCGGGGCCACCACGGCCGAGGCCGTCACGGATGAGCTTGGCGGCGTGATCGAGGGCGTCGTTCCAGCGGGCCGGAACCAGCGTCTCGCCCTGGCGCACCAGGGGGTCGCCGAGGCGATCTTCGCTGTTGACCGACTCGAAGCTGAAGCGGCCCTTGTCGCACATCCATGACCAGTTGACGGCGTCGGAGTCGACACCGTTGTAACGCAGCAGCTGGTTGCGGGAGGACTGCACGGTGATGCGGCACCCAACGGCGCAACCGGCACACGTCGACTCGACCTCTTCGAGGTCCCACGGGCGGGCCTTGAAGCGGTACGGCGTGGCGGTGAGGGCGCCGACCGGGCAGATCTGCACGGTGTTGCCCGAGAAGTACGACGAGAAGGGCTCACCGGGGAACGTATTGATCTGGGTGTTGGCACCGCGATCCATGAAGTGGATGAGGGGATCGCCCACGACCTCATCGGCGAAGCGGGTGCAACGGTCACACAGGATGCAACGCTCACGGTCGAGGTTGACCGTCTGAGAGATCGGGATCGGCTTGCGGTAGTGCCGCTTCTCCTCGACCCAACGCGACTCGCCGGGACCGAACGACATGGTCGTGTCCTGCAACGGGCACTCGCCGCCCTTGTCACAGACCGGACAGTCGAGCGGGTGGTTGATGAGGAGGAACTCCAGGACGCCGTCCTGAGCCTTCTGCACCTTGTCGCTGGTGGTGTCGACGGCCATGCCGTCGGTGCACTCGAGCATGCAGCTGGGCTGCAATGCCGGACCGCGGCCGGTGTCGACCTCGACCAGGCACATACGGCACATGCCCACCGGGTTCATCCGGGGGTGATAGCAGAAGCGCGGGATGTAGGTGCCGGCGCGCTCGCAGGCATCGATGAGCAGGTCGCCCTTCTGGGCCTCGACCGCTACGCCGTTGACCGTGATGGTCACCGGCTGGTCGATGGTGATGGGCTTGGGGGCCTCGGGCATCAGTGGCTCCCTAGCGGGATGAGGTCGCGCTTGACGATCTTCGCCTCGAACTCGTGGCGGAAGCGGCTGAGTGCCGAGGTGATCGGCGCCACCGACGACGGCCCGAGGGGGCAGATGGTGGTCTGGCGCGGCGGGAAGGGAATGGCGTCGACACCGTTGGCGGGGTCGGCGGCAACCGGGTAGGGCCCGGGAGAGATGTTGTCGGCGACATCGAGCAACAGCTCGAGATCGCTGGGGCGGCCGTAGCCGTCGTAGATGCGCTGGAGGATCTTCTCTTCCCAGCTGGTGCCCTCACGGCACGGCGAGCACTTGCCGCAGGACTCGCGGGCGAAGAAGCGAACCACCCGCAAGCAGGCCTTCACGGCATCGGTGGAATCGTCCATGACCACGATGGCCCCAGAGCCCAACATGGAACCGGCGGCGCCGACGACGCGGCCCTCGAGGGGAAGGTCGACCTGCTCGGGGAAGAACCACGGGGCCGACGCGCCCCCGGGGATGAACATCTTGAGTGCGTGGCCGTCACGGATACCGCCGCCATAGCGCTCGTCGTAGAACAGTTCGCGGAACGTGGTGGTGCCCTGGGGGATCTCGAAGACCCCCGGGTTCTTCACGTGACCCGACAGCGCGATCAGACGGGTTCCGGGCGATGCCTCCGAACCGTAGGACTTGTAGGCGTCGACGCCGTTGCACAGGAGCCACGGCAGGTTCGACAACGTCTCGATGTTGTTGACGATGGTGGGTTTGAGGTGAAGGCCCTTGGCGGCCGGGAAGTACGGCGGCTTGAGGCGGGGCATGCCCCGGTTGCCTTCGAGCGACTCGATGAGCGCCGTCTCCTCGCCAACGATGTACGCACCGGCACCCCAGTGCAGCACGATGTCGACACTGAAGTCGGTGCCCATGATGTTGCGACCGACGAGGTTGTTGGCATAGGCCTCGTTGAGGGCGACCGCAATGCGCTCCTGGGCGTGAGCCATCTCGCCCCGCACGTACAAGAAGACTTGGGCGGCACCAATGGCGTAGGCCGCGATGACGCAGCCTTCGATCAGCTGGTGGGGATCGCGCTCCATGAGGATGCGGTCCTTGTAGGTACCCGGCTCGGACTCGTCGCCGTTGACCACGATGTAGCGGGGCCACACGCCGGGAGGGCAGAAGCCCCACTTGACGCCGGCGGGGAAGCCGGCACCGCCGCGACCCAGCACGGTGGCGGCCCGCACCTGATCGGTGACCTGGCTGGGCGCCATGGCGAGCGCGGCCTCGAGGCCCGCGTAACCGCGGTAGCTGCCCGAACGCTTGTAGCCCTCGAGGGTATGGCCGTCGAGGGTGTCCCAGCGGGAGCTGACGATCTGTGCGGTCGCCGCGGGCGCGGTGCCGTTGGTGTTCGAGGTGTCGGTCACTTCGACTCGCCTCCGGTGGCCACGGCCGCATTGCGGGCCGCGTACCACGCCGGCTCGCTCTGCTGCTCGGGCGGCGTGATGTTGGCGACCTCGTCGGGGGCGATGTGCTGACGCACCATCCCGAGCGTGCCGTGGGCGGGCAGATCGGTGCGGCGACCCGAGCGGATCTCGGTGATGATCTCGTCGAAGTCGGCGTTGGTGACCTGGTGAAAGTACCGGTAGTTGATCTGGCACGCCGGCGCCTCGGTGCAGGCCGCAATGCACTCGACATCCTCGATGGTGAACATGGCGTCGGCAGTGGTGGCACCGGCACTGATGCCCAGCGTCTTCTCGGCGTGAGCAAGCAGTTCCTCGCCGCCGAGCAGCTGGCAACTGATGTTGGTGCAGACGTTCACCAGGTACTTGCCGACCGGCTTGCGCTTGAACATCTCGTAGAACGACGCGGTGCCCAGCACCTCGGCGGCGGAGATGCCGACCAGTTCGGCGATGTGAACCATGGCATCATCGGCGAGGTAGCCGTCCTGCTCCTGGGCCAGGTGGCACAGCGGAATGGTGGCCGACTTCGGGCGCGGATAACGCGCGATGATCTCGAGCGCCAAGCGCTCGTTGTCCTCAGAAAGTCGGCTCATAGGATTGCCTCGGTCACTACGTCTCCGGCTCGCCTTCGGCTTCGTCGACTTCGTTCCTCGGTCATAGGATTGCCTCGGTCATCGATCGACCTCACCCATGATGGGGTCGACGGAGGAGACGATGGCGACGGTGTCGGCGATGAGACTGCCCTTCATCAGGTGCGGCAGGGTCTGGAGGTTCACGAAGCTCGGGCCTCGAATGTGCATGCGGTACGGCTTGGCCGAGCCATCCGAGACGATGTAACAACCAAGTTCGCCGCGGGGTGACTCCACCGCAGCGTAGGCCTCACCCTCGGGTACCTTGAAACCCTCGGTGAAGATCTTGAAATGGTGGATCAACGCCTCCATGGACTCGTCGATGCGGGCCCGCGGCGGGGGCGTCACCTTCTTGTCCTGGATGCGGTAATCGCCCGACGGGATCTTGTCGAGAATTTGGTGGATGATGCGCATCGACTCGTGCATCTCGGCGAGCCGGATGGCGTACCGATCGAAGCAGTCGCCGTAGGTCCCGACGACCACATCGAACTCGACCTCGTCGTAACGGCAGTACGGCTGATCGCGGCGCAGGTCCCAGGCGAAGCCGGTGGAACGCAGGATGGGGCCGGTGGCACCGAGGGCCAACGCTTCTTCGGACGTGATGACGCCCACGCCCTGTAGGCGTTCGCGCCAGATGGGCTGACCGGTGAGCAGCGTGTCGAACTCGTCGAGCCGCGACGGCAGCACGTCGAGGATCTTCATCACGTGATCGCGCCAACCGTCGGGCAGATCCGCAGCCACTCCGCCGGGGCGGATGTAGTTGTGGTTCATGCGCAGCCCGGTGACGAGCTCGAAGAAACGCAGCACCTCTTCGCGCTCACGCCAGCCGTAGAGCATCATCGACACGGCACCGAGGTCCATGCCGTTGGTGGCCATGAACAACAGGTGCGAGCTGAGCCGGTTGAGCTCGCTCATGAGCATGCGGATCCACTGGGCCCGCTCGGGCACCTCGATGCCGAGCAGCTTCTCGGTCGCGAGCGAGAACACCAGCTCGTTGAACAAGGGGGCCGCGTAGTCCATGCGGGTGACGTTGGTGGCGCCCTGCATGTAGGCGAGGTCCTCGCCCGTCTTCTCCATGCCGGTGTGTAGGTAGCCAATGACGGGCTTGGAGCGAACCACGGTCTCGCCCTCGAGCTCGAGTACCAACCGCAGCACGCCGTGCGTGGAGGGATGGGCCGGGCCCATGTTCATGATCATCCGCTCGTTGTCGGGCTGATAGCCCGACCGGCGCTCGGCTTCGGTCTCGGACAGGCGCAGCGTGGAATGGTCACCGGTGAGGTGAACC
>Ga0105047_10019505_pt1 | contig 10457 bp, 11 predicted proteins | sample MAT04_FD_78384 | JGI IMG/M metagenome (GOLD analysis project Ga0105047, IMG submission 78384) | Freshwater microbial communities from Lake Fryxell liftoff mats and glacier meltwater in Antarctica - MAT-04 (megahit assembly) | ecosystem: Environmental > Aquatic > Freshwater > Ice > Liftoff... | reverse complement strand
CGATATTGTACGCTCTTGTTGTGATGCTTGGAACGGATGGGTTGATGTTCCAGAAAATGTTAAAACCTTATGTTCCAGATCTTGGGCTAATTTATGAATTTATTTTCTTGGAATGGTATTAGTTCCAAGCGAGGCTATGGAGCAGCATTTTATAAATATTTTTTTCAAAAAATTATTTCAAATTATTTTACAAAAAAAGTAAACTCTACTTTGAAAAAGTTAACAAAGTCTCAGGAGATGATAGATTATCAGACGTTTTTCATTTTTTATACAAAATATTTAGTAAATCATAAAAAGCTTAAAATGCATTAGCTCGACTTTGCAAAATTTTGGCATCCCCTTCGCGAGAGGGGCAAACTTCAGCGTAATGAATTTAGCAGGAAGAGGGTTTTTACCCCTTCCTAACAAATTCATTTAGCTGAAGGAAGCTCCTCTCCGAAGGGGATGTCAAAATTTTGCAAAGTCGAGTTAAAGAATTTAACTTCTAAGCGTCTCCTTATCGAATCCCAAAACAGCCTCGAATGCCGAAAAAATCCCAGAACTTATTTAGATTATCAGACGTTATGCAATTTTTATAGAAAGCTTAAAAAAGATGCATTAGACCTTCAATCAATTTTATCAGACCTTGAGAGATATTAGGGTATCGATTGAAACTAACATTTAACTAACAATATTATTTCGAATATAGTTCTCCTTTAGAGCTTAGCTTAGGGAATTAACCAGTGAGTTTTTTGGGTCATTTGAGACCTAAAAACCCGCCTTTTTTTGTCCTCTGAGTCTAACTTAACATATTTATGTTAAGTTAGATCTGACTAGATTTTAGGACAAAATCTTTGTCTGAAAATCTCATGCTGATTTTCACCAGTTAATCCCCCTAGAGCTTAGCTATACTACGCTTGCACGAGGTTTACAAACCGGGATGCTCTGTGATGATTCTAATTGCTTCATAAGATTTTCTGCAGAATGCTCATACCGATAAGCAAGTTCTTGATCGGTAATCGGAACTAACCAAAGCAATTTAACAGGATCGTCTTCATAAAATGGCAAAACAGCAGAATCTGATGCCCTATCGACTAATAAAAAATTATTAAAATTATTATTTTTGAAAAGGTCGCTGCCTAATGTGTGTCCATGTCCCAACCAACAGAGTTGATTCCAAGGAATAGAAGTAGTACTACTAATAAATTGACAGATTTTTTCAACCGATACTTCTCTTAAAATTACTTAATCTACGGCCATGCCCAACTCAATGCGTCTAAAATTTTCCGGATGTTCCGTATAAAGTTCAACACGAGGCTGCGCAAAGATTGACATTCCTATGGTGATAAAGAATAAAGTATTTTCTTTTTCAAAAACAGCCAATCCTTTAGGAGGAAAATGGTCACCGTCTATAGCAAAGTAGCGCGCATGTTTGCCAAAATGCGACTCTAAAATTTCCATGTGGGAGTCCAGAAAATTTTCCCACGTTCCTGATTGACTCCATTTATACCAAAAGGTTTCTGCTCGTTTTATTCTTTTCTCTATCACCGGTAAGATTTCATCTAGAGAGCCTATTCCTAAAAATGGTTCGCCCTTAAATTCTTTTGCATAACCAGTATACTCCGAAATAGAAGGAGTTGCCGAAGAAGGAATCACGGCCATAATTTCGCCTTTGTGCAAAAGCGCTGCACAATCTACCTCTTCAAACCAGACGATTACTAATTGATCTTTATCAAGTTTTAAACCTGTTCTAGCATGTCGACAATGATTTTCGGGTATGGCAGGAGGTAAACCTTGTTTCATGGTTGTCAGCATTTTATTCATATCATTAATATCCGAGTCGGAGACAGGATCTGTATTACAAATCCAGCAAGTACGGATAGGTGACCAAAAATCCGGATTTTCTCCCAGCGGAATAATATTTTCCGGTCCGTATAAATTAAAGTATATCGCATGTCCAAAATCTTCTACTACAGCTAGAAGATTTCCATATGGAGACGACTCTTCCAATAATATTTTATATTCCATCCATACTCTCCTGAATTTTTTGGTTTATTTTATGAAAGCTAAAATTTGAATATTTCTTTATCTCGACTTTGAAAAATTTTGACATCCTTTTCGGGAGAGGAGCAAACTTCAGGGTAATGAATTGAATAGCGAGAGAGGTTTTCCCCTTCCTACTAAATTTATTGGCCGGAGGAAGCTTCTCTCCCGCTGCTCCGGCTGGAGTTTTCTGGCACCTGTTCTAGTGACTTAATAAATCCCAAAAATGTTTTACGGATGCAATAATTCTGAGACTCTATCTCTTTTCATTAAAGCAAAAAAAAATAACAAATATACATTGGCGTCCCTAGAAAATCAGGTTGGGGATACGAAAACTCTAGGCTATGTGCTATTAATTTGTTTTTCTTTGACTATAATAAGATAAAAACTTTCCCAATCGGACATCTTTACATATTGAAACAAAGTTGGCATGTTTTGCCATAAATCACGATATGTGCCAACACGTTTTTTGCATCTTTGAAATAATGAGCAGGATATCTCCTGAACCTGATCGATAAGAAATGCCAGCATCATTAACATACACAGCACTATGGAAAGATATTTTTCTCCATGTCCATAGTTGCTCTCGAAATTGTGTCCCAAATTTTTTAGCGTATTGAAAGTTTCATTTTGAATTTTCCATCTTACCCTTTCTCCTTCGGCTACTTTTAGTACATTACCTGTTGTTAATATGATGTTTGTGACCCATGAGCAATTATATTCCTTTCCATTCAGATCAGTATGCCTATATTCAGCAATACTGTCTTAACTCAAGTACTTCAAGGAAATATAAGTTAAGTATCTCCAGCAAAAAAGCTTAAAGTATCCGAACGTAATTAAATGAAGGTGAAAAACTTTCAAAAGATGTATGCTTATTCCTAACAATAAAAAAAATCCGAAAGTTTTGAATATTGGTGAAATCGAAAGAAGATTTTTTTTATTTTGCAGGGATTAACAGGAAACAGTGTTTTCAAATTAAATTAAAGTCGGTTTTGCAAATGGGTGCATTTTCCGAGATAGCCTGAAACTTCTTAGGTCGAAAATTAACAAACCGGGGTAGCTCTCTCGAGAAGATGCACCCAAAAATTTACAAAGTCGAGTTAAAAAAAACGTATAAAATTCACAAGGATATATGGAGCTTAATCAAACTATTCAATTAACAATCCACGATATAGGTAACAACGGCGAGGGGGTGGGATCTTATGAAGGGTGCACTGTTTTTGTAGAAGGAGCGCTTCCGGGAGAAGAGGTGGAGGTCTCTGTTTTTCAATGCAAAAAAAATTATGCTAGAGCTAAGCTTTTATCAATTTTAACTCCTTCACCGGATCGTGTTAAGCCTGCTTGTCCTTTATTTGAGCAGTGCGGAGGATGTCAAATTATGCATCTTTCTTATGATAAACAGCTTGAAATTAAACAGAAGAAAGTGCGTGAAGCATTACATCGAATCGGCAAAATCACGAATGTAGATGTGCCACCTTGCTTACCCTCACCATTACCCTTTGCTTATCGCAATAAAATTCAGCTGCCGGTAAGGCTTAAGAACGAAGAAATTACCCTAGGCCTATACGCGCGTTCTTCCCACGACCTGATTGAAATTGACCATTGTTTGATTCATTGCGAATTAGGTGAAGAAGTCTATAATAGCGTACGTCAAATCATTAAAAATTCTAAACTCACCATTTATGATCCTATCACAGCAAAAGGGGAGTTGCGCCATGTTTTGATTAAGAGTGCAATTTATACGCGAGAAGTGCTAGTTATTTTAGTCACCAATGGAGAAGCTTCTCGAGAATTAATAGAAATTGCAAAAAAGATTCAAAATGAATGTTTGCAAGTGAAGGGAATCGTTCAAAATATTAATATCAGACGTGATAATGTGATCTTAGGAAAAAAATACTATACTTTAACGGGTCAAAATTTTGTTCATGAAAAAGTTTGTGGTCTTGTATTTAAAATTTCTCCCGCTTCTTTCTTTCAAGTCAACACACAACAAGCTGAGTGCCTTTATGCCAAGGCTTTGGAATTGGCACATTTACAGGGCAGTGAGGTTGTATTAGATGCATATTGTGGGGTCGGGACCTTATCTCTTATTTTCGCTAGATGTGCCAAAGAAGTGATTGGAGTAGAATGCTTAAATGAAGCGATTAAGGATGCAGAGGATAATGCCAAAATGAATGGCATTGAGAATGTCTCTTTTGTTTGCGCCAATGTGGAAGACTTTGTCAAAAAACAAACAGCCGTTGATTTGCTTCTTTTAAATCCGCCTCGCCAAGGCTGTGATCCTTCTTTCTTAGAAAAAATAGGAAAACTGCAACCAAAAACTATTATTTATATTTCTTGTGATCCGGCTACGCTTGCTAGAGACTTGGTAATACTTTACAGTCATAAGTATACAATTACAACCATCCAACCTTATGACATGTTTCCTCAAACTGCACATGTTGAAAGCGTAGTTAAATTAGAGAGACATGAGTGATTGGACGAGGTTAATTAAAAAAGTTTTTTTTTACAGGATAAGAAATTGCGATGCTTGCTAGAGATTTCAAAAAAATCTATATTAATTTTATTCACTTATCTTTTTGCAAAAGCTGGTGATTGAAATAGGGCAGTTGAATAGATTAGTTATAGTCGCTTTCTGGAATTTCCGTTATAACGAGCCTATTTGGAATTAAATTAGAAAGGAACTAGATATGGAATCGAGTCAAAGCAATCAACATTCACCTAAAACACGTACAGAAAAGGATAGCTTAGGAGAGATCGAGGTCCCGCATGATCGTTATTACGGAGCTCTAACAGCGAGGTCCTTGATCTACTTTAATGTAGGACAAGATTATATGCCCGATGCTTTAATCAAAGGCTTGGGTCTTTTAAAAAAAGTAGCTGCTGAAGTGAATGCTCAAAACCAAAAACTCGACACAGAAAAAGCAAATCTAATTATACAAGCGGCTGAAGAGGTCTATAATGGAGTTTTAAAAGATCATTTTCCTTTGAAAGTTTGGCAAACCGGTAGTGGAACTCAAACAAATATGAATGTCAATGAAGTGATTGCTAATCGGGCTTTTGAAATTTCCGGCGATAAAAAAATTAAAATGCATCCAAATGACGATGTGAATCTTGCTCAATCCTCGAATGATGCATTTCCTACGGCTATGCATCTAGCAGCTGCAATTCAAATTAAAAAAAAACTAATTCCGGCTATCGAACATATGCGAGCCGCAATGGCACTTAAAATGGTCCAATTCAAAGACATCATTAAAATTGGAAGAACGCATCTAATGGATGCAGTGCCTCTTTCACTTGAGCAAGAATTTTCAGGCTACGTCGCTCAGATCGATCAAAACTTGGAAAGAATTCATCAAGTCATGCCAGGTCTTTATGAACTCGCAATCGGTGGGACAGCTGTAGGGACAGGGATTAATTCCTATCCAAGGTTTGCCGAACAAGTCGCTTCCAAGATAGCAACCATCACTGAACTTCCATTTATTTCGGCTCCCAATAAGTTTTCGGCTTTAGCGGCACATGATGCGATTGTTTTTGCTAGCGGTGCATTAAAAACATTAGCTTGTTCTTTAATGAAAATTGCTAACGATCTACGTTGGATGGGTTCAGGGCCAAGATGTGGTCTCCAAGAATTGATCCTACCTTCAAATGAACCGGGATCTTCTATTATGCCTGGTAAAATCAATCCGACTCAGTGTGAAATGATGACGATGGTTTGCGTGCAAGTGATGGGAAATGATACGACCATTACTATTGCAGGATCACAAGGAAATTTTGAATTAAACGTCTTTAAACCGGTAATGATCTATAATTTTTTACATTCTGCTGTTTTATTGACAGATGCCTGTCACTCCTTTACGGATCACTTAATTGCAAAAATTAAACCTAATACCAAACAAATCCAGAACCATCTGATCAATTCATTGATGTTGGTCACAGCATTAAGTCCTAAGATCGGATATGATAAAGCAGCTCATATTGCCCATAAGGCTTACTTAGAAGATATTACCTTAAGAGAAGCTTGCTTAAGCTTGGGTTTTATAACAGCAAGCGAATTTGATGAAATTGTCGACCCACACAAAATGATCTAAGCTAATGACATTTTGGATTCGCTGAAGGAGATCAAAACCGATTGACATGATGCTGCTTGCTCATTGTCAAACCTATGAAAAAACAGGACCGAATCCAGCGTGCAGTTGCGTTTTTCTTTGGTCTCTATTTGAGTAATCAGTTGGGTCGATGACCCAAGTGATTTTTTTAAAAAGTTATCACTTTTTCTAAAGCGTTCAATTTAAATAGCTTTCGCTTTTTCAAAAGCTGCTTCAATCGTCAAACCTACAAAGGAGTTTAGGTATTCTCCAAATATACGCACGTGTTCTTCTGTTATATTTATTTTTTTGGTTGTTTCAATTTCTAGATTTACACCATTGGATTAGTTTTCATAACTTCTGAAAGTATCCTGAAAGTTGAAAATCCTAGAAGATAAACATGATCATCGCTAAAAACACTTTGAGTTCTTCTTCTAATATCATTTTTAACATTATCTGTACTTTGAACTGCTGTTTCAATATTTATTCCTTCGATATGTTCTTCAGTGAATTTTCTAAGAGCAAAAGATTTTCCTGTACCAGAACAGCCTTTCTAAATGACAGTTACATCTTTTTCAGGATCGATGATATTTTGTTTATATTTTGTATTTTTTACCAATCTCAAAAGAAATGGATCATCGATCATATCGGTAAATATTTGTTCGTTGCTACGATCGATAAAAATAATTTTTTTTTATTGCTGAGATATTTTACAGCGTGGTTTCGTGTAATTTTAACTTTATCATGAAAATTAGGTATTGCCGCTTTAAAATGATTGTCTTTATAAATGTAAGAAATTATTTCTTCATCGAAAGGATCATGTTCCGTTTCTAAATCCGCTAATGTATACACTTTGAATAGGGAGTCTGTCATAATCACATCTATAAAGGATCGAATGTCCATTTTCCTCCGATGCTAATCAAATCATTCGTTCAACAACGAGTCTCATCGGTCATTTAAACTCGATGATCAAGCTAAACGAAACTTAAAAGAAAACCATTTTAATGGAAATAAAATCATGCCTAATCCTCTTCTTTGGTTAAATTCTGCTGCTTTTATAACCCAAAAAAATGGTTCCATCCTTATAGGATACGGAAATTTTCAGACTTACCCGAATTCAAAAATGTTAGACGTAACGAAGCCTGCTTTTTATGTTACGGATTTTTTCATTTCAGAGATAAATCCTTGGATTCAATATGAAGAGTCGGTAGAACTATCTGTAAAAGATTTTTTAGTGCATTTAAAAAAAACTTCTTTGGAAAGTCCCTCATGGAATATGCAAAACGAAGAAGTCTTTTCAGCTGCTTTCAAAGATCTTCAAAAATTATTCGATGAAAATAAACTTGAAAAAGCTGTACCTTATGTTTTTACACATACTTGTGATCTCATGACAACCAGTCGACTTTTAAATTCCATTCATCATGGAGCGATGCTTCTTCAATCATATCCCGGCTATTTATATGGACATTGGTTTAATGAAAAAGGTTTTTTAGGGTTTACTCCCGAAATACTTTTCGAACGTCACTCTGTTGAACCTCAAATAATCTACACAATGGCTTTGGCAGGGACAAAAAAGCTCGAAAAAAGTCATGAATTTATCGATAATAAAAAAGAATCAAAGGAGCATTGTTTTGTTATCGAGGGTTTAAAAGAAACTTTGTCTCCTTTAGGAGAAATGAAAATCGAAGAGACTCGAGTGTTAAATTTGTCTAAACTTTGCCATTTACATACCCCCATTCAAGTTAATCTGAAAAACCATTTCGATTATGACTTAACTGTAAAGTGCATGCATCCGACGCCAGCTTTAGGAGCCTTTCCTAGAGAACAAGGGATGAAATGGTTGGCAGATTATCAAATGAAAATTGACAGGGAACACTATGGCGCTCCATTCGGTTTTCATCAACCTTCGAAAGGCGACGCTCTTTGTGTGGTCGGAATTCGGCAAGTTCAATGGAATTCAAGCGGGATGCGAATCGGCGCCGGTTGTGGTGTGATTAAAGAAAGTATTTTTGAAAATGAATGGAAAGAAATTGAATTAAAAATCGCTTCCATAAGGAATTTATTAGGATTATGAATAACCAGTTAGCTAGAAACGTGATCCAACAGGCTCTTGACGTCGGGGTTAGAGAATTTTGTGTTTGTCCAGGGAAACGCAATGCCACTTTAGTTTATGCTCTAGCAAATGCGCTGGGTTTAAGGGTTTATTATTGGCCGGAAGAACGCTCGGCTGCTTTTTTTGCACTAGGTCGCATCCGAGCAACCGAGCGTCCGGTGGCAGTCGTAACAACTTCAGGAACGGCGTTGGGAAATCTTTTACCTGCTGCAATGGAAGCTCATTATACTCATCTGCCTCTTTTATTAATGACGGCCGATCGACCGCGGCGATTGAGGGGGACGGGGGCTCCCCAATGTGCAGAACAACCCGGAATTTTCAGTTACTATGTTCAATTTACACAAGATATTGCTTTGGAAGAAAAATGTTATTTAGATAAATGGTCGCTTCAAGGCCCAGCTCATTTAAATATCTGTTTTGAAGAACCGGAGGAAGAGGAATGTCAAAAAATTTGTCATGATGCTTTTAAGATTGATCAACCTTTCATACCCAAAAAGGCTCCTGATTACCCGGGATTGTCTGAATTTGAAGAATTTTTAAGAGCTGTTCATTTTCCTGTCGTTGTCATAGGTTCTTTGAATCCCACAGAAAGAGAAGGGGTAGTGCAGTTTTTACTTGGCTTAAAAGCTCCTATCTATGCGGAAGGTACTTCCGGATTGCGCGAAGAACCACGTTTAGCTCATTGGCATGTTAGCATTGATCAAATTTGGAAGAATTCAGCTGAAGCCGATTATCACATTGATGGTGTACTTAGAATCGGTTCCATCCCTACTTGCCGAATTTGGCGTGATTTAGAAGAAAAACAGGGGATACTTAAAGTTTGTTCAATCAGTGATTTGCCTTTTTCCGGACTTAGTTGGGTTGATCTGATTTTTGCACCTTTGAAAGAATTTTTTGAAAAAGCTCAAACAATTCGAGTCGATCGTCATTATCCTTGCGAGAATTGGCTGAAGAAAGAAAAAATTCTCGAACGCAACTTGATCGAAATTTATTTAGAAGAACCCACAGCTGAAGCCGGCTTAATCCACCAGCTTTCTAAACTCATTCCTTCTCAATCACTCGTTTACTTAGGGAATAGTTTACCGGTAAGAGAGTGGGATCTAGCTGCTACACGAGCGCCTAAATATTTTAATGTCACAGCTAGTAGAGGATTATGTGGGATTGATGGACAAATTTCTACTTTCTTGGGATTAAGCACCAAGCAACACGAAAATTGGGCAATCATCGGTGATTTAACAGCTTTATACGATTTGGTTGCTCCTTGGATTTTTGAACAATTGACGGGCCTAAATGCTAATTTGGTGATCATCAACAATCGAGGAGGTCAGATTTTTTCAAGAATGTTTTCGAGCCCGGCTTTTTTAAACCGGCATGACCTTCAATTCGGTTCATTAGCAGATTTTTGGAAATGGCATTATGAAAAGTGGGAAATCGTACCTAATCATTTGAGGCAGGTGAGTGGCGCAAGATTAATTGAAATTATTCCGGATCCGGAGGCCACTAAAAGGGTGTGCCAAAAGATAAAAAAATTATGAATCCACCCATTTGGGCATTGCCGGGCTTTTTAGGTTTAAAATCAGATTGGAATGTCTTTGACTTTCAAAACTTACAAGCTTTTGATCCTTGTGAATTTCGCTGGAACAGCCTTTCTGAATGGGGGAGAAAATTTAATCAGCTCCATGCCCGTCACTCAGTTGTCAGACCTGTATTAATGGGCTACTCTTTAGGGGGTAGGTTGGCTTTACACGCTTTAATCGAAGATCCTTCCTTATGGCTGTCCGCAATTATTATTTCTGCTCATCCGGGTTTAGAAGTAGAGGAAGATCTCCTGGAACGCACACAATCCGACGAAAAATGGGCTTTTCGGTTTGAAAAAGAAAACCGAGAGTCTGTACTCAACGATTGGAATAATCAATCCGTATTTAAAAACGCCGGCTTTCATTTTGATAGGAAAGAAAAGGATTATATTTTTAGCGATCTTTTACATGTTTTACAAGCGGGATCATTAGGCTTACAAGCTAATTTACGGCAAAAAATCCATCAATTAAATTTACCCATTTTATGGATAAACGGAGAAAAAGATGAAAAGTTTTGCAAAGCAGCACAATCGATTCAATTGAGACATCCCTTGTCAAAAAAAGTGATTGTTCCTCAAGCGGGTCATCGAGCTCCTTGGGAACAACCGGAAATTTTTCGGCAGCTTATTCAAAATTTTATCTTGATATAATTTATTT
>Ga0105047_10019504_pt1 | contig 10458 bp, 10 predicted proteins | sample MAT04_FD_78384 | JGI IMG/M metagenome (GOLD analysis project Ga0105047, IMG submission 78384) | Freshwater microbial communities from Lake Fryxell liftoff mats and glacier meltwater in Antarctica - MAT-04 (megahit assembly) | ecosystem: Environmental > Aquatic > Freshwater > Ice > Liftoff... | reverse complement strand
GGCGCGACGCGAGGGAATCTTCTTTCCACAGTTCCCGCTCGTTTTCTGATCGAAATGAAATCGCGAAGCACGCTTGGTCATTGCGGAACAAAGGAATCGCTACAGCCTAATCGCTGTCGGAGTCAGAGATGCTTGATTTCATTGAAACGCTTGAGTCCGCCCATGAATCACAGGGTTCAATCGGAGAGATGTCCCCGTGCGAGCCTGCAGCGTCTGAGACTCTTCGACATTCCGCCCAGTTGGCGCGATACGAGGAACTGTCCGGACTTTCCTTGACCGTGATTGATCCGCTTCAAGGGCGATTTGTCGATGGAATCTTACGTACTCTGGCAGGTGAATTGCCCAACGAGCTGTTCAAGATGCTCTCGTCACGCAGCGTCCATGTGATGAGTTTCGGGCAACCTGATGCCGTGCTCTATGGCTTTCAATTGCCAGGCAGCAACTTGATAGCCGGAGGGGTTTCACTCTCCAAGTCGCCAGGTCCACCGGACTGGGTACACCAGACTGCTGCACAGTCGGGAGTCTCAGAATCGGAGCTGGCAGAATGGCTTCAAAAACAGCCTGACGTGTCGATTGAGATGGCCCGGCGATTGCTCAGTTTAGCATTGACCATCGTCGAGAACGAAAGCGTTATCTCCGAAATTCAGGACTCCTCGCAGACGGTCCTTGACCAACTCGGTATGGCGTATGAGGAATTGGCATTGATCCAAGACCTGCCCCATTTTATGCGTCCTGATCTCCCCACTATGTCATCGGCGGAGCTGATACTTCAACGGGTTCAGCTCATCAGCGATACGGAACTCGCTGCATTTGTTTTCCGAGAGAATGGCACCAGTCAATACTTGCTGAACGGCCCCTGGGGTTTGCATGGAACAGAAATCGAAATCCTGATTGAGGAAGTCCTGGCCGGTCGGGCTCCTCGGATACTGGTCGAAAACAATCTGGCAAGTTCTTCACTGGACAGCCGGTTTTCGGCGATTCGCTCGATTGTCGCCGTGCCCTTGTTCCAATCACGAGGCGAAGCCAGTTGGCTCGTGCTCGGCAATCCTCACATCCGACCCGAGTTGGGGACTGAGGAAGCCAATCTTTTGAGATCGGTTAGCCAGATTCTCTCGGCTCATTCCCAGATCAACGACCTCTTTCGTGAACGAGAGGAGATGACCCTCTCATTTATCCACTCTCTCGTATCGATGGTCGAAGCGAAAGACGTGTACACGCGAGGCCATAGTGAGCGGGTCGCGATTGTGGCTCGACGAATCGCGGAGGAAGTCGGACTTCCGAAGTCTGATATTCAGGCGATCTACCATTCCGGATTGCTGCACGATATTGGAAAAATCGGAGTCGACGATCAAGTCTTGCGGAAGCCTGGCCAATTGACCGACGAAGAGTTCCAAAAAATGGCCAGACACCCAGAAATCGGATATCGGATTCTCAGAGACCTCAAGAACTTTGAGAATCTGCTGGACGGCGTTCTCTATCATCATGAACGATTTGACGGTCGAGGATACCCATACGGTCTGAACGGAACGGTGATTCCAGTTATGGCCAGGGTGATGGCGGTCGCGGATGCCTACGATGCCATGAGAAGCGATCGCCCCTATCGAAAGGGAATGAGCACCACAACAGTCGAGGATATCCTGAAAAAGGGAGCGGGATCGCAGTGGGATCCCGAGGCAATTGAAGCGTTCTTCCGAGCCAAGGATGACATTTCCAGCCAGTGGGCCAGATTCGTAGAAATGGCCTGACTGGCCTGCTCCCCAAAACACTGATCCACGTGTTGTGAGAGTCCCGACCTGTGGGAGTCGCCCCGCAGGGGACTGGCGAGACTTGTTAGGTATTCCACCACGGAAGCATGGGGCAGAGCAGGAGGAGGAGATCGGGATCACACCGGTTTGCAAGGTGTTGCAACAGGGCGTTCTCGGCTCATTGGGCTCGCCAGTCATTGACGTTTTGGTCCCACCGTTTTTCATCAGTCACTCCGTATTTCTCCGTGCCTCCGTGTCTCCGTGGTGAATCTAGCCTCTTCTCCGACGTATCAGATGCGCACACGAAGCGGTGGGATGCCGACGCTTGGGATTGAACCTCGTGGACGGTGACTCTCTAATAAGAGTTCTCTGCCCACCCCCTGCTGGCCCTCCGATGCTTCGAACCCTCACTCGCCTGATTCTCGGACTGGCTGTCATCGCAGCTTGCTTTGGCGGTTGGTACGTCGTCTATCGTGACGCCCAGGCCAAAGCCGCGGCAGCCCCGAAGAACAAGGCCGCCGAAATCCTGGCTGTGGAAACTGCCACAGTGCAGCTGGCTGCGATCGGCGACCGGATCGAGTTGGTGGGGAGTCTCGCCCCCTTGGCCGAGGTGGTCGTTCGCCCGCGAGTGGGAGGCTATGTCCGTTCACTGAGCGTGGATCTCGGAGACCCCGTCGACGAGGGAGCCGAGATTGCTCGACTCGATGATGGCATCCAGTCGGAAGCTGTGGCGCTGGCTGAGGCCACGTTGGATGTGGCGAAGGCCCAATTGCAGGCTCAGACGACGGACCGTGACCTCACCGATAAGACCTTGGCTCGCCAGAAGAACCTGGCCATGTCGGGAGCTGGCACTCCCCGGCAGTTGGAAGAGGCGGAAGCGGCATTCGAAATTTCCAGGGCCCGCGTGGAGCTGGAGCAGGCGAAGGTCGAGCAGGCGAACGCCGACTTATTGCGAGCCAAGCTCGACTTGAACGAGTTGCGGTTGGTCTCTCCCATCAAAGGGGTCGTCGCCGAACGCATGATCGATTCCGGGAATTTGGCAGCTCCGGATGCCCCATTGCTTCGGATTGTCGATCTCTCCATCGTTCGCACGACAGCTCACGTCATCGAGCGGGACTATCGGCTGATGCGAGAAGGGCTGGACGCGGATGTCCGAGTCGATGCCTATCCGCAACAGGTTTTCCACGGAAAGGTCTCGCGCGTGGCCCCCGTCTTGAATGAAACGACACGGACCGCCGACGTTCGCATTGATATCCCCAATCCCGACCGGCTGCTGAAACCGGGCATGTACACCCGCGTCTCCCTGCGATCGGGGACAGAGCGACAGGGACTGGTCATCCCGGTGGCCGCTTTACTGGATGGGCAACAACCGTCAGTCATGGTGATCGAGGGGACTCCCCCGCACGCTCAACGACGCACGATCGAGATCGGAGCGACCGAGGCCGACCTCATCGAGGTCACGCGCGGACTCATCGCTGGCGACCAGGTCGTCACTCTCGGCAACCGACTCGTCACCCCTGGCCAAGCCGTAGTCGTAGTGGCCAGAAAAGAACTGGCGAAACGCGAAGTGCCATCGGTCAACGGCACACCATAACCAAGGATGGTGGGTGGCTCCGAAGCTCACGAGTAACCGATTTTGCGTGGCACTGGCGGTTGCTATGGACCGCCAGTGATTCTGGCACCTTTAGTCTTCCTTGAAAAAATCTGATCCCTCGAACTCTCCCCTAGAAATCGAGATCTCCAACCATGAGTAACTTTCAGAACAATTTGATTACTTCGACAGAGGCTTATGCCGCAATGTACGAATTCCTTGATCGATTTAACACAACGTATAAGTCAGACGACGTAGCCATCTTGTTATCAGGGCTTTCGATTGCAAGTGATGGTCAACCAATGGATCAGGGATATCTGCAAGAATGGAATGAATGCTTGGAGAAATCCAAAAAGGGAGAGATTGATATACAAGCTATTTTTCTCGACTAATCCGCTGGGTGGCGATTGGGTTGCCGGATTTGGGACTAAGGTGCCAGGATCTATGGATCGCTACTTCCGGGTTTGATCGGTTTGTACACTCTGCGGCATGGGAAACAGAGCCACGATACGGTTCATGATACCTTTGGTCTCCTCGATTTGGGCAGATTGGAATGGAACATACGTCTGCTGTCATACGACTAAGCGACTACATGTTGTCTCAAGACATTCCGTGCAACCACGGGGTCTTGGAGGATCAAATCGCCGAGTTTGAGCATCACCACAAGGTTCGAATTCCAGCGGACCTTCGCCACTATTTTATGACGATGAACGGTACGGCAGGGGATTACGCATACGGAGCAATTCGATTTTGGGATTTGGATGAGTTCAAATCGGTTGCTGAGAAAAAAGGAAATACGCGGCCAAATTCGTCTGTAATACTGACCGCATACCACGAGCTATTCAACGGCGCTGAGTGCTACTTTATTTTTGCGGACTTCTTGTATGACATGCAACTTTACGCAATTCATTTGTCATCGTGCGAAAACGTCGAGGCGAACCAGATTATCATGCTTGACGGCTCTGCGCCGATTGAAGTTGCGGATACTTTTTCGGCGTTCGTCGACACGTATATCGAGTCACCTGAACGCCTGCGACTCCTAATTGACTAGGTGCGCCCTCATAAAAATACTGACAATTGTGAGTAAAGAGGTGTCAGGATCCATTGATCGCCACTTCCGGGGGCCTGATCGGCTTGTACTCCCTTCGGAATGGGAAACAGAGCCACGTAACGGCTCCTGACACCTTTAATCCTACTCCAACGGAGTGGCGATGGAGTTCGGCCCGCTGGTACCATGAATGCCGAACCATCGGGATTCCGAACCAGCCGAGTAGGTCAGGCTTCGCCTGACGGTTCATGACCGAGAGGTGTACATTGCTATCAACAATCGTCAGGCAAAGCCTGACCTACGAGACTGACCTACGGGACTGCGTCGGTTCAATGGCGTATGGCCCAAGCACAACGCGATGTAAGTTCGTCGCTAAATCGCAAATGATGTCCCAATCGCCGGAGAGATCCTGCGAGTGGGCGAGATTGTTTCGCATATCTTGCAGGGACTTCATGAACTCCTCGACCTCGCGACGGGACGAGAATTGCGTTCGTTGACGGAGTGATTCGTCGCGGGCCACGATCTGTCCTTTGTCGGCCATTTGCAGGCATTTCAGTAAACTCGGATGCTGGCCTCGACGGAGGCGATCTTGTTGCAGATCGCGAGCCTTTTGCAGCCGGCCGGCTGAAAGACATTTCTGCCACGCATCGTGAGGGCACAGTTCGTCGATCATGCGAGTGACTCGCAGTTCGGTGATCGTCACCAGCCCGAACAGCCACATCCGCATTGGAGGCTTTTGCAGATCGTCACGGCGAATGATTCCACTCACTTGGCCGAGTGTCCGAACGAACAGACAGGGAGCCGTCTGCAATCCTTGCACAACTTCATTCACCGGGGCCAAGTCGGCGATCACCGTTGCTGGATCGAATGGGTGGCACGGCGACTGTCCCTGACCACCGGCGACATCGCTTTGTGTGAGCCAACCGGCCATCGAGCCGGATCGCCGCACGCCAACCACGTCCCAGTGTTGACGCTTCATGGCAGCGCGGATCACCGACGCCGGAGTCGAGTCGTCGAACGATGGCAGCGGTTCGGCCAGATCGCGAGCCGAAAAGCCTTTCAAAAACAGATTAAGCGAGTCTTCGGAGCCATTCATCGTTGCGTCGTCTTCAGGAGGTGTTGAGTGTGTTGAGTAATTATCAATTCTTCATTTGTCGAAATCACCCAAGCGGCACTTCGGCTGGTCTAGCGAAAAATTCGCGGGCCACCTTGCGCGTTGCTGGCTTCGTCGAAGTCGAGGCCCAGCCAATTCATAGCGAGGCAGACACGGTCGCGAATCGACGGGGCCAACAGCACGAGCGATTCTAAATCGGCCAGCACGGTGTCGTCCACGAGGACCGGACCTGCGAACTTCGTTCTGCCATGCACGACGCGATGCCTGCCGACGGAAAAGCACTGCAACTCCACACCCGAACCGTTGCGAGAGTACACGCTGAATTTGACGCCATGGTGTTCAACAGTCGCGCCAACCGGTGAGAATTTTCCGATATTCTTAGCGGTTCCCGCAGGCACAAGCTGCAACACCCTGTGCGCTCGATGGGGATAAACCTCTGCGGCCATTTCATCCGTGAGTCGTTGATTGGCTCGCTCCTCCCGCGAGGTCGCCCTACCAGTCCTCGCCGACTTTGCCCTGCATGTGAGCGACGATCATTTTGACCAGCTCGGGTAACCCGGCTCCGGTCGCAGCTGAGATCCGCATCACGGGGTGTCCCAGCGATTCCTCCAGCAGCTCCGCAGCGGCCTCGGAATCGGGGAGCTCGCTCTTCGAGATGCAGATGATCTCGGGACGCTCGATCAGCGTGGGGTCATAAAGCCGCAGCTCTTCGCGGATCTTGTGGTAGTTGTCGATCGGGTTGGTCTGGTCGTCTGGATCGGGTTCGATCAGGTGGACGAACAGCTTCGTGCGCTGCACATGCTTGAGGAACTCGTGCCCCAAGCCAATGCCCGCGTGGGCCCCTTCGATCAGACCGGGGATATCGGCCATGACGAACTGGTGGTCATATCCGACCCGCACAGCTCCCAGGTTCGGAAACTTGGTCGTGAAGGGATAAGGAGCGATTTCGGGAGTCGCCCGCGACATCCGGCTGAGCAGCGTCGACTTGCCCGCGTTGGGCTTGCCGATGATTCCCACGTCGGCGATCACCTTCAGTTCGAGGAAGACCTCGCGGACTTCACCCGGCTTGCCATGTTCGAATTCGCGGGGGGTGCGATTTGTGGAACTCACGAATCGGCGATTGCCGCTCCCGCCCTGGCCCCCTTGGGCGATTACGATCTGTTCGCCGTCTTCGGCCAGATCCTTAATCACATTGCCGTGTTCGATGTCCTTGACCAGCGTTCCGGGCGGGACCAGGATGATCATGTCCTCGCCCGACTTTCCGGTACACAGCGTGCCGCCGCCAGCCGTACCGGGTTCCGCCTTCCAGAAGCGATGTCCGGCCAGGTTGGCCAAGCTGCCGAGGTTGTGCCCTGCGCGAATGATCACGCTGCCGCCATCACCGCCGTCGCCGCCATCTGGACCGCCGCGCGGTACGTGAGCTTCTCGTCGGAAGCTGCACGCCCCGTCTCCGCCATGCCCGGCATGGCAACTGATATGCACTCGATCAACAAACATAAAGCCTCTGCCACATCATCATCACCCGCCGCCCAAGCCCCTCGTTTCAGGCATCCATGACGGCAATTCTGCAGTATAGCAGCACGAATGGAAAAGAGCCTCACTGACTTAGCTGTTAGCTTTCAGTGATCAGTCGTCTGAATTCGTGTTCTTGGGCACGGCCTTAACCCTGCCCCAGTCATTGTCTCTCCCATACCACCTGAGTATCCTGACGAGACGGGGGCGGTCGACGGAATCCGTCCTGTGAATTCGACAACAACTGGGGATCAGGGCACCATGGAAACCACCAACGGCTCTCTCAATCGCAAACTCCGCATGGCTCTGGTCGGCGGAGGTCAGGGGGCTTTTATCGGCCGCGTTCACGCCACAGCTGCCGTCCTCGACAATCGAGCGGAGCTGGTGGCTGGAGCACTCTCGTCAGATCCGGAACGGGCCAAGGCCTCGGCCCCGGCCTACGACATCAAGCCCGATCGGGCGTACGGCTCGGTCCCGGAGATGCTGGAGAAAGAGAAGGCTCTGCCGGCTGACAAACGAATCGACTTCGTCACGGTCGCGACCCCCAACCACACGCACTTTGCCATCGCCAAGGCAGCTGTGGAGGCGGGATTCAATGTAATTTGCGATAAGCCGATGACCTTCGACTTGAAGGAGGCAGAGGCTCTGCAAAAAGCCGTCGAAAAGAGCGGTGTTGTGTTCGCATTGTCTCACAACTACACGGGTTATCCCCTGGTGCGGCAGGTTCGCGAGATGATTCTCGGCGGCGAACTGGGCGAGATCAACGCCTTCCGGTCGAACTACATCCAGGGATGGCTGCGAACCCGGCTCGAGTCTTCTGACCAAAAGCAGGCCAAGTGGCGAACCGACCCCAAGCAATCGGGTATCGCGGGGTGCTTCGGCGATATCGGGACCCACGCTTACAACCTGGGTCGGTACATGACGGGGCTGTTGCCGGTCGACGTATCTTGCAATCTCAAGGTCTTCGAGCCCGGTCGCTCGCTGGATGACTATGGGCACGCGGTCATTCGGATGGAGAACGGAGCCCTCGGCACCGTGACCGCCAGCCAGATCTCGCACGGTCGTGAAAACGACCTCTTTATCGAGGTCGACGGGACCAAGGGGGCAGTCAGCTGGCGTCAGGAAAATCCGAATGAACTGATCGTCCGCCGCAACGGACAGCCGCACCAGGTCTATACCCGAGCAGGGGGGCCTTACCTAAGTGCATTGTCCGCAGCGTCCAGTCGCCTGCCGGCAGGTCACCCCGAAGCGTTCTTCGAGGCGTTTGCCAACGTCTATCGCTTCGCCTACGACTCGATGGCCGACCGAGCTGCGGGGAAGAAGTTCGAGACCCGCGACACAATCTACCCCAACGTCTACGACGGCGTCGAAGGGATGTACTTCATCGAGCAATGCGTAGCGAGCAGCCGCAACAACGGAGCCTGGACCCCGATGAAGCATGCGAGTGCTCGGCGGTAAACCACAGCGAATTCCGGCGTGGGGGCACGTTTTGCACGTGCCCCCACGCACACCAGTGAAAACTCAAGTCTGAGTCAACTCCATCTGGCAGGATGTTTCCAACTTTCCCCATTTTTTTGCAATTTATTCGCATTTGCGGGATTGATAGATACCAACACATGCGTATGATCTGATCAAACGTACGAGGCATTCTGCCGAGATCTATCGCTCAAACAGTCTCTTCGAGAATCTCCAGAAGTCTTTTCGAGAATACAGACATCATGATGAGCCGTCGTTTGACACCATGGCTGTTTCTGCTATTCGCAACCGCCCTGAATGGCTGCGGTGGTTCCGCTGAGGTTCCTGCTCTCGGCCAAGTGACTGGCACCGTCACGTTAGATGGTGACCCACTGGTTGGTGTGAACGTGGTTTTCAAACCGGCTGAAGGACGAGCCGCAACGGGCTTGACCGATGCCGAGGGGAAGTACACCTTGTTGTACAACGCCAACAATCCCGGCAGCAAAACGGGTGCCAATACAGTCTCAATGGACTGGCCGACCGGTACACCGGACGCCCAATTGCTCCCCTCCAAGTATACCTCAAAATCTGAATTGACGGCTGACGTTGTTGCTGGTTCAAACACCTTCGATTTCAAGCTGGAATCGACGGCCAAGACCAAGGGCAAGAAAGCAGCTGTCATTGTCGATTGACCGAGTTCGAACGTCCCACCAGCAGTGGCAATTTCGCTACATCTGGTACACATGGCCTGTTGTTGTGAGGAGTTTTCTATGCTTTTGCGTGCAAGACGAACTGGATTTACCCTGATTGAGCTGCTGGTGGTCATCGCGATCATCGCTGTTCTGATCGCGTTGCTGCTGCCCGCCGTGCAGCAGGCCCGTGAAGCGGCTCGCCGCTCTCAATGCAAGAACAATCTGAAGCAACTCGGATTGGCTCTGCATAACTACCACGACACGTTTAACAAGTTCCCTTCGGCCTTCATCTCGAATGCCTGGCCATCGGCTGCCGGAACCGGTGCGACGTCTGAACTCACCTGCTGGAGCTGGGGAGCGATGATCCTGCCTTACCTGGAACAGGCAACTCTGTACAACCTTGTCCAGCCGGGAACAATCCCCATGTCGACCAATCTGGCGGCTGGTGGAGCACAAGCGACCGCTCTGACGACTCCACTCGCCGGGTTTATGTGCCCCAGTGATACCGGCCCTAGCCTGAACGATTTCAACACTTCCTATGGAGTTGACCCAACTCAACAGACCGACTTCGGAACTTATGATCGAAGGGCTACGTCGGACGGCACCACTCGTATTGCGATTGCAAAATCCAACTACGTAGGCGTCGCCGACTCTGGTGACAGTGGGACACCCGCTTGGAATCCTGTCTCTTATGGCCCACCTCTGGGGCTGTTTTCGGCCAACTCCGGTAATGGAATCCGCAATATCACCGATGGAACCAGCAACACCCTCATCGTGGGCGAAAGAGCTTTCAAGTTCGAAGGTCTGAACGCCGGTGCCGGAAACGCACTCGGATTCGGTATCACCTCAGTGGGAGCTCCGTACGCTGGTTCGTACGCTCGATCGGCCTTGTCGATCTACGGGATCCCTTACTGGGGCATCAACCAGTCGGTGACCAGTGCCAACCATCAGACGCGTGGATTTTCCAGCGTTCACGTTGGTGGTGCTCACTTCCTGTTGGGTGACGGTTCGGTGCGGTTCATCAGTGACAATATCGATCACAAGCCAAACAGCATCGCTGCAGCAGCAGGAACTGGTAGTCATGGAGGCCCAGCCTTCGTCGACAGCACGTTCGAGTACCTGTTGACCATTGCCAACGGCGAAGTGGTTGGCGAGTTCTAGTGAAGGAATCGGGTGAGGTCGCGATGACGAAGCATGCAATGGCTTCTGGGTCGTGACGCTCACCGCTGATTTACACCCCGATTACGGGACCTCGCTCACGAAGGATCTCCGAATTGGGGATGTGAAACTGAATTGCAATG
>Ga0105047_10019502_pt1 | contig 10458 bp, 5 predicted proteins | sample MAT04_FD_78384 | JGI IMG/M metagenome (GOLD analysis project Ga0105047, IMG submission 78384) | Freshwater microbial communities from Lake Fryxell liftoff mats and glacier meltwater in Antarctica - MAT-04 (megahit assembly) | ecosystem: Environmental > Aquatic > Freshwater > Ice > Liftoff... | reverse complement strand
CGGCCTTGCCCATCGTGAGATCGCCGGCGATGACCTCAACCACGCCACCCGTGCGGACGTGGACGGGGGCGGTGACAGTCGGATCGACTGGCCCCGCGACGCTATTGAGCGAGCCGCCGTCTATATCCACGAGTATGGTCGCGATGAGAGTGCCGCCAAGGCTGAGAGATCCTCGGTCCACGAGCACAGTCCCGGATACGTTCAGGTCTGCCGTAGCGTTCACGTTTAGGGAGCCCGACTCGCGGATGACGATGCCGACGCCCGGGTTGGTGACGTTCATCGTGCCTTTGTTCATGATGACGTTGCCGTTGCCCAGGCCTGGGGCGTTGCCGACGGCGAGGTTCGCGGTGGTCACGGTCTGGGCCGCGGAGCCGTTCATGAACATTGTGCCGTTGCCATTGAGCGACGATGCCGGGACCTGAATGCTGGTCGCGAGCAGTTGCCCGCCGTTCTCGATCGTCAGCGTGCCGGTGCCGTTGCGACCCACGAAGATGTCGTCGCCCGGCTGGTTGGCCACAAGTCGCGACCCCACGCCGCTGACCACGATCGCGCCGGTCGTGCCTGAGTCGTCGCCGATAATAATGTCCTTGCTCGGGCCGCTCAGGATCAGGTCGGCACCGCTGTCAATGAGCAAGTTGCCGGTAAATGCGCCGGCACCGGTGTCGTCGCCCACGATGATCGCGACAGCTCCTGCCGGCGCGATGGCCTTGCTCAAGTTGTTCGAAAGTTGCAGCGTCGGGCTCCCTGTGCCCGTGACCACGAGTGGGTCTGCGTGCCCGGTGTAAGTGCCGCCGTTGATCTTGAGTGTGCCGCCGTTGTGGTTGATGGTGCCGAAGGTGCCGTCGATGACGCTCGTCGCGGAGACGAGTGCGCCCGAGTTGATGTTGAGCGTGCCGGTGCCGCCCTGAGGGTCGTTACCCACTTCCAATGTGCTGCCCACGATCACATCGCCGTTGTTGTTGACGTTGAGCGTGCCGCTGGCCCCGGGAACGTCGCCAATATCAAAGCCCGTGCTGCTGTTGAACGTGCTGTTCCATGTGCCGCTCAAGAGGGTCACAACCGGGTTGTTCCCCAATGCCGAGCCGATCGTCACACCGCTGCTCGTGGTGTGTGGACTGCTCATCGTGAGCGCGATAGTCCCTTTCTTGAACGTCTGCGTCCGGCTGGCAATCGTGGCCGCGTTGAACGTGACGGAATAGTTCGCCACGATGTTGTACACAAGGTCATTCGCCGCGCCCGGGACCGCGACGGGGCTCCAGTTGCCACTCGTGGAGGCCGCCCCGCCCAGTGCGTTGTTCCAGTTGAGGGTCTGGCCGAGCGAATCGGTCGCTATGGCCAGCGCCGTCGCAAGTCCGGCTGCCGCCATGAGTGCACGCGTCCGACGACCGAGATTGACATGGTTCGAGTTCACTGCTATTTGCCTTATTCAGTGAGCAAACGAGTGAGCGTCAGTGCGGATGGAATCACCGACACGGCGAAAAGCCCCAGAGAAACCAGCACCCGTTTCACTATCGCGTAAACAGGGTGCCCACTCCGTGTTGTGCTTGCTCCCCCGACTTTTCTCTCCTTGCCGCAAGAAACTTGGCCCCACCCCCGGCCAACGGCCGATCAACTCGACAGTGTCGGGCCTTCACAATGGGCGATCTGCTCCTTGGGCCCGTGACTCTGTCGTTTCGCTGGGCCTGTGCGCCAAGAGGATGCTTAGGTATGTCCCGAGGGAACACGCAAGTGCTTGTTAAACAACCGATTGACGACATCGCCTCGGGCCGGAAAGCGGCCGCGAAAGCGAGCACTTCGGCCGAGCCCAAAGCGGCTGTTTCATCAGGCCCGCTCTCCCAGCCGGAAGCCGGCGCCGCGAGCGAGATATTCCTCTCGCCGCGCGTCGTCGATCGTGAGGCCTTCAACGACTTTTCACAAACCCTCCGGCACCTTATCAGCGAGGCCCAGAGCAACGCGGCGGCGTTGAAGGTTGCTGGCGAACAGGCTGAGTCGGCCCGGATCGGGCTGGCCGAACTTGTAGCGCGCCATCAGGCAGCCACTGCGAGCGGGGCGAAGGTTCTCTCCGGGCTTGACCAGCGGGCGGGCGAGGGCGAGCGCGTGTATGCGGCGGCCAAGGAAGCGGCCGCGACGCTTGAGGCGATCAAGAAAACGACCACCGGCGCGGCCGAGGAGTCGCGCGACCTTGTGGCACGTCTGGTGAGCGAGGCCGTTGAGCGCGCGGCCCGCGAGTTTGAGGGGCGGCTTGAAGAACTCCGCCAGCGTGCTGAGCGGGCGTTTGAGGCGCGGCTGGCGGACGCGGCGGGCGCGGCCGAGCTGCGCACTGTTGAGGGGGCACGAACGCTGACTGAGACGGCCGGCCAGTGCTGGAGCCGTCTGGGTGAAGCGCGTTTGAATGCCGAGCGCGGGCTGGAAGAGACGACTCGGCAGGGTTCGTCGCGGCTGCGCACGGAGATTGATGCGGCGATCGAGCGGCTGCTGTTGCTGCGCGATGGCGCGACGGACCGTGTGAGCGAGGCGACGGCGAGCATCGAAGCGGCGGGCGCTGTGGCCCGAGAGGGCGTGGCCGCGGCGGCGAACGAAGCCGCTCAGGTGCTTCGGGGCAGCCGGTTTGAAGGCATTGCCAGCATCGAGCGATTGATCACGCGGCTTAGTGAAGAGCGGGCCGGGGGTGACGAAGTGGCCCGCCGGCTCGAAGAGATGCTGGGCGAGGCCGAGGCGGTGATCGGCGCGGCTGAGCTGGCGGGCGATGGCGATGAGCCGGTGCAGGTTCCCGGCTCGCTGGGTGATCTGCTGGGCAAGGTGAATGTGTCAACGGCGCAGGCGCAGAAGGCCGTGGCAGAGGCGCACCGCGCGGTGAGCGAGGCGACGCTGCTGCGGGGCCGGGCGGATGAATCGCGGGCCGCGCTGGCGGCGGAGATTGACCGGGCGCGGGCTGAGCAAGACGAACTTGCGGGCTCGACGGTGGTGGTGGTGAATCAGCTTCAGCAGTTGGTGGCGTCGATTCGGGCGGCGCGTTGATCGTCGCACGGCCGGATCGAGATCGGAATAAAGATCGCCAGCGCCAGCCCGCTTACTTCAGAAGCGGCGCGAGTTCTTTTTGACGGCGTGACCACATGAGCGTTGAGAGCCCGCGTTCGAGCTCGGTGATGAACGGTGTTGGGCCGGTGACCAGCGTGATGCGCGAGAACATGCCGCTGCCGGGTGGCGCGATTGCAACGCGGTAGTTGGGCTTGTCGGCCTCGGGCAGCACCTGCTGCGGCGTAGGGTTGGCTTCAAGCAGGGCCACGGTGGCGGCAAGGTCGGCCTCGGTGAAGGCGCCTGTCCAAGTGGGGCGGGCCGAGCCGGGCTCGGCCGAAGCGGCCTGGAAGCCGGCGATATAGCGCACTTCGCCGGTCTTGGAGAGGTCAAAGTAGTAGAACTGGTTTAGTTTGGGTTCGCTCACGCGGATGTTGAGCGCGTATCCGTGTGTGGGCGAGGGGGCCGAAGCGCAGCCGCCGGTGAAGAGCGCGGCGAACATGACCACAGATATGACGATAAACATGACCAAAGAGGCAATCAAAGATCGCATGGGTGGAGCATATGCGGGGGTGGGGCCCGGGTGGGTGCGGAGCGTTGGGGGGCGGCGTGTTGGCGGGGAGTGTTGGCGGGGAGTGAGCGGGCGGGTCCGCGCTGGCCGCTTAGGAAATCGTAAGGGTGGGCATGGCGCCGGCGGAGCGGAACTGCGCGAGCGCGACTTGGCCTTCGACCTGCTGAACGACATGGTCGATATCGCGCGCGAGCTGTGAGCCGGCGACGAAGTTCTTGGTCGGCTCGCCGCTGTCGCAGTGTTTGCGAAGGGCGGTGTTGATGGGGATGGCGCCCAGGAACGGCAGACCCATGCGCTGGGCGAGCATTTGTGCGCCGCCCTTGCCGAAGAGGTCGTACTCCTTGCCATCGTCGCCGATGAAGTAGCTCATATTCTCAACGATGCCCAGCACATCGATGCCCAGTTGCTGGAACATGCGGATGGCGCGAACGGCGTCGTCCTGAGCGACTTTTTGCGGCGTGCAGACAACGACTGCGCCGGTGAGCCGGAGCATCTGCGCCATGGTGAGTGACACATCGCCGGTGCCGGGGGGCAGATCGATGATAAGGTAATCAAGCTCTCCCCACTCGGTTTGGTCAACCAGTTGCTTAAATGCGCCGTGGGCCATGGGCCCGCGCCAGATGAGGGCCTTCTCGGGGTCGACGAGTTTGCCAATGGTCATGGCCTTCAGGCCGTGCACCATGAACGGCTGGAGCATGTTGCCCCGGATGTTCACGTCCATGGCGTCGAGGCCGAGCATGGTGGGCAGTGAGGGGCCATAGATATCACCATCCAGCAGGCCCACCGCGTACCCCCGAAGCGCGAGGCCCACGGCGAGGTTGACGCTGACAGTGCTTTTACCGACGCCGCCTTTGCCGGCGCCAACCGCGATCACCGTCTTCACGCCCGGCAGGCTTGGCGCGGTGGATTGCTGGGTCGGCTGTGCGGGTTGGCCGGCGGGCTGCTGGCTGGGTGCGGCGGGCGGCTTCTGGCCCGGGGCCATGCCGAGCGAGACTGATCGCGGCGCACTGTTCGCACCCCCCGCGGCACCGGCTGATTCCACGGTGACGCTTTGAAGCTTCAGGCCCTCGCGTGCGGCCGCGGCTTTGATGGCGGCCTCGACCGACGCGATGACGGCCGCCCGGTCTGGCGGGGAGAGGTCATCGATATTAAGCGAGATGGCGACGAACCCGTCGCACGCGGCGACCTTGCGCAGAGTGCCGGCGGCCACCAGATTGGCGCCCTTGGTGGGGTGCGCGAGCGTCGACAAAACGGCATGAACGTTTTCCTTCGAGAAATCCATGTCAAACGGTAGGGGGAGGGGTTGGGGGTCGAAAGGCCGCGGGAAACGTCCGTCGGCGATGCAGGGTAATCGCTGCATAACCCAGCTTCGCTTGCTCCCGATATCTCCCGCTCTTCTCCTATCCTTCCAACTGCATGTCCTCCGCCACGCGCAACCCTTTGACCCAGCCTTCCGATCGTGATTCCGCGTCGGCGCACGCGCTTCACGAGCTTGCCCGCAAGGCGGGTGAGGCCGCGCGAGTGGGGGGAGAGTCCCTTTTCGGCAAACAACGGACCCGTGCCTGGTCCGGCGGCGATGCTTCGCTTGATGGCCTCCACTGGTGCGCCGAGCTTGAGGGTGACTCGATCCTTTCGAGCGAGTACATCTTGATGAAGTTCATCCTCTCGCAGGAGGGTGAACCGGGCGAGTGGGAGCGGCTGCGGCGGATTGCCAACCAACTGCGACTGTCCCAGCGGGCCGATGGCTCGTGGGGGCAGTACCCCGGGTCGCCGACGGATCTCTCGGCCACCGTGAAGGCGTACTTCTGTCTGAAGCTCTTTGGCGATGCGTCGAGCGCGCCGCACATGAGCAAGGCCCGCGGCATCATCCTCGCCTTGGGTGGTGCCGAGGCGTGTAACACGTTCTCGACGTTTTATCTGGCGTGTCTGGGGCAGGTGAGCTGGGAAGCGTGCCCGGCGATTCCGCCGCAGATTGTTCTGCTGCCGCGCTGGTTCCCGTTCCACTTAAGCAAGGTCGCGGCGTGGACGCGGACGATGATTTTGCCGCTGGCGATCTGCTCGGCGCTGCAGCCGGTGCGCACGCTGCCGCGAGGGCTGGGGATTGACGAGCTGTTTGTGGACCCGGGTGCGAAAAGCCGCCTCAATAAGAAGTGGAATGAGCGCGAACTGCTCACGTGGAACAACGTGTTCCTGCTGGCCGACTCGTTCCTGAAGACCTGCCGGCGCGCCGGGATCACGCCGCTGCGGCAGCGGGCGCTGGAACTGGCCGAGAGCTGGATTGTGGAGCGCGTTGACGGCTCGACAACGCAGGGGCTGGGCGCGATCTTCCCGCCGATGGTCTACTTACAGGTCGCCTTCAAGGCCCTTGGCTACCGTCGCGAGCACGCGCTGATCAAGCGCGCCGAGCGCGACCTTGACGCGTTCATTATCGACGAGCCCAACCCTGATCCCAGGCTCGACCACATCCGCCTGCAGCCGTGCTTCTCGCCCGTGTGGGACACGGCCATCGCGCTCGATGCGCTCGCTGAGGTGGGCCACACGGCCGCGAGTGATGAGCGAATGGCCCGTGCGTGCGACTGGCTGCAAGCCCGCGAGGTGAAGCGCCCGGGCGACTGGATCGAAAACCTGCGGCCTGCTGATCGCGCCTTGAAGCCGGGCATCGACATGGCGTGCTGGGCGTTTGAGTATCGCAACGACTGGTACCCGGATGTTGATGACACCTGCATGGTGGCGCGGGCCCTGCATCGGGCCGGCGATCGGCCCGGCGAGACGGCGAATCGCGATGGGGCCAAGCGGGCAGTGCGCTGGATTCTGGCGATGCAAAACGACGACGGCGGCTGGGCGGCGTTTGATCGCACGCAGGACCGGCCGTGGATGGAGGCGATTCCATTTGCCGATCACAACGCCATGCAGGACCCAAGCTGCTCGGACATTGCCGGGCGAGTGATGGAAGCCTTGGTCGTGTGCGGGCTTGACCCCAAGCACCCGGCCATGCAGCGCGGCGTGAGTTATCTTCTTGCCACCCAGAAGCCCGAGGGGTGCTGGTGGGGGCGCTGGGGTGTGAACTACCTCTATGGCACATGGCAGGCGGTGAACGGCCTGATTGCGGCGGGCACGCCGCGAGAGCACCCGGCGCTGCATCGGGCCCAGGACTGGCTGCTGGCGCAGCAGCATGCTGATGGTGGCTTTGGCGAATCGGCGAACTCGTATCTGCAAGCGGGCCCCAGCGCGTGCACCGGGCCGGGCACAGCAAGCCAGACGGCGTGGGCGCTGCTCACGCTGCTGAACCTTGTGGGCGCTTCGCATCCGGCCTCACAGCGGGCGGCACAGTGGCTGATGGCCGATCAACTCACGGCCGACAAACCGGCCTTCAGCGCAGCGCAGCGCTCGGGCCGGCCTGATGATGCAGAGGCGACCCCGCCGTACTGCGCCATCGACCCGGTGACCGATCGCGCCGGTGGGTGGGCCGAGCACTGGTTTACTGGCACTGGTTTCCCGAAGGTGTTCTATCTGCGCTATAACCTGTATCGACACAGCTTTCCGCTCAAGGCCTTGGCGCGCTTTGCGTGGATGGCGGGAGCGAAGACGAGCGGGAATTCGAACGCGAAGGCGAGCGCGTAAAAAAGAGCGACGGTTGGTCGTCGCCCTTTGAAGATGCTTTGCGAGTTCACCATTCCGGGCCGTGCGTGACTCGTCGCACTTCGTGTTTGCAGATCACTGGCCAAACAGGTTCTTGGGCTGCAGCATGCCCTGTTCTTCGAAGTACTTGAGCGCTTCGTCAACGCTGCGGAAAACCTTGGTCGCCGTCTCAGTGATGAACGGCGATGGGCTCTTCTTGGGCTTCCACACCACATACACCTCTTTGGTGTGTTCAAAGGCGTGTTGGAGTTCGCGCTCGACGCCGCTGGAGAGGCCCGGCATGCCGCCGGCGAGTTCAGGCACGAGCGAGACGATCATGTCGGACTGATCGACGAGCTTGAAGTCGCGCATGTAGATCTGGCCGTCGATGTCGCCGGCGATATCGAGGATTTCCCGGACCCGGACGCGGATCGGCTCTGCCGCGGCAGCCCGTGAGCCGCCGAAGGAGTGGGGGGCGACATCGAGGAAGTCTTTGCCGTCGCGAGCGGCGGCGAGGGCGCGCTCGAGCAGGAGTTTTTCATCAACGTCACCGGGGTCAAAGCACACGAAGTGCTCGGCCAGCTTGGCGCGGAAGTGATCGATCTCGGCGACCACATCGGGCAAGTCCACAACGTGGCTCATGGGGAACGACGGGTAGACCTTGCGCATCTGCGGGCGGCAGACGAGGCGGAAGAGCGTCTGGCGGGTATCGGCGTGCCGGCCGCGCGAGAGGATGTAAAACTTGCTGCCGGGAATGGCCTGCGAGAAGAGCTCGGTGGCGAACTGTTCTTCTTCGCGCCACACCATGCAGTCTTTGAGGGTGGCATCGACAACGTGGTCGCGGTGAAGACGGTTGTGCACGACTTCGATGTTGTCCACCAGGCAGATGAACGTGTCGATGTTGAGCATCGCGATCTGGTCAAAGTCAAACGCCGAGAAGAGGCCGTGCCGCCAGCGGAAGGTGGCGTGCGTGTTGACGATGATGTTCTTCTTGCCCGCCGACTGGGTGATGATGTCCTTGAACGCGGCGCGGCGGAGCGAGTTGAGGCGCGAGATGGGCAAATCGAGAATCTTTCCGGGGCGGACATCCTTCGCTTCGGCGTACATCATGTCTCCGACGGTGTAGACGTCAACCTGCTCGCCCTGCTGACCGGCAAAGTCGATGGCGGCCTGGAGGTAGTTTTTCTTGTCGAGGCCGATCTGGCCGGTGATGAGGGTGCGCATGAAGAATCGTAAACACGCGAAGGTCCCGGATAAAACGCAACTCTGGTGATTTGTTAGCCCTCAAACTACGGCTTTGGGCCAGCAAACGACCTCTTTTATACGCCCCACCTGGCGCGTCATGTACTTTTCGCTTGGTTCCGGCCTCCTCCGTTTGGGTCTCATCCGTTTTTTGCCCCTCCGCCCCCCTGCCTCCGGCCCGTCGCCCACTGCACGTTGCCCCCCCCCGACCCCCCGCTGCTCCCCCCGCTTCCGACCGCCATTGCACCGAAAGAGTCCGCCCATGATCCACCGCAACCGCCTTGCCGTTCTTCCGCTCATTGCCGCCTCAGTGCTCGCCGCCGCGGCAGGATCCGTCTACGCGCAGGCCACATTCGCCGAGTCTTTTTCGGGAGTTGGCTGATCACTCCAAGCGTACAAGGACAACCATGAAAACTCTCTCGCTCCTCTCGGCTGCTCTCTCGCTTATCGCCGGTTCCACTGCCCTCGCGCAAATCATCACCGTCACCATCGGTGACGACGAAGTGGATTTTGGCGGTACGCAAACTGTCGCGCAACTTTCCGGGGCTGACGGCCTCATCTCACTGCGCGAGGCCGTGACGGCCGCCAACAACACGCCCGGGCCCCAGGAAATTCGCTTCGCGATTCCTCGGGCCACGTGGTGGACTTTGTTCCCCAATCAAGCCGGGTGCAGGCTCGATAACGCAATCTTCCTCACCGACGCTGGCACCACGATCGACTTCACCACGCAGACGGCATTGACAGGCGATACCAACCCGGGCGGGTGGGAAGTCGCGGTCTTCTACGCCGGTCCGACCACCTTTGTCTCCCAGTTCATGGTGCTTGCCGACAACTGCACCCTCAAGGGGCTCGACTACGTCGGCGGAAACTCCACCGGACCCTCCGTGCGCCTCTACGGCAACAACAACCGCATCATCGCCGCCACCCGCGGCATCGCCAGCGTTGCCCTCGATCCGTCCGTTCCCACCGCCATCAGCGGCAACGCCATCGGCGGCACCGCTCCCGAAGAACACAATAACCTGAAGCTCGTCTGGTTCGTCCACGGCGCGAGCGGCAACACCGTCATCGGCAACAAACTCCGCTCCGTGAAGATCACCGGCGACACCCTCTACGGCCCCTGCACGAACAACCGAATCGGCGGACCCACCCCGGAGGAACGTGACACCATCTCTGGCAACGGTGGCTCCGGCGAAGAAGGCTACCCCACCGGCATCCAGGTTGAGATCAAGCAAGCCGTCGGCACCATCATCGAGGGCAACTATATCGGAACGACGTCCGATGGCTTCTTTCCGTCACCCACCGCCAACGGCACCTCCGGCATCAACGTGGGCATCGGTGCTTCGGGCACCATCATCCGCAGCAACCTCATCAGCGGCATCGCTCGCACCGGCACCTTCCGCTACGACGGCGTCCGCTTCGGCACCGGCATCGAAGTTACCGACGGGTCTGCCAACACCCGGATCATCGGCAACCACCTCGGCGAAAACGCCGACGGCTCCGCCCCCATCCTCAACGTCCAGGGAGTGCTCGTCGCCCGCTCCACCGGGCTCGCCGCGGCCATCTCCGGCGTCGTCATCGGCACCTCCGCCCCCGGAGAGGGCAACACCATCACCGCCAGCGAACAGGCCGGACTCGTGATCCACTCCACCGTCTCAAGCGTGCGACTCTCCGGCAACTCGATCTTTGACAACGGCACACTCGGCATCGATTTACTGGGTTCGCTCGGCATCACACCAAACGACGTGAACGACGGCGACACCGGCGGAAACAATCTCCAGAACTTCCCCATCATCACCGCCGCCATCGCCTCGCCCAGCGGCCTGCGCGTTCAGGGTTCCCTCAACTCAACGCCCAACCAGTCCTTCTCACTGGAGTTCTTCCTCAATCCATCCTGCGATCCCTCGGGCTACGGCGAAGGCCGCACGTTCATCGGCACCATCAACGTCCAGACCGCTGCCAACGGGCAAGCCCCCTTCGATCACACCTTCGTCACCGAAGAGCCCGGTGGCTTT